>Ga0051980_10002659_pt1 | contig 13446 bp, 8 predicted proteins | sample CryGey13umfilter_2_FD_55014 | JGI IMG/M metagenome (GOLD analysis project Ga0051980, IMG submission 55014) | Groundwater microbial communities from aquifer in Utah, USA - Crystal Geyser 4/9/14 3 um filter | ecosystem: Environmental > Aquatic > Deep subsurface > Groundwater | place: USA: Utah...
TCTAAGTCCCATCCGACTTCTGAACCAGACACAAAAAAATTACCGCCGTTTTTCAGATAATCTGCAATCTTACTTTGTTCGTTTGAGTCAAATGTATTATCAGTTGTAGATTCATCACCAAGAAACCAGACAACAAAATCATAATCATTAAGATCTACTTTGTTTAAAGTTACGGATTCATTTGCACAAGATGATAATACTATGCTGTCAGTCATAGTGATTGATATGAAATAGGAAGTATTAAAACTATGTGTTGAATATTGATAACTTCCAGAGCCGCCAAATCGGTCAAATCCATCAACTATCAATCCTTTCCTGAATCCATTGTTTACTTTACTTGAGCGTGAATAAATATCACTTCGCTCGCTTTCATTGCCAGCAGAATCAACCGCTGTGAGATAAAAGAAATAAATGTTTTTATTTGTAGGTGTGATAAATTCTATCGGTGAATTAAATGAAAGATTATCAATATCTTTTGTGAGCATTGATTCGTCGGCAGCCAGAGCCCATGAAGATAACTGTGTGTTTACAGAATAGTAAAGCCTGTATCCCTTTATATCAGGCTCGGTATTGTTTTTCCACATTACTTTTAGTGACTTCTGATTATCATAATTAATGATTGCAAGCAAAGTAGGAACTGATGGTGGAGCCACATCATTCCTTGTAATTGTTATTGGAATGAATTTTTTAGAATGATTACCAAGAGCATCTTCTGCAAAAACTTCTAACTGATACTCGCCTTCTGGAATTAACTCTGTATTTAGCGAATTATTATTAACACGCAAGTTTTGATTAATATAATCGGCTCCGTTTCCATTTGTTAGCCAATAAACAGGATTACTTAAAGTAGCTTCTCCCTTTACATAGGTATTATGAACATCATCATCAATTGGTTTTAAATCGAATCTGTAAACAATTCCATCCGGGAACTGGGAATATATTATTTCTGATTTGTCTGCATTCCAGATTTTGTAACCAACAATATATGGTGCGTTATTTCCATATGAAGTTGAAACGCCATTAGGATCTTCTATTTTAATTTTTATATCGATTTTACCGGCAAGCCCGTTTGCAGGCAGAGAATATTTTGTCCCTTCAACAAAAAATCCAACAGTGGATTCATAAATTTTTGGAAAATAAGAATCATTATAAGGCTGCAAACCACCGTTGATACGTATATTATTCATAGCTGTTCCGCTTCCGGAAGGTGAAGTTACAAGTTGTCTTTCAATAAGATGATCGTGACCTTGTCCTGGATAGACAGTTCCAATAATTGTTTCACCTTTTTTAACTTCCTGTTCGACTAATAGACTCGGGCTTGGAATCATATGCAAGTAAGTAAGATGTTTCCATTTACCATCAATTAGTGATCTTATTCGCACATAAGAATTACTGCCGCTTGTATTATCAATATAATAAACTATTCCGTCAAGACAAGGATAAACGGGGCTTCCGTCAGCTTTTGGAATATCAACAGCATTGTGAAAATGATCAGATGAAAGAGTATTTCTGAACTCGCAAAAAGTGGCTGCCAAAGCCTGAGGGGAATTAAAAGGTGTGACAGGCCATTGGTATTTTACAGTATCATTGGTTTGAGAAAATAATATTTGATATGCAAACAGGAACAGTAAAAAAGTCTGTGTTTTTTTCATATTATTTTTTATCTCATCTTAGTTGTGAACAAAAAAAATTAAAAGTCTAATTATACTGTTATTAATATTATATAATGAATTTGACCAGACTAAGCAGATTCATTTATTTTATTTATATTTGAATCAATAAAAATATAATGAAAATATGACAAATATTGTTTTAGGTTCAGAAAAAAGAAAATATTATCTGATAGCTGCCATTTTAATTATTTTGATTTTTATACCAGTCCAGATTCCGTTTAAAATCACTTCACAAGGCAGAATATTACCTCAGAAACAGTATTTACTTGTAAAAGGTGCTGATGGCAAAATAATATNTTCACTAAAAAATAATATTACCGGAAGCATGGAAAATTTTTCTGTCACTCAGTTTGAAAGAGGTGATGTTATTCAGTTTTTTATGAATGACAATATTGCTGTTGGATCTAAAGTTAATAAAAATGATACTCTTGCCTATATTTCTTCAAATCTTAGTGAAAGTGAATTGATAAAATTAAAATCAGAACTTGCAAATGAAATTGCACTCTTGAAACTAAGTTCAAGCAGAGAAAAAGAATCTATCATAAATGCAGAAAGGCAAAGATTAGAATATGCAAGAAAACAATTAGAAGAGCAGACAAACATTTTTAACCGCCAAAAATCTCTTTTTGAAAAACAATTAATCTCTGAAGAAGAATATGAACTGGCAAAAAGCTCAATTGAGTTGTTCAAAATAAACGTGGACATAGCAAGTCAAAGACTTCAGACTGTTGAAACCGGTTCAAAACCAGAAGAGATTGAGTTGATAAAAACAAAAGTCGTTGGGTTGCAAAATCAAATCAGAATTCTCGGGAAAAAATTCCTTAAATATTATTTACTTAGTCCAATAAATGGGATTGTACAGCGTTCTTTTTCGCAGGATACTCTTCTGATTGTTGAAGATGTTGATGCTGCGCTTTTATTTGTCCCAATAAAAACAAATGATACTCGAATGATAAAAGAAAAACTTCAGGTTAATATTTATTCTTCTTCTTCGGGAAAAAATTTGTCAAGTAAGATTTTAAAAGTTGAAAAAGCAATTAGCAATTCTTATTACTCTCAGGTTAATTTTGTCTTGGTTTTGCTGGATAACAGTAATAATAAATATGCAGCTGACAGCAATTATTATGATGTTGAAATAATAATCGATACTCTTTACCCATATGAATACTTACTGAAAACATTTAAGCAAGTTTTTAATCTGCAATGAGATTGGAATATAAATACAAAATTCCTGTCAGTAAACTTGACTTACTGCGCAAGAGAATATCTGCGTTTGTTGAACCGGATCTTCAATATCATGAAAATTCTGAGTACTCGGTTAAAAGCATTTATTTTGACACCTCACAATTAAGATTTTATAACGAAAAAATTGAAGGACTGAAAGATAGAAGAAAAATCAGAATCAGATGGTATAATGAATTAAATTCACAAAGTGTTCTGTTTCTCGAAATAAAAAAGAAAGTTATAAATTTCATTAGTAAAAACAGAGCCCCTGTTTTTGCAAATAACTATAATGATTTTCTGTCAGAGAAAGTAAACAGTGACTTTGTACTTGATGGATATGGATGTGACAATGCTATTGGTGATTCCGAAAAATTTATTCATTATCTCTCTTCATTATCACTTCGTCCAATAATTCTAATTATTTATGAAAGAGAGGCTTTCTTTTCAAAATTTGATAATCGGTTAAGAATTACTTTAGATAAAAATTTGAGATATTCATTCCCTGACTTTTTTGATATGATGGTTTCGGAAGAAAACTTTCGCTATCCCATGCCTATATATTTCATTATGGAAATAAAATTCAGCAATGGTTTTCCAAAATGGCTTCAGCAGATTATTTCAGAATTTGAAATCTTGAGAACGGCAATTTCAAAGTATACAATCTGTATTGACGATGAAAAAAATAAATTATCCCATCCGTCAAATTTGATTTTGGGAATTNATTCTTATACAAAATTATTTTCCACAAAACATCAGAAAGAGGAAATATGATACAGGATTTATCAACAATTCTTCAGGTAAACTTGAGTTTATATGAAATTCTTCAAAACTTTTTGGTTGCACTATTATGCGGATTGATATTGACTTACTTTTACAAAAAAGCTTATGTCGGTCCTGGCTACCTTAAATCATTTGTGAATTCACTTATCATATTAACTCTTATTACTGCAATGGTAATTATGATTATCGGTAATAATTTAGCAAGAGCATTTGGATTGGTTGGTGCAATGTCGATTATCAGATTCAGAACTGCTGTGAAAGATACTAATGATATTATATTCATATTTTTCTCGCTGTCAGTTGGAATGGCAGCTGGTGTTGGATTGCATAGTCTGGCATTGACCGGCACACTTTTTATCGGAATAATCTCATTGCTATTATCACGAGTGTTTGTAACATCAAAAATGGATAAAGATTATTTGCTTCAGTTTATATATGAAAGTAACGTGAAGTATGAATCGGTTCTCGAACCTGTTTTTAATAAGTATCTGAAAAAAATCAAATTAATAAATATTAAATCAATCGGTGATAAAAATCTTGTTGAATACTCCTACTATGTAAGTTTTATTTCTCATTCTACTACATCTGAATTTGTCAATGAATTGAACGCTTTGAACGGAATAAAACAAGTCAATGTATTTTTTGATGAGGAATATTTTTAACAGAATACCACCCGAAGGTTATTCCTCTCAGAAAAACATCGGGTGGATTGAGGGCATTTAACAAGGAGAAAATTATAATTTCAATTCTTTTAGTGCGAGTCCAATTGCAGTTTCTACCGAATAATGTTCATCAAGATAATGGAAAACAAAATCTGTAAATTTTTTTCTGAATTTTATTGGAATAACTACTCCATAAAAAAACTGGGCTAATTCAAAAATCGCTTTCATACTATTCTCTGGTTTCTCACTTTATTATCGTAATATTCTTTAAAGAGTTTATAGAAGAATAAATATTTATTGAAATAATTTTTAAATAAATACATGGAACTAATTGCTTAGCCATTTCTTTGCATCATCAGTTGATTTTAATATTCTCAGGATAATACCATTATTAAAAAGTATTGCCTCTATTGTTTCTGAGTCTTTTATCTCTTTTGAATTATCAACTATTGCAATTCGGATTNAATTAAATTCTTTGTGTATTGTGCGTACTATTTTAATGAAATCAAGAAGATAGAATTCGCTTTTCATTGAGGTGAAATCTATTAATATTTTTCTTGTTGTATATTCATTCAATGTTGAGACAATTTGTTCGGGAATATCAGAAATATTATTCAGAAGGATATCGCCATTGAATGAAAAAACAATATAATCATCTTCAAAATCTTTGAAACAATTAACAGTCATGGCTGGACTCCTGATTATTTTACAGATTGACTTTTGTTGATAAGCAGTTCTAATTTATTTCGCTCAGAAAGTATTTTTATTATTGAAATTGCAAGCAATTTATCTTTTTCTCTTTCAATATTCAGCGTATAAAAAATAGAAATCAGTATATCTTCAGGCAGATCACAAAAGTCTAACCTTGTTTTTGATTGAGTTGCTGTCTTTTCCATTTTACCTCCACATAATTTTGGAAATCCAATGGAAAAATCGATTTTAATACAAAGATTAAATAGAGCAGATTATGTGATTATATTGTAGTAAAATTTAATAGTACCATGTAACATTTTCTGCTACATGGTACTATTATGAATCTGATTAATCAGAAACTACATAAAGAGGCAGGACTAAGTCACCTGAATTATTCAACTGATTCGAATTGTCATAAACAGAAAGTTTGATGCTGTAATATCCCGGTTTGCCTGGTGAGTAATTAAAAATATTTCCATTTGAAATTAATTGATCATTAACATACCATTCATATTTTTCAATCATGCCGTCTTTATCGTATGATGAGGAAGCATCTAAAATTATTCGTGAATTTACGTAAACTTGTTTTGGAATTTCAAATGCAGCAACTGGAGATGAATTTATCTTAACAGAGGAGACTGCAACATCAAAATTATTTTCTGTTAATGTGTTATCATTAACTTTTAATCTTATCTGATATAATCCCGGTGCAGAATAAAAATGATTTACCTGTATTCCTTCAGAAGAAAAACCATCACCAAAATCCCAAATGTATTTTGTGATTTTGCCATCAATATCGTCAGAAGAAGAAGCATCAAAAGTGATGATTTCAGTTATAGCAGCTTCAGATTTTGAATTAATTCCTGCCTGTGGTTTTTTGTTCACAACAATGTTTTTTTCAATAGTACTTTGATTACAACTTCCTGCAACGTCAGTTATAACAGTTAATTTTATTTTATATTTTCCATAATCAGAAAAAGAATGTTCAGAAATATTTCCTGCTGCTGAACTGCCATCTCCAAAATCCCATTCGTATTTAATAATATTACCTGAAAGGGAAGTACTGCCAGAAGCATCAAAAGTTACTGTTTGATTTTCCGCAGCGATTGATTGAAATGCAAATTCAGGAAGCGGTGCTTCATTTACAGTAACGGTAATTTCATCTTTGTCTGTATTATCGCAATCGCCCGAAATATCACCAAAGACAGTTAGGACAACTTTATAAATGCCCGCTTTAGTATAAATATGATTTGGTTTTTCTCCGCTGCCTTTTTCCCCATCACCAAAATCCCATTCGAATGCATTTACAATTCCATCCAGATCAGTTGATTTCGAACCATCAAATTGAATCGAATTATTTGCACAAACCGTCATTGATTTACCGGCGTTTGCAACAGGTCCTCCGTTGACAATAATTATTTTTTCATCTTTGGAAAACCCACAATCTAAATCAGAATTATCCCGAACTTCAAGAACAACTTTATATATTCCTGCTGATTTGTACTTTTTTATAACCGTGCTGCCAAACTCTTCAATCCCATCTTCAAATACCCACTTGTAGTCTAATGTATTGTTATCAATGTCATATGATTTCAATGCTGAAAACAAAACAACATCGCCCACACAAATTGTAGTATCATTTCCCGCATTTGCAACTGGAGGATTATTAATCTTCAGAGTAAAAGTTTTTTTAGTTATTGAGTTTGATACGTTGTTCAAATCGTTAACTGTGAGAATTACAGGGATTGTTCCGCGTTCAGCAAAATTATAACGGAAAGTCCTATCACCTAATATTTTATTATTATCAGGCAATTCCCATGTGAAATACAGATTATCGCCATCAGGGTCATAAGTGTAATTTGCATCAATTGTTATAACATTACTGCAGGTTTCTGGCAATTCATCTGCTATAATAACAGGACTTGAGTTTACTTTTATAAAAATTGTATCTTCATCAATGGAGTTTGCGACATTTGCCTCATCAGCAACTTGTAAAATAAGGCTGTAAACATTTGGGCTGTCAAAACTTAGTTCAACGTCCCTGCCCCAATAAATATTTTCTTCTTTAGTTCTCCATTTAAAAGATGTTATCAAACCATCCTTGTCAAAAGAATCATAAGCATCAAGTTTAATTTTTTGATTTGGAGTGATTACTTTGTTTCCGCTTATCTTTGCAACAGGTGAAGAGTTTACTTTTACTATTGCATAATCTGTGTCAGTTAATGGTTTGAGAAAGTTGTCTTTTACTTGCAAACCAATTTTATATAATCCCGGATATAAAAAAGTATAATCAAATGAATTCGCTGTTGAAACCAATTCATCATTAAGATACCAGTTTGTCTCAGCAATCTCACCATCGGGATCTATTGATGAATTGGCATTAAAGTTTAGGGTTTGGTTTGGAGCAATTACATTATCTTTTCCTGCATCAGCAATCGGAGGTTTATTAATAATAATTTTTTCTGTAGCTGAAGCAGTATTATTAGCCTTCATTGAGTTGTCTCTGATAAACAGAGTAACAAAATATGTCCCGGTAGTTTGATAAAGATGATTTGCGACTTTTCCGCTTGCAGTTGTATTATCACCGAAATTCCATTCGTAGCTTAATATTTCACCATCCGGATCGTATGAAGAAGAAGCATCAAAGTGAGCCTCTCTACCGGCTAAATAATTTTCGGTTTCGATTTTTGCAATCGGAGGATGATTTACAAAAATTATAATTGAATCAATATCGTTATTATTTTTTGTTTCAGAATCATCTGCCACACTTAGTATTATTTTATAAGCCCCGGGTTTTGGATAAGAATGTGAAGCAGAAATACCGATTATTTCATATCCATCTCCAAAATCCCATTTGTAACTGATTATTCTTCCGTCTTTATCAAAAGATTTTCTTGCATCAACAAAAAACAATTCATTAACTGCAACAAATTTATTTTCACCTGCATCAGCTATTGGCTGCGAATTGATAATCACTTCAACTGTTTCGGTAGCAACTGAATTGGATGCACTTGAATTGTCTTTTACTTTGAGTTGCACAATATATTTTCCTGGATTTACGAAGTGCCTGTTGATTTTATCTCCTTCCATTTTTCCAAGTTTGCCAAAATCCCATTCGTATAAAATTATTTCTCCGTCTAAATCATAACTCCCGGAAGCATTAAAAATCAAATCTTCTCCAACAGCACCGATTATTTTTTTTGTTGTATTAATGATTGGTTTTGAATTTACAGTGACAATTAATGAGTCCTCAGATGAATTACATGATGAATTAAAATTATCAGTTACAGTCAAAATCACCAGAAATGTTCCCGAAGTAGAATAAATATGATTTGCCCGTTTTTCATTTGAAAAATAACCATCGTCGAAATTCCAATTGTAATTTATTATCTTGCCGTCATAATCAACCGAATTTCCGGCATCAAAATATACATTTTCTCCTTCACCAACTATCATATCGTTGCCTGCTTTGGCAATTGGTGGTCTGTTTACAACAACATTAAATAATTCCACTTTTCCTCTTGTAACAGCGTACGAATTATCTTCTGCTAAAACTTTAATTTGAAAAACGCCGGCACTTGGAAAGTTAAGATTAAATTTTGATTGGTCACTTATTTTATTTTCTCCAATGTAAGAACTGAAAATTATTAAATCACCATCATTATCCTTGCTTGATGTTAAATCAATTTCAACATTATTGCAGTCAATATTATTTGCCCGGAAATTTATATAAGGCAAAGAATTTTCTACTTTTTCTTCCCAGTTCATCAATATTGGAATGGGGTTTCCGTATGTATCAGTAATTCTGAAATTAACATCATTGTAATCAAAACTAAGCGGGCCATAATTGAAGCCACACCATCTTTCTTTTTCAAATTCATTCAAAGAAAAAGTTGTTTTTGACCATCCGCTTGAATTGCTTTCCTGCAATGGAACCTCATCCCGCAAAAAAGTACTTACAGAAAATTTTGTTTTATCAAAATCAAATGTATGAAATATCAGTCTGTCAATATTATTATTTGGAAAAAATCTCAGTGTGTTTTTTCTTTTTGTCGGGATTAATCTGATCGACGGTTGATATGAATAAATGGATGAACCAATAATATCAATATTTTGCTCAGAAGAAGAACTTAAAAACACTTGAAAAATATTTGCATCGTTTCCTTCCAATCCTTCAACAAGTAGGGTATAATATTCATTATCACTGCTTTCTTTTGCAATCGAAAAAAAAGTAATCCATGAATCATCATATTCAGGCTCATTTGAAGTGATGATTGATTTAAACAGTGTATTGGAAAAAAAATCCTCTTCTTTATATTCTCCTTTATAAAAACCGAACTGAAATCTGGAATCAAATATTCCAAATTTTGCGTCGTTGCTTCCGTTAGCATCTGCATCAAATATTCTTAATGAAATATTACCCTGATATTCTGCCGGAACAGTAAAGTTAATTGCTTGTATTTTATTGTCATCTCCGTCATCGGGATTACCTTGGCTTCCATAGGTAACAAATTTAATTGTGTTCTGTGCAAAACTCACAGAGAGGCAAAGAAATAACAGAAAGAGTGATTTCATTATCTTCCTCATCTACTTAAATCATACAAAAATTTATTTGAAAAATAATCTTCGAGTTCCACCGAAATAATATTTAAATATTGTGAGTCAATTACTTCAAGTTCGTACCAGCCGGAATCTTCATTCAATCTTGCAAAATCTTTTTGTGTTTTATCGTTAATAGAATAAACAACTGAAGCAAATTTCTTTAGCTGAGAATCATCGTAAGCTTTAATCTTGATTAATGCAGTTTTGTTTTTTCCTTTTGGTTTAATTATTATCTTATCGATTAATACTGGTGGTATGTTATCAAAGAAAATAGATTCCTTCCGGATAGTCTGATTGCCGGCTTCATCTTCGGCTTTGAATTCAAAAATATTTAATCCTTGCTTTAATAAAGTTTCATATCTGAAAGTAGAATCATCTGCTAAAAGAACTTGCTCATTATTTATTGAGAATAAATTAGCGTCAGACTTGCCAGTAAATAAAAAATTAGGTGAATTGACATTTTTACTAAAATCATCAAATTGAATTCCGGGAGGTTGAGTATCCAATATTACTTCAAAGTGAAATTTATTGCTTAATCCTGTTTGAGTTGTAATAACAAGATCAAATTTTGATACGCTGCTTTCTGATTCAAGTGTAATTGAAAAATAACCTGTTGAATCAGCATACGCTTGCGAATTTGTTCCTGTTACAGCATTGATCAAATTTATATTTGCAAAAGGTATTGTACGAAGATTAAGTTTATAAAATTTTGAATTGGTAATAATTGTGCCTTCAGCAAATTCACTATCTGTAGTATAATTAATAAGTTTTAACTGATTATCAGTTTCATGAAAAATAACCCGCTTCACCACCGACACTTCTGATTTCAAATTTTCTGACACAATCTTGACTAAATTTTTACCTTCATTGAGGTTTATTACAACATTAAAACTTCCGTCAGAGGTAACATCAACTGATTTTCCGTTAATTGTTAAATTGCTGCCAGATAAAGTTTTTCCACTGAGGGTATATTGACTTTGATTTGTAAAAATAATGTCCTTTGCATCATTTAATAAAATAAATGGTTTACCGCTTCCACCAACCGCAGCAAAAGCAAATGTTTCTGAGAAATTTCCCGGTAATCCTTTTTCATCTAAAGAACATACATGCCAGTAATATATGCCGGGTTCTCTCAGATTAATTTTTGTTTGCTCATCTGAAATGTTTTTAACAAGATTTATAACAGACTTGAATTCAAGATCCTTTGCAATTTCAAGCCAGTATGATTTTGCACTTGTATTTTTAATCCAACCAAAACTTATATTTAATTCATTAGTTAAACTCAAATTAGGTGGTGAGGATAAAACCGGTGGCTGAATCAAATCGATTGGCTGTGAAGGAACACCTCCATCGGGAATGACTGAGCCTTGATTTTTGCCTACAATTATATTTTGATNCTTTGCTTCAAGTTCTATTTCACCATTATAGTTGGCAAGTTTAGTATCACTCTTTCCTTTTTCAACCCAAAAATATTTTGAATTGATTTTTGTTTTCACACCGGGGATATCAACAACAAATTTTTTTCTTGGAGAATTTTGAAGCAATGCATAAGCATCCCCTTTTTCCAATTTCACTTTTGAGTTTGATTTCTTTGTAAGCGGGTCATATCGCGAAGACTGAATAACTGCTTGTGAGTTCTCATTTAATTTAATTTGGCTTAAGTCATAAAAAGTTATTTGAGCGTTTGATTGTGAAAGTGTTCGGGCAATATCTTTTTCTCGAAGGTTATCATATAATTCAGCCGGAATCCACGACAAAGCCGATGAAATGCGTTTTTGGAGCGTTCCTTTTTTATAGCTGACAATTGCATCAACTGTTTTTTCTCTTATCTCTTTAGTTTGATTGTAAGCACGTTTAGAAAAAACAATTGATTTTTTTGCAGAAGAAAAACTTGATTCAAAATCAAAATTACTTGCTTCAGAAATGCTTTTTGTATAATATGTTTCAGCTTCATTCAGTAAATCTTCAGCAAGAATTTTTGCCCCCATTTCAAGTGCATCTTTAATAGATTTTTTTGCATTGCTTATTTCTGTATAAGCATTCTTTACTTTGTTTGCAGGAATAGTAATTGTCATTCCATTTTTTATATCTTCAATCCCGGAAAGATGGTTTGCTTTAAGAATATAAGTCCACAGATTCCTGTTGCCAAGATAAGTTTCTGCTGCTCTTTGAATATCAAAATTTTTATCAACAATTATCTTTACTGCATCTTTGCTTTGAGCAAATGCTGAGCTGCTGAAGAACACTATGAAAAGAAATGATCTGATAATTGAAAATTTCATTCCGTTTCTCACTCGGTATAATTTGCTTGGGGAAATGTTAAAATAAATTCTGCACCTTTGCCATGTTCACTTTCAACACGGATTTTACCGTTCATCATTTCAACTAATTTTTTAACAATTGACAAACCAAGTCCGGTAGAATGCTCGCCACCTGTTGGTCGCGCAGAAAGTTTCGCAAATTTCTGGAATAATTTTTTCTTGTCGTTTTCAGTAAATCCAGGTCCTTCATCTTTTATTGATATATCAATGTGCTGCGGCTCTTCACTGTTACGAATAGTGATATAGATTTTTTTATTTGGCTGTGAGAATTTAATTGCATTGGAAATTATATTTTGNACAACCTGNAGTGTAATGTTGAAATCAGCAAGTATTTCAAAATCNTCCGTTTGATTTGATTGGATAATTTCGATTTTCTTTTTTTGAAGAGCTTCAGAAAACTGAGACAGCATTTCATCAACAACTAATTGCAAAGAAACGGAAGTCATTTTTACGTTAAGCTTACCCTGTTCAATAGCATTAACATCAAGCAGATTTTTCACTATTGAAAACATTCTTCCCGATGCTTTTATGATTTCATTTAGAAAATCATCAAATTGTACCGGGTTAAGTTCCTTATCAGTTTTTAATATCTCTGCGAAAGAACTTATTGCAGTCAAGGGGTTTTTCAAATCATGTGCTGCAATACCTAAAAACTCGTTTTTTTCCTGATTCAATTCAAGCACGCGGTGATATGCTTTTTTTAATTCCTGATTTGATTCATTTAACTGGGTAGTTCTTTCTTCAACTTTTATTTCAAGATTTTTGCTGTAATCTTCAAGTTGCTTCTTCTGATCTTCAATCTTGTTGAAATTCTGTTTCAATTGTTTCCCCATTTGAACAAGTGAATTACCAAGCAATCCAATCGAATCTTTTGCAGTGTATTTGATTTCAACATCATATTTACCAAGTGAAATCTGATTTGATACTTCAGCCATTTTGATTATTGGTTTACTCAAATGTCTGGAAAACAAAAAAGCAATAAATATTGAAATCAAAACTGTGATACCCAAAAAAGTTGAGAAGAAAATTAAAGTTTCATCAATCGTAACATATGCGGCTTTTTCATTGATTACAGATACAACAACCCAATCAGCAATAGAAGTTTTTACAAATGAAGAAACAAAATCCCCATAATTATTGCTCCGATAATTTTTCACTAAAGTTATATTTGTATTGCTTTTCAGGATTGTAAGTACATCACTTGTTATTTCAAAGGGGATTTTGGTAATAATCCTCGTAGTCAGNAATTTNTCTTCATTTTTATCGCTNACAAAAACATTGCCGATTCTGTTAACAATTGAATTATCAATCACTTTTTCCANGTCNGANAAATCGAACGAAGCNGCAAGTATTCCGTTTTTAATTGCTTCACTGTTAAGTCTGATAAATATCGANACAANCCACTTTCTGATTCCCTTGTTAAAAAAAGGCTTGCCTATATAAGTATCGGTGAATGCTTCTTTTGGAATATCTTTAATTATTGAATTTTTA
>Ga0051980_10002685_pt1 | contig 13375 bp, 8 predicted proteins | sample CryGey13umfilter_2_FD_55014 | JGI IMG/M metagenome (GOLD analysis project Ga0051980, IMG submission 55014) | Groundwater microbial communities from aquifer in Utah, USA - Crystal Geyser 4/9/14 3 um filter | ecosystem: Environmental > Aquatic > Deep subsurface > Groundwater | place: USA: Utah...
GTCGCGCCGATTGATCTGGTTGCTACCCGTGGCCTCAACCACGTTGGCCACCTGGTCGAGCCGCACCACGCGCGCGCTGCCGTCTGCCTGAGTGCCCACGGTGAAGGGCAGGGCGTTGAGGTCTTGCGGCTGGTTGCGTGATTGCGGCGACAGGCGCACGTTGACGTCGTAGGTTTGGTCGTCGGGCGCGCGCCAGTTGCCCACCGTTTGGCCTGCTACCAGCGTGCGCAGGCTGCTGCCGATTTGCGCCACGCTCAGGCCCAGGTCGGAAGCCACGTCGCGGCGCACCTGCACGTCGAGTGTTGGTTTGTCAGGTTTCAGCGATGAGTCCACATCGACCAGGCCCGGCACGTTGCGGATTTTTTCTAGCGCCAGCGCATTCAAGCGTGACAGTTCGCCCATGTCAGCGCCCTGGATGGAAAAAGCGATTTGTTTTTGCCCNCCCACCGGGTCGAGCAGCCCGACGTGAGTGACGCTGATGCCGGGCACTTCGCGCAGGCGCTGGCGCAGCACGGTGGACATCGCATCAACGCTGCGCGTGCGTTGCTTGCGGTCCACCAGCCGGATGTAGATGCTGGCGTACATCTTGCCCTGCGCGTTACCGGTGTTGATGGTGGTCAAGGTGTAGTTGACCTCGGGAAATTCGCGGATGATGCCTTCCACTTGGCGCGCCCGCGCCTCGGTCACTTCCAAAGACGAGCCCACCGGCGTGTTAAAGGTCAGGTTGGTCTCGGAAAAATCCGACTTGGGCACAAACTCGGTGCCCAGCAGCGGCACCATGAACAGGCTGCTGACAAAAATTGCCAGCGCCAACACCACCGTGCTGATCTTGTGGTCCAGCGCCCAGCGCAGAATGCTCTGGTACAGATCGATCAGCGCGTCGGTGCCCACATCAAACAAATGGGTGACGCGGCCGATGGTCTTATCGTAAAAAGTTTTCGGCGCGTGGTGCTTGCCATGGGCCTCAATGCTGGGGTCGTGCCAGATGCTTGAGAGCATCGGGTCGAGCGTGAAGCTGACAAACATCGAGATCAGCACCGCTGCCACAATCGTCAGGCCAAATTCGTGGAAGAACTTGCCGATGATGCCGCCCATGAAGCCAATCGGCAAAAACACCGCCACGATCGACAGCGTGGTAGCAAACACCGCCAGACCAATTTCAGCGGTGCCATCCATCGAGGCATCAAACGCGCCCTTGCCCATTTGCACATGGCGCACGATGTTTTCGCGCACCACAATGGCGTCGTCAATCAGCAGCCCCACGCACAAGCTCAGCGCCATCATGGTGATCATGTTGATGGTGAACCCCATCAGGTTCATGAAGAANAANGTGCCGATCAGGGCAATNGGCAGTGTCAGCCCGGTGATGACCGTGGAGCGCCAGGAGTTCAGAAACAAAAACACAATCAGCACCGTGAGCAACGCGCCTTCAATAAGGGTTTGCTGCACATTGGCCACCGACACCCGGATTTGCCGCGAGCCATCGGTGATTTGCGTCAGCTTGATGCCCGGCGGCAATTGCTGCTGCAGCTCCGCCAGGGTTTTGTTGAGGCCATCGACCACGCCGATGGTGTTTTCGTCTTGTGACTTTTGCACGTTCAGCAGTAGGGTGCGCTGGCCGTTGTATAGCGCCAGGCTCTCTATTTCTTGCGAGCCATCTTTCACCTCGGCCAGTTGGTCAACGCGCACTGGCGCGCCGTTTTTGCGTGCGATGATGATACGGCCGAAGTCCTCGGGGCGCTGCATGCGTGCGGCGATCTGGATCACCCGGTCTTGCGCGCTGGAGCGGATGCTGCCCACTGGATAGTCCTGGTTCTCATTGCGCACGGCGCTGGCGACTTGCTCNGGCGTGATGCCGAACGAGGCCAGCGCTTGCGGGTTCAGATAAATGTTGATCTCGCGCAAACTGCCGCCCACCAAGGCCACCGAACCGACGCCGCGCACGTTTTCCAGCCGTTTTTTCAGCGTCTGTTCGGCCCAGCTGGTCAATTCGACCGCATTGAACGCCGTGCCCGCGCTGGCATCGGGCAGCACCGCCACCGACCAGATGGCACGGCTGGCCGGGTCGAAGCGCAGCACGCGCGGTTCCTTGACCTCATCGCGCAGCGTGGCGCGGATGGCGGCCACCTTTTCGCGCACGTCGTCGGCGGCTTTGCGGCCGTCCATGTGCAGGCCAAATTCGATGATGACTACCGACTGGCTTTCATACGAGCGCGAGGTGAGAGCGTTGATGCCGGCCACCGAGTTGACGCCTTCCTCGATTTTCTTGGTGACTTCGCTCTCGACAATTTCAGGCGAGGCGCCGGGGTAGTTGGTGCTGATCACCACCACCGGGAAATCGACGTTGGGGAACTGGTCCACCTGCAGCCGCTGCATGGAAAACAGCCCCAGCACGACCAGGGCCAGCATGACCATGGTGGCGAACACTGGGTTGTGCAGGCTGACGCGGGTGAACCACATTTACTGGCTTCCTGCTGCGGCGGCGGTCGTCGTCACCAGCGTGCCGGCGCGCAGGCTGCCCACCGTGCCGTCGATCACCACGCCGCCCTCGGGCAAGCCGCTGACCGCCACCATGGTCACGCCGTCGGCATCGCCACGCTCACCCAACGTCACGTTGGCGTGCTGCACCTGGTTTTGGCTGACCAGCTGCACGTAGGGTTGCGGCTTGTCGGTGCGCACGCTGCTTAAGGGCAGGGCCAGCGTTTGCACTCGGCCAACCGTCAGATAACCCTGGGCAAACAGGCCGTGGCGCAAGTTGGCATGCGGGCGAATAGCCAGATACNCCAGCACGGCGCGGCTGCCCACGGCGGCGCTGGGGTTGATGCGCACCACCTTCGCTTGAATGGTCTGATCTGTCCCGTCAATCGTCAATTGGGCGCTTTGCCCCAGCTTCACCTGCAGCGAGTCGGCGGCGTTCAGGCTGGCTTCGAGCTCCAGTTGGCGGTTGTCCACAATCTCGACGATGCGGGTGTCCACCGACACGCGTTCGCCCGGTTGCACCATGCGTTGTGAAATTTGCCCGGCGATCGGCGCGCGCAGAACGGTGTCGGCCAGCGCCTTGGCCGCCACGTCAGCACCCGATTGCGCCGCAGCGTAATTGGCCTGGGCCGCGGCCAGGCTGGCTTGCGACGTTTCTAGCGCCGTGCTCGAGATGAAGCCCTGCGCCACCAGCGCCTGGTTGTTGTTGAAGCTGCGCTGGGCAATGTCCACCTGCGCCTTGGCCGCTGCGGCCTGCTGACGCGCCTGGCGCACACGGGCATCGGTTTCGGTGGGGTCGATGTGGGCCAGCACCTGGCCGGCGGTCACGCTGTCGCCCTCGCGCACGCTTAAAGCCNGCAGCTCGCCCGCAATGCGTGCTTTCACCGTCGCCGTGTTAACGGCGTGGATGGGCCCGGAAAGCACCACGCTTTTCACCAGCTCAAGCGACCTGACCTGCACCAGGTCGCTGGCGGCCAGGCTGATGCTGACTTGCGATTTTTGTGCCACCTGTTGCGCTTCCAGTGCCACCTGGCGGTCTTTGCGTGCAGACAGCGTGCGCACGGTGCCTGCGACCACGAGGGCCAAAACGAGGCCGGCAAGCGTCCATTTGATCCAGGGTTTCATATTGGTGTCTGCTCCGGGAGAACGTTGCGTGGGGTTGAGGCTAATGGGGATTGAGCGCAAAAACCATACAACAGCATGTCGAGCTGCGCTGCCAGATAGCTTTGCGGGTTGAGNTGCGCCTGNGCGCCGCAACAGGTACCCAGGGAATGTTGCCATAGCGCCAGAAACAGCATGGGTGCCATCACCAAATAGGCGCCATAGGTGACATCCATCGGGCGAAATTCGCCGCGCGCCACGCCACGTTTCAGAATGCGCTGAATCAGCGCATGAGCGGGTTGCATGACTTCATGTTGGTAAAAGCTAGCCAGTTCGGGGAAGTTTTGCGCTTCGCTCATCATCAGCTTGGGGATGCCGCTGGCCTTGGTGGTTCCCAGGCGTTCCCACCAGCTGAACAAACAGTGGCGCAGCATGTCCCGGGTGCTGCCCTCGAAGCGGTCGAACTCGTCGTTCCATTCGGCAAAGCGGCTAGACATGTTCTCGCGCACCACGGCCTTGAACAGCTCCTCTTTGCTTGGAAAGTATAAAAACAGCGTGCCCTTGGAGACCCCGGCACGCGCCGCCACTTCCTCGACGCGGGTGGCGGCAAAACCCTTTTCAACGAACAGGTCCAGCGCAGCGGCCAAAAGCTCGCCCGGACGCGCGCTTTTGCGCCGCGAGCGCCTTGGCTGTGCGTTGGGCAAGGCGCCAATTTGTGGCTCGGTGTGGGATGCGACGTTCGGCATGAGCTAATGACTAATTGGTTATTAGTGTATCTCAAGTGCAAATTCTGNCTGCTCACACAANGGCCCGGTTGCATCAGGCTTGCCGTTTTGCGGCTAGCATGAAGGTGTTGGTCATTTTTTCAGGTTAGCAATTTCAAGGGGATCGAGTCATGCAACAAACAAGTCAAACCATCACGCTCGGCGGCGGCTGTTTTTGGTGCACCGAGGCGGTTTTTGTGCAGGTCAGGGGTGTGCTCGACGTGGAGTCGGGTTATTGCAACGGCCAAACGCAGCAACCCACTTACGAGCAGGTGTGCACTGGACGCACCGGACATGCCGAGGTGGTCAAACTGGTCTATGACCCGCAGCAGATCAGCGTGCGGGAAATTCTNGAAATCTTTTTTGTGATTCACGCCCCCACCACGCTTAACGCCCAGGGCAACGACCACGGCACGCAGTACCGCAGCGGCATTTACTTCAGCACGCCAGAGCAGCAGCAGGTGGCGCTGGCGCTGATNGACGAACTCAGCCAAAGCGGCGCCTATGCGCGCCCCATCGTCACTGAAGTGCTGCCGCTGACCAATTACTCGCCGGCAGAGGACTACCACCAGGATTTTTTTGAAAAGAATCCTCATCAGGGCTATTGCATGGCGGTGGCTGCGCCCAAGGTGGTCAAGTTTCGCAAGACGTTTGCGCGTTTGCAAAAGTCAGACCGATAAAATCCGTCCATGGTCACCAAACTTCCCAAATCTCCCTCCATTCAGCCTATTGACATTCCTGAGAGCGACGGCACCGTGGTGCTGGAGCGCCGCACCCAGCGCACCCAACCGCCGCAGATGTACCAAGTGGTGATGCTCAACGACGATTACACGCCGATGGAGTTCGTGGTGATGGTGTTGCAGGCGTTTTTCAGCAAGGACCTCGAAACCTCGACTCGCATCATGCTCAAGATTCACTTGGAAGGCAAAGCGGTGTGCGGCGTGTATTCGCGGGATGTGGCCGCTACCCGGGTTGACCAGGTGCTCGATGCGGCCGCCCGGGCCGGGCATCCGCTCAAGTGCTTTTGTGAACCTGCGGCGTCCTAAGGGTCCTAAGTATTTGAATCCCGACGCCGTCACATGAATTAAAAATCAGATTACAGTCAAAGCCTGAAACAAAAGCCTTAAAGGAATCCCATGATTGCCCAAGAACTGGAAGTCAGCCTCCACATGGCGTTTGTCGAGGCGCGTCAACAGCGCCATGAATTCATCACGGTGGAACATTTGTTGTTGGCCTTGCTGGACAACCCCAGCGCCGCCGAGGTGCTGCGCGCCTGCTCTGCCAATATTGATGACCTGCGCAAGTCGCTGTTGACCTTCATCAAGGACAACACGCCGCAAGTCGCCGGTACCGAAGACGTCGATACCCAACCCACGCTGGGTTTCCAGCGCGTCATTCAACGCGCCATCATGCATGTGCAGTCCACCGGCAGCGGCAAAAAGGAAGTGACCGGCGCTAACGTGCTGGTGGCTATTTTTGGCGAAAAAGACTCGCATGCCGTCTATTACCTGCACCAGCAGGGCGTGACGCGTCTCGATGTGGTCAATTTCATTGCCCACGGCATCAAAAAGAGCGACCCGCCCGAGCCGGTCCGGTCCACTGAAAATGCCGCCGAAGCCGAGGAGGGTACAGCCGAGAAGAACGAAAAAGCCTCGCCACTGGAGCAGTTCACGCAGAACCTCAATCAGCTTGCCAAAGACGGCAAGATCGACCCGCTGATCGGGCGTGAGTTTGAGGTCGAGCGCGTCATTCAAATCCTGTGCCGGCGCCGCAAGAACAACCCGCTGCTGGTGGGTGAGGCTGGTGTCGGCAAGACCGCTATCGCCGAGGGCCTGGCCTGGCGCATCACGCAAAAAGACGTGCCCGAGATTTTGGCCGAGTCGATCGTTTACTCGCTCGACATGGGCGCGCTGCTGGCGGGCACCAAGTACCGCGGTGACTTTGAGCAGCGCCTTAAAGGCGTGCTGAAATCGCTCAAGGACAAGCCCAACACCATTTTGTTCATCGACGAAATCCACACCCTGATCGGTGCCGGGGCGGCCTCCGGCGGCACGCTCGACGCCTCCAACCTGCTCAAGCCGGCGCTGAGCTCGGGTGCGCTCAAATGCATTGGCGCCACCACCTTTACCGAATACCGCAGCATTTTCGAAAAAGATGCCGCCCTGTCTCGGCGTTTCCAGAAGGTCGATGTGCTGGAGCCCTCGGTGGAGCAAACGGTCGATATCCTCAAGGGGCTCAAGTCGCGCTTTGAGGAGCACCACCACGTCAAATATGCGCTGGCGGCCTTGCAGGCAGCCGCCGAACTCAGTGCCAAGTACATCAACGACCGCCACCTGCCCGACAAGGCGATTGATGTGATCGACGAGGCCGGTGCCGCGCAGCGCATTTTGGTGCCGTCCAAGCGCAAGAAAATCATCAGCAAGGCAGAGATCGAAGATATCGTGGCCAAGATTGCCCGCATTCCGCCGGCCAACGTGTCTAACGATGACCGTGGCAAGCTCAAAACCCTCGAGCGTGACTTGCGCAACGTGGTGTTCGGCCAGGACAAGGCGCTCGACATGCTTGCCTCCAGCGTCAAGATGGCGCGCTCGGGCCTCGGCAAGGAAGACAAGCCGATCGGCACCTTCTTGTTTAGTGGCCCCACCGGCGTTGGCAAAACCGAGTCGGCCAAGCAATTGGCTTACATCATGGGCGTCGAGCTGATCCGCTTCGACATGAGCGAGTACATGGAGCAGCACGCGGTGAGCCGCCTGATTGGTGCACCGCCCGGCTACGTCGGCTTTGACCAAGGTGGCCTGCTGACCGAGGCCATCACCAAAAAACCGCATTGTGTGTTGTTGCTCGACGAAATTGAGAAAGCCCACCCGGCCATTTTCAATGTGCTGCTGCAGGTCATGGACCACGGCACGTTGACTGACAACAACGGGCGCAAGGCCGATTTCCGCAATGTGATCATCATCATGACCACCAACGCGGGCGCCGAGACCATGGCCAAGGCCTCCATTGGCTTTACCAATCCGCGCGAAGCCGGCGACGAGATGGCAGACATCAAGCGCATGTTCACGCCCGAGTTCCGCAATCGGCTCGACGCCATCGTCAGCTTCAAGGCGCTTGACGAGAACGTGATTTTGCGGGTGGTGGACAAGTTCCTGTTGCAACTCGAAGCGCAACTGGCCGATAAAAAGGTCGAGGTCACCTTCACCGACAAGTTGCGCAAGCACCTGGCCAAAAAAGGTTTCGATCCGCTGATGGGTGCGCGGCCGATGCAGCGCCTGATTCAGGACACCATTCGCCGTGCCCTGGCCGACGAACTGCTGTTTGGCCGGCTGGTCGATGGCGGGCGCCTGAAAGTGGAGCTCGACGACACGGACGAGAGCAAAACTGAAGTGCTGCTCGACATCCAGCCACTGCCCAAGAAAGAGGGACGTACCAAACCCGAGGTTCAGGAGCCTGCGACAACCTGAACTGGGTCACACGAAGAAAAAAAGGATGCGATGCATCCTTTTTTTATGTGTCAGCCAGGCACGCCTGACTCGTCAAGTCTACTCAACGCCCAGCAAGTTGGCCAGCGCCGCTGTTTCCATGGCGCCATTGAACGTCACGATCTCACCGGTTTTGCGATGCTTGCCCATCAAGAATGGTACCGAATCTACGCCCAGACGAGTCAGTAGCTGGGTGTTGGTGGTGATGGCCTGCTTGATGTCGTCGGGCACATCGGCACTGGCCGCCAATCCGCCGGTGCCAGCCAGCAACGACTGTTCATGCGCCGTCATGGTTTCCACCGGATTGGCAGCAGTCAGCAGGGCAGCACCCTGGGGCACGCTTTTGGTCGGATTGAACGAGATCGGAATCCAGACGAACTTGACCTTGTCGAGCAGAGGCAGAGACGCCTGCCACAAGCGACCGCAGTGCGGGCATTGCGGGTCGAACAGCACGTAGACAGGTTGTGCGCTCATCAGGGCGCCCACGGTAAAGCCCTTGCCGTCGGCCGCCACCATATCGTAGCGGGAGCCAACGTTGGCGACAGGCGCCGCTGTCGTGGCCGGCGCCGTGCTGGTACTTGGCGATGTGGCGGGGGCGGGCGTTTCGGTTTTGGAACAGGCGGATACGGCCAAAACGAGGGCTGTCATGACGGCTAGAGTGGCATTTTTCATGAGGTGATTGCTAAGGTTTCAAGTTGAAGGAATGACATTGACTGTAATTGTCGCGTTGGTCCATGCCAGCAGGTAGGGCTATTTTATCGAACAGGGGCACCACCGCCCAGTGCCTTAAAGAGCGCAATCTGGTTTTGCTGGTAGGCCAGGCGAATTTGCACCAGCTCCAGTTGCGTAGCGAACAGTGAGCGTTTGGCGTCCAGCCATTCCAACTGGTTGGCCACGCCGTTGTCGAAGCGCAGTTGGGTCAGGTGGTTGCGCGATGCTTCAACTTCCAGCAGCGCTTGGTTGGCTTGCAACTGCTGGCCCAGCGCGGCGCGACTGGCCAGGGCATCGGCGACTTCAAGAAAGGCGCTCTGGATAGATTTTTCATACTGTGCAACGGCAATCTCGCGACCGGTTCTTGCGGCATCGAGATTGGCCTGGTTGCGCCCTGCGTCAAAGATGGGTAGCACCAGTTGCGGTGCCAGCGTCCAGCCCCAGGAACCGTTCTTGAACAAACCGCCAAGTTCAGAGCTTGCTGAACCGGCACCCGCCGTGAGGCTGATGCGCGGGAAAAAAGCGGCCCGGGCCGCGCCGATATTGGCGTTACTGGCGATCAAGCTTTGCTCGGCCTGGCGAATATCGGGGCGGCGCAAGAGCAGGTCAGACGGCAGCCCGGCGGGCAGTTCGGATAAGTTCGATTGACTCAGGTTTTGCTGCTTCAATTGCGCTTGGGTTGCCGCGTCGAGCGGCTGTCCGAGCAGCAACACCAAGGCATTTTCATCAAGCGCGCGCTGGCGCTGCTGCTGGGCCAAGGTGACGCGGGCCCGCTCCGCCAGGGTTTGCTCACCGCGCAATTCAAAATCAGAGGCAGCACCGTGCTTGACCTTAAGTTCCACCAATTTGAGCGATTCAGCGCGTGAGTCAAGGGTCTGGCGCGACACGGCCAGCAGTTCCTCGTCGGCCAGCAAGCTCATCCAGCCCTGCGCCACCGTGGCGATCAGGCTGATCTGTGCGCTGTGACTGGCCTCGGTGGTGGCCAGGTATTGAGCCAACGCCTGTTCCTTGAGACTGGCGACGCGGCCAAAAAAGTCAAGCTCGTAAGCGGTGACCGTCAGCCCAGCGGTGTAAGCAGTGTTGATGACGCCGCTGCCGTCAGGCGTGCGCGCGCCCGTGGCCGCAGCGTTGACCGTGGGCAACTGGTCAGCCTGGCGAATGCCGAGCTGCGCACGCGCTTGCGCGATGTTGAGCATCGCCACGCGCAGGTCACGGTTGTTGGCCAAGGCCGTGTCGATGAGTCGGCGCAGGGTGGGGTCGCTGAAATAGTCTTGCCAGGCCAGCAGCGGAACGCTTTGTGCGCTAACCATCTCGCCTGGGGCAACGGCCGCTGAGTCAGGCCAATGCTGCGCCACCGGCGCGCCGGGGCGCTCGTAGGTGGGCATGAGCGAGCAACCGGTCAGCAAGGCGCTGGCGGCCAGGGCGGCGGTTTTGGAAACAAAATTATTCATGCGAATGCACTCCAATGTGCGCGGCCTGTTCGGCGTGAAGCTGCTGTTGGCGCGCGCTGTCCTTGAACAGACTGCGCACCACGACAAAAAAGATCGGCACAAACACCACGGCCAGCGCGGTGCCGGTCAGGATGCCGCCGATCACGCCGGTGCCAATGGCGCGCTGGCTGGCAGAGCCCGCGCCACTGGCCAGCGCCAGCGGTAGCACGCCCAGGGTGAACGCCAGCGAGGTCATCAGGATCGGCCTGAAACGCAGGTGCGCAGCCTCCAGCGCGGCGGCCACCACGCTCTTGCCCTGCGCCTGCAGGTCTTTGGCGAACTCGATGATCAGGATGGCGTTTTTGGCGGACAGGCCGATGATGGTGATCAGCCCGACCTGAAAGTAAACGTCGTTCGAGTAAGAGCGCAGCAGCGTCGCCACAATCACACCCAAGACGCCCAGCGGTACCACCAAAATGACCGACAGCGGAATCGTCCAGCTCTCGTAGAGCGCGGCCAGGCACAAAAAGACCGCCAAGATGGCAAAACCGTAGAGGATGATGGCTTGCGAGCCGGCCAGTTTTTCCTCGCGCGAAGTCCCAGACCACTCGTACCCGAAACCCCTTGGCAATTGGCTAACCAACTGTTCCATTTCGGTCAGGGCCGCGCCCGTGCTGTAGCCAGGCGCCGTGCTGCCGCTGATGCGCATGGCCGGGTAGCCGTTGTAGCGCACGGTTTGCATGGCCCCTGTCACCCAGCGGGTGCTGGCAAAGGCCGACATAGGCACCATTTGCCCTTGGCGGTTCGCCACGTTGAGCTTGAGCAAGTCATCGGGCTGCATGCGCGCCGGTGCGTCGGCTTGCACCACCACGCGCTGCAGGCGGCCGTTGTTGGGGAAGTCGTTAATGTAAGCTGAACCCAACGCGGTCGAAATGGTGGCGTTGATGGCTTCAAAGGGCACACCCAACGCAGCAGCCTTGTCGCGGTCGATGTCGAGTTGCAGTTGCGGTGCGTCTTCGAGGCCATCGGGGCGCACCTGCGTCAGCACCTTGCTCTGGGAAGCCATGCCCAGCAACTGGTTGCGTGCGCCCAACAGCGCCTGGTGGCCCAGACCGGCGCGGTCCTGCAGCCTGAAGCTAAAGCCTGATGATGAACCAAGTTCTGGAATCGGCGGCGGGCTCAACGGAAAAATGAAGGCATCGCGGATGCCACTCAGTGCGCCAAAGGCACGGCCGGCCAGCGCCTGCGCTGAAGCGCCTGGCCCCTTGCGTTCTGACCAATCCTTGAGCGTGACAAACGCCAGCGCAGCATTTTGGCCTTGGCCCGAGAAGCTGAAGCCCAGCACGCTGACCATGCCCTGTACTTCGGGTTGCTTGAGCATGAAGCCTTCGACTTGTTGCATCACGTCGAGCGTGCGCTCGCGCGTGGCACCGGGGGGAAGTTGCACGTTGACCAGCATCGTGCCCTGGTCTTCATTGGGCAAAAACGAGGTCGGCAGGCCTTTGTACATCCAGGCAGCACCGGCCACAATCGCAACATAAATCACCATGTAGCGTGCGGCATGCGGCAGCAGTTTGGCAACGCCGTTTTCGTAGCCCTTGGCCGTTTTGGCAAAGCCGCGGTTGAACCAACCGAAGAAGCCACGCTTGGCATGGTGGTGACCCGCCTCAACGGGTCTGAGCAGGGTGGCGCACAAGGCGGGAGTGAGTGACAGCGCCAGGAATGCCGAAAACGCAATGGCCACGCCCATCACGGTGGCGAACTGGCGATAGATGTTGCCAATCGACCCGCTGAAAAACGCCAGTGGCACGAACACCGCGATCAGCACCACGGTCACGCCGATGATGGCGCCCTGAATCTGTCCCATCGCCTTGCGCGTGGCCTGCAGCGGCGGCAGGCCTTCCTCGCTCATGATGCGCTCGACGTTTTCCACCACCACAATGGCATCGTCCACCACGATGCCGATCACCAGCACCATGGCAAACATGGTCAGTACATTGATTGAAAAGCCCAACGCCAGCAGCGTGGCAAAGGTGCCCAGCAGGGCGATGGGGACCACCAGCGTCGGGATCAGCGTGTAGCGCCAGTCCTGCAAGAACAGGAACATCACCAAAAACACCAGNAGCACGGCTTCGAGCAGCGTGACCGCCACTTGCTTGAGCGAGGTTTCGACAAAGCGCGAACTGTCGTAGGGAATGGCCCAGGTCATGCCCTGCGGGAAGAATTTTTCCAGCGCTGCCATGCGCTCGCGTACCGCCTTGGCCGTGGCCAGGGCGTTGCCACTGGGTGAGAGCTGCACGCCGATACCGGTGGAAGGCTTGCCGTTCAGGCGCGCCGAGGTGGCGTAGGCCTGGGCGCCGAGTTCGATGCGGGCCACGTCTTTCAGGCGCACCGCAGAGCCATCGGTGTTGGCGCGCAACACCACATTGCCAAACTCGGCCACGCTGCTGAGTTGGCCGCGCACCACCACGGTGGCGGCAATGCCCTGACCGGCTACGTTGGGCAGGCTGCCGATTTCACCGGCCGAAACCTGGGCGTTCTGGGCGCGGATGGCCGCAATGACATCGCTGGCTGACAGGCTGTAGCCCTGCAGCTTGGCTGGGTCGATCCAGATGCGCATGGCACGCTCGGTGCCAAACAGTTGCACCTGACCGACGCCGGGCAGGCGTTGAATTTCGGGCACGATGGAACGCGACGCGTAGTCGCCCAGCGCCACCGGATCGAGCTTGGGGTCGTCGCTGGAGAGAATGGCGAACAGCAAAAAGTTGCTGCGCGCCTTGTCCACCCGCACGCCTTGCTGCGTGACAGCCGAGGGCAGGCGCGGGCTGGCGCGGCTCAGGCGGTTTTGCACATCAACCTGCGCCAGATCAGGATTGGTGCCAGGCTGAAAGCTCAGCGTGATGCTGCCAGTGCCGTTGGCCTGCGCCACCGACTCCATGTAGATCAGGCCGGGNGAGCCGTTCATTTCCTGCTCAATGATCGACAGCACGCTGTCTTCCAGNGTNTGNGCCGCTGCGCCNGGGTAGCTGGCCGAAATCACGATCGACGGCGGCGCCACGGGCGGGTATTGGGCAATGGGCAATTGGGTAATGGACACGGCGCCCATCACAATGATGAAGAGCGCAATGACCCACGCAAAGATGGGCCGGTCAATGAAGAACTTTGCCATGACAGTGCTTTCTTAACGCGCTGCGCTGGTGGCTGGCGTGGCCGCTGCGGGCGCTGTTGGCGCTGGTGCGGCACCAGCAACTGGCGCGCCGCCAGTGTTGANNGGCGCGCTGCCCGGGGCTTGCCANGGGACCGGTTTNACCGGGGCGCCACCGCGCAGCTTCTGAAAGCCATCGACCATGACCTGGTCGCCGTTTTGCAGACCATCCAGAATCACCCACTGACCGGCTTGCTGGGCACC
>Ga0051980_10002755_pt1 | contig 13246 bp, 11 predicted proteins | sample CryGey13umfilter_2_FD_55014 | JGI IMG/M metagenome (GOLD analysis project Ga0051980, IMG submission 55014) | Groundwater microbial communities from aquifer in Utah, USA - Crystal Geyser 4/9/14 3 um filter | ecosystem: Environmental > Aquatic > Deep subsurface > Groundwater | place: USA: Utah...
TTTGAACTTGGGGTAGATTATAGAATCTCTCCGACCTTTACAATTCTTGCTAAAGTTGGCGACGTAGAATATAAGGATGAAACATCCCAACGGATATCTTTNGGTTGTAACACCACTTACGGCTCAATCTTTTACAGGAAAAATTTGGGATANGCAGGAGAATTAGATGCCATTTCTATTTCAACCGGATACTCTTTTATGCAAGGATTACTCACTCCGTCATTGGGAGCTGCCTATACACATTATAAATTGAATCCCGAAGATAAAACCCAAAACCTTGCCACTTTTATCGTTAACCTCAATCTTCGCCCCTGGCGGTTGTTGTCTTTCGATCTTCAAGGGCAATTTTTGAATAACCCCCTTTATAAGCAAGACTTCAGGTTTATGTTCAAAATTAACTATTGGTTTAACACAAATTTAAATGTGATATAATATGAAAATAAAACATTTCTATACTCTGCTTCTTATTGCAGTAACTGCTTTCTTAGGTTTTGCGGCATTCTCGGTTCAACACAGTTTAATTTCGGGCGAATCTGAAAACAACAAATCACGGATCAAATTTTCGCATCAATTTCATTCCGAAATAACCGATTGCCAAGGATGCCACACTAAAGTAGCTGATGCAAAATCAATGACAGACCCCCTTCTTCCTAAAATGGAAGATTGTGCAACCTGCCATGATGTTGAAAATACAGACGAATGTAATAAGTGTCATTACGAATCTGTGCAAGACCCGCTGATTCCTAAAAAATCTGCACTCATTTTTAATCACAGTTTCCACGTCGGGAATAAAGTAGAATGTACTTTCTGCCATAAAGGAATGAACGAAGTCGCTTACAGCTTTGAATCAGCAGGCAGCGTTCCATCTATGGAAACGTGCTCAACATGTCATGGAGAAANGAAAACCGCTTCATTAGCTTGTGAAGCCTGCCATATCTCCACTGCAAATCTTTTACCTCAATCGCACAATGTAGTTGATTTCAAAAAAAGTCATAAGTTCTTAGCTGAAAAACCTAATGCTAATTGNGTTATGTGCCATGACAATAACTCGTGCGAAGAATGTCATACCGGGNCAACAATGATAACGGAAACGGGAACCTGGAAGGACTTTTACGCTCCGTACAAACCCCACACCTTTGTTGATGGAACCAAACAACAACAAATCACCCGAGTCCATGATCTTAATTTTCAATTCACCCACGGTATTGATGCAAAAGGAAAAGAAGCAAATTGCCAAACATGCCATCAAGTTGAAACTTTCTGTGTAAGCTGCCACGAAAGTAAAACCGGAGATCTCTATTACACAGGAATAGCTCCCGCAAATCATAGAAATGGGAACTTTACTACATTTGGAATAGGGACAGGCGGTGGTGAACATGCGGTATTAGCCAGAAGAGATATTGAACGATGCGCTTCCTGCCATGAGTCTAACGGCGCTGATCCCGTTTGNATTACTTGCCATGTTGATAATCTTCCGGGAAAAGGGAATAATCCNAAAACGCATGCGGCAGGTTTTATGAAAAACGACCGTGGCGATTGGCATGATAATGATGGTGCAGTTTGTTTTACCTGCCATATCGGCGCCTCTTCTAATGGAATTGCCGGCGTAGGATTCTGCGGATATTGCCATGGAAAACAGGCAAACTAAGTTGATTAACTTAAAATTTTGGAAAAACTTATGAAAAAAACTTTACTTATCTACTTACTGTTAATTCTCCCGGCACTGTTTTTAATTTCTTGCAGTGAAGAAAGTTCCGAATTGGAAGCTTTAGAAAGCAATAAAATTCACCAACCAGGTGTTTTGGATTCAACATCCGCTAATTTTCATGGCAAGTTTTTCGTTCAGAAAAATATGAAATTTACAGATTGCCAAAAATGTCATGGGAAAAATCTTGATGGCGGAATCACTTTGGCTAAAAGCTGTAGTGAATGTCATACACTCGCTACAATCCATTTAAACTTAACCGGGATTCAAGATTCAATTTCAAGTAATTTTCATGGAAGATATTTATTACAACATAGTCTTGCTGAGTGCGGTCAGTGTCATGGTAAAAATTACTCTGGTGGATCGAGCAGTCCAAGCTGCGCTGCTTCGGGATGCCATGAAGCCATCTCTGTTCATAAGCCAGCTCTTCTTGATACAACTTCTGCTGATTTCCATGGAAAATTTACTCTAATAAATAAATTCTCTCAATGCCAGTCTTGTCATGGAAATAATTTTGCCGGTGGAATTTCGAGCCCAAGCTGCGCAACCTGTCATAAATCAATCGATGTTCATAAGGATGGAATTGTTGATAGCACTTCGGCTAACTTTCACGGTAACTATCTGTTTAAAGAAGGGTTTAAAGATTGTTCATCTTGTCACGGTGCAAATTTTGGAGGAGGCTTTCAAAGTCCTAAATGTACAGATTGCCATTCGACTATTACTGTGCATAGGGGAGGAATTGTTGATACCACTTCAGCTAACTTTCATGGGAAATATCCTTTAGCCGGTGGAAAATTTACAGAATGTCAATCATGCCATGGAAACAATTTTCAAGGTGGTGTTAATAGCCCAAGTTGTGCAACTTCGGATTGCCACAAATCTATTGATGTTCATAAAGAAGGAATAGTTGACCCTGCTTCAGCTAATTTTCATGGTAAATATCAATTCAAAAATGGTCTTGCAGATTGTTCTCCTTGCCACGGCGCAGACTTTAAAGGCGGAATTCAAAGCCCTGCATGTACTAATTGCCACTCGTCTCTCTCGACTCATCAANCTGGAATTATTGATCCGAACTCACCGAATTTCCATGGGAAATTTCCATTAACAGATGGATTTACTCCTTGTACCAAATGTCACGGAGATAATTTTCAGGGAAGCGGTATTAGTCCAACTTGCTTAAATTGCCATAAATCAATTGATGTTCATAAATCTGGAATCATAGATGCCAACTCACCAAATTTTCACGGAAAATATAAATTAAAATCTGGACTTGCAGATTGCACTTCCTGTCATGGTGCAACATTCACCGGTGGACTCCAAAGTCCATCATGTGCAACTTGCCATTCAACAATAACCGTACATAAAACCGGAATTGTTGATACCAACTCGCCGGATTTTCATGGAAAATATCCATTAGCAGGAGGGAAATTTACAGCCTGTCAATCCTGCCATGGAGATAATTTTCAAGGTGGTTTGAACAGTCCAAATTGTACTAACTGCCATGCATCTATTGATGTNCATAAGACCGGGATAATTGATCAGAATTCTGCTAACTTCCATGGTAAATACAAACTTAAAACCGGACTGACAGACTGCACTTCATGCCACGGTATATCATTTACAGGTGGAACTCAAAGTCCCTCATGCAAAACTTGTCATTCGACGATTGATGTTCATAAAACAGGAATAAATGATCAGAACTCTCCCAACTTCCATGGTAAGCGCAATGAGTTAAAAACCAGTTTCGCTGAATGTCAGTCATGCCATGGAGACAATTTCCAGGGAGGAAATAATAGCGTGTCATGCACAAGCTGCCATACAACCATCACGGTTCATAAGACCGGAATTACCAACCCAACTTCAGCTAATTTTCATGGCAAATTCTTAAAATCAAGTAGTTGGAATATCTCTGCTTGTGCAAGCTGCCACAGTAGTAATTTTTCCGGTGGATCAACGAGTCCTAATTGTAAAACGAGCGGCTGTCATAGCAGCGCTCAAGGTCCTGCCGCTTGTAATACTTGCCACGGAGACTTCAATAATCCATCACAAATTTCTCCTCCAGAGGATTTGAGTGGCAATACTTCAACTTCATTTGCCGGAGTTGGAGCTCATGTAAAACATTTATCAGCTTATGCCAATGCTATCTCGTTAGCCTGCTCTGAATGTCACACAGTTCCTACGGATGTAAATTCTGCAGGACATCTCGGAAGTGATGGGAAAGCTGAATTCAACTTCGGGACATTTACAAATAAATTTGGCGGCACTTCATACGATTTTGGAAATAACAAATGCGCTAATACATATTGCCATGGACATTTCGAATTCAAGAAATCTGATGCCGGTTCTCCAACGGCNNAAAATCAGTACACTTCGGATAAAATGGTAGGCAACAATCGTTCTCCGGTTTGGACAAATTTAAGCGGAGGTGAAACAAAATGCTTTAGCTGTCATGGCAAAAATGATGCGGATCCATCCCCTNTTGGGCATGTTTCGTACACCATTGATCAATGCGTCTGGTGCCACGCCAGCGTGGTTGATGCTTCCGGTACAATAATTGATAAAACAAAACATATAAATGGTAAAATAAATGTATTTGGAACGAAATTCCGTAAATAACTACTACACAATAAAAAGGTGAAAAAATGAAAAATATCATGTCCTTCTTGCTCGTTNTTCTCTTTGTTTCTTTTTTAAATGCACAGACCGAAACAGTAAAAAAAGCTCATAGTTTTGTCGGTGCCGCAACTTGTGGAATGTGTCATAAATCAGAAAAAGCTGGAAAACAACTCGATATTTGGAGTAAATCAAAACATGCTCAGGCTTATAAAACATTGCAGACAAAGGAAGCTGATGCAGTTGCAAAAGAAAAAGGGTTTGAAACCCCTGCAGCCAAAACTGAAGCTTGCCTAAAATGCCATGCAGTNGGCTATAATTTAGATGCCGCATTGTTGGGTGCAAAATTTAAAGTTGAAGATGGCGTTCAATGCGAAAGTTGTCATGGTGCCGGTTCTGATTATAAAGATATGAAAGTAATGAAGAACAGAGATGACGCCGTAAGTAAAGGTTTNGTGATGCCGGGTGATATAGAAAAATTCTGTATTACTTGCCATAATAGTGAGAGCCCTTCATTCAAAGGATTCAATTATACTGAAATGTGGAGTAAAATAAATCACTCAATCCCAGAAATAAAATAGTATTACCATGGAACAACAAGAACTTCATCAATCAGCAACTAAGTTAGCAGACCTTACATTTAAACTGCTTGCCCGCTGCCACGAAAAGGAAGAAAGACTTGCGAAGCAGCATAATTTGACGCAGGCAGAATTTAGGTGTTTGCGTCAAATTAATGAGATCGAAAATATNAATAATAAAGAAATCGCCGAACGAATGGATCTTAGCGCNAGCCGTTTAACGAGAATTATTGATGGACTCGTATCTAAAGGATATGTGGTGCGAGAAATTGAGCCTAATGACAGAAGGAATATGAGATTATTTCTTTCCGAAAACGGAAAGGACTTTACTCGTAAATTNAACGAAGCGTACATCAATATTCATTCTGAAATATTAGGAGATATTGAGACAACGCAGCATCAACCGTTAATTGGCGCAATGACCGGTTTGCTCTCNGCTGTTGAAAAATGGATGGCGCAAGAAGAAAAATAATTTAATGACCGCTTGCCGTTTAATTTTTTAGTTTCAAATAAGCGGCAAGTAATTTTTCTTTTGTCTGCATTAAATCCTCGGATAAAACTTTAATTTCTGCCAGAACCGGCATAAAATTAGTGTCTCCATTCCATCTTGGTACTATATGAAAATGGAGGTGATCGTCTATACCCGCCCCGCTTACTTTGCCTAAATTTGCCCCGATATTAAAACCATGTGGTTTCATCGCAATTGATAATGCTTTTTGTGCAAGTTGTAATTCCGACATTATTTCCTTATTCTCTTCTTCCGAAAGAAGGGCAAACTCACTTAGGTGGCGAATCGGAACAACCATTAAGTGTCCGTTATTGTAAGGATAAAGATTAAGTATTGTGAACGTATTAACTGCTTTTCTGACCAGCAAGGAGTTTGTAGTTTCGACATTTTCCTTCCAGGCAGAACAAAAAATACAACCACCTTTCTCGGAACTTTCCGAAAACGAATCAATGTATTTTGAACGCCAGGGAGACCAGAGTTTTTCCATAGTATTTTTTATTGATAATTAAATGAACTCAATATTTGGTTACGTTCTTCAGAGTTTAAAAGAAAAGATGCCGCCGTCTTTTGATGCTGGCATCTTNATGATCTAACTCTAANGTTCGTGTAATAATTGTCAGAATATTAATGAGACAAAAAAAGTGGTAGNATGACTGGATGAAAATAAAAGGATGAATGTTTTTCATTCAGACATGCAAACATTCAATCATTCCTCCAAAATTAATTGGAATTTGCTTTTGTGATTTATCCTGGTTAGGAAAATCAATTACGATTCTAATTTAGATTTTTTATATTCCTCAACAATTTTGTTCTCAATCTCCTTCGGAACATCTTCGTAATAAGAGAATTTTCTGGTATGATTTCCTCTTCCGGCAGTTAGGCTTCGCAAGGTTGAGGAGTATTTATAGAGCTCCGAAAGAGGAACATTCGCCTTAATGATTTGGAAATGACCATCGCTTTCCATTCCAAGAATTTTTCCGCGTCTGCTTGAAATATCTCCCATAACGTTACCCATACATTCTTCGGGCATTTTAACTTCAATTTCATAAATCGGTTCAAGCAATACCGGTTTTGATTCGGTAAATCCTTTTCTAAAACACATTGCACCGGCAATTTTAAAAGACATTTCATCAGAATCAACATCGTGGAAAGAACCAAAGTGTAGAGTAACTCTAACATCCACAACTTTGTTTCCCGAAACAACACCCTTTTCCATCGTTTCAATTATTCCCTTTTCAACTGCTGGAATAAAACGCCCGGGAATAACTCCACCAACTATTGCATTTACGAATTCAAAACCGGCGCCTCTGGGCATCGGTTCCATTTTGAAATGAACATGTCCATACTGNCCTCTTCCGCCGGATTGTTTTTTATGTTTATATTCAACATCCTCAGTTCTGCCGCGTATTGTTTCCCGGTAAGGGATTCTGGGTTCTACTAAATCAACATCAACACCATAGCGCTCTTTCAAGCGTTTCACGGCTAAATTAAGATGCAGTTCACCCTGTCCGGAAATAACTGTCTGGGCAATCTCCGGATCGTATTTTACGTTGAAGGATGGGTCTTCCTCGTGTAAGGAATGTAAACATGTAGCAATTTTATCCTCTTCACCTTTAGCCTTAGGAATAATTGCTCCGCGAATGATTGCTTCCGGAAATACTATCGGGTCAATAATTGCAGGCAATACTTTCGAAGAAAGTGTGTTGCCGGTATGTGAATCTTTTAGTTTTACAACTGCGCCGATATCACCTGCAACAAGCTGAGTTACTTCTTTTCTCGTTCTTCCATTTAAAACTGAAAGTTGACTGAGGCGTTCACCTTTTCCGTTAGCTTCATTGATCAAATCAAGACCGGCATTCACTTTTCCTGAAAANACTTTAAAGAGGGAAAGTTCTCCAACATGCGGTTCAGAAACAATCTTAAAAATAAACATAACCGGTTCACCTTTCGGGTCAACCTTCAAAAGGACGTTTTCATTTTTGTCTTTCAGCCTCACTTCAAAATCACCACGATCAACGGGGTTGGGGAAATATTTCTCTACAAAATCTAAAAAGTTATTTACTCCAACGCCCTTAGTTGCGGACACTGCAAACACCGGGGTTAAACTTCGATTAATCATAGAAGTTTTAATTCCAATTTCCAAATCAGATTCAGAAAGTGTTCCATTTTCGAAATATTTATTCATCAATTCTTCGTTAAGCTCGGCAACTTTTTCAATTAATTCGATCCGGTACTTTTCAACTTTCTCTTTTAATTCTTCCGGTATTTCAGACTCGGTAACAATTTTAGAACCTACATCCCCGTAAGTAAACATTTTCATTTTAATAATGTCTATTATGGATGAGAAACCCAGACCTTCCTTAACCGGAAAAGTTACAATAACTGCCCCATCAGTTAATCGTTCTTTAGCTTGCGCCAGGATGTCGTGGAAGCGTGCATGTTCGTTATCGCATTTATTTACAATAATAGCCGAAGGGATTCCGTACTCGGTAACGAAATGTCCGGTAGATTCCGAACCAACTTCAACTCCTTCAACGGCTTTTAACACCATAACGGCAGTATCGCAAACCTTCATGCCTGCTTTAACTTCACCGATAAAATCGGAGTAACCGGGAGTATCTAAAATATTTATTTTGGTGTTTTTCCATTCGAGGTGCAGAAGAGAGAGAGAGATTGAAAATTGGCGTTCGATTTCATTTGCTGAGTAATCGGAGGTTGTGTTTCCTTCAGCAATACTTCCAATTCTATTAGTTTCACCGGCAGTAAAGAGAAATAATTCGGACAGCGAGGTTTTGCCGGTTCCTCCGTGCCCGATTAATGCAATGTTGCGTAGAGATTCTGGACCATATTCTTTCACGGTTTACTCCTTGTTTTGGATTAGAATTTTCTAGCCCCGCATCAAGCAGGGGCATGTTAGCATTTTAGCCTTTGCACGAACGTTGCAATTCCCTTTTTAACAGCATTTAAATTGGTTGTTAAATTCTGTACCGGACCTTCGATTCCTTCCCGGATTCGCTTTTCCACGCTAAGTAAACTAACTACTNGNGACTTAACAGATTCAACGATCCAAGAAATGGAATTCATTTGTTCTTCAGCGTAACTCGTAACTTTTGTAATGGAGTGACTCAGAGCTTCAAAAGATTCGAGCAAGGGATGGATTTCGTCCGCCAGACGGCTAATATCGGTCTGCATTTTTTCAAACGATATTGTGATTCTTTTAATATAAAAAACCAAGGCAATACAAAGCCCGGCGGCTGATGCTAAAAGCAAGACTTGAAAAATTTGAATAATCATATGCTAATTTCGTTAAGATTTTTTTGCGTCTTTGTAAGCGTCAACGCCGGCTTTAAACGCGTTTTTAATTTTGTCGCTCTCAGTTGCTACCGTTTCTTTGCCTGTAGAAATAGCCTGACCTGCTTTTTGTTTTGCATCGGTAAAAACTTTTTCTGCATCTTTAATAAGAACATCAGCTTTTACTTTTGCATCTGCAATCAACAATTCAGATTTTTTCTTCCCATCATTATAAATGTTGGAAGCTTTTTCTTTTGCAACATCAAGATATTTTTCTGCTTCATCAAGCAGTTCATCAGCTTTCCCCTTGATGTCTTGGCGCAGTTCTTTACCGCTTTTAGGCGCATATAATAGAGCTAAAGCAGCGCCGACTATTCCGCCTGTTAAAAAACCTATCAGTAAACCTTTACTGATATTACTTTCNTTTGTTGACATAACTTCTCCTTTATTTTAGTTTGAAGACCACCCCGTTTTTTACGGGGCAGCGTATCTACAATTTATAAATTTTTAACTATTTCTTGAGCAAATCTATAACAACCAACTTCTTTAGCTCCCTTTGTTAATCGGGCAAAATCGTAGGTTACTACTTTTGATTTTATCGTTTTCCTCATCGCCTTTTCGATTAGAGCAGCAACCTTTGTCCAGCCCATAAACTCGAACATCATCACACCAGAGAGAATAAGAGAACCNGGATTAACTTTATCAAGCCCCGCATACTTTGGAGCCGTTCCATGAGTAGCTTCAAAGATAGCGGTTTCGTAACTCATGTTAGCGCCGGGAGCAATCCCCAATCCGCCTACTTGTGCAGCCGCGGCATCGGATAAAAAATCTCCGTTTAAATTTGGAGTAGCTAACACTTCGTACTCGTTGGGGCGCAATAAAAGCTGTTGGAAGATGCTGTCTGCGATTCTATCTTTCAATAAAATTTTCCCTTCCGGTAATTTACCGTTAAAGTTTTTCCAGAGTTCGTCTTCGGTTATAACATACTCACTAAATTCTTCTTTTGCAACTTTATAACCCCATTCTTTAAAAGAACCTTCCGTAAATTTCATAATATTGCCCTTGTGGACAAGGGTTACACTGGTTCTTTTCTTGGCTATCGCAAACTCGATCGCTTTTTTTACCAAACGTCTTGATCCAAATTCACTCATCGGTTTAATACCAATACCGGAAAGTTTTCTAATATTTTTATCGAATCTTGTGTTGATGTATTTGATTAATGATTCAGCCTCTANAGAACCAGATTTAAATTCAATTCCCGCATAAACGTCTTCTGTATTCTCTCTAAAGATAACGATATCTAAATCCTGGGGGCGTTTCATCGGGCTTGGAGTTCCCTGGTAGNATTTCACCGGACGAACGCAGGCATAGAGATCAAGTAATTGACGAAGAGCCACATTCAGGCTTCTAATTCCGCCGCCTATCGGCGTTGTTAATGGACCTTTAATNGCCACAGAATATTCTTTAATGGCATCAACGGTTTCTTCCGGAAGCCATTTATTTTTCCCATAAACCTTTAATGCTTTTTCACCGGCAAAAACTTCCATCCAGGCAATTTGTTTTTTNTCGGAATAAGTTTTTTTTACCGCTTCATCAAAAACTAATTTTGAAGCGCGCCAAATATCAGCGCCGATGCCGTCTCCTTCTATAAATAAAACTATTGGATTATCCGGGACGGTTATTTTACCATTTGTAAAAGTGATTTTTTCGCCTTTGGAAGGAAGAAGAATTTTCTTAAATTTTTTCATTGAGAACTCCATTCAATTTTTATTTTTCGATCGTTATTTTCCCAAATCTTTTTTGATAAAGCAAAACGCTAAGAACACCGACCAGAACAGCAAACCATAAGGTCACTATTCGTACTATAAATGTTGATGCAAATGCTATTTCAAGAGAATAATGTTTTTGTTGAAGTAACACTGTTAACGAACCTTCCGTCACTCCTAAACCGCCGGGAAGCATTGATATTGCGCCGACAATAGTTGCGAANGCGTAACTAAAAGATGCCCAAAGCAATGAAACTTCTACTTTAAAATTAATGAGAATTAAGTAATATCCCAAACATTCAAAAAACCATGCGACCAAACTTAATAACGACATCTGGAGAAGAGCTTTCATCTGAAGCATTTGATAGGAACTTTCGTACGCCGCTTTTGCATGTTCTGTATATTTTTTTAAAACATTGATTTTTTGAAAATAACTAATAATCGTTTCACCAATATTTTTATTTGTTAACGCGATGGTGACGACTACAAAAAATATTCCCACAGCTATTACTATTACTCTTCCAAAATTATAGACATACCCGCCGATCAGTCCAATAAAAATAAGCGAAAGAAAATCAGTGATCCTTTCAGCAAAAATTATTGGCGCAGTTTTACTTACTGGTTCTCCGGAAATTTGCTTCACCAAATATGCTTTTAGGAGTTCCCCCATTTTGCCGGGAGTAACGGACATAATTAAACCCGACATGAAAACGGAAAAGGAATCAATTTTTTTAATCTTAATTTTTAGCAGTTGTAAATAGAAATCCCACTTTAAGAATCTTGTAACATAATTTGCGAAGGATAGGAGTAAAAGTAATGGAAGGAAAAACCAGTTAAAAATAGAGAACGCATGTAAGACTTTGTCAAAATCAGCATAAATTGAGAGGAGAAGATAGAGCAGACCCGCTGCTGCAATTGAAATAAAAATATTTTTTTTAATTTTAGCAAACATTTCAAAGCACTTTCATAATTGCCATATAGACTTTTGTTAGAGGCAAACCAACAACATTATTATAACAACCGTTAATCTTTTCAATAAATATTGCGCCGTAATCATCTTGAATGCCGTAAGCTCCTGCTTTATCCATAGGGCTTCCGCCTGCCACATATTCCTCAATTTCTTTTTCTGATAATTTTCTGAAGGTAACTTCTGTTTTCTCATAATCATTAATAAGCACTCCATTTAAAGAATTGTAAACACAAAAACCTGTATAAACAAAATGCTTTTTGCCGCTGAGATTTTTTAACATTGCAACAGCCTGGCGGTCAGAAGTTGGTTTCCCAAGAATTTTCTTATCAACCACAACAAGGGTATCAGCAGTTATGACAATTCCTTTTTTCTGCAGCTTCTTTGCTTCGTCTAATTTTTGCATTGCAAGTTTCTTGGCGATTAAAGAAGGTCTTTGAGCAGCCTCGAACTTTTCATCGAAATGGCAAAGCAATAGTTCCGGACGAAGATTTATTTGTTCCAGCAGTTTTTTTCTTCGCGGTGATTTTGATGCGAGAAATATTTTTAGATTTGATTGGATCATTCAATTTTTCCTATTGTACAGCCAGGGAAATAAAAGTCAAGAATTTGANGATAACTTTTCCCTTTTGAAGAAAGATTCATAGCTCCCCATTGACAAAAGCCAACGCCATGCCCGCTCCCCCTTCCGCTCAAGGTGACTTTTATTAATTCACCATTTTTTATTTCTTTTGATAGTGAAAATAATGAAGATCGTAAAATACCCTTCTTGTCTCTTCTCATAAAAAAATTTCTAATTTCGGATGACGGCAGGATAACGTCTTCAGTGTTAGCAAAATTTATACGCAATTCTTTCACACGCCCCGAAGTGAAGACTGCGGAAATTTCGATATTTTTTATTACGCGCTGTTTCTGGGTTATAAGTTTTTTTGCTTTTAATAATTTAAGAAGTTCGGATTGAGAGTATGATTCTTCCCATTTAAACGTTGGTGAAATTTCGCAGTTTGGATTTTCATCGCCATCTTTTTTTGCAATTAAATAATCATCAACTTTGCCTGAAAAAACATTTGCAGGGTCTTCNAACATCCCGCCACAGGCAGAATGATAAAATACTTCGGCAAGTTTCTCTTTGTACTCAAGGACTTCCTGAGTTGTTTCAATGATTGCTTTTTTATCAAGTTCCGTAAAATTCCCCGAACCACCGAAGACTTGGTCGCGGACATCATCTGTAATATCATAATACGTATTCCCTTTTGCTTTTTTCATCTCAGCAAAAGTTCTGGCACAAACTGCAAAAGCTTTCAGTGCTTCTCCTCTTTCGCTTTGGTTTGGTTTTACCCCCATCTCTGATGGAAGTACCCCGAGTAGATACTCTTCAAGAGATAAGCGGTTAATGACAAGAAGTCTGTTGTTATCGCCGTAAACAAGAAGAAAATCTCCCGAATATTTTTTCCCGGAGAATAAAATTACACTTTCCGAATCAACCGGCTGCAGAAGGAAAATAATTCCCCCTAATTCGCGAGAACCAAATTTAACGTTCGTCCCCCCATTATTAATCTGAAATTTCAAGACATCCCCATTTTTCACTTTGCCGATTTCTTCATCATCCGAAATAAATTTGTAAGTCCCACTGACAGTAAGTGAAGCCGGTTTTTGCTCTTCACTTAACAAAACTCGAATTTGATTTTTTTCACCGGAGACAATTTTGTAAACCCGATTAGCCCTGTCGTTTTTTTTATGTGATGTGTCCCGCAGAGCGGGTGCGCAAGAAAAATAATTAAAAACAGAGCAATAGATTATAATTATTTTGAAAAGATA
>Ga0051980_10002767_pt1 | contig 13226 bp, 9 predicted proteins | sample CryGey13umfilter_2_FD_55014 | JGI IMG/M metagenome (GOLD analysis project Ga0051980, IMG submission 55014) | Groundwater microbial communities from aquifer in Utah, USA - Crystal Geyser 4/9/14 3 um filter | ecosystem: Environmental > Aquatic > Deep subsurface > Groundwater | place: USA: Utah...
TCCCCGTCGAGCGCGGGACCCGTGGGCGACAGCCCGCCGGTGCTGCTGAACCGGAAGCGCGCAAAGGTGTTCCCCAGGATCGCGCCTGACGGCACGGCGACGGTCAGTTCGTGGGGGTTGCCGGTGTCAGACAACGGCTCGTCCCAGACCACGTGCTCGTCCTGGTCGTCCCAGACACCATCGTGGCCAAAATCCACCCAGCCGGCCAGGTACCCGCTTCCCGTCACGGTAACGCTGATCTTGGCCGTCGTTCCGGGCGCCATCGGGGTGAGAAACGCCACGCCGTCTTCATCGTCGGGTGTGGCGCCATTGGTGTCGTCTCCGTCGGCCCCCGGAGTTGGCTGACCGTCGTTCTCGAGGTCAAATGCTGCGCCCAGGAACAGACCGGCCTCGGTGAAGTGCCGCGCGCCGTCGTTGGCCAACAGCGTGGCGTACGGGCCGTTCGCGTCGCCGTAATCGGCAGGGACTTCGGAGCCTACTTGGAGCGACTTGGAGAACTCTGAGGTGTTGTTGTTGAGGTCGATGGTCGTCGCCGTGACATACTGACCGCCGGGCAATGCAGACAGGGCTGCCGTGAAGTAACCGTTCGTGTCGGGGTACGCGTCACCCACATACTGCTTCCCCTCGCCGTACCCGTTGTCGGCCGGATCGACGGCGTCGTTCAGAAACAGCTCCACCCTGGCCGAGGAGGCGGCCGGGCCCAGGTCTACGCGCCCTTCGATGGTCGTCGTGCCGGCGTTGGTGTGGATCGCGAGCAACTCCGGGAAGTTGACCAAGTTGTTGGAGCCGGAGTCGGTGTCGCCTGGGTCGTTGGGCGTCACGCCGGGAGCGGCGTCGGCCGGGTCGTGGAGGTCGATCCCCAGGTACGCGTTGGCGTGGATTGCGTTCTGAGAGATCAGGTTGCCGACCCCGCCGTCCACATACACGCCGGCCCGGTTGTTGCCGGCGAGGGTATTCCCGTAGCCCGCTTCACCGACGAAGTTGTCGTGTGCCCCGGAGAGCAAGCCGACACCGTGCCAGCCGTTGCCCAGACCCGGAGCGACAGTGCCGTTCCCGTCGGTGCCGATGTAGCAGCCCGTCACCAGGTTGCCAGTGGCGGAGTTGCCCTCAATCGAGATTCCGTTCCCGGCCCAACCGCTGATCACCAGCGACCGAACAACGCAGTTTGCCGCTGTCAGCTTCAGTCCGTCCGCGCCGCTCGCCAGCGACCCGTTGACCACCACCTCCGGCCCCGCCGCGTTCGTGTCGCCTGTGAACGCTGTCTGTGTCGCGCCGTCGATCACCGTACCATCGGCCGTGACCGCCGGCAGCGCACTGGTCGGCTGGATGGTGAACGCGCCACCCGCGTACCCGGGATCGTTCGTTAGGATGTTGAGGGCGATTGTCGAGCCCGGATTGGCGTTCGCAAAGAGAATGGCCTCACGCAGACTGCCGTAGCCGCTGTCGCTGGTATTGGTGACCGTCGTCGGTGGGTCGCCCACCAGAATCCCGCCGGAGAACTCGGAGCTGTTGCCGGAGTAGTCGGTGGCCGTGGCGGCGAGGGTCTGACCCACAAAGCAGGGAAGAAGGCCGGTGGCATCCCACGTACCGGGGCCCGTCACGAGGGTGGAGCCCAGGTACTGCTCCCCCTCTCCGTAGCCCGACGGATCGGCGGCGGCGTTGGCGAAAAAGTCAACCATTACGGGGTACGCGGCGTTGCCCACCGAGCTATCCAGTGTGAACTTGGCGACTGTGGCGGAGCCTGTCGTGTAGGCACCCAGCAAAAGAGGGAAGTTCTGCAGATTGTTCGGCCCCAAGGTGTCGTCGTCGTTGGCATCGTTGGCGGTGACGCCGTCCGGCCAGAGGTCGATCCCGAGTCCGCCGTTGGTGTGGATTGAGTTGCCGCGGATATTGACGCCGGAGCCGGACGGGTACACCAGGATGCCATCGCCGCCGTTGTATGCGATGACATTCCGGGCGGCGCCGGTGCCCCCGACCACGTTGTTGGAGCCGCTGCCAATGAGCACCCCGCTGAGCCCGTTGGGGACAGCGACGGCGCCCCCTTGATCGGTGCCGAGGAAACACGTCTCCACGCGGCAGTTGCTCGCGGAGATGCTGACGCCGTTGCCGCCGAACCCGTTGATCACCAGACCCCGGACGATGCACCCATCGGCCACGCACGAGAACCCGTCGGACGAACTCAGGAGGCTGCCATCGATCTCGATGACGGGCAGACCACTAACATACCCAGGCTGGGTGGTTCCGTCGATCGTGACTTGGTTGCTGAGGGCCGAGTATACCGAGAGCGGCTGGATGACCTGGTGTCCGCTGCCGATGCTGAAGGTGATCGTGTGCGGTCCTGTCGTGGCGACACTCTCCTCGATCGCCGACCGCAGCGTGGTGATTCCGCTGCCACCGAACTGGGCCTCGGCGACGCCGTCGCCGATGTTCCAGTCCAGGTCGTCGCCGGTCGAGTTCACGACGAAGGTCGCTGCGGACCCTCGCGTGCCCATCGCCACCAAGCCCGTGAGTAGCAGGATCGCCGCTGTTCGTGTGGTTGTGTGCATGATGACGCTCCTTGGCCAACAGCCGAATGAGGTATCTCCCTCGCGCAGAACACGCGGGATTCTACCCGATTCGATAGTCAGCCAACACCCCAACGTCACTGTCCACCGGCAGCGAGGGGCGCCCGAAGAACTCCCCATACAACGCCCGCACCGCCGCGTCGCAGTCGGCCTCAACGACGCCGAACATCATGCTGACCTCTGAAGAGCCCTGGTTGATCATCTCGATGTTGACGCCGGCCTCCGCCAGGGCGCTGCAGGCTCTGGCGGCCAGTCCCACGGTGTGCCTCATTCCCTCGCCGACAACCATCACCAGTGCCAAGTCGCGCTCGACGGCGACCTCGTCCACTTCGCACTGGAGCCGCACCCGGTCCAGGACCCACGCCTCGCTCTGCGGGGTGAACGCCTGCTTCCGCATGATGACCGAGATGCTGTCGATCCCGGACGGGGTGTGCTCATAGGAAATGCGCTCGTCCTCGAGGATCTGGAGTAACCGGCGACTGAAGCCGACCTCCCGGTTCATGAGGTACTTGCTGACATAGAGCGTGCAGAACCCCGGGGCGGCGGCAATGCCCACTACCCCGCCCGGCACCGGGTCGCGCTGGCCGACGATGCGCGTGCCCGGCGCCGTGGGGTTGTTCGTGTTCTTGATACAGACCGGCACCCCGGCGCGGTAGCACGGCATCAACGCCTCGCCGTGGAGGACGCTGAACCCGGCGTACGCCAGCTCTCGCATCTCCCGGTAGGTGAGCTCGGCTACTGGCTGCGGGTTCGCGACCATCTTCGGCGAAGCGGCGAAGACGGAATCGACATCGGTCCACTTCTCGTAGACCTCGGCCTTGGTAGCCGCCGCGAGAATGGCGCCCGTGATGTCCGAGCCGCCGCGGGGGAAGGTGACCACGCTGCCCGACTCCGTGTGCCCAAAGAACCCAGGGAAAACGAGCGTGCCCTCCCGCTCGCGCAGCCGACTGAGCCTGTCGTAGGCCTCAGGAAGCACCTGGGCATGGCCCGGTTCGTCGCTGAGCAGCATCCCTGCCTCGCCCGGGTCGACGTAGGAGGCCTCGATCCCCTGGGCGCAGAAGAACCGCGCGACCAGCTTCGCGCAGTTGTCTTCGCCGGCGGCCTTCAACACATCCGTGAAGGCTTCCTCGTAGAACGTGTCCGCCGACAGGCGCTCCCGCAGGTCGGCCTCGATCTCGGTCACGATCTCCTCGCCCACGCCGAGCGCCCGCGCCAACTCCGCGTAGCGCTCGACCACCTGCGCCAACTCCGCCTCGCCGGTCTCCCCGCTAAGGCGCGCCTTCGCCAGCGCGATCAGCAGGTCGGTGACCTTGGTGTCGTCGTCGTCCCGCTTGCCGGGCGCGGAGACAACCACCAGCCGCCGTGTCGGGTCGGCGGTGACGATCTCGAAGACTTGGCGAATGGAAGCTGCCGTGGCGAGCGAGGTGCCGCCGAACTTCGCGACTTTCATGGCGAACGACTCCTTCGTTGGGGGTGCGCTGAGGGCTGAATTCAACGGTCGCAAAGTTCTGACCGGTTCTCCATCCCTGTGCCCCTGGTCCGGCCCGCATGTCTCGGGTTGCAGAATGCCACACGCGGGCTACACTGTATGACCGCGCAGCCAGAGCGGGCACTTGTCTGGAAGCGCGCCCGGGTGACCGACGATGAAGATCAAGCGAATCCAGCTCAGCAACTTCCGCGGGATCGAGTCTCTCGACCTCGACTTCACGGGTCCCGACGGGCAGCCGCTCGACACCATCGTGCTGGCAGGACCGAACGGGTGCGGGAAGACGAGCGTGCTGGAGGGGTGCCTGGTTGGGTGTGGGAGTGCCGGGTTGATCGGGCAGAAGGCGGAGTCCACGAGCGATGTACGGCTTGGTGCCGACCGGTTCATTCTCGGACTGAAGCTGCAGTTCGCGGATACCGATGTCGACACAACAGTCACATCACAGTCCTTGCCGACGCACCAACTCATTGTGGAAGAGCAGGTGCGCCAAGGCCGGGAATGGACCCGGATTGAGTACTTCTCCTCTTGGCGTGAGCCGAAGCTCGTCGGCAGCGTGCCCGTGACGGCGGGTAACAGCGGGGGACGCCCGGAACCGTCTCAGCAGAACCGACTGTGGCTGGTGAAGCAGCACTTGGTCAACCTGACCGCGCGCCGGGCTATGGGGTCGCCCGAGCAACGCAGACAGGTCGATCCCGGGCCGGACCCCCTCGTGCGGATGAACGAAGGCTGGCGCCTGTTCTACCCGGATCGGACCCAGCGGTTTGCAGTCAGGCCCGCGGGCACCCACATCGACGATGGCTTCGACCTGTTCTTGGAAGACAGCGGCAGCGACCTCAGCCTCGCGGTAGACGCCCTCAGTTCTGGAGAACTCGAAGTGCTCACCATGCTGGGTTGGTTCGCCACCCGGGACCTCTCCGACGGCATCGTCCTCATCGACGAACCGGAACTGCACTTGCACCCGGCCTGGCGCCGGACCGTTCTACGGGCGCTACGAGCCGTGCTGCCGCAGACGCAGATCCTCTGCGCGACCCACTCGCCGGAAGTGCTGGAGTCTGTCTACAGTTACCAGCGATTCACGCTGCTCCCCTTCCAGGACCCGCGCATCCGGCTGGTGACTGAACCTGATCGAGTCGAGGCCCTCGCTGCATGACCGCGAACACGGCCACGCACCTCGGTCCTCTGCTCCAAGCCCGACCGATCGTGCTGTGGGTAGAGGACCGGTCCACGCGGGAGTACCTCTCCACCGTCTGGCAACCCGAGGACCAGTTGTTCCAGCTCCTCATCGCGGGCGGGAACGCGACAGTCGTCGCGGTAGTGCACGACCAACGAGAGGCGGGGTACGAGCATGTCTTCGGGCTCGCGGACCGGGACTTCGGGGAGTCGAACCACGACCGCTGGCAGAACCCGCAATCGGGGCTTGCGGTGTTCAAGGCAACGGCGTTCGAGGTCGAGAACCACCTGCTGAACTGGGAGGCGCTCGCGGGATGCAGCGAGAACGTGAAGCGGCTCCGCAGAAAGAAGATATTCGCGCTCGGGCGGAGGAACTTGCCCGAGGGAGGGTCTGGTGGAGGGCTTGCCGGTCCGTTCTGGCAGACTACCGGTGCCGCCTCGTGGGCAACTACCCGAAGCACCTGAAGGTCGAGGAAGTCGGCAGCCTCGCCGAGGCTGACCGCTTCCTCCGGGACGGCGACTGGTCGCAGTCTTTCCCAGCTCATACGGCCCACCTCCAGGACGTCGGCAGCCTCGCTGCCGACTTGGCCGCCGCCCACACCGTGCAGTACGGCCACTTGCAGGACGGAACGTGGACCCACCACTTCTCCGGGAAAGAGGTCTTCCGCCACGTGCGCGGGTACCTGTTCAACCAGAACTACGCCTCGCCCGAGGAGATGGACGGGGACCTCGCCAAGTCCGTCGCGGAATGGCAGGTGCAGAACAGTGCCGTTCCGCTGGAGCTGGTGGAGCTGAAGAGGGTTCTCCGACAGCGCGTCGGGCTCTGACTGAGTGGCCGCGACGCCGTGCCCCCAGTCTCTTGCCCTTCGCTTTTTCCCCCGCCCTACAGCGACGCCACAAACCCCCCGATCCGCCCGATGGCCTTCTTCAGATTCTTCATGCTGGTGGCGTAGGTGGCGCGGACGTAACCTTCGCCGGCGGGACCGAAGGCGGTGCCCGGGACGACGGCTACCTGTTGCTCCTCGACGAGGCGCCGGCAGAACTCCTTCGAGGTGAGCCCGGTGGACTCGATGTTGGGGAACACGTAGAAGGCGCCCAACGGCTCGAAGCAGCGGAGACCGGCGTCGCGCAGACCGTTGACCAGGACGCGGCGTCGTTCATCGTAGGCGGTCTTCATCCGTTGCACGTCTGCCTCGCCGCCGCGCAGAGCCTGGGTGGCGGCCACTTGGGCAGGCGTGGAGGCGCACATCATTGTGTAGGAGTGCACGCGGGTCATGGCGTCGAGAAGGTCTGCCGGTCCGCAGGCGTAGCCGATCCGCCAACCGGTCATGGCGTAGGACTTGGAGAAGCCGTTGAGCAGGATCGTTCGGTCCCACATGCCGGGCAACTCGGCGAAGCAGGCGTGCTGGCCGGCGTAGGTGAGCCGGTCGTAGGTCTCGTCGGAGAGCACCAGCAAGTCGCGTTCCTCGGCGAGGCGGGCAACGGGCAGCAGCTCGGCCCGGGTCATCACCGAGCCCGTCGGGTTGTTGGGGAAACCCAGCAGAATGGCGCGGGTGCGGTCGGTGAGCAGCGACCGGACAGTGTCGGCCCGGAGCTTGAAGTCGTCCGCTTCGCGCATCGGCGCCAGTACCGGCGTGCCACCGGCCAGCTTCACACATGCGGAGTAGGCGACGAAAGACGGGTCGGGGATGATCACCTCGTCGCCCGGGCTGACAACGGTGCGGATGGCCAGGTCGATGGCCTCGCTCACGCCAACGGTGACCAGGACCTCCTGAGCCGGGTCGTACTGCACACCGTAAAGCCGGGCGAACAAGTCGCTGATCTCCTGGCGCAGTTCCGGTGTGCCCGCATTGGAGGTGTAGTGGGTGTCGCCGTGCCGGAGGGAGTTGTAGACTTCGTCGCAGACATGCCAGGGGGTGGCGAAATCCGGCTCGCCGACGCCCAGACTGACGACGTTCTTCACCGTCTGAACAAGCTCGAAGAACTCGCGAATGCCGGAGGGCGCCAGGTCGGCAACCGTACGGTTGAGGCGGGGGCGAGGGGAGGAAGTCATGGCGTAACCGAGAGCCTCCGGTCCTCGCTCTCGGTCTCGATCACCCGGTCTTCGAGCTTGTAGCTCTTGAGGATGAATGAGGTGGCGGTGCTGTTCACGCCGTGCAACGGCGCCAGTTTCTCCGAAACGAAGAGCGCGACCTCCCGGAGGTCCTTTCCGTGGACAATCACGTTCAGGTCGTGCGTGCCCGACACCAAGTGGACTGCATGGACTTCGTGGAACCGGGCGATGTGGTCCCCCAACCGGTCGAACCCGTGCCCCCGCTCCGGCGTCGCCTTCACCTCGATGAACGCGTAGATGCGTTTCTCGTCGATCTTCTCCCAGTCGATCAGCGTCCGGTACCCGAGAATGACGTGGTCGTTCTCCAACGCCTCAAGTTGCGCCGCGATCTCCGCTTCGTCCCCCCCCAACCGCTCGGCAAGATCGGCAGCACTGCACTGCCCTTCGTCTTCCAGGATTCTCAGAATGGACTCTACCAAGCGATCACCTCATTGCGCGAGGCGCTTTACCAGCGCCGCGTCGCTCTGCGCGTAGGAATGGGAGTAAGACAGGATACTACGAATACCGGCGAGGCTCAAGAAGCACCCCGTTCCGGGATCCGCCCGCGCGCAGAGATAGCCGCACGCCCCGCTGCACCCACGCTTCACGCGAGGCGACCAGCTCTTCTTTGTCCAAGGCGTCGGCCGCCAAGCTGCTCTCCACCACGCAGTCACCGCCCAGAAGCGTATGGCGCTCCGGTTCCGCTCTTGGCGCCATTGATTGTGACGCAGGCCTCTGCGTCATCCGGGGAACCGACCAGCACCCCAAGCACAAGCACTGAGAGCGCGACGCGGCTCGCGGCAATCGGGAAGCCCTCGCCAACCGCTGCCCATCAGTTGCACGCGACGACTGCCGTTGCGCGCAGGACTCACCCTTCCTCCCCGGGCGCGTCCCCCCAGTCCGGCACACTGAGCCGCGCGCCATCTTTCAACGCCGACTCGTGGGCCATCGCGCCCATGGCCATGTACCGCGCCGCCTCCCAGATGTTGGTGGCCGGCTGGCGCTGATGGGCGACTGCATCGACGAACTCGTGGACCAGGTAGGCGTGGGAGCCGCCGTGGCCGCCGTAGGCGGCGGACTCGGTCTGACCTTCGCGGAAGGCTGCCTCCACCTCGGGCGGGAGCGGGTCGCGCATCTCCTCGACGGTGAGTTGGGTGGCGGTCTTGTTGTCGCACCAGGTATGCGCTGTGTAGCTGCCCTTGGTCCCGAAGACGCGGAACGTCTCGTTGCCGGGGAGACCGATCTCCCGGTACTCGCAGATGCGGACGACGGCGCCGTTGCTCATCTTGAAGAAGGCCGTCTCGTTGCTGAAGGCAGAGTCCTGGAAGAAGGGATCGTCGGTCCGGTTGCGATGACCGTAGCAGGTGACCTCGACCGCGTGGGCATTCATCACGCACACCGGGCCGCTGGTGGAGTGGGTTGGGTAGTGCATCGGGCCGGAACGGATACCGCGGTCGTGGTACTGCTTCGACAGCGCCACCCACTCCTGTCCTGCTTTGCTGGCGAGCCGGTGACGCTGCACCTCCCGCAGGTTGCAGGCTGCGTCTACGTCGTGGAAGTACTCGCCTTCGCAGAAGACAAAGTCGCCGAACGCCCCTTGGGCGGCCTGTCGGCGGCAGTACATGGCATCGGCGTGGTAGTAGGTTGTCTCGCCCAGCATGTAGAGCTGGCCGGTGCGCCGGCACGTGTCGACCAGCTTGTCGCACCAGTCAAGGATCTCGTTGCCGTCGGGCACGCTGGAGATGGGCACGGCGCTGTACACGTGCTTCCCGGCCTCCATCCCCTGCAGACACTGCGGCGCGTGCAGCCACGGCTGCGTAATGATGACCAGGGCGTCGAGGTCGCTCCGGCAGATGTCGTCCAGCGACGCGTATGCGTCTCTCGGATCGAACTTGCGTCGAAACGCCGGGTCGTTGGCGAACCGCGCGACACGCTCCGGCTCACGATCGCACAAGCCGACGCGGTCGACCAACGGGTGCCGCCGGAACAGGTCGGCAAAGGCGCTGCCGAACGCGCCAAGTCCTACCAAGCCTACGCTGATGCCCATGTAAGTTGCTCCTTGGGGTGTGTGAGGACAGGACGGGACAACGGTGCTGCTTCAGGACAGGACGTCGGCTCGCTGATCCAGCGATAGACCGTTGTCCGACCGCTGCCAGCCTCCCGGGCCGCGGGGGGGCACCGGTGCTCGCTCCTGGCTGGCTTGATCGACCACCTCTTTACGCCTCTGCATCCTGAACACCTTGTCAAACGGCACTTCGCTGATTCCTGCCTTCGTCGACCCCAGTCTCGTTCTGCAAGAGCAAAGCTGGTGTCCTGCCCTCATCCACCGTCGCGCTCGGATTGGCGTCGTGTCATCGCACGCGCGCGCTGCCGCCGCCCGCCTACCCAGAACCGCACCTTGGCTGCAACGGGGGTCTGCTGTACCATGGACTCAGCATGACGAAATCTCCGCAGGAAGACAAGATTCTGACGGTGAGTAGCACAGAGCGACTCGCCTCGCCCGACGCGCTCCTCGCGCCAGCGTGCGACTGGGGGGGGCCCCTGATGGAGGGCAGGTCGAACACGCTCCCCGGGCTCTTGAACGCCCTTGGAGTCTACGTCCTGGTCGTCGTCCTCTTCCTCTTCGGCACGTTCGTGTCCCGCGACTTCCTAACTACCGGCAACCTCCTGACTGCTCTGCAAACGGTGACGCTCCTGGGCATCGTGGCCGTCGGCGTATCGTTCGTCACCTACAGCAAGCACTACGTCGACCTGTCGATCCCGGGGATCATGGCCCTGTCGGGGATCATCGCGATCTCGGCACTGAAGTGGGGCTTCGCCGCGAGTCTCGCTGCGGGGGTGCTGGCAGGGCTGGTGGTTGGCGTCCTCAACGGACTGGTCGTCGGGTACCTGCGGCTGAACCCCATCATCTGGACGCTGGCGATGATGTCGGTGCTGTCGGGTATCATCCGCAAGGCGTACGGCGGCCGCCAGGTCTACCCGGACGAGACCACCGCGGCTGGCCGCGCCTTCCTGCAGCTCTACCATGCGGAGGTACTGGGTCTTCCGCTGGTCGTCGTCGTCCTGGTGGCGGTGGCCGTCGCGGCCCACTTCATGCTGCGGAAGACCGCCTACGGCGCCCAACTCAAACTGACCGGGTCGTCGTACGAGGTTGCCCGGATGACCGGCGTGGAGGTGCGGCGGACGGTGGCAGCGGCCTTCGTGCTCTCTGCGCTGACGTCTGCGATCGCCGGCATCCTGCTGACCAGCTTCAACAAGGTGGGCGCCTGCTACATCGGCAAAGGGTACGACTTTGCCGCCCTCACCGCCGTCGTCCTGGGCGGCATGACGCTGGCCGGCGGCCGCGGCAGCGTGATCGGGGTCCTCGGGGGCGTGGCGGCCATCGCGCTGCTCAACAACGTCATGTCCCTGGCAGACACGGGCGCCCTGTTTCACGGGATCTTCGATTCGGTGAAATCGATCGCACAGGGCGCAGTGTTCATCCTGGCCGTCGGGATCGCTTCTTACTTCCGTCGGCGGTCGGGGGTGGACGGTGAGTAGGAGGCGCACACGCAATCTATCGCTCGCAGTTCCGCGTGGACGGGGAACTGCGAGCAGCCTCTCCGCTCTCACCTACGGCTACCGCGTCTACCTCCTCCTCGCCCTCATCTGCGCCGCGATGTCGGCACTGACGCCGGAGTTCCACACCAGCGGCAACATCGCCAACATCCTCAAAGCCACCGCGCTCAATTTGCCGGCGGCGGCGGGGTTCACGTTGGTGCTTGTGTGCGGGCAGCTCGATCTGTCCATTGGCTCCGTCATGACGTTGGGCGGCATGTTGGCCGTAGGGCTACAGCCACACCTGGGATGGGCCGCCAGCTTCGCGGTGAGCGTGCTCTGCGGTGCGCTCGTGGGATCACTCAACGGGTTGCTGGTCGCCAAGGCGAAGATCAACTCGTTCATCGTCACGCTCGGGTCGATGCTCATCGTCCAGAATGCGGCAGTGATCTACTGCCGCGGAGGCACGATCCCGGCGCGGTCGTTCGCCCTTGCCGACTGGTTCCAGGCGCCGGTGTTCTGGGTGGTCACGCCGCAGGTGCTGCTCCCGTTTCTGCTGATGGTCGCGGTTGGCGCATTCATGGGCGGGACGCCGGTGGGCAGGGGATACTACCTGCTCGGCGGCAATCGGCAGACGGCGTGGTTCTCCGGGCTGCGGGTGGACCGGTACCTCCTCGGCGGGTTCATGCTGTCCGGGACGCTGTCTGCCCTGGGCGGCGCGCTGGTCTCCATGGGCGAGGGGCAGGGCAGTCCGACGCTGGGCTTGAATACGCTGATGGTCGTCGTCGCGGCGGCCATCATCGGCGGAACCAGCATGGCCGGCGGCAAGGGGAGCGTCGTCGGCACGACTGTGGCGCTCCTGGCGCTGTCGGCGTTGATCAAGGGGCTCAACTGCTTGGGAGCCGGGTTCGAAGTGGAACTGATGGCCAGCGGGCTGGTGCTGGCCGCGGTGATTCTCTACGACGCCTGGCGAGTCGCGCAGGAAGAGCGCGTCCGCGGCCAGCGGCGCGAGCTGGTGGCGGAGATCCAGACCCGACTCGCTGAACGGGCGCAACCGGAAGAAGACGACGAAGAGTCAACGGAGGAAGACGGGACCATGCAAAGCAAAGACCGCACCCTTGCCCTTGTCTGTCTGACCATGGTGGCCTGTGTTGCCATCGTCGGGATCGTGGCGATGTACCTGATCCACTCGCGGAGCGGAACGCTGCCGCTGTCGGCGGCTTCCACGCGCCAGACGAGCGCGGCCTCGGCGCCCGCCGGCGCTACCGACGACAACCTGAAGGTGTCCCTCGGCGTCGACGTCTCGGGGCTGAAGAGTTCCGACGGTCAGCCGCTCCTGATCGTCGACGAGTCGCCCCTCAAGCCGCCGACCCGCCCCAAGGACCCGGCGGCGTTGCCCGAGGAAGACGCCCTGCACTGGTACGACATGGAGTACGCCGGCTGGGTGTGTAACAAAGTCAACCAGCCCAAGTCGCCTGGCAACGGCGCCAGGGGCAAGTACGTCATGTGCCTGCGCCACATGGACCACCCCTACACCGCCGCCTACACCCGCGGCATGGAGAAAGTCGCCGCTGCGTACGGCACCCGGTTGAAGACGCTCACTGCCGGCAACGCGGATGTCAACATCCAGTCGCAGCAGGTCGATCAGTGCCTCACCGAGAAACCCGACTTGGTGGTCCTGTTCCCGGTGGACGCCAAAGCGGTCGTGCCCATGTTCCGCAAACTCAACAGGGCGGGCATCCCGGTCATCGCCAGCAACCTGCTGCCGGTGGACGAGGGCATGAAGTACGTGCTCACCTGGAGCGGTCCCGACGACTGGGGGCAGTTCCGCATGTTGGCGCGGGAGTTCGCCAAGCGGCTGAACTACCAGGGCGGCTACTGCGTGGTCCGGCACATGCCCGGCGGGTCGCCCTTCTTCTCGCGGACCTTCGCCCCCGTCACCGAGTTGAAGAAGATCGCCCCGAAGATGAAGTGCCTGGACATGCAGACCACCATGCTCGAGGCGGAGAAGACCACGCAGGTCGTCGCCGACTGGATCACCAAGTACGGCGACCAGCTCAAGGGCATCGTCAGCGCCGACGACTCCGGCGCCCAGATCGGCATCAACGAGGCCTGCAAGAACGCCAAGCGCGAAGACATCGTCCGTGTTGCCGCCGGCAACAGCAAAGTGGGCATGGACTTCATCAAGGCCGGCACGCTCCACGCCATCACCTATCAGTCGGCCGAAGCCGACGGCGCCCTTCCGCTGAAGCTCGCCGCGGATTGGTTCAACGGAAAGCAACTGACGCGCTCCGTCTACTACCTGCCGAAGAAGGTGATCGCCAGGGAGAACGTGGATCAGTTCATGCCGGCGCAGTGGTGAGCCCTGTCCCGGTGA
>Ga0051980_10002772_pt1 | contig 13216 bp, 10 predicted proteins | sample CryGey13umfilter_2_FD_55014 | JGI IMG/M metagenome (GOLD analysis project Ga0051980, IMG submission 55014) | Groundwater microbial communities from aquifer in Utah, USA - Crystal Geyser 4/9/14 3 um filter | ecosystem: Environmental > Aquatic > Deep subsurface > Groundwater | place: USA: Utah...
TGAGGTGGACCCCATTCTTCAGACCAAAATCCGGGTCTGCTAAGAACCAGCCTGCTTTGGAAAAGGGATCAAAAAGATCCTCGTACTCATCATAGTGTTGCTCTCCGGAGGCGACCGAAGGGAGCCTCCGGGAGGGGGGTCTGGGGGGAGACTGACAACTTGTGGACAGCCTGTTTGTTGCNGTGGAAAGCATGTTGTCAAGCCGCCTCGCGCAGTAGCCCGCGGTAGAAGCTTGCGGGCGTCTGGTAGCCTAACGCCGTGTGTGGGCGCTCGTCATTGAAGAAGTGGAAGTAGGTCCCGATGCCGTCACGTGCGTCCCTCATCGTGTCGTAGGCGTGCAGGTAGACCTCCTCGTACTTGAGCGAGCGCCATAGCCGCTCGACGAATACGTTGTCGAGGCACCGTCCCCTGCCGTCCATGCTGACCTTGACGTTCTCAGCGAGCAGCATGCCCGTGAAGTCCGCCGAGGTGAACTGGGCGCCCTGGTCCGTGTTGAAGATCTCCGGCCGCCCGTAGCGGCTCAGGGCCTCCTGCAGCGCCTCCAAGCAGAACGTCGTCTCCAGCGTATTCGACAGCCGCCACGACAGCACGTAGCGCGAGAGCCAGTCGATGATCGCCACGAGGTAGCCGAAGCCGTGAGCCATCGGGATATAGGTGATGTCGGACGCCCAAACCTGGTTGGCGCGCGAGACCTTCAAATTTCGCAGCAAATAGGGGTATACGACGTGTTCCGGGGCAGGCTTGCTTGTGCTTGGTTTGGGCGCAGTGCTCTCCAGCCCCATGACCCGCATCAGCCTTTGCACATGCTTGCGGTTGACCTTGTGCCCCTGCCCCTTGAGCGTCTGCGTCATCATCCGGCTGCCGAAGAACGGGTGTGCAATGTGCAACTCGTCCATCCGGCGCATCAACGAGAGTTCCTCGGCATCGGGCGCGGATGGCTCGTAGTAAAGGCTCGATCGATTGACGCCGAGCAGCTCGCACTGCCGGCGCATCGACGGCGGCACGCTGGGCTCCACCAACGTCCGCCGCGTCGTCATCGCGATCGACCGAGCCCGCGTGATAAAAAAATCGCGCTCCACCGTCAGCTCGCCGATCTTCTGCAGCAGCTCGGCTTCGCGCGGTGACCCATCGGCGTTGCTGCCCTCCTCGCTCTCGAACACGCGCGTGACGTTCTCCATGAGCTGCCGCTTCCACTTGTAGATCTGGTTGGCGGCGACCTGGTGCCGACGAGCGAGTTGCGCCACCGTCTCCTCTTCGCGCAGCGCCGCCAACGCGACCTTCGCCTTGAACGCGGGTGTGTGGATCCGTCGATTTCGGGCCATTTTCTCCTGCTCCTTTCTTTGTGAAGCAGGCTACATCAGGGTTCTTAGCCCATGGTCCAAAAATCGGGGTCCACTTCAGAGAGCCCCCGTCATTTCAGTTGACACCAAGAAGAAGGAACTCGTGGGAAACTACGCGAACGGTGGACGGAAATGGCTTCCCGCGAAGAAGCCGGTAAAGGTCCAAGGGCACGACTTTCCCGGTCCCGACGTTCCCCGCGCGTATCCCTACGGCATCTACGACATCGATCGCAACACGGGGTTCGTCAATGTGGGCACGGACCACGATACCGCCGCTTTCGCGGTAGCGTCGATCAAGGGCTGGTGGCGGCACGAAGGCCGACGCCTGTATTCCGAGGCGGGTGAGATCCTGATCACGGCGCCGCGGAGGCAGCAACGGGTCGCGGCTGAGACTGTGGAAGCTGGAGCTGCAGAACCTGGCGGACAAAACGGGGCTATCCATCTCTGTCTGCCACTTCCCGCCGGGAACAAGCAAATGGAACAAGATCGAGCACCGGCTGTTCTCTTTCATTTCCTCGAACTGGCGCGGCGAACCGCTTCGGGACTACGAGACGGTCGTCAATCTGATCTCCCGGACTGCTACGGCCAAGGGTCTCAAAGTGACATGTCGCCTGGACCGCAGAAAATACCCGACTGGTCGCAAGGTGACGGACGAGGAGATGCAGGGCATCAATCTGAAACGCCATAAGTTCCACGGCGACTGGAACTACACCATTCTGCCCAAATCGCGATAGGGAGTTGTGAGACCTTTATTTATTTACGGCGCCTTACGCTGGGTCTGCCGCCGTCGCCGTCGGCTCCCGATACCCTGCCGCAGCAACCGCAGGCGGATTCGCCGCCAGGTTGCCAACACTCTTCGGTTCTGCTCCCTGATACTCCGGCACCGCCATGGTCAGTCGTCGCCGGATCTCGCGGCTGTCCACCCCTTCGCCGACCACGGCATCCACCAACCCCTCGATCTCACGGACCAGCGCGTCCTTGTCTCCGACGGTACACTTTCCGATCCAGATGCGCGGGTGCTTGGTCTTGGTCGCGTTCTCCTCGGAGAGGTTGATCTCTTCGTAGAGCTTCTCGCCTGGCCGCATCCCCGAGAACTCGATCTTGATGTCCTCGTCGGGCCGGTAGCCAGAGAGTCGGATCAGGTCGCGCGCGAGGTTCACGATCAGGATTGGTTCCCCCATCTCCAGGATGAAGATCTCCCCACCCTGTCCCATGGTCGACGCTTGCAGCACGAGCTGGCTCGCCTCGGGGATGGTCATGAAGTAGCGTTTCATGTCAGGGTGCGTGACCATGACCGGGCCTCCGCGTGCGATCTGCTCCTTGAAGAGGGGCACCACGCTACCCTCGCTGGCCAGCACGTTGCCAAAGCGCACGGTGATGAAACGCGTCTTCGAGGTCGCTGACAGCGCCTGAACGTACATCTCCGCCAGGCGCTTTGTTGCGCCCATAACGCTGGTCGGGTTGACGGCCTTGTCCGTGGAGATCATGACGAAGGCTTCGGCGTTGAACTCGTGGGCCAGATCGGCCATGGTTCGGCTGCCGCGAACGTTGTTGCGAATGGCTTCACCTGGGTTCAGTTCCATGAGGGGAACATGCTTGTGCGCGGCAGCGTGGAAGACGACCTCGGGTCGCAGCTCACCCATCACCTGCTTCATTCTGTCCGGGTTGGAGACGTTGCCCACCACGGGAAGAAGCTCCAGATCATGATACGCCGCCAACAACTCACGATGGATGTGAAACAGGGGGTTCTCGGCCTGATCGAGCAGGACTAGCCGCCGTGGGCCAAAGTGGCAGACCTGCCGGCACATCTCGGAGCCAATGCTCCCACCCGCGCCGGTGACGAGCACCACCTTGTCCTGGATGAACGCCCCGATCATGGTCTCGTCGAGGTGCACAGGCTCGCGACCGAGGAGATCCTCGATGGCAACGTTACGGATCTTCGAGATGTTGATGCGGCCGGAGAGGATCTCGTATAGACCCGGGATGATCTGAACTCTCAGATCCGCCGCCTCGGCCAGCTCCACGATGTGACGGATGGTGCGGGCGGGGACGTTGGCCATGGTGATCACCACCAGCTCGGCGCCCAGCTCCGTGGCGAGCTCACCCAGGCGCTCCGTACCGCCCAGAACCTTGTAGCCCAGGACGACACGGCCCTGCTTGTCGGTATCGTCGTCGAGGAAGCCCAGGACCTGGAAGCCCACATCGGGGTTGGAGGTTACCTCGCGAGCGACCATCACACCGGCGGACCCAGCCCCAATGAGCAGTGCTTTCTTCTTGGAACCACCGCCAGCAGCGTGGCCGTTGTGTGCTCGTTTGACCTCTTCTTCCTTGAGCAGCCGCCAGAGGGAGCGCACCGAAATTATACCAACGGTGCTGAGCACAAGTTCTGCGGTCAGGACACCGAAGGGGACAGATGCGTAGGTAGGGTTCACGACGAACCCGAAAGCTTTGAACAGAGGCACGATCCCAAACCGTGCGGCAACGAGCACAGCACTCCCGGCAGCCATGGAGAGGATGATGCGTGGAAGATCCCGAAGGCTGACGTAGCGCCAGACCAGGCGATAGATGCCGAGCCAGGCCATCAGGCCAATCCGCAACAGCATCAGATACGGTGCAATCAACAGGAGCTGCTTGATGTAGGGCCGAGGAGGAGAGCCCTCGAACCGGATGAGGTAGGCGGCAGCCAGCGCCAGGACCACCACCAGTCCATCCACGAGCAACTGCAACATCCGCGTACGCAGGAACTTCATCTAGTCTCAGGTCTCCAGGCAACGAAAGAGTCGTCGAGAAACGGCATCTCGTCAACCCCCGAGCGTGTTCTCTAGGGTGCCGCGCGATGGTCGATCGTTCACCCGCCATCGGTTCAATTCTTGGATTATTTCCAGGGCTTGACAGAGCCGCTGTTGTGCCGCATATCCAGAAGCCATGAGCCGATCCCGCATCTACCTCTCTCCACCCCACATGGGCCCGCGCGAGCGCTCCCTCCTGCTCGAGGCCTTCGACTCCAACTGGATCGCCCCGCTCGGCCCTCACGTGGACGCCTTCGAGCGCGAGATGTGCGAGTACCTGGGCATCGGCCACGCGGCCGCGCTGTCCAGCGGGACGGCGGCGCTGCACCTGGCCATGCTGATGCTGGGTGTTGGCTCCGGCGATGAGGTCATCACCTCGACCCTCACCTTCTCGGCCACGGCCAACGCCGCGACCTACTGCGGGGCAACACCGGTGTTCATCGACTCCAGCCCCGAAACCTGGAACATGGACCCGGCCCTGCTGGCCGAGGAGCTCAAGGCCTGCGCCGCCCGGGGGAAGCTGCCCGCGGCCGTGATCCCCGTGGATCTCTATGGCCAGTGTGCCGACTACGACCCCATTCGAGCGATCTGCCAGCGCTTCGAGGTCCCGATCATCGAGGACGCTGCCGAGGCGCTCGGCGCCACCTACAAGCGTCGCCATGCCGGGACGTTTGGCGAGATGGCCATCCTCTCGTTCAATGGCAACAAGATCATCACCACCAGCGGCGGCGGGATGCTGCTGTCGGACAACAAGGACTGGATCCAACGCGCCCGATACCTGGCGACGCAGGCGCGTGATCCGGCCCCGCACTACCAGCACTCGACCATCGGCTACAACTACCGCATGAGCAACCTGCTCGCCGCCGTGGGCCGGGGGCAGCTGCAGGTCCTCGACGAGCGCGTGGCCGCCCGTCGGGCCCACAACGCGTTCTACCGGCAAGCCCTGGCTGACCTGCCGGGCATCACCTTCATGCCCGAGGCAAGGTATGGGCAGTCGAACGCCTGGCTCACCTGCATCCTCGTCGAGCCGGCGGTCTTTGGTGCTTCGTCCGAGGACATCCGGCTGCACCTGGATGCCTACAACATCGAGGCCCGCCCGGTGTGGAAGCCGATGCATCTGCAGCCCGTGTTCGCCGACTGCCGCGTGTGTGGAGGCGAGGTGGCCGCGCGACTGTTTGACCTGGGCCTGTGTCTGCCGAGCGGCTCGAGCCTGGGCGACGCCGATCGGCAGCTCATCGCCGAGCGGGTCCGGCAGACGCCGGACTGGGTCCGTCAGGGTCGGCCCGTGCCGTCTGCCTGACTCCTGCCCCAGGGGTGAGTCGCGCTCACGCTGGCAGCCAGTCCGCTGACACAACTCCCGAGGTGCGGCGACACCCGGACCAAGGTGTCGCCTGGCGTGCTACAGAGGTCCGTGGGGGAGGTGCCACCTCGCTCGAGGTGTAGCACCCGGCGTGTCACCTCGGCCGGGGTGAGCGCTCACCCACCGACTGCTGTCACACGCGGGCACCCACCGCCTTCTGTCCCCACGTCGGACTGTCCGGCCATCAGCGGCGGATCGAGCGCTCAGCCGATGGCCCGCTCTCGCAGCACGGCCTCGAAGGCCTCCAGCGACGACGCCTTGATCGCCTGGCGCAGCAGGTCGGAGAGCAGGCCGGCGTCGCTCACCGCTCGCACGGCCTGATCGATCGGACCGGGGACCGCGCCGAAGCGCACCTCGAGCGCGGCGAGGATGTCCTCCTGCCTGCCCTCCTCGATGCCCTCCTGCCTGCCCTTCTCGATGCCTTTCTCCATGCCTCTGCGTTCCCAGACTGTCAGGTGCGTCATCTTTTCCTCCTCCAGCGTTTCCTCGTGCTGCTGCTGCAGGTCCTCGGGTAGCGCCATGAGCCAGTCGATGAACTTGTACAGATCAAGTATATCATCCCGGCTCCACCCTCGCTCGAGGAGCATGCGGCACAGCGCCAGCTTCCAGCGCGCCCGCCTGTCGGGCTTGCCCTGGGTCGCCTGCGTCTTGAGGTGCGCCATGACCACCATGGCGAACGGGTTGTCGCTCTGCGCCAGCTCCTGCCAGCGCGATTCCAGATCCTTGAGCTTGGCCACCGGAAACCACATTCTCACCCCGCAGCCACACAGCTCGTGGGTGAAGCAATCCGGCCGCCAGGTCGGGCTCGGGTCGGCGAGCACCGCCACGCTGACCACGGGATGCTCATCGCGGTCGAAGAGCCGGTAGTGATAGACAAACATCCTGCGCTCGAAGTCGAGCCCCGCTTCACGCTGGGCCTGAACCTCTACGTGCACGAACAGCCGGGCGGGCGTGCCGCCGCGGCGCCACACCCGGGCCAGCTTGTCCACGTCCCGGCGCTGCCCCGGAGAACCGAGCTTCTGCAGCTGCTTGTCCAGAAACTCCGGCTCATGGCTCCAGTCGATCGCGGCGTGAACCTGCGGGAACAGCAGCCCCAGGAACGGCTCGAAGAACCGTTCGAGCACCTGTTTCCACGGGCTGTCGAAGTCATCTCTGGAGGGCGTGTGCTCCTGCTCGCGCTGCCCCGGCGTGCTGTCGTCGTCGGTCATCGGCTTGCTCCGGCTGTTGCCGCCAGCAGAGAGCAAGCCGCGCGCCAGTTTCAGCCCTTCACATTGCAGGACGTTGCAGGCTCGATCGTGCGCTTGATCCGGCCCACCGGTCCGGAGCCGGGCGGTATCCGGATGCGCGCGCGCGGTCACATTTTGCGCGCTCCGCTCCGCTCCGCTCCCGAGCGGGGCTCCCCCGCTCCGCACGCGAAGACGCCGCCATCCGAGCGACTTGAGCTTGACCGAGAAGGACCGTGAGCTCGTCGCCGAGCTTGTCAGGTCCCGGAGCGGAGACTCGACAGTCGCCCGTCGAGCCACGCGCCTTTGTGAATGTAGTATGGACAGCTGAATTACAAAAGAAAGGTAGGGTCTACCAGTGGTCAATGACAACGTGACCACGCCGCAGCTGAGGGAGGCACTGAAACCCATGGAAGCCGAGACACAGGACATCCTGAACTCGACCGGGCGGATGCTCAGCGAGGAAGGACGCGAGGAAGGACGCGAGGAAGGACGCGAGGAAGGGCGCGAGGAAGGACGCGAGGAAGGACGCGAGGAAGGACGCGAGGAAGGACGCAAGGCGGAGCAGGAGCGGCTTGCCGCCAAGCTGCTGGCGAAGGGGACGCCCCCGGCGCAGGTGGCCGAGCTCACAGACCTGCCTCTGGAAGAAGTGCAGCGCCTGACGCACTGATCGTGCGCGTTCGAGGCGTTGGCAGCCAGTCCGCTGACACAACTCCCGAGGTGCGGCGACACCCGGACCAAGGTGTCGCCTGGCGTGCTACAGAGGTCCGTGGGGGAGGTGCAACCTCGCTCGAGGTGTAGCACCGGGCGTGTCACCTCGGCCGGGGTGAGCGGGCGCCTGCCGACTTCTGTCACACGCGGGCACCCACCGCCTTCTGTCCCTGACAGTCTGGGAACGCAGAGGCATGGAGAAAGGCATCGAGAAGGGCAGGCAGGAGGGCATCGAGGCGGCTCGAGTCCTCCCGTGCGCGTCTGCTGCTGACAGCCACCTGCCGCGGCCCGGGCATGTCGCCCCTCCTCGAGGCGGCGCTCGGGCGTCTCGGCGCCCGATCCGGTCCTGGGCAGGTCGCGCGGAATCGCCTCCCCGGAGCGCCGGTAGACGGCGGTGCGGGCGTCGGCCCAGATGCACTCGCCGAACAGGGGGTTCGGGGTAGAAGAAGCTCAGCAGGACGGCCTCGAGCAGCGCCTCGTCGTCGGCAACGAACGGTCTGAGCCGCAGCCGGGTCCGGTCGACGGACGAGCGCCTGCGGACGCGGTAGCCCAGCGAGGGAAGCCGCGCGCCGTCCACCACGACCTCCGTCGAGGTCACCTCCAGCTGCCAGTCGCGCGATGCCATCGAGATCTCCCAGCCGTGGTCGCAGTGGGCGCAGAGCGCGGCGATCTTGAACCCCTCGCCGAAGAAGCCGGCGAACCTGCCCGGAGCCGCGTCGGTCTTGGTCGACGCGCCGATATGCAGCAGCCACTCGTAGCTGAAGCCGATGCCGGGGACCTCGACGACCAGCTCATCTTTGCGGCGTGCCCAGCTGAAGCCGCGGGACCAGGCATCGGGTCCGACCGCGTCGTAGAAGTTCTGGATCAAATCGCGCAGGACCTGGTAGCGCGACCAGTGCACGGGGTAGCTGTAGACCAGGTTCAGCGGGACCAGCGTGGCGCTGACACGGGTCGCCGCCCTGTCGGATACAGCCGCTCGCGTTCTGCGTGACATGATCCCCCCTTTCGCACCCGAATGACTACAGCGACGACGAGCGATGATGGGGCTCAGAAGATCCGTTCGGGAACAAACACAATGTCCCCCGGCCTGAGCAGGTAGTTCGACGCCCGGCCCTCGCCGATGTCCTCCACCGGCACCGTGAGCCGCTTGCTCGTGCCGCCCGTCACGCGGGTGACGGTGATCTTGTTCTTCGAGGCGATGGGCGTGAACCCGCCCGCGAGGGTGATGGCCTCGATGATCGACATGTTGTCGACGTAGTTGAACGTGCCGGGCTTGGTCACCTGGCCGAGGACGCTGATCTTCTTGCTGTTGTAGCTGTCGACGAAGACCGAGACCGAGGGCTCCTTGAGGTAGCCGTTGGCGAGGCCCTGGCGCAGCAGCGCGGCGATCTGCGGCGGCGTGAGCCCGGCGACCTTCACGCTGCCGACGAGCGGGTAGTCGATGGTCCCCGTGGCCGACACCTGGTACTTGCCCGACAGATCCTTCTCGCCGAACACCTGGACCGAGAACACGTCGCCCACGCCCAGCGTGGTGTCGGAGGCGACGGGCAGCGGTGCGTTCACGGGCCTGGTGGGTCCCGAGCGCGGACACCCGGCGAGTGCGACGAGGGCAGCGACGATGGCTAGCTTGGGGGGGACGAGCATGACGGCTTGGTTGCGAGCGCGGCGGTAGCCGTTCAGCTCAGTAGGAGATACCCACCTTGCCGAAGATCTGGTGCTTGGTGTAGTCGTTGGTGAAGAAGTTCTGCACGTCCTTGGGGCCGTCCGTGACGCTCTTGACCTGCATGTCATATCCGACGCCGACGTAGACCCACTCCTTGATCTGCCAGTCGAAGCCGAGAGCCAGCGTGATCAGGTGGTGATTCAGCTTGTCGATCACCACGTCGTTCATGCCCCCGACAGGAAACCCCTTGTACTGTCGATAGCGGTAGTCGACCTGCCCGTGCAGCAGGAACCGGCCGCCGATGAAGTGGTCGTAGCCCAGGTAGATCTGGTCGTCGACGAAGTAGTTGGCGATGAAGCTGTCCTGGAAGTTGTGCTCGTAGCCCAGCTTGCCCTTGCCCGTGGGGGTGAACTGGTAGCCGGCCTCGGCCTTGGCCAGGAGCATGTTGTACGAGCCGTTGTCGATGGCCTCGTACCCGTCGCTGGTGTGGATGCTGTTGCCGTAGCCCAGCTTGACCAGGGTCGAGAGCCGGGGCGTGAACAGGCCGATGAGGCCCAGGTAGGCGCGAATGGGGTAGGAGTCGTTGTTCACAATCCCCGCGGCGGCGTCACCACCCGTCCGGTCGTAGTAGCTCGTGATCTGCTCGGTGACGTCGAGGAACACCGCGGTCTTGGGCAGGAGCTTCCACTTGGCGTTGAACGAGATCTCGTGGAACAGGCTGTTGGCGTAGGCCAGGTCGCCGTCCTCGAAGATGTTGATGTTCAGCGCGTAGCCCAGGGTGAAGGACAGCAGACCGCCGCCGGGCGCGAACGTGAGCTTGGCGGCCGCGCGGTTCGTGTCGCGCTCCAGTGAACGCGCGATCTCCGCGTTGGGCGGGGCGACGGTCCGTGCAAAGTCGTCCGTCAGCGAGAACGAGAACATCCCCTGCGGAAACAGCGTCAGGCCGAGGCCCGCGTCGATCTCCAGCGCGCGCTGCTGCTCCACGGCCGCGTTGTCGCTGAAGTAGTTGCGGAAGCTCACGGCGGTCTTCAGCCGGAAGGCGACCTTCTGGGGATAGGCCTTGCCGTTCCCGTCGGTCAGCCGCTGGGGCGACAGGGTCGCGAGATCGATGTGGCCGATGACCCGCAGGTACGGCGCACCGACCGCCTCCTCCGAGTACAGCGCGTTGGAGTCGTACCGCCCCTCGAGCTCGATGCCCGGGTGGAACACCATGCTGTCGGAGAGCTTGATCCCCGGCCCCTCGTTTCTGTAAGTCATGGGGGCGCTGAACTGGGCGTGCACCGTGGTGCTGATGATGAGTAAGGCTAGCAGACCGCCTACAACTGATGTTATCCGCATCCTCTGTCGCCTGTTCTGTTCGTTTGCTGCGCTCGCCGTGCAGCCGCGAGACGTGACGGGTTGTCAGGTCCGAGCTCCTAGATGAACGGGGACGCGATGGGCGGCCGGATCACCGGAAGCGGCGGCGGCGGCTCTTCGGTGGGGTCCTCCGCCGTGATGTCCGGGTCCACGTCGACCTTGACCTTGGTTGCGCCGACGAAGGCAATGTCCTCGCCGATGCACGCCTCTGCCTCCTGACCCAGGATCGTCACCTTCTGGTAGGTGATGGTCAGCTTGGCGAACTCGTGATTGCGGGCGCCGTCGTCGTTGCGCGCGGCGGCGACCTTCAGCCCATCCCGGGTGCGCTCGGCCAGGTTCAGGTTCCCCTTGATCTGAATCAGCTTGTCGTTGACACAGTTGAGCTTGATGATGTCCTTGTCGGCGCGGGCCTTCTTCGCCAGCTTCTCGACCTCTCCCTGAATCGACTTCATCTTCAGCAGGTAGTTCTCGGCCTGGGCCAGCTGCTCGCCGGCGCCGAGCTGGCTCCCCTTGCGGAACTGAACCTCACCATCCGGTGAGCCCGGTGGTGGGGCCGGTTGGGCCAACACAGTCGTTGCCAGGAACATCACAGCAAGTCCCAGATTGCCCGTCAGCTTTCTCATGAGCATCCTCATTCGTACCCCCAATCAGGTACCACCGAGCCAGTGTAGTCGCGGGCCAGTGCGGGCTACGTTCAGCAGTCCGAGAGTATAATGGGCCAAAGCAGCATGTCAACCTTTGTCTTTCGGTCCAGCCCTTTGATAATTAACGGAAATCACGATTTGTCCTCCTGGCGAGCGTGGGAACAGAGTCTCAGGCATCCGATTCGTTGCCGGACGCCCCAGGACAGTTCATTCGGTCAGAAGGCGCGAAAGCTTAGGGATCCCGGGATCCCGCCCCCATGCACCCGGATCGTGCTCAGTTTCCGGGAGCTGGCTTCAGCAGCTCGAGATCCATCGTCGTCTCCTCAGGTGAGTGGCCCATCCTGCATCACGCGGGGGGCGACGGCAAGGTGATCCGGTCTCCGGCCAGCGTCGGACCGGCCCACCGGACGCGGTGCGAGTAGCCCCTCGGAGATCTGTGAGATCACTCGCTCGAAAAATGGCGTGCGGCTTGCTTCCCCGTGAGGCAAGGAGCAAGCCAGTGACCGACGGGCATATATCCGATCATTTCGATGGGCCGTGGAAGGAGGTTGTTGAACGGTTCGATCGAGCTCGGTCACGGCCTCGATCCGTTCCCTCAATGGGTTTGGAACATCCTCGAAGCGGAGCTCGAGGGCTCGGACCACCGCCTGGTCTTCACCTGGCGGCCGGGGCTGTGGGAGCGGGGACACCTCGCGGCCCGGCTCAGCCGCCGGGCCGGCATCGCGCATCTGCCGCCCGGGATCTCGCATCCGGGTGAAGCCGTGGTCCTGCTCGCAGGCGGCCTCCAGATCCGGATACCCCAGGGACGCGAAGCCATCCTGAACCAGCCGCGGCCGGGGGCGCGTACACCTCAGCCAGGCCAGGGCCTGCCGGCGCCGGTTGCAGGCCGAAACGTCCGAACACTGGACACGCCGGGCCACGAGGAGGTGCGGGTGCGTCCGGCGCCAGCGCCGGCACACCGTGGCGTCCGCGGCCACCCGCCGCGCGAGCGCGTGCAAGACGGGGTAGAACGAGTTGAAGTCGTAACGCTTGGTGGGAAGCTCGGCGCCGGGCGGGTGTCTGAAGATGGTGCGCGCGACGCTGGACGCGATGGAGGACAAGATTCCTGGACCTGGCCGCACGCCTCGGTCGCGTGGAGAGCCTGGCCCGGGCGTACGCGAGCTGCGTGACCCCTGCGCCACCCGCGGTGGTTCAGTCCGCCCTGGCCGATGCTGACGAGTTGCTACGCCAGGTCTCCGAGCAGGTGCTGGCGTAGCCAGGGTCTCGCGAGCCGCATCGTCACCCGTTGGCGGGGTGACGGTCCGTGAAGAACGCCCGCTTCATCCGCGCCTGCGGTCGGTCGAGACAGCGCACCGGGCAGCCGTCGCAGATCGCGTTGACGAAGGTGACCAGCGCCCCCACCGCGACCTGCGCCAGGGTCTCGCGTTCCTCCCCGTCGAGTCGGCTGACCTCGGCGGCGGCCGCTGCCATCCCCTGGACCAGCGCCCCCGGGTCCGACTCCCGGCGGCCCGTGGCGTCCAGAAAGGCCCGGGCCATGCTCGCGGCCAGGGGCACCGTCTCGCCCGATCGCGGGCGACGGTGGCCGGGGAGCGAGGCGCCGAACTGTGCCACCGCACTCTCCGCGGCCTCGGTCAGATCGAGCAGCGCGAGGTCGCGGCCGCGCGGGTCGCTGAGAACCGGGAACAGCTCCGCGCGCAGCGCCTCCCGGCAATCGGGGTCGCCGATGGCCTTGACAACGTCGATCTCTGACAGCGCGCGGGCCTGTTCCGGCACGGCATCCAGGGACCGCAGCAGCAGGGCATGCACCAGCGGGCTGTCCGCCGCCGTGCCCTCGTCGGCGACCCCCTCGGCCAGCGCGACCATCATCCGCGCCAGGTTGTGCTTCGCGCCCAGCAGGTACCACAGCGCCATGTGCCGCGCCATGGTCTCGAGGCGTCGCCGCAGGCGGGGCACCGCGGCCACCTGGCGCGCCGCGTTCATGCGCCACGCGTCCTCGCCCACCTCCCCCTCGACGCTCGGCGGGCTCACGCCGGCCTCGTTGAGATCGCCCACGTCCAGGAACCATGCGGAGTAGATCCGCTCCAGCAGCACATCGTCCACGGTGTCCAGCGTCACCGTCGCGGCGGGTGA
>Ga0051980_10002801_pt1 | contig 13148 bp, 13 predicted proteins | sample CryGey13umfilter_2_FD_55014 | JGI IMG/M metagenome (GOLD analysis project Ga0051980, IMG submission 55014) | Groundwater microbial communities from aquifer in Utah, USA - Crystal Geyser 4/9/14 3 um filter | ecosystem: Environmental > Aquatic > Deep subsurface > Groundwater | place: USA: Utah...
GCGCTTTGCGGATCGAAGAACACCGCGAACGAAAGGCCCATCTGCAATCCGATCAGCTCGCCTGCGACGTCGATCGCTGCAAACACCGCGCGCATGGTCAGCCCCATCGCCACCCCGATCACGATTTGCTGCGCGAGCACGAGCAGCCCTGCGCCGGAGGCCGGAGCGATCGCCGGCGGCGGGGCGAGCGAGGGGATCACCGCGATGCCGATCGCCAGCCCGACCAGTAGCCGGATGCGCCGCGGCACGCCGGCGTTCGCGAACACCGGCGCGGTCGCGGTGAGCGCGAGGATGCGCGCCAGCGGAAAGACGAGCGCCGCGATCCACGCATCCAGTTGGGCGGAGGTGAGCGTCAACATGAAAACGGTTCCGGGTTTCGGGTTTCGAGTTCGGGCGCGAGCCGCCTATGCTTTCACGGGCCACCCGCGCGGCCCACCAATCAACCCGCAACCCGCAACTGGTAGTTACCCGATGAACCCCGGAATCGACTCGAACAACTGCCGCATGTAGTCGGTCATCACGGTGAGCATCCAGGGTCCGGCGACGATCAGCGTGACGAAGATTGCCACCAGCTTGGGCACGAAAGACAACGTCATTTCGTTGATCTGGGTGGCGGCCTGGAAGACGCTGACGACGAGCCCGGTGAGGAGCGCCGCCAGGAACAGCGGTGCCGAGATCAGCAGGGTGATCTCGAGCGCATGACGCCCGAGTGCCACGACCGCGGTTGGGGTCATCGTGTCCTCCGCATGACCGGCTAGCCGAAACTCTGGACGAGGGAGCCGACCAGCAGGTTCCATCCATCGACCAGCACGAAAAGCATGATCTTGAAGGGCAGCGAGACGATGACCGGCGACATCATCACCATGCCCATCGACATCAGCACCGAGGCCACGACCATGTCGATGATGAGGAAGGGGATGAAGACGATGAAGCCGATCTGGAACGCCGTCTTGAGTTCAGAGGTGACGAAGGCCGGGATGACCACCCGCATCGGCAGCGCCTCGGCCTTGTCCGCCTTCGGCGTCTTCGAGACTTTCATGAACAGGGCGAGATCGGCTTCGCGCGTCTGCTTGAGCATGAACGCCTTGAGCGGTGCGGCGCCGCGATCCAGCGCCTGCGAGAAATCGATGCGGTTCTCCGAAAGCGGCAGGTACGCCTCGGCGTAGATTTTTTCCCCGACTGGCGCCATCACGAAGAAGGTCAGGAACAGCGCCAGGCCGACCAGGACCTGGTTGGGCGGCGAGGTCTGGGTGCCGAGCGCGTGGCGCAGCAGCGAGAGCACGATGATGACGCGCGTGAAGCAGGTCATCATCAGCACCACGGCAGGCAGGAAGCTGAGGCTGGTGAGCAGCAGCAGCGTCTGGATCGACACGCTGTAGGTGAGGCTGGTGAGCAGCAGCAGCGTCTGGATCGACACGCTGTAGGTCTGGCCGCCGCCGGGGGCCACGGTGGCGGTGAGCACGGGCAGAGCCTGTGCCCAGGCCGCGGCGGGCAGTCCCGCAGCCAGCAGCCCCGCCGACGACAGGCGGCGCAGGTCAGCGCCCGCCACGGTTCCTCTCCGTGATCCGGCCGAGCCAGGCGGCGAAGTCCGAGCCCGGCGCGGGGCCGGTCTCGGGCGTGTTCTGCGCGAGCCGCGGCAGACTGTGCAACGCGCTCACCCGCCCGGGGGCCACCCCGAGCACCAGCCAGGTCTCGCCGATCTCGACCAGCACCACGCGCTCGCGCGGCCCCAGCGCGGTCGCGCCGACGATGCGAAGCGCACCGGCGGCCGCGCGGCGCGGCGCGGCGAGCCGCCTGAGCACGAACAGCGCGCCGGCGAGCAGCGCCAGCACCAGGGCGAGCNCGAGGGCCACTTGCAGCAAGCTGGTGCCGATCTNCGTCGCGGCCGGCTGCGCGGCGAGCGCAGCGAGCGGAGCGACGGCGGTGGCGCCCGCGGGGAGAAGGCGGAAGTGGCTTCGGAGTATTTCAGGCAGGCATCGATTCACGATGCCGGCAGGATAGCGCCGCGGTCTCCGGCGGATGCCGGAAATAGGCGGGCGGGAAGGCGTCTGTTCGGTGCTTCGTCGACCGGATGCGCGGCAGATCGGAGTTCGTCAGCGGTTCAACTTCTTCATCCGCTCGGAGGGCGTGACGATGTCGGTGAGCCGGATACCGAATTTCTCGTTCACCACGACCACCTCTCCCTGGGCGATGAGGGTGCCATTGACGAGCACGTCGAGCGCTTCGCCGGCGGCCGCGTTCAGCTCCACCACCGAGCCGTGGGCGAGCTGGAGCAGGTCGCGGATCGCGATCCGGGTGCGTCCCAGCTCGACCGAGATCTGCACCGGGATGTCGAGGATCAGGTCGAAGTCCTGGAGATGTTCGGCCTTGGGCGAATCGTCCGCGAACTGCGGAAAGATCCGGGCCGGCTGCGCCTGCGCTTCGACTGCGGGCGCCGTCTCGGCCGCGGCTCCCTGTTCGGTCATCGCGGCGCTCCAGTCATCCTCGCCGACGGGTTCCTGCAGCAGTTCCGTTTCGCTCATCCTGTCCTCCTCGTGCACGTCGTCACGCCTCCTNCTGCGAGGCCGGCGCGCCTGCGCTCTCGGCGACGAAGCGCTCCAGCTTCAACGCATAACTACCGCCCTGCACTCCGTAGCGGCACTCGGCCAGCGGAACCTTGTCGACCTCCGCCACAACGGTCTCCGGGATGTCGATCGGAACCACGTCGCCGGCCTTGAGGCCGAGGATCCCGCGCAGCGTGATCTCGCCGCGGCCGAGCGTGACTGCGATCTCGATCTCGGCTTCGCGCAACTGTCCGGCCAGCAGGTTGAACCAGCGGCTGTCCGCGACCGACGGATCGCCCTGCAGCGGCCGCTCGAGCAGCGGCCGGAGCGGCCCGATCATCGTATAGGGAACGCACAGGTGCATTTCGGCGGCGGCGGCGCCGAACTCGATCGAAAAGGTCGAAGTCACCACCATCTCGTTTGGGCTGGCGATGGCCGCGAACTGGCTGTTGATCTCGGAGCGCACATACTCGAACCGGATCTCGAATATGCGTTTCCAGGCCTTCTCGTACTGCGCGCAGATGACGCTGACGAGGGCGCGGATGATGCGGCTCTCGGTCGGCGTGAAGTCGCGTCCCTCGACCCGGGTGTGGAAGCGGCCGTCCCCTCCGAACATGTTGTCGACGACCAGAAACACCAGGTTCGGGTCGAGGATCACCAGGGCCGTGCCGCGCAGCGGCTTGATGCGCACCAGGTTCAGGGAGGCGGGTTGCGCCAGATTGCGGATGAATTCGCCGTAGGTCTGCACCCGGCTCGGGGTGATCGAGGTCTCGGTGTTCCGGTGCAGGAAATTGAACAGGCCGATGCGCAGGTTGCGTGCGAAGCGCTCGTGGATCAGCTCCAGCGTCGGCAGGCGCCCGCTGACGATCCGCTCCTCGGTGGCGAGGTCGTAGGTGCGCACTGCGACGGCCGGCTCCAGCGGCTCGATCGCCTCGTCCGGCTCCCCGGTGACGCCCTGGAGCAGTGCGTCGACCTCGTCCTGCGAGAGAAATTCCTGCGTCATTGCGTGCCGCTACTGGATGATGAACGAGGTGAAGAGCACGCTCTGCACCGGCGCTTCGGGCGCGGGCGCCTTCGCGGCACCGTCCTCGGGCGTCTGGCCGGCGATGGCACCGGCGCTGTGCTGCGGCTTTCCGCTCGCCCCCGACAGGATGCGGTTCGCCTCCGTGCGCACCTCGCCGGCGAGCTTCTCGCGGCCCGCCGGCGTTCCGAGGTCTGCCGCCTTCTTGCCGGAAAGCAGCAGCAGCATGCGGTGGCGCAATTCGGGCATGAACTGCCTGAGCGTGTCCGAGGTCGCGTTGTCGGCCACGCGCAGCACGGCCACGACCTGGAGGTACTGGTCGGCGGCCCCGTCTGGCTGCAGGTTGACCGTGAACGGCTCCAGGTTCACGAACACCGGCGGTGCCGCAGGTTTCACCTTCTCCTGTTGCGCGTGCCCGGCGCCGCTGCGGTGCAGGTAGAACCATGCGCCCGCACCGCCTCCGCCGAGCGCGAGCCCGACGGCCGCGATGAGGATCAATTTCTTCCTGCTTCCGCCCTTGCCCTTGGCGCCGGCTTCGGCTGCCGGTTGCGCCGCGGGCACCGCTTTCACCGCTGCCTTGGCCATCTTGTGCTCCTGTGTGACTGCCATTGTCCGATCGGAAGTCGTTTGCCCTGACGCTCAGAAAGAGGCGATTCCTTCCGCATTTCGCACTTTCACGCGAAGGTATCGACAAGGCCGTGCAGCGTGCGCACCCGGCGCAGCGCGGGTGCCGTGTCGATGGCATCGGCGCGCGCGCGCGGCCGGCGGTCGTCGGACGCATCTTCGCGCGCCGAGCCGGCATGGACGTCCGCCTGGCCGAGTGCGATGCCGGCCTGCGCCAGCGCTTCGCGCAGCCGCGGCAGGGCCTGCTCGATCGCATCGCGCACCTCGCGGGCGGGCGAGACGAAGACCGCCGAGGCGGTGTCGCCAGTGAGGCTCAGGCTGATTTCGACGCGGCCCAGATGCGGAGGATTGAGGACGAAATCTGCGCGGCCGGTGTCGCGGCCGATCATCCAGACGACGCGTTCCGCCAGCGCTGCCCCCCACTGTGGGGAGCCNAGCGGCGCGGCGATCTGCGCCGGGGTCGGCGCGTTCGCGGCCGGCGGAGCGTGAGCCGCGACTGCGGGCGCGGCGCCCGGCTGCGCCGGCGCGGACGGCTCGGCCTGGGACACGCGGGAGGCTTTCTCCGCCACTGCGAGGAGTGCATCGGGTGTCGCAGGTGAGGGGGATACGGCCGGCGCCTGCGCGGTGGGCTTATCTGCGGCAGCCTCCGGGTTCGCGGCGATCGGCAGCGAAACGGTTTGCGCTGCGGCGCGGGGTTGGTGCGCGCCGGCCGCTGGCATGACTGCCTCCCCTACGCCCGGTTCCGCCGTGCCTGCCACGGGCTGCGCCGCTGCCGGCGCGGCGAGCAGCGCGACCAGCAATCCGTCGACGTCCACCGGCGCATCCGCGCCTGCGATGCCATCGACATCTGCCGTGGTGCCCTTCGCGCCGTCCTCCGCCTCGAGCGCCACGGCGGGCGCGAGTTGGCCCTGGAGCAGGGCGGCGAAGGCTTCCGCGCCCGCAGCCGGCGTGTCGCCGCCCGCAGGCGTGGCCGCCTGCGCATCGGGGACTGCGGTGCTCATCTGGATCGGAAGGTCGGGCATCGGTGTCAGGCTTGCGCCGGGCCGGCGATGCGCGCCGCTGGCGGCGTCATGGGCGGCTCGAGTGGAAACGGTTCATCGAGAGTTCGTCGCTGCGCTTCTGCTCGCGCCGGTCCTCGGCGCGCTCCTCGCTGCTCCGGTGACGTTCGGAGAGCGTGTCGAAGGCGCGGGTCCGTCCGCGCCGTTCGAGCCATGTCTTCTGCCCGTCGGCCGACTGTCGTTTCGATGCATCCAGCGCCTGCCGCTGCTGCGCAATCGCGCCGTCGAGCTGCCCCAGGAAGGCCTGGAAGTTGCGCCACCGACCGGGCGAAATCCCGTTGCGTGCGGCCTCGGTCAATCGCGTCTGGTATTCGTCGCGGTAGCGCTCGAGCATCCCCAGCGTACGGCTGCTCGCCTGCTCGTTCGCCAGGAGCTTTGCGAGCGCGCGCGCGGCCTCGTCGAGCCGCAGGCGCGACAGATCGAGCACGGTCTGGAACGGAAACGAGCGCGGCATTCCGGTTTCCCTGCGCCATTAACGGCGCCGCCGGGACGGGCTTGAGGCGGGCGCGGCGTTCATGTCCTCACAGCGGCCGGTCGAAGAGCTGGTGGAGCTTGCGCACCGCTTCGTCGAAATCCTCGCGCTCGCCCATCGGCTGCTGGAGGAACTGCTCGATGCGCGGCTGGAAGCTCACGGCACGGTCGAGGTCGGCGTCGGAACCGGGCGAATAGGCGCCGACGCTGATCAGGTCGCGGGAGCGCTGGTAGCGCGAGTACAGGTGCTTCAGTTCGCGCACCAGCTCGAAATGGGTCGGCTTGATCAGCGCGACCATGGCACGCGAGATCGAGGCCTCGATGTCGATCGCGGGATAGTGGCCCTGATCGGAGAGCGCCCGCGAGAGCACGATATGGCCGTCGAGGATGGCGCGCGCGGAGTCGGCGATCGGGTCCTGCTGGTCGTCGCCCTCGGTCAGTACGGTGTAGAAGGCGGTGATCGAGCCGCCGCCCTCGGCGCCGTTGCCCGCGCGCTCCACGAGCTGCGGCAGGCGCGCGAACACCGAGGGCGGGTAGCCGCGCGTGACCGGTGGCTCGCCGATCGCCAGCGCGATCTCGCGCTGCGCCATCGCGAAGCGCGTGAGCGAATCCATGATCAGGAGCACGTGGCGGCCTTCGTCGCGAAAGTGCTCGGCGACCGCGGTGGCATAGGCCGCGCCCTGCAGGCGCATGAGCGGGCTGGTGTCGGCCGGGGCCGCGACCACNACCGAACGGGCGAGCCCCTCGGGGCCGAGGATGTTCTCGATGAACTCCTTGACCTCGCGCCCGCGTTCGCCGATCAGCCCGACCACGATCACCTCGGCCGCGGTGTAGCGCGCCATCATGCCTAGCAGCACACTCTTGCCGACGCCCGAACCGGCGAACAGGCCGAGGCGCTGGCCGCGGCCGACCGTGAGCAGGGCGTTGATCGCGCGGATGCCGACATCGAGCGAATGCACGATCGGGGCGCGCGCGAGCGGATTGGCCGGACGCGAGTGCAGGGGCCGCTGCTCCAGCGTGTCGATCGCGCCCAGCGCATCGAGCGCGCGTCCGTTGCTGTCGACGACCCGGCCGAGCAGGGCGTCGCCGACCGGCACCTGCTTGGCGCGATCGCTGGCGCGCCGGCGCGGCTCCGCGCGCTCTCCGGCGACCGGCGGCTGGACCACCGGCTCGACCGGAAACACCTCGGCGCCGGGGGCGAGCCCATAGACATCGCCGGAGGGCATCATGAACAGCTTGTCGCCGGAGAATCCGACCACTTCGGCCTCGAGCGGCGCACCGCCGCCGGGAATCGCGATGCGGGCGCCGCTGCCCAGGCTGAGCTTGAGCCCGGTGGCTTCCATCACCAGGCCGTTGATGCGCGTCAGTCGTCCGCTGATCTGGAACGGGGTCGCGGTCGCGGCCAGCCGGCGGCAGTCATGAAGCAGGCCGTACCACTTCGCGGTGTGGGACGAGCCCGGTGCCGCGCCCTCGGCCGCGGGCAGTTCAGCGCTCGGGGTCATCGGACTGCGTCGCGACGCCCGCCGGCGCTTCGGATTCGCACCACGGCCGAGCGTGGCCGATCGACTCCAGCACGCGCCGCCAGCGCGTCTCCAGGCTCGCGTCGATCTGGCTCCCGGCCGACTCCAGCCGGCAGCCTCCGCGCGCCACTCGCTCGTCTTCGAACACCCGGTGCCCTGCATGGGCGAGCGCCTCGCCGAGATGGGCACGCACGAGGGCGTCATCCTCCGGGTTGAGGTAGATCGCGGCCTGCTGGTGGGGGAGTTGCGCGAGCGCCTCATGAACGACCGCGAGGATCGCGTCGGGCTGCACGCGCAGGGATTCGCGCACGACCTGGTGCGCGAGTTCCAGTGCCAGCGCGAGGAGCTCGTCGGCGACCTGCTGGTCGAGCGCGGCGAACGCCTGGTCGAGATTCTCCACCAGCGTGTGGATGCGCATCGCTTCCACACGCGCGCGCGCCGTGCCTTCCTCGTAGCCCGCGTCGTAGCCCTGCTTGTGCGCCTGTGCGCGGATCTCCTCGATCTCGTCCGCGGTCGGCAGCCGGATCGCGGGCTGCGCCCTGCGGCTGCGCGTGGCGGCTGCGCTCGCTCCTGCGGCGGCCGCAGGTGCCTCGGCGGCGAAGCTCGCCGCTTCCCAGCGCTCCCAGGCGGAGCGTTTATCGCCCGCGATGACACCGGCGCGGTGCTCAGACGAAGCCATCGTCTCCGCCCGAGCCGAGCATGAGCTGGCCCTCGTCCGCGAGCTTGCGTGCCACCTTCAGGATCTCCTTCTGCTCGCGCTCCACCTCGGACAGGCGCACCGGGCCCTTGGCTTCGAGGTCCTCCTTGAGCATGTCGCCCGCACGCTGGGACATGTTCTTGAAGATCTTCTCGCGCAGCGCTTCGGAGGCGCCCTTGAGGGCCAGGATGAGCGATTCGGACTGGACTTCGCGCAGCAGGAGCTGGATGCCGCGGTCGTCGATGTCGATCAGGTTCTCGAACACGAACATCTCGTCGAGCAGCTTCTGCGCGAGCTCGGGATCGTACTCGCGCACGGCATCCACGATCGCGGTCTGCTGTGCCGCCCCGACGAAATTGAGGATGTCGGCGGCGCTTCGCACGCCGCCGAGCGCCGTCTTGCGCGCGCTCTGCGGGCCCGACAGCAGGCGGGCGAGGGCCTCGTTGAGCTCGTGCAGCGCCTCGGGCTGCACCGCGTCGAGGGTGGCGATGCGCAGCAGCACGTCGCTGCGCAGGCGCTCGGGCAGCAGTTTGACGATGGCGCCCGCGTGATCCGGTTCGAGGTGGGCGAGGATCGCCGAGACGATCTGCGGATGCTCGTCCTTGACGAGATCGGCGACGCTCGCGGCGTCCATCCACTTGAGACTTTCGATGCCCGCGATGTCGCCCGCCTGCGCGATGTGCGACAGCAGGTGTCCGGCGCGGTCCTCTCCGAGGGCCTTGACCAGCAGGGTGCGCACCGTCTGCTCGTCTGCGCTCAGGGGCGCATCCTCGCCGGTGACGGAGGNGAATTCGTCGAGCACCTCTTCGACCTGCTCGTGCGGCACGCTCTTGAGCGCGGCCATGGCCTCGCCGAGCTTCTGCACCTCGCGCGGGCCGAGATGGCGCAGAACCGCCGCCGCGTCGTCCTCGCCCAGGGAGAGCAGGAGGGTCGCGCCCTTCTGCAGCCCCTCAGCGTTTGCCGCGCTCATTGCCGTCCGCCCATTCCTTGATGACGTTCGCGACCAGCTTCGGGTTCTGGCGCGCCAGTTCGCGCGCGTTCGCGAGCTTCTGATCGTAGGCCAGCGCCGCCGCGCTCGCCTGCCCCGCGAGTTCGATCCGGCCCTGCGTGTCCTCCGGCTCGCGGGCAGCGCGCTCGGTGAGCGAGCGCATGACCGGACGCACCACGGCGAGGAACAGCCACAGCACGAGGGCGCCGGCGAGCAGTGCGCGCCCGACGTCCGCCGCCAGCCCCAGGACGCGCGGGTTCTCCCACAGCGCAACTTCGGGGATGGCCTCGGTGTCGGCGGCGCTGAACGGGCTGTTCGCGACGTTCAGCGTGTCGCCACGCTCCTTGCTGTAGCCCATCGCCTCCTTGACCAGATCCTGGATCTGCTTGAGCTCGGCCTCGCTGTACGGCTTCATCACCGGCTTGCCGTCCTTGCCGGCGGCCTTCCGGTGATTCACGACCACCGCCACCGACAGGCGCTTGACCACACCGGCTGCCTGCCGCGTGTGGCGGATGGTCTTGTCGAGCTCGTAGTTGATGGTGGCATCGCGCCTGCCGTAGAGGGCGGCGGTGGCGGCAACGCTCGCCGCGGCGCCTGCCGCCGGCGCGTTGATCGGAGCCGTGGCCGTGGCCGGCGGCTGGTTGGTGAGCGCACCGGGCACGCCGGCGGCCGGCTGCTCGCGGCTGCTGTTCTCGATCGTCTGCTGGCTGCGCACCGCGGGCTCGGCGCTGCCCTGGTTCGGCCGGTAGCTCTCGGCGGTCTGCTCGTTGAAGGAGAAATCGACATCCGCGCTCACGCGTGCGCGCAGATTGGCCGGACCGGTGATCGGGGTGAGGATGTCCTCGATCCGTTTGACATAGGAGCGCTCGATCTCCTGGACGTACTTGAGCTGGCCCGGATCGAGGCCGGCGCTGCGCTGCGCGTCGGCGGACGAGTTGAGCAGGTTGCCGTTCTGATCGATCACCGAGACCGCGGTGGCGGTCAGGTGCGGCACGCTGGCCGCGACCAGATGGACGACGCCGGCGACCTGCTGGGCTTCGAGGGATCGGCCGGCGCGAAGATTGACGAGCACCGAAGCCGAGGGCTGCTGCTCGTCGCGCAGGAAGCCGCTCGCCTTGGGAATGGCGAGATGCACGCGCGCGCCCTGCACCGCCGCGAGCGACTGGATCGAGCGCGCGAGTTCGCCTTCGAGGCCGCGCTGGTAGTTGAGCTGCTCCTGGAACTGGGAGACGCCCAGCTTCTGGGTGTCCATCAGCTCGAAGCCGACCGCCCCTCCCCTGGGCAGTCCCTGGGACGCGAGCCGCAGTCGCGCGTCATGAACCTGGTCGGAGGGCACCAGGATCGCACTGCCGCCTTCCGAGTACCGGTAGGGGACGTTCTGTTGCTGCAGGGCGGCGACGATCGCGCCGCCATCCTTGTCCGAGATGTTGGAGAACAGCACCGCGTAGCTCGGCGCGCGCGCCCACAGCCAGGCGCCTGAGACGAGCGCGATGGCCAGTGCCAGCGCGGCCAGCGCAGCCATCTTCTGGCGCGGGGGTAGCTGCACGAAGCCCCGCAGGAGGGGCAGGGGCAGGGCGGTGGGTTCGGCCATGGCGAATGCGTTCGCGGTTGTCGGGAATGCCGCGGATTGTCCGCTGCGCCCGGGCCGCCGGGTTCGCCGAATAGCGGGGCAAACCCGCGCCTTTTCGACTGCTGTCTGCGGGCTCGCGGCGCTAAGCTGCGCATGCGATGGAAACGACCGGAATCTCCCGGATGCTGGCGCAACTGCGCGCCGTGGCCGAGGCCGCAGGCGCGACCCCGGCTGGCGGCGCGGCGGCGGGCGCGGTCGACTTCGCCCAGGTGCTCAAGGGCGCGCTGGACGAAGTCAATCGAACGCAGGTCGGCGCCCAGCGGACGGCGCGGGATTTCAGCGCCGGCGCCCCCCAGGTCAGCCTGCAGGACGTGATGATCAACCTGCAGAAGGCGAACCTGTCGTTCCAGCAGATCGTTCAGGTGCGCAACCGGCTCGTCTCCGCGTACCAGGAAATCATGAACATGCCGCTGTGAAAGACGGTTGCGGGTTCCGGGTTTCGGGTTCCGCGCGCCCGAACGCGCCGTGATCCGGGATATGCCGTTCGAATCCCCGGAACCGGCATCGCACGTCTGCGCGCTCGGGCATCCGGAATCCGCCAGCGACAGGAACGCCGGCGCCGCGCGGGCGGTCGCTTTCGACGGCCGCTTCGGGCGCGTCGCGTAAATCACCGCTTCCGTACGCCCCCCCTCAAGGCCCGCCATGTCGCAAGCACAGCGTATCGACGTCCTCATCCCGACCTACAACCACGGTCATTTCCTCGACCAGTGCCTGAGCGCCGTCATCGCCCAGACACGCGGCGACTTCTCGGTACTGGTGATCGACAACGCGTCGTCGGACGACACCCCGGCGATCGTGGCCCGCTGGCAGAAGCGCGATGCGCGGGTGCGCTACCTGCGCAACGACATCAATCTCGGCCACGTCGAGAACATGAAGAAGGCTTACCGCCTGACCTCGGCCGAATACGTCGTGGTGCTGCCGGCCGACGATCTGTGGCAACCGACCTTTCTCGAACAGACCGCCGGTGCGCTCGATGCGCACCCGGAATGCGCCTATGCCTACACCGGATGGCGCAATTTCTTCGACATGCCCGATGGCGGCAGCGGCGTGCCGCCTGGGACGGAAAGCGACGCCTGGATTCCGCACTGCGCCAGCGGCGTGGTCGAGGACATGACCTGGCTCGTCGTCGGAAACTGGATCCCCCTGTCCTTCGGTGTCTTCCGCCGCGCCGTCTGCGACCGCCTCGGCGGCCTCTTCCCGGAGCATCTGGGGCACATCGCCGATCTCCTGCTGTGGATGCGGCTTTCGGCGCTGGGCAAGTCCTGTTTCGTCAAGGAGCCGCTCGGCAAGATCCGCCATCACGGCAAGAACACGACGCACGACCTGGTGGCCAGCGGGCGCAGCGCCTTCGAGCACATCCACGTGCTCGACCTCGTCTATCAGTCCGACCTGTGGTCGCACCCCATCCGCCTCCTTGCCAAGTGCTGCCAGATCCGCCTGATGACCGGAATGTCGCTGTACGACACCGCCACCCGGTTCGGCAACGAGAAAACGCCGGCGATGATTCGCGATTACCTGGAGCGTCATCGCAGCGACTTCTACGTTGCCGTGGCGCGCTGCATCATCGGCTACCTCGGCACCGGCACCGGCGTCGGCACGAACGAGGAAGCGATCAGGCTGCTCGATGCCGCCCTCGAGCTTAGCCCGGGCCACGCCGAGGCAACGGCCTTGCTGCACTCGACGCAAACGCTGGAGAGCGCCCCTTACCCGACCTGGATCCGCAACCACGCGCTGACCGAAATCGATGCCGAGGTCTTCGCCGAGCGGATGATGTTGCGCTGGCGGGAGAAGCCGGTATTCCACCTGCTGATGTGGGTGGAGCCGCAGCAACGGGCGCTGCTGGCCGATACCATCGACGCCCTGAGCCGATCCTTCTACCGCGACTGGCGGCTGACCGTGATCGCGCCCTTCGCATGCCTCGATCCGGTGTTGGGCGAGATTCCCGTTCTCAGGTGGATCGAGGCGGACCCCGATTCCGCGCTCGGGGCGCTCAACCAGGCGGTCGCCGACGGTGACGGCGACTGGTTCGCCCTGATCCCGCCCGGCCTGCGCATCGAGCCGCACACCCTGTTGCGCTTCGGCGATTACATCGACCTGCATCCCGAGTGGCGCCTCATCTATTGCGACGACGACAGCATCACGGAAGACGGCGAACGCATCGANCCGCGCTTCAAGCCGGACTTCAACCTCGACATGCTGCGCTCGACCGACTACATCGGGCCGGCGTTCGTCTGCCGCGCCGCGCTGGCCGCCGCGGGCGGCAGCGCTTTCCTGATACCTGGCGCGGAAGGGCACGATCTGGCACTGCGCATCCTCGACGCGCACGGCGAGGCGGCCTTCGGCCATATCGCCGATGTGCTGATGCACCGGCCCGAGGCCATCCGCCCGGGCGCCGATGACGCGCATCGGATGGCGATCGTCATGCACCTGGAACGGCGCGGCGTGGCCGGCAAGGTGTTGGCCGGCTACCTGCCGGGCACGTTCCACATCGAGTACGCGCACCCGAGCCCGGCCGCGGTGACCATCGTCATTCCCAACAAGGACGCGCTCGAATTCCTCGAGCCCTGCCTGAACAGCCTGCTCGAAAAGACCGATT
>Ga0051980_10002803_pt1 | contig 13148 bp, 10 predicted proteins | sample CryGey13umfilter_2_FD_55014 | JGI IMG/M metagenome (GOLD analysis project Ga0051980, IMG submission 55014) | Groundwater microbial communities from aquifer in Utah, USA - Crystal Geyser 4/9/14 3 um filter | ecosystem: Environmental > Aquatic > Deep subsurface > Groundwater | place: USA: Utah...
CGGGAACAGGAGCGGGAACAGGAGCGGGAACAGGAGCGGGAGGAATAATGGGAACATTTTGGACAGGTTGAACAATGGTAGCTGGTGCGGTCGTTAATTTCGTTTGATTTTGTTGTCCAAAAATTGATGCAAAAAATTCGCGAGTAAAGGCGATGGCTTTGTTTATGAAAACACTGATGCTACTTGAATATGAGAAATCGTCATCTTTACTATCTGAAGAGCCAGACAACGCGACCGATGCAAACTGCGTAGGCGGGTTTTGTAGTGGCGCGCCCTGAAACAAGGAAGCGGAGTCGCTCCGGATACGCTTTATCGTTTGCTCCGCGAATATTCGTGTGTTGTTGAATAATTTAGTTGCTGGATTATCGAGATGTGTCGCTCCTACAACGAAAATAGGCGCGAATATGAGCAAAGAAAACAAACTGACAACAAATTGTTCAAAATGTCGTTTCTTAGACTTTACTGTACGTTCCATACGTGTAATATTATACATTAACATTAGTATAATTAGTAGTAAAAATATCCGCAAGGTACATTTGAAGCGGGTCTGATGATTTTTCACCGATTTTAAAAGCAGTAGTGGCAGATTCTGGCGAGGGAGACTCGGCGCTTTATGTTGCTACTCACTTGGAAACCCGACGTCCAAGTGTATGATTATTTGTGATTTGTGAAAATGTTCTCCGCTTCTGACTTTCAACTTCGAATAATATGACGGGTTAACAGAGCCTGAATTAGCAAATTCACGTCTTGGACGAAGTCGGGACACGTGTGTCTTGAACACAAACACTGGTCACTGGTCATTACATTCCACGGAGCGCAGAAATTCGTTCCTCTGCGGGTGGGTGTGTTGCAAACAGTTTACTCATAAACGATACCGCTTTGCCGTCTTTGAGAGGGTTTGAAATATATAGGTGCGCTGTGGCGGTGCTGACTCTTTGTATCCCAACAGGATACCCAGAGATTTTTTCAAGCGCGCTTGCAAGTCCTTCTGGGTAGCGAGTAAGGAGCGCTCCCGAAGCATCCGCAAGAAACTCACGCTTGCGGGAAATTGCTAGCTTGATGAGCTGAGCTACAATAGGCGCAAGTATCGCAAGAACAATGCCAACAATCATCAGAATCAAACCAATGCGACCATCACGATTACCACCCCTACCATAAATGGACATTCTTAGAAACATGTCTGAAGCAATTGCAATAAAACCAACAAGCACAACAACAACAGTACCTAAAAGGATGTCTCTGTTGCCGATATGCGAAAGTTCGTGCGCAATGACCCCCTCGAGCTCGTTCTTGTTCAAAATTTGTAGAAGCCCTGTAGTAACGGCGACTGCGGAGTGTTCCTTGTCGCGACCTGTTGCAAATGCGTTTGGTGAGGGGTCGTCTATAACGTAGAGCGCGGGCATCGGGAGCCCTGCGGTAATGGAAAGATTTTCAACAGCATTCCAGAGGTCAAAATATTGCTCGCGTGAAGCTTTCTTTGCGCCTGACATTTTAATAACGAGCGAATCAGAATACCAATAACTCCAGATATTCATTACAATGCTGAAAATAACTCCAAAATAAAGTATCGCTGGATTATCCAAAATATAGCTAAACGCCCAAGCGATAGCAATAACCACAACGAAAAACATCGTCATAAGAAACCATGTCTTTCGCACATTTTGATCCTGATGAGTGTAGAGAGTCGCCATGATTAATTTTCTTAATGAGCTAATGTGAGTTTTAGAAAATCATCATCCGGTTAAATATCACATGGGGACGATTGCTGTTCTAAAATTATCGTTATTAAACGATAATAATTATTGACTATTGAAGTCAGTCGCGACCATCCTGTGTGATGATTTTTTGTTTGTTTGCGAAACAAAAAATCATCTAACTGGGTAGCGAAAAATGTACTCGCTTCGCTTGTTATTTTTCATCTAGAAGCTAACCTTAACTGGCTCGCGCTGGGTGTCCTCCTCTACTTCGAAGAATTCTTGCTTCATAAAGTTGAACATCTTTGCGATAAGATTTGAAGGGAACGACTCAATCGCGATATTCAAATCACGCACATTTCCGTTATAGAAACGACGAGCTGCCTGAATTTTATTTTCTGTGTCAGAAAGTTCCGCCTGAAGTGAAAGGAAATTCTGGTTTGCTTTCAGGTCTGGATATGCTTCTGCAACTGCAAGAAGTTTGCCAAGTGACTGACCGAGAGATGCTTCTGCCCCAGACATTGCGGCGATCTGCTCTGGGGTAATGTTTGACGGATCAATATGCACCTGCGTTGCCTTTGCGCGAGCCTCGGTCACTGCATCAAATACGCCACTCTCGTGCTTTGCGTACCCCTTTACCGTTTCCATAAGGTTAGGAATAAGGTCGTAGCGACGCTTGAGCTGAACATCAATGTCTGACCACGCTTCCTTTGCGCGATTTACAAGTGTGACAAACCTGTTGTATGCAACAATTGCCCACAAAACTATTCCTGCGAGAACCGCTAATATAATATATGTTAAGTTCATGATAAATTATTTACACAACTAGACTTTAACAAGGATAGTGATGTGCTTACTGTATAATATTTTTAATTACTCATTCCCAACGCTAGCATACTATATGCTTGACTAACAGTTTGATAACGTGAGTGTGAATACTGCTAATCTGTAATCTAACTATTATATAATAACACAGACATACAAACAAATATACCACATTTACTCACATAAAACCTACTATGTACGTATCCTATACTATAGTATAGGATACGTACATAGTAGGTTTTTCTTGCGTGGCGCTACACCCTAAAAATAGTGGAACCTAAAACCTATATTTTGTGCGGGTACCGAGACGCTTCGCTATCTCACTCCTGGGAAACCCACGGTTTTCCCAATCCTTCCTCCACGGGGAAACAGGTGTTTCCCCGACCCCCTTCCCGTTCGATTCTCTGTACCCGCACAACAAGGTAAAAGAAAAGCACCGATAAAGGTGTGCTTTTCTTTTACCTGTGCGGGTACCGAGAATCGAACTCGGGTCTCAACCTTGGGAAGGTCGCATCCTACCACTAAACTATACCCGCCTTTGCTTCGCCCTTGCGAGCTACGGCGTTGTAAAATCCGCTCGTAACTCGCGAAGTCGAGATTTGTTGCTAGAAACCAAAAAACGAAATAATGCTTTGCAAGATCCAATTTCCGATCCCAACCTTACTATTCTCGCTTTTTTTCGCTCTATCGTCAACAATAACTACTACTTCCTCGCCAGGTCTCACAACGGAATATTTTTGTCGTATTTCCTCCTCTACCCCTATATCGCTTTTTAAACGTATTAGACTCGCCTGAAGCTCCACAGTTCGCGCTTCAAGTTCCAGTAGAGACCGCTGCGCTATATTACGCTCAGAAATAGCAATTTGCGCTTTTTGATGAATCCCCCATGCGCCTTTTCCAACAAAGAAAAGCATCACCGCGAGTATAACGAGGGATATTTTTGAATACAGTATTTTCCTTAATTTTTTTCGCTCTTGAAATGGAATCACTTATAGGGTATTATACGAAAATGTAGTTGAAAAGTCGAAAAGTCTCAAGTAAAAAGTAAACACAAACACGTTTCTTTTTTCAGGACTTTAAGACATTAGACTTTATGACTTTTAACTAATTTTTTTATGATGTTTGACAAAAAATTCAAAAAATACTGGAATACGTTTGGAGTCGTCGTCGCTCTTCTCGTTATTGTAAGCATGGTGCTTCTATACGCTGCACCGAGCCTCATTGGGTAGAATATTGACATGCGTCCATGACGCGAATTTGCTAATTCAAGAATATTGACGAATTAGCAAATTCGAGCATGGCACTTTCGAATAAATAAGGGCGTCACACTTGTGTGACGCCCTTATTTATATTCAACATTCGATATTCAGTCTCCTAATTCTCCCCGCCCTTTACCATCTTCAAAAATACTTCGTGCGGAATGTCCACTGTCCCGCGTGCCTGCATTTTTTTCTTGCCCTTTTTTTGCTTTTCCCATAGTTTCTTTTTACGAGAAATATCGCCACCGTACAAGTACCCTGTCACGTCCTTCTTCATCGCTGTGAGCGAGCGAGAAGAAATTATTCTCCCGAGTCCGCAACCTTGAATCTTCACATTAAAAAGCTGACGAGGAAGAATACCGTGTAGCTTTTCCACCATATCTTCGGCTTCCTTTTCAATACGGCGTCTTGAAACCACTTTTGAAAAAGCTGGCACAATTTCTTCTGCTACTAAAATATCCAAACGCGCCACATCAGCCTCACGGTTACCAACGAGCTCGTATGCGAGCGAAGCAAAACCAGAAGACACGCTCTTTAAATCGTCAAAAAAGTTTCGCATAAGCTCACGAAGAGGCATCTCTACTTCTATGGCTGTGCGATTATCTCCAAAAAGCTCCGTAGCGCCAACGATTGCCTCATGATCATANAGAAGTGTCATAATAGGGCTTACATATGCTGGTGGCGTAATNATTTTCACCTTGACCCACTGCTCAAAAATCTTGCTTGTTGAACCATAATCTGGAAAAAGGTGCGCTGAATAAATAACCTCGCGTTTGCCATTGTTTCGCATTTCAACCTCATATGTAATAGACGGGGTTGTAACAATAATTTCTAGCGTAAATTCGCGACGGAGTCGCTCCGTCACGATTTCCATATGGAGCATTCCCAAAAATCCACATCGAAACCCGCGACCAAGAACCCCCGACACTTCCTCCTCAAACGAAAGCGATGAATCTGAAAGTTGCAAAATCTCAAGCGACTGCCGAAGCACAGTAAAGTCGTCCGCGCTTTCTGGGTAAACAGACGCCCACACGACAGGGCGTGGCTTCATATATCCTGGAAGCGGATCGGCGGAAGCTTTTTGCGTGGTAATAGTATCACCAACTGTCGCGATCCCCGGCTTTTTAATTCCAGTCAAAATATATCCGATTTCTCCCGCGAAAATAATGTCGGTATCCACCATGTCCGGATGAAAAATCCCCACACCGAGAGCGCCGAATTTCTCTCGCGCTTGTGAAAAGATGAGCGTGTCATTCTTGCGAGCCTGCCCATCCAGAACGCGGACATACACAATAATCCCCTTATGACTTGAGTATCCAAAGTCAAAAACTAGGGCGCGGAACGGTCCACCTACGCCACCTTCTGAAACTGGAGCTTTGATACGCTCAATGATTGCGCCAAGAATTTCCGGAACCCCNTGCCCTGTTTTGCCAGATACTTCTAGTATCTCACCTGAGTCAATATCAAGAAGTTTCGCGAGTTCGGCTTTTACTTCGTCTACGCGCGCGATTGGAGAGTCAACCTTTGAAACTGCGGGAATAATCACCAGTCCCGCTTCACGCGCCATCGCGAGGACAGAGAGTGTTTGAGCCTGCACTCCCTGCGTGGAGTCCACGAGAAGAATCGTTCCTTCAACAGCCTTCATCGCGCGAGAAACTTCGTATGCAAAGTCAATATGCCCAGGGGTATCAATGAGGTTCAACACATATTTCTCGCCCTTATACATATATTCCATACGCACCGGTTGCATTTTAATAGTNATGCCCCGTTCGCGTTCAAGCTCCATAGAATCAAGAACTTGCTCCTTCATTTTGCGCGCTTCCACAGTGCCCGTCACTTCAAGCATACGGTCAGCAAGGGTGGATTTACCATGATCAATATGCGCTATTATGGAAAAATTTCGGAGGTGCTTGAGGTCCATAGTACGCAAAATATACCACAAAACCCTTGAAAACCAAAGGTGCAATGAGTACCAGAATGGTGCTCATTGCACCTTTGTGCCTATTCTACAACCTACAACCTAACACAGGCATTTTAGATTTCCTCCTTGTCTGGAATAACTACAGTTGACTTCCAGAATTTGCGTTGAAGCGCAGTGCGGACGTCTTTGATTTCTTCGTTGCCCATAAGCTCCAAAATGAGCCACCAAGTGAGAAGCCCCGTGGTACCGGCCACAAGCCCCTGCGTGAATATACCTATAAATGTATTCAAGTCTAGATAAAGCCCTAGAACCTCCAAAAATTCATAAGCAACAACTCCGGCTATAATTGCAGAAAAAGAACCGTGAATAAGCGTGTCTTTCACTGGCGTAAGAAACCTACCAAACTGCCTTCGGAAGAAATAAATAAGGAGCGCTGTATTAAGAAGCATCCCAACTGTGTATGCGAGCGGTAGCATCAAAACTGAAGCGCCAGTAAGCCCCTCAACGCGAAGAAGTGAACCTACAAAATCTTGAATAAAAGGCGAGCCAGCATAACCAATCAAGAAAAAGTAACCTGTCACACATATCACAATGGCAGACAACACATTCGTGATGAAAGGAATGCTATTGTTTCCAGTCGCATAAAAACCGCGCGCAAAGAGGTGCCCTGTGGACTGAGCGACGGCCGAGATTGTGAATATTGCAAGACACGCTGCCGTGAGCCTTGTTGCTGTCCAGTCAAACGAACCAGACCCAAGAATAGTTCGCACAATCTGCGCGCGAAGCACTATCATAAGCACAAGCACTGGAAGAGACCAGAACACGATATGTCGAGCGGCGGTCAATATTTTCTCAAGAAATTTTTTAATTTCCGCGTCGGCAAAATGCTTTGAGAGCGCGGGAAATGCCGCTGTGGCGTAGCTGACACCAATGATAGCAATTGGCACTGATTGCAGGTTTAGCGCAAAGTTAAACACAGTGATAGATCCTTGTGGAAGACTTGCGGCAAAAACCACAAGCGCAAAAAGCGCGAGCTGATTTGCAGAAAGCGCGATTGTGCGAGGGAACGACACGCGAGTCACCTCCCAAATATCTGCAAATGACGGCATAAACGAAATTCTCAACGTAAAACCATTACGCGAGCTTATATAAAAATGCACAAAGAAATGCATGAATGCGCCCAATACTACTCCAAAACCAAGTCCGATTATTCCAAACGTGGGGTAGAAAAATAATGCGCCTAGGATTATGCCAATGTTGTATAGAACAGGCGCCAGCGCAAACGCAAAAAATTTGTGGAGCATTTGCGTAACACTGCCAAGAAGATTTGAAAGTCCGAGAAGAATTGGCGAAAACAAAAGCAAACGCGACATTATAATAAGTTCATTTAGCGCGTCGCCAGAAAACGCTGGGAATAATGCCTTAGCAATAGTCGGAGTCGCAATATATACACAGACAGAAACAACAACGAGTATTGAAAAAAAAACAGTGAACGTGTCATTCAAAAACTTTTGCGCGCGCGCATCGCTATCGTTTGCTTTTTTAGTTAAAATTGGAATAAGCACCAGCGCTGAAATAAACGAGGCGACTCCAGCAAATACAAAATCCGGTATGCGAAACGCAGCGTAATAAATATCCAGCGTTTGGCTCGCTCCAAAAAGATGAGCAAGTAACCGATCGCGGATTAGAGCAAGCACCTGTGATAAGATGGCAAAAATTCCTAGGAGAAGAGCTGCTTCATGTAGCCCGTTCCATTCGCGTGAAAAAAATGAGAGGAGTTTTTTTACCATATTATAAGTTAGTGTTTATAGAGTATACTCCCACGCTAACCTTTTTACAAAAAAACACAGAGAGCGTATTATCAAGGTGATTACGATATCGGCGCACACTGTTAAAGGCGCCAAACACACTAACCTTACCATGTACGTATCTGGTACTATCTATATAACTGGGTACAATATTCTCTGCGTTCGCTCGGAAATGCAAACTCCGTGTTTGTACTTCTCTCACTCACTTGAGAATAGTATCAGATACGTACATAGTAAGGTTTTCGTTTTAAACAAAAGAAAAAACGCGGAATTAACCGCGTTTTTTCTAACCCGACCCCCATTAATACCTTCTCATAATTTCCTTAAATATTAGGCGAGCCAATGAGAAAAATTTGAAAAGTATAGATATACTTTGAAGAATCTTCTCGAAGGCACAGCCATGATTTTTAAGAAAATGAGAAAGGATTAATGGGGGTCGGGTTTTTACTCATATCGATAAGCCGAATTCTGTTCAAGCACCATTACTGGCGCTTGATGATGATCATTTATCTGGGAGTACGATTACTCGCACACTCGAGCGGCACCCCCCCCACCACAATACGCACTATTCACCCATACTTTTCTCTATACGTTTTTTAAGTTCTTCATAACCCTTTTTGAACTTTTTCAGTCGCATCTCCCGCGTACATGCATCGCTCTTGTTTGCATAGGCTTCATAATACACAAGAGTAAACGGGGCTCTATATTTAGTGGAGACATTCTTACCACTGTTGTGTTCGAGAAATCGCCTACGCAAATCAGAAGTCTGACCTATGTACAGCCCATTATCAACTGAACTCTTTATAACGTACAAATAATGCATATTGTGGTGGGGGGTACGGCCTTGCACCCAGGTAAGGATTTAGCCGTTTCACTTTCGCCTTTCGACGAACATATTCCCGAAGGAACCCTAGCCTTTCGGCATCGGCGTCACTGCTCGCACCTCTGAAATTACTTTCGACGGGCGTTACCCGCTACCTTACTCCCCCCACCAATCCTATTCCCAAATATACCGCGAGGCTTATTTCACTCTCAAGAAAAGATATATATCCTCTATCATTTAGAAACAAAATTGGTGGGGGGGAGTGTTCGGACTTTCCTCCCCCCACCAATCTCATCTCCAAATATACTAAAAGGTATTATTTTATTTTTAAGCAAAATATCTCCTCTGTAATTTAGAAACAAAATTGGTGGGGGGCGACCATCTGATATGGGTATAACAATTATACCACCTTTTGCTCAAAATATCAATAGAGAAAAATATTGTTTTACAAGGTTTTTCTCTACCTCAAAGCGAGCCGGTTTGCTTTTCAGTGTGTTTCTTCCTCCGAGCGAGGCAAGTCGTTTTCTGGTGCCTTGCGCAAGTGCGACGGCACGAGCAGAGCAAATTTTTAGCAAAAAATTATGCGTGCAACAAAAAAGGAGCTTGCCGAGCGACCTCTACTTCTTTGCGCTCTTCTTTGGCTTCTTTTTTTCTTTATGCGCGTCTCTTCCTTTTGCCATGGTTGATTTTAAATGAGCGAAGCGATTATTAAATTCAACACCCGGTTAAATAATTTCGCTTTGCGAAATTTCTGCAAAGCAGGATTTAACTGTGGTAAAATTTATACCCGCGACGCTCGTTAAATTATTAAACTATCTCACACACTCCTGCCACACATGCCAATTCTTTTGCTCCTTGTGTCTGATCCTCGCGTTCATATGTCACAATTTTTGCAAAATCAATTTCAGGGAATTTCCCCATCATTGCTTCATACTGTTCTTTTGAAATTTCCTCGTATGGAGCTAATCTGTAAACATGATTTGAACGCGGTAGAAACGAAAGTCCTCCTATCATATCCCAGTTATCGTAGAGCCAATTCGCAACGGTTATCCACTCATCATCCCCTACTGAAATAGTAACTGACGGATTATGTTCTGTAAAGTTTTCCTTTACCATCTTCCAATAATTAAGTTGATCAATCGCACTTTGATCGTTCTTAAAAATTGATTTTTCTGGCGCCTTTACAGGGAACTCAAGAACATATGTCACTGCATTTTCCATTGATTGCCCAACTTCTGGTTGATACGACACTCCCTGATCTTTCATCATTTTGAAAAGACTGTCCGTAGCAGCAATGCGAATTCGACGAATGTAGTACTGCGAATTGCGCGGATGCATTCCAGATGCGGAATCAACAAGCTGTGACACTGTGCCTGAAGGTTTGACTGCTGTAACTGCCGTTGAGGCGTTTATACCGAAACGTTTTGCATACTCTTTGTTCATTTTGACAGCTTCATCGCGAAGCTTCATCATTATCTCTGGTTCGCGAACCGCCTTGCAATCCCATTGTCCAGTAATAGATACACCGAGCAGACGCTCCTCTTCGCAGTTTTCCTTCCACTCTTTAGAGAGATACCCGAAATTAGTGAGAGATGACTGATATGTCCCTAAAAGAGCCGCGAGACGCGCTTTTTTCAAAAGTGTCTCACTAGTGTCCTCGTGTCGAGCAACAATTTCCGACAAATTACAAAACTGTTTTGATTTAAGGATAATCTCACCGCACGGATTTGTACCACATGTGTCAAAATCTTTTTCAAGAGTCTTCCAGCGACGCGCGGGAACTTGTTTTGAAATAGACCCGCGGTTAAAAATCCCGCGCTCCCCAGAGCCTCCTTTCATCAGCGCCACCCATTCATCTAAAAACTCTGTATTTGACGGCTTTTGCCAATATACAGCAGAGTTGTTCGCCATCATACGCTCTGGATCGGTAAGGTAAAATTGTCCATCCTTTGCATGGCGCATATCATGATCATCAAGATCAGAAAGCGATATAAGAGCGCTTCTGCGAACACCTCCNGAAACAACCACCTCGCCAATTTTACATATAATGTCGTGAAGGTTGATATTAGAGAGTCTGCGTCCTTGCTTCTTCAAAATTCGCTCGCGTGAAAATTCCATGAGCGCAATAAGAGGTTCTGGGCCAGAACTTTTGCCACCCATAGTAAGCAAGCGAGCACCTTCAGGGCGAAGCTTGGAATAATCAAATTTTATGTCTGCTCCACTAAACCATGTGTTCATACCGAGGATATAGGCGTCTGCCCAACCCTCTTTGCTGTCCTTCACGATATGAGTTGGAAGCATCTTTCCAGTTTGCTTTTTAATTTGAGGAAATGCTTGAGCATTTTGACTTTCAACAGTATATCCAACTCCAGTACCGCACATAAGGAGATACATAATCTCACCGAGATCCTGCGTGCACGATGGCGCAACGAATGAGCAATTGTACCCACACACATTTGTTTTGCGCGCAGCGTCACCTGCTCCCCAAAGGAGTCGCATCGAAGGCATTACTTCTTGTTTCAAAATTGCTTCGCGCACTTCAGCATATTCACCAGCTTCTAGCTTATCGCCGAGATTTTCCTTCATAAAATCCATATAGCGGTCTACTGTCTCTATCCATGTCTCGCGACGCCCTTTTTCAGGCATCCAGCGAGAGTATGTGCGATAATACACAAATTCTGACATCGGATTGCGAAAATATTTCTTTCCTTCAGCAACGGATTTTTTAACCTCTTCTGGAATATCACCCTTCGCATCACGAGCTCGCGCGCGTCTTTCACGAAAAAGAATGTATCCTTTAGCAGTTTTTACAAATTCTTCCAAAATAAGCTCTTTTTCAACAATATCCTGGATTCCTTCCACTGTTGGCACGAATCCTTTGAATAATTTCCTTATGCGTATAAGCTCTGACTGCACCTTACGCGCTATATATTCGGCTTCTTTTCGTTCACCCTCTTTAGAGGACTGCATCGCCTTGTAAACTGCGCTTACGATATGTTCAATATCATAAGTAACAACCTCGCCACTACGCTTTTTAACACTCATTTCCAATCTATTTTTTACGTGTGGTGTGGACTTCGAAGCCTGTTTGGTACTTTTTTGCATAAGATGCTTTTTAAAATTAATTAATTACTATTCTCTACTTTATGTTTACTCATTGTACCCCAAAATAAAAATTACAACAGGTAGATAGCTACAAAGATGAGCAGTTAAAAACAAAATAAACCAACTGTAAACCCGCGCCCCGTGAAACCACTAATCTATTGGAGTATTTTGAATGTATTTCCAATTTTTAAATTATGATTTGAAAAAAAATTTGCTTGAACTTCTAATACAAACCGTGATTCGCTTTGCGATGTGTATATTTGTGGATATGATTCTGGATTCGCGCGCTCCCACACATCGACAACTTCATAATTTTCATCAAACCAAATAATGTCTATAGGGAAATGCATATCTTTCATCCAAAAACCATAAAAATCAGGTTTTGGAAACACAAAAAGCACCCCCTCGTTTGAACCGAGACCATTACGACCACTTAATCCTTTCTGCCGAAGCGCGGGTGTGTCTGCGATAGTGACTATTATTTCATCACCGCCAAGCAAAACCTTTGTTTGGTTGGTTTTATTAGTAGACACAGTAAGCATCACAGTGGCAACGACGGACACTGCGATGCTTAGATATAAACCGCTCAATAATAGCTTACCGATTGTCGACGATTGTGTCATTCAAAATATTTATCTATCAAACCCTTCCATCATTCTCTTACCTCTTTTAATTTAATAATGTCTTCAGGATCATCCATATCGTCTCCGTCGATATCCATTCCGTCCATATCTATTTCTGGCGTCTCCATATCGCGAATCGCATTTTCTCGAATGCGATTCTCATTTTGTTCTTTGCGCTTTATTTCAGAAAGTTCCTTCCCCATTACTTCCTCAAAAAGCGCTTGCTCGTCGTCTAAATCAATATCTAAGTCGTCTAATTCTTCTGCAGTATCATTTTTCTCCTTAGTAATGGATTCAAGTGCTTGTGTTAATCCATTAAACTGAGGGTCTGTGGGTGAAAGAGTTGCGAGCTTTGCGCGAATCTCTGCTTCTGCATTAGAAGATTCGTCCTCGTGGTCCTTTAGCATCTCTCTAATGGCTTCGTGGGCATCATCAAGCTCATCATCTAGCTCGCGCGCGAGGTGTGCGACATCGGCTCCCTTATCTTTTTCACCTTTCACAAGAGTCGCAGCCTTTGCTACCCGCTCGTCAAAATTTGCTTTAGCCTTTTCAATGTGCTCAAGTTTTGCGTTTGGATTCTTGAGAACGTCACTCATTTCTGCAACACGCTCCTTTGCATATTCAAGATGTTTGCGCGCCTTTTTTTCACTATTTATAGTGAATGCCATGTTGAGAGCCTCAGTCCATCTGTCCAAAAAATAAAAGAAGTCTCCCGGCAAAAGACCCGACTTCACAACTGTCGTATCAATTGTAGAGACGGCAGTTGTCGCTGTCGTCTGCGCAAAAGTGGCAAACGGCACAGTCATAAACACAATTCCTGCAATAATAAATTTACTCATAAATTTCTAAAATTAAACTGGTAAAACGTGGTCTAATTATACCACGTGGCACAAGCCCTTCACAATAGATGACTGTGTATAAGCTTAAATCTTACAACAAAAAAACCCTGAACCAGCTGATTCAGGGTTTTTTTGTTGTATGGGGGTTAACCCATTCGGCGGTTTCCGCCACCAAACTCACGACGAGGCGCGCGCTCCTCGAGAGGACGCGCTTCGTTTACCGTAAGTGTTCGGCCCTGGAAATCCTTGCC
>Ga0051980_10002817_pt1 | contig 13114 bp, 10 predicted proteins | sample CryGey13umfilter_2_FD_55014 | JGI IMG/M metagenome (GOLD analysis project Ga0051980, IMG submission 55014) | Groundwater microbial communities from aquifer in Utah, USA - Crystal Geyser 4/9/14 3 um filter | ecosystem: Environmental > Aquatic > Deep subsurface > Groundwater | place: USA: Utah...
ACCGGGCTCATCATGAACTGGCTCATTCGCCACAACCACCGCAGCGAGCTCGGCATCCACTTTGCCGGTATCGGCTTGGGGATTGCCGGTTGTGCCGGTGCGGTGATGCTGTTCACCCCCTTGCTCGATTGGCGCGAGCAATGGTTTGCCTTCACAGCCTTGGGTTGTCTGCTGCTGGTGCCGGCGCTGCGCTGGCTGCCGCCGCCCGACACCACGGGCCTCACCGCCAGCGGGCAGAAGCTGCAGGACAAGCCACCGAGCCCGCTGTATTTGCGCGTGTTCATGGCGGCCTACTTTTGCGCCGGCTTTGGCTATGTGGTGAGTGTGACCTTTATTGTGGCCATCGTGAACCAGTTGCCGGGCCTGGCCGGGCGAGGCAATCTGGTGTTTTTGGCCATCGGCATCGGCGCCGCGCCAGCCTGCATCAACTGGGATTTCATCGCCCGGCGCATCGGTGACCTTAACGCGCTGATTTTGGCCGCTGTACTGCAGATTGCGGGCATTTTGCTGCCGGTGGTGCTGCCGGGCCTGTGGGCCGCGATGCTGGGCGCGCTGCTGTTTGGCGGCACCTTCATCGGCATGGTGAGCCTGGTGTTGAGCATGGCGGGGCGCTACTACCCCGGCATGCCCGCCAAGATGATGGGCAAGATGACGTTATCTTACGGCGTGGCGCAAATCATCGGCCCGGCCATGACCGGCATGATTGGTGCGCAGTTCGGCAGCTACAACGCCGGCTTGTATGTGGCAGCCGCCGTCATGGCGCTGGGCGCCGGGCTGCTGATGCTGCTCAAGCTGGTGGAAAAGCGCGACGCACAGGCGGCGCGTTAACCCGTGTTACGCAGCCCCGCAGCAATGCCGTTGATCGAGATGTGAATGCCGCGTTTGAGACGGTCGTCTGCCTGCCCGGCGCGGAAACGGCGCACCAGTTCCACTTGCAAATGGTGCAGCGGGTCGATGTAGGGAAAACGGTGGCGAATGGAGCGTTGCAGCGCCGCGTTGTTGGCCAGGCGCTCTTGGTCGCCGGTGATCAGCGCCAGCGCCTGTGCGGTGCGGTGCCACTCCAGCGCGATGGCGCCAAATATTTTCTTGCGCAGGCGCTTGTCCTCGACCAGCTCGGCGTAGCGCGAGGCCAGCGCCAGATCGCTCTTGGCCATCACCATGTCCATGTTAGACAGCAGCGAGCTGAAGAATGGCCATTTTTTGTGCATTTGCTGCAGTAGCGCCAGGCGCTGTTTGCTGAGTTTGGCTGTGGCTTCGGGTGGATTTAAAAACGCATCCACCGCCGCGCCAAAACCGAACCAGCCGGGCAGCGTCAGGCGGCATTGGCCCCAACTGAAACCCCAGGGAATGGCGCGCAGGTCTTCGATTTTTTGGGTGTAGCGTTGCGGCGCTGGGCCGCCCCGAGCCGCAATAGCCCCCTCGGGGGGCAGCGAGGACACGTGAGTGCCGAGCGTGGGGGCAAAAGCCCGTGACGCTGGGCGCGAGCCAATGTTGAGCTCGGCAATTTCGCGGATCGGCGTGGCGTCGAAAAAGTACTCGGTAAAACCAGCGGTTTCGTACACCAGCTTACGGTAGGCCGCCATGCTTGACAAGGACAACTCGGCCGCTGCGTCCAAAAATGCCTGTTCGGCAGACTGCGTTGGGTGCAACAGCGTGGCCTCCAGCGTGGCGGCCACCAGCGTTTCCAGGTTGCGCCGGCCAATTTCGGGGTTGGCGTATTTGGAGCCAATCACCTCGCCCTGCTCGGTCAGTCGAATCTGGCCGCGCACCGTGCCCGGGGGTTGCGCCAGAATGGCCTCAAAACTGGGGCCGCCGCCGCGCCCCACGGTGCCGCCGCGGCCATGGAACATGCGGATCNGGATGGGCGCGTCGCCCGCCGCCTGGTTGATGTCGTCAAACGCTGCCACCAGCGCCAGTTCGGCCTGGTACAGCTCCCAGTTGCTGGTAAAAATACCGCCGTCCTTGTTGCTGTCAGAGTAGCCCAGCATGATGTCTTGCTCGCCGTACTGGTCGTTGGCGCCACGCTGCACCATGGCCAGCACACCGGGCAGGGCGTAATACTCACGCATGATGCCAGCAGCATTGCGCAGGTCGTCGATGGTCTCGAACAGCGGCACCACGATCAGGTCGCAGGTGGCGTGGTCGTCGAGCGTGCCATGCATCAAGCCCACTTCTTTTTGTAGCAACATCACTTCGAGCAGGTCGCTCACGGTTTCGGTGTGGCTGATGATGTAGTGGCGAATGGCTTGCGTGCCACACAGCGCGCGCAGTTGTTTGGCGCTCTCGAAAATTTCCAGCTCGCTCAGCGTGTGGCCGCTGTAGGCGTGGCCGATGACGCGCAGCGGGCGCGCGTCGCACAACAGGCCCATCAGCACCTCACGCTTGGCGGCTTCGTCGAGCTGGCTGTAATGTGGCGTGACGCGGGCCGTGGCCAGCAGTTCGGCCAGCACCGCTTCGTGCTGGTCGGAGCTNTGCCGCAGATCGACGCTGGCCAGGTGAAAGCCAAACACTTCCACCGCCCGGATCAGCGGCTGCAGGCGCTGCACCACCAGCGCCTGGGCGTGCTGCGCCAACAGCGACGCTTCAATGGTGCGCAGGTCGCGCAGCAGGTCTTCCGGCTTGACGTAGGGGTTCTGCGGCACCACCGCATGACGGGCGGCGTCGCCACCGCTGAGCGCCTTCAGCGTGGCTGCCAGGCGCGCGTAGACGCCGATCAGGGCGCGCCGGTAGGGCTCGTCCTTGCGGTGCTCGTTGGTGTCGGGCGAGTGCGCCGCCAGCGCCTGCATCGCGGGTGAGAATTCCACCAGAATGGCCGACAGCGACAGTTCACTGCCCAAATAATGCACCTCGGTCAGGTAATGGCGCAGCGCCATGTCGGCTTGGCGGCCTAAAGCGTGGCGCAAGGTCTGGGCGTTGACGTTGGGGTTGCCGTCGCGGTCGCCGCCAATCCATTGGCCCATGCGCAGAAAGCTCGGCACCGGGTGCGGTCCCAAAGCCTGTTCCAGGCTGGCGTAGAGTTTGGGGATTTCGCGTAAAAAGGTGGACTCGTAATAGCTCAGCGCGTTTTCCACCTCGTCGGCCACCGTGAGCTTGGAAAAGCGCAGCAGCCGGGTGTGCCACAACTGCAGCACGCGGGCGCGCAGCTGAGCTTCGTTCTGGCTCAGTTCGCGCGGCGTCAAAGCGTCGTGCGCCACCTGGCTGGCCGCCGCCTGCGCCAAAATGTCGTCGCGCGCGGTGAGCAGTTGGGCAATCGCGCGTTCTGCATCCAGAATGCTCTTGCGCTGCACCTCGGTGGGGTGAGCGGTGAGCACCGGCGAGACAAAACTGTGCGTCAGCATGTCGCTGATGGCTTGCGGCGTGATGCCTTTGTCTGACAGGCGCTTGAGCGTCATGGCGATGCTGCCGGGGCGAATGCTGCCGGCGCGCTCGTGCACCGCACGGCGGCGGATGTGGTGGCGGTCTTCGGCCAGATTGGCCAAATGGCTGAAATAGGTAAAGGCGCGCACCACGCTCACGGTCTGGTCGCCGCTGAGCGACTTGAGCAGCTTGTTGAGTGCCTTGTCGGCCACGAGGTCGGCGTGGCGGCGAAAGCTTACCGAGAGCTGGCGAATTTGCTCGATCAGCGCATAGGCGGCTTCGCCTTCCTGCTCGCGAATCACATCGCCCAAAATGCGCCCGAGCAGGCGGATGTCTTCGACCAGCGGGCGCTCGGTGTCGAGGAACGCGCTTGTTTTTGGTGCGGGGGCAGTCTTGGGCATGGTAGTTTCCAAATGCGGTAAAAATGAGATGGACAGGACTGACGCAAAATTGCCCCAGCCAGGCGTTACGACGCAGGCAGTACAGATGTACGGCAAGGAGGAACAACGACGCTGGGGCAGTTTTGCGTCAGTCCTGCTTAAGCAAAAGCCATGCTAGCATTCTCTACTTGAACAAAATTACGAAAAGGCAACGGCTTTTTAGCCCCTCTTATCATGCAGCATTTCACCATCGCAACACGAGAAAGCCGCCTGGCCATGTGGCAGGCCGAACATGTACAAACTCTGCTTAGCGCCAAGGGTCATCAGGTCAGCCTGCTGGGCATGACCACCCTGGGCGACCAAATTCTGGACCGCGCGCTGAGCCAGGTGGGCGGCAAGGGCCTGTTTGTCAAGGAACTGGAAGTGGCACTGGAAGAAAAACGCGCTGACCTGGCCGTGCATTCGCTCAAGGACGTTCCGATGGAACTCCCCGAAGGCTTCAGCCTGGCCTGTGTGATGGAGCGCGAAGACCCGCGCGATGCTTTTGTTTCCAACAAATATGCCAATCTGGATGCCCTGCCGCAGGGCGCCGTGGTGGGCACGTCGAGCCTGCGCCGCGTGGCCCTGTTGCGTGCTTTGCGGCCCGACCTGCGCATCGAGCCGCTGCGCGGCAATCTGGATACGCGGCTGCGTAAACTCGATGAGGGGCAGTACGACGCGATTGTGCTGGCCGCGGCCGGCCTCAAGCGCCTGGGGCTGGCAACGCGTATTCGCGCGGTGTTCGAGCCGTCGGTGATGCTGCCTGCTGCAGGTCAGGGTGCGCTCGGCATTGAGGTGTGCGCCGACCGCACTGATGTGGTGGCGGCGCTGGCGCCTTTTGTGCACCAGACGTCCTGGCTGGCCGTGGCGGCCGAGCGCGCCGTGAGCCGGGCCATGGGCGGCAGTTGTTCCATGCCGCTGGCGGCCTACGCCACGCTCAGCGACAACGTTTTGACGATGGACGCCGCCTGGGGCGACCCCGACGGCCATTTGCCCTTGGTGCGCGTGCACCTGGCTGGCCCGGTGACCGACCTGGCCAGCGCTGCCGATTTGGGCCAGCGGGTGGCAGAAACATTGCGTAACGAGGTGCTGGCCCAAGGCGGCACGCTGGCGCATTTGGCCGCGGCCACCGCGCAACCGGATTGAGCGTGCGCATTATCGTCACCCGGGTGCAGCCGCAGGCGCAGCACTGGGCTGAGCGCTTTGCTGCCAGCGGCCATGAGGCGATGGTGCTGCCGCTGATCGAGGTGCGTGGCTTGCCCGACGCCAGCGCGGTGCGCGCGGCCTGGCTGCAACTCCCCAGCTACGCGGCAGCGATGTTTGTCAGCCGCCATGCGGTCGATTTTTTCTTTCAGCAGAAACCTGAGCCAGTTTTAGTTGGCAGTCCGCTGCCAGAGCCAAGCACGCGGTTCTGGTCAACTGGTCCCGGCACCGCCAAAGCCTTGCTGGCACACGGCGTGGCGCAGGCTTTGCTCGACACGCCCGCAGAGCAGGCCGGGCAGTTCGACTCCGAGGCGCTTTGGCATCTGGTGCACGCCCGTGTGCGGCCAGGCGACAAGGTGCTGATTGTGCGTGGCGACAGTGTCGCGAGCGATGGCAGCACGACAGCCGACCCCGATGCTGGCGTGGGCCGTGAATGGCTGGCCGAGCGCCTGCGCCAGGCCGGTGCACAGGTGGATTTTGTGGTGGCGTACCAGCGCGGTGCCCCGATTTGGGGCGAACAGCAGCGTGAGCTGGCGCGAATGCAGCGTCAGACGGATCGGTCTGGCTGTTCAGCAGCGCCGAAGCTTTGGGCCATTTGCAGGGCCTGTTGCCCGGGCAGGATTGGTCAACAACGCGCGCCCATGCCACTCACCCCCGCATCGCGGCAGCGGCCCGGGGCCTGGGCTTTGGTGTGGTGACGCAGTCACGCCCAACCTGGGAAGAGGTGCTGGCCTCGATAGAATTCGTGCGATGAATACCGAGCTACCTCCCGAACCCGCCAACCCGCCCGGCCCCGTTGTGCCTGGTCCCGTTGTGCCAAGCCCGAGTGCAAGCGCTGCCAGCGCTGGCCCGGTGGCCAAAAGCGCGCCAGAAGCGCGCACAGCCCTTTGGCTGCTGGGTGCCTTGGCCGTGCTGGCGCTGTTGACGGTGGGCATGTTGTGGCAAAAGGTGTCGGGCATGCAGGAGCAGCTGGCGCGGCAAAGCGCCGAGGCGCAGGCGCAGTCGCTGGAGGCGCGCGCCATGGCCAAACAGGCGGTGGTGCTGGCGCAGGATGCCGCAACGCGCGCGGCTGTGCTCGATTCGCGCTTGAGCGAGGTGGCCCTGCAGCGCAGTCAGCTCGACGAGCTGATGCAAAGCATGTCGCGATCGCGCGATGAAAATCTGGTGGTCGATATTGACGCCGCCTTGCGTCTGGCCCAGCAACAGGCGCAGCTCACTGGTAGCGTGGCGCCGCTGTTGGCAGCGCTGAAAAGTGCTGACCAACGTATTGTTCGGGCGGCGCAACCGCGACTGGCCTTGCTGCAGCGCGCCATTGCCCGCGACATCGAGCGTATCAAGGCGGCGGCGGTCAGCGACACCCCCACGCTGCTGATCAAGCTTGACGAACTGGTGCATCTGGCCGACGAGCTGGTGCTGGCCAATGCGGTCGCGCCGGCGCGCCAAACGGTCAAGCCGCTGGTCGCGCCACCGCAGGCACCCGTGAGCTGGTGGCAAAGTTGGTTTGAGCTGGTGCTCGGCGAGTCGCGCAATCTGGTGCGGGTGAGTCGCATCGAATCCCCGGAGGCGGCGCTGCTGTCACCCGAACAGTCCTTTTTTCTGCGTGAAAACCTCAAGCTCAAGCTGCTCAACGCCCGCCTGGGGCTGCTGGCGCGGCAAATTGAATCGGCGCGCTCCGATCTGGCTGACGCGCAAGCCATGCTAAAAAAATACTTTCAGGCCAATGCCCGCAAAACCCAAACCGCGGCCGCCTTGCTGCAGCAGGTGCAAACCCAAATGCGCACGCTGGAGCTGCCGCGCATCGACGACACGCTGACGGTGCTGGCCACCGCCGTAGCGGGGCGCTAAGGAATCAAGAATCATGCGGGTTGCTTTGTGGTTTCTGGGCTTGTTCGGTGTGGCCGTGGTGCTGGCCCTGTTTGTCAGCAGCAACACCGGCACCATCACCGTTTACTGGCCGCCGCACCGCGTCGATTTGTCGCTCAACATGGTGGTGCTGCTGCTGGGCTTGTTGTTTTTGTTGTTGCACCTGGCGCTCAGGGCGTTGGCGGCGCTGTTCGCCCTGCCGGGGCAGGCGCAGTCGTGGCGGGTACGGCACCACGAACAGGCGATGCATGCCACTTTGCTTGATGCCATGTCGCATTTCGTTGCTGGCCGCTTCTTGCGGGCCAGAAAGTCGGCACTCGAGGTGCTGTCGCGTGAAGCGGCCATTACGCGCAGCAGTGGAGGCGGTTCTGCATCCGTGCGCTTGCGGGTCATGGCGCGCCTGCTGGCAGCGGAAAGTTCGCAGGCGTTGCAGGACAAAGAAGCGCGCGACAGCCATTTTCAGCAGGCGCTGGCGCAGTCGGAGAGTCTGGGTGCAAGCGGCATCCGCGAGGGCTTGTTGTTGCGCGCTGTGCGCTGGTCCTTGCGCGACCGCGATGCGGTGGCGGCGCAGGACTGGTTTGCCCAGCTGCCGCAAGGGGTTGCACGACGCACGCTGGCTTTGCGTTTGCGGCTCAAGCTGGCGCGTTTGACGGGGCAATCGGGCCTGGCGCTCGACACGGCGCGGCTGCTGGTCAAGCACCGTGCTTTTTCCGAAGATTCAGGCCGCGGCCTGGTGCGCGCCCTGGCGCTGGAAAACACCCAGACGGCCCGCGACACCGAGCAATTGCAGCGGCTCTGGCGCAAGCTGGAGTCGGCCGAGCAAACCATGCCCGAAGTGGCTTGTCTGGCCGCCGTGCGCTGGCTCCAGCTGGGCGGTGAGCAGGGCATGGCGCTGGCTTGGCTACAGCCGGTGTGGGAGCGCATGGTCAAGTCTCCGGATGCCTTGAGCCACGGCCAGAAAATCGCCTTGATACAGGCGCTGGAAACGGCATTTGCCGGCGCGGTCGATGCCCCCTGGCTGGCGCGCATCGAGCACGCGCAAATGGCGCAGCCTGGTGACGCCGTGTTGCAATATCTGGCTGGCGTGGCTTGCCTGCAGTTGGAGCTCTGGGGCAAGGCGCAGCAGTTGGTCAGTCAGGCTTTGCCACGTCTGCGCGACCCGCAACTGGCAGCCAGAGGCTGGTTGGTGCTGGCCGATCTGGCACAGCGCCAGGGTGACACCGCGCAGGCCGCCGCCGCCTGGCAAAAAGCCGCGCAAATGGCCTTGCGCCAGGAAGATTAGGTCTTGATCCGGTCGGATTATTTGCGGGCGCCTTGGCAAACGTGGCGGTCGCGAGATGAAGGGCTATGCCCTCAAATTTCCAAGTTGTCGATCAGCCGGGTGCTGCCCAGTTTGGCGGCGCCCAGCACCACCAGGGCGTTGCTTCGGGCCAGTGCCGTGACTTGGTCTGGCGCAGGGCTTTGCAAGTTGTTGCGGCTGCGCACGGTCAGGTAGTCGGGTTGCCAGCCGCGCTGGGCCAGCGCATCCATGGCCTCTTGTTCGNGGGCTGGCAGGTCGGTGGTGCCGGCGCGCACAGCTTCGGCCAGGGTGCGCAGCGCTGTTGACAGTTGCACTGCCTCCAAGCGCTGAGCCGGGCTGAGGTAGTTGTTGCGCGACGACAGCGCCAAGCCGTCAGCCGCACGCAGGGTTGTGCCGCCAATGATCTCGATGGGCAGGGCAAATTGGTGCACCATGCGCCGGATCACCATGAGTTGCTGGTAGTCCTTTTTGCCAAATAGCGCCACGCGTGGCCCGACGCAGGCAAAGAGCTTCATCACCACGGTGCAAACGCCGACAAAAAACCCCGGTCTGAAATGGCCTTCGAGGATGTTGGCCGACTCCGACGGCGGCTGAATGGTGAAGCCCTGCGGCTCCGGGTACAGCTCTTTCTCGCTGGGCGCGAATACCACGTCGCAACCAGCAGCTTCAAGCGCCTGACAGTCGGCCTCCCAGGTGCGCGGGTAGGTGTCGAAGTCTTCGTGCGGCAAAAACTGCAGACGGTTGACAAAAATGCTGACCACCACCACGTCACCGAGCGGCTTGGCCTGGCGCACCAGCGCCAGATGGCCGTCGTGCAGATTGCCCATGGTGGGCACAAAAGCGGGGTGTTTGAAGTTGGCCAGGTGTTCGCGCAGCTCGGCGATGGTTCGGAGAATAATCATGAAAATTTGGGGAGACAGACCAGGATTTACACGAAGTGAAATTTGCTCTGTCCGCAACTGATTGTGGATGCACAAGCTACCAGGCGTGCAGCGCGTTGTTGGGAAAGCTGCCGTTTTTCACTGCGGCAACATAGGCTTGCATGGCTGCCTTGATGCCGTGCTGGCCTTGCACGCCGGGCAGGTCGGCCATGAAGTTGCGCACGAACTTGGGCATTTTGCCCAAGTTGAGCCCTAGCATGTCGTGCAACACCAGCACCTGGCCGGCGGTGCCGCTACCGGCACCGATGCCGATGGTGGGGCAGTGCGGCAGCTCAGCGGTGAGCTCAGCCGAGAGCGCGGCGGGCACCATTTCCAGCACCAGCAGCGAGGCGCCGGCGTCTTGCAGCGCATGCGCGTGGTGTTTCATGAGGGCAGCCGATTCAACGGTTTTGCCTTGCACCCGGTAGCCGCCCAGGGCGTGCACAGTTTGTGGTGTCAGCCCCAGGTGGGCACAGACCGGAATGCCGCGCTCCACCAAAAAGCGCACGGTCTCGGTGGTCCAGCCACCGCCTTCGAGCTTGACCATGTGGGCGCCGGCCTGCATCAGCACGGCGGCGCTGCGCAGCGCCTGCTCTTTGGATTCCTGATAAGTACCGTAAGGCAGGTCGCCAACGATCCAGGCGGTGCCTTGCACCCGGCGCACGCCACGCGTGACGCTTTCGACGTGGTAGCGCATGGTTTCCAGTGACACACCCACGGTGCTGCTCAAGCCCTGGCACACCATGCCCAGCGAATCCCCCACCAAAATGCAGTCCACCCCGGCGGCATCGGCGACGGCGGCGAAGGTGGCATCGTAGGCCGTGAGCATGGTGATTTTTTCAGCGCGCGCATGCATTTCGAGCAGCCGCGGCAGGCTCACTGGTTTGCGCAGGGCGGGGCTGCTGGCAGGCGGCAAGGTGCCGTAAGGCGAGGCGCTTGGTGTGGCGGGCTGGTTCATCGGGCGTTCCCCAAAAAATGTGGCGCGAGTCTAACGCAGACCCTGGCTTTCAAGTATCAGTCTTTCGGCCTCAGCGTGGTGGGTAGAGCCTGCTCCAGCGTCTCTGGGTAGTCGCGGCTGAAGTGCAGGCCCCGGCTTTCGTGGCGGGCCTGGGCGCTGCGCACGATCAGGTCGGCCACCTGCACCAGGTTGCGCAGTTCGAGCAGGTCGCGGGTGACGTGAAAGGTGGAATAAAACTCGTGAATCTCGGATTGCAGCAAGGCGATGCGGTGGGCGGCACGGTTGAGCCGCTTGTTGGTGCGCACAATGCCCACGTAGTCCCACATGAAGCGGCGCAGCTCGTCCCAGTTGTGCGAGATCACCACCATTTCGTCAGGGTCGCTGACCCGGCTGTCATCCCAGGCCGGCAGGGTGGCTGTGGGCTGGCGCGTGCTGCGTTCGATATCCTGGGCCCCCGCCCGNGCAAATACCATGCATTCCACCAGCGAGTTGCTGGCCAGCCGGTTNGCGCCGTGCAGGCCGCTACAGGCAGTCTCGCCAATGGCATACAAACCGTCCAGGTCGGTGCGCCCCTCCAGGTCGGCCAGCACGCCACCGCAGGTGTAATGGGCCGCTGGCACCACCGGAATGGGCTGTTTGGAGATGTCGATGCCGAGCTCCAGGCAGCGCGCGTAAATATTGGGGAAGTGCTCTTGCAAAAAGCTCAGGGGCTGGTGCGAGATGTCCAGATAGACGCAGTCCAGGCCGCCTTTTTTCATCTCGAAGTCGATGGCGCGCGCCACCACGTCGCGCGGTGCCAGCTCCAGCCGCGCGTCGTGGGCGGGCATGAAGCGGGTGCCATCGGGCAGCAGCAGGCGCCCGCCCTCGCCGCGCACCGCTTCGCTGATCAAAAACGACTTGGCGTGCGGGTGGTACAGGCAAGTGGGGTGGAACTGGATGAATTCCATGTTTTGCACCCGGCAGCCGGCGCGCCAGGCCGCAGCAATACCGTCGCCGGTGGCCGTGTCGGGGTTGGTTGTAAAAAGGTAAACCTTGCCGGCACCGCCGGTGGCCAAAATGGTTTGCGGCGCTTCAAAAGTGAGTACCTGGTCGGTGGCCTCGTCGAGCGCATACAGGCCCAGACAGCGCTTGCCCGGCAGGCCGAGCTTGTCGGTGGTGATCAGGTCCACCAGCGTGTGCTGCTCAAACAGCGTGATGTTGGGGGTTTTTTTCACCTGCTCAATCAGCGTGCGCTGCACGGCGGCACCGGTGGCGTCGGTTACGTGCACGATGCGCCGCGCGCTGTGGCCGCCCTCGCGGGTCAGGTGCAGGTGGCCGTCTTCTGTAGAAAACGGCACGCCCAGCGATTGCAACCAGGCAATGGCCTGGGGCGCGTTTTCCACCACCCGGCGGGTGGCGGCCAGGTCACACAGCCCGGCGCCGGCCACCAGCGTGTCGGCAATGTGGGCGTCAAAGCTGTCGTCCTCGCTCCACACTGCGGCAATACCGCCCTGGGCCCAACCGGTGGAGCCTTCTGCAACCGCGCGCTTGGTGATGACCGCGACCCGTTTGGTGGGCGCCAGCAACAGGGCGGAACTGAGTCCGGCCAGACCACTGCCGACGATCAACACGTCGAAGTGAAGGGTGGCAGGAGCACGGGTGGTTTGACGAGACGGCATAAGATCTTCCGGTGGGGGTTAAGAGGGGGTGTAGGNCAGCCGCACGTAAATGGGTGCAAAGGCTTCGGCCTGGGTGATATCGATCAGGGTTTCCTTGGCCAGTTCCAGCAGCGCGATGAAGGTGACAACCAGCACCGGCGCGCCCTTTCTTGGGTCAAACAAAGTTTCGAACTCGACAAAGCGGCGGCCCTGCAATTTTTTTAGCACCTGGCTCATGTGCTCGCGCACCGAGAGCTCTTCGCGGGTGATTTTGTGGCGCTGCACCAGCGTGGCGCGCTGCAAAATGGCCTGCCAGGCCTGTTGCAAATCAATCAGGGCGACCGTCGGAAAGCGGGGTGCCAGCGACTGCTCGATGTAAACCTGGGCGCGCAAAAAATCACGTCCTAGCTGGGGCATGTCGTTGAGCCGNGNGGCGGCCAGTTTCATTTGCTCGTACTCCAGCAGGCGGCGCACCAGCTCGGCGCGCGGGTCTTCGGCATCCTGGCCATCTGCCACACGCTTGGGCGGCAGCAGCATGCGCGACTTGATTTCGATCAGCATCGCTGCCATCAGCAGGTACTCGGCGGCGAGTTCCAGGTTGCGGTGGCGAATTTCTTCCACGTAGGTGAGGTACTGGCGCGTCAGCCCGGCCATGGGGATGTCGAGAATATTGAAGTTTTGTTTGCGAATCAGGTACAGCAGCAAGTCNAGCGGACCCTCGAAGGCTTCCAGAAAAACCTCCAGCGCATCGGGCGGAATGTACAAATCCTGCGGCATGGCAAAAAGCGGTTCGCCATAGAGGCGCGCCACAGCGACTTGGTCAATCACCATGGGCATATCGGCCAGGGTCAAGCTGTTGCCAGCTTCGAGCGTGGCGGTGTCAACCATAGAGGGAGTGGTGTGCTATCGGGATAGCCAAGGGCCCTTGCTCACAAGGGCTACAGGTTTGGAGATTATTTGCCTTCGGTCGANTAGACGTACGGCTTTTGCGCGACCCGCGCGGCGCGGTACTCTTCCCAAGCTTCGCGGTTGACTGGCTTGTCCCACAGCAATTNACGGCCTTCGCGCTGGCGGACTGCGATGCCGGGATCCTTGGTTATGAGTTGATCGATGAACTGGGTGGCATCGGATTGGTACAGGGGGCGGTAAAAAATGCTCATAAAAATACCTCTTTTCGGCATTCTAACGGTGCGCGCCGGGGAGTTGGCTTTGGACGCGTGAGGGCGGGTGTAACATCCCCACCCTTATTCACCGTGATGCCCCGCCTGACTTATGACTTCTTTTCTCCACCCTGCAACCTGGGTCCATCTGGACTGGGTACTGGTCGTGGTGGTGGCCTGGTTGCTCATTGGCGTGCTGGGCGTGCTGGCGCTGCGGCGCTTCAGGTTTGTCGCCATCGTGCTGTTTCCCATTGGCGCGGTTTTTTCGGTACTGTTGCTGGCGGTGTCACTGAGTGC
>Ga0051980_10002838_pt1 | contig 13075 bp, 10 predicted proteins | sample CryGey13umfilter_2_FD_55014 | JGI IMG/M metagenome (GOLD analysis project Ga0051980, IMG submission 55014) | Groundwater microbial communities from aquifer in Utah, USA - Crystal Geyser 4/9/14 3 um filter | ecosystem: Environmental > Aquatic > Deep subsurface > Groundwater | place: USA: Utah...
TGAATTATCCCTTTTTTCAAAAGAAGTGATGGATAATTTGATTTTACAGAAAGGAATATGGGAAATTCGTGGGGAAGTGATTATTGGTAAAAAGGATTTTGAAGCGATAAATAAAAAACGCAAACTACAAGGGGAAGATCTTTTTGCTAATCCACGTAATATGGCGGCCGGCAGTTTGCGTCAACTTGATCCAATGATTACTGCTTCTCGGCCTCTCCAATTTGTTGCTTGGCGTTTGGAAACAGAGCTTGGACAAAAAACTCAACAAGCAGGAATGAAAATACTTGAACAACTTGGATTTAAATTAAGCCCAGGAAAATGGATAAATGATTTTGATCAGATCGAATCGTATTATAATTCTCTTAAAGAGAAGCGTGAACGCTTTGCGTTTTGGATTGATGGTACTGTTATTAGAGTGAATGAAAATGATATTTTTTCCCATCTTGGAGTGGTTGGAAAAACACCACGGGGACTCGTTGCTTGGAAATTTCCTGCTCAAGAGGTTACTACAGTTGTAAAGGATATTGAGTGGTTTGTTGGAAGAACAGGTGCCCTTACTCCCGTGGCTGTTCTTGAACCAATTATTGTTGCTGGAACCTTGGTAAAACACGCTTCTTTACATAACTACGATGAAATAAAACGTCTTGATTTACGGGTTGGCGATACAGTTATTCTTTATAAAGCTGGTGATATTATTCCTAAAATTAAACAGGTCATTTTTGAACTTCGTCCTCATACAAGTTTTCCTATTCGACTTATTAAACAATGTCCAGTTTGTGAGTATCCAGTAGAAATTAAAGACAAAGAAGTCATTCTTTATTGTGTTAATAGACAATGCAGAGCTAAAGATAGAGAACGGATTATTCATGCGGTGGTTGCTTTTGATATTCAAGGTATTGGTCCACAAATTATAAATAAATTACTTGATCATCATATTATTCAATGGGCTCCTGATATTTTTTCTCTTAAAAAAGAGGATTTGCTTGAACTTGAGGGGTTTGGAGATATTTTGGCTTCAAAATTACTTTATGAAATAAATACAAAGCAACATATTCGATTATCGAAATTTTTAGTTGCTCTTGGTATTAAACATGTTGGAGAGGAAACAGCCTTAGATTTAGCTCATCATTTTGGATCACTTGAAAAAATATGTTTGGCAGATGATAAAACATTTTTTGAGGTTGAAGGTATTGGAGAAGTGGTTGCTAAAAGTTTAATAGATTTTTTTAAAAGTTCAGAATCTCAAAAGGAAATTGAGGCGTATCAAACAAATGGGGTTATTATTGAACAAGAACCATTGATTCACACTTCTTCTTCTTTTTTTGATAAGACGTTTGTGATTACTGGAACATTAGAACAAATGAATCGAGATCAAGCAAAAGCATTGATTCGATCACTTGGAGGAAAAATAGCAACATCAGTTAGTTCAAAAACTGATTATTTGATTGTTGGTAAAGATCCGGGGTCAAAACTGACTCAAGCAAAAGGTCTTAGTGTAATGATATTGTCTGAGCAAGCATTTGTTGCTATGATCAAAAAATCATCTTAATTATTTTTTATGCTTTCCAAGGAAGATATTAAACATATTGCTAAACTTGCTCGACTAGAAATAGATCCAAACGAGCTTTCAACTTTTCAAAATCAGCTTTCCTCGATTCTTGAGTATGTGAAGAAATTACAAGAAATTGATACCACAAATATTCCCGAACTTGTTCACGCAGCTCAAGGATCAAATGTGCTTCGTGATGATAAAGAAATAATGTGTCATGAATCAGCTAAAAATCAAATTATTGAATCCTTTCCAAAGCACGAAGGTCGGCTTTTAGAAGTCCAGGCGGTTTTTGATGAATCCACTGATCCATCATTATAAGTATGCAAATTCATTCTTTATCTTTACATGAGCTTTCTCAAAAGCTTCAAACAAAAGAACTTTCAAGTAAAGAAGTAACATCTGCTTTTCTTGATCGAATTAAAAAGTATGATCAAAGACTTCATGCATTTTTAGAAGTGTTTGAGCAAGAAGCTCTAGAGGAAGCGTCAAAAATAGATACTAAACGTTGTCGTGATTTAGAAAGTTTAGGAGCCTTAGCTGGTATTCCAATTGGTATTAAAAATAATATTCTGATACAGGGAAAGAAAATTACTGCTGGATCAAAAATGCTTGAATCGTATATAGGAGCCTATGATGCCACGGTTATTGAATGGTTGCGTGAAGAGGGAATGATTTTTATGGGTACCACTAATATGGATGAGTTTGCTATGGGTTCATCAACAGAAAATTCATTTTTTGGCCCAACTAAAAATCCTTGGAATATTTCAAAAGTGCCAGGTGGAACCTCAGGAGGATCAGCTGCCTCAGTTGCTGCATCAATGGTTCCTGTGGCTCTTGGCTCTGATACAGGGGGATCTATTCGCCAGCCCGCTTCCTTGTGTGGAGTGGTTGGCCTTAAACCAACTTATGGTCGAGTGAGTCGATTTGGGCTTATGGCCATGACTTCCAGTTTTGATCAAATTGGTCCTTTGGGAAAAAATGTTCAAGATATTGCCCACCTTTTTTCATTAATCGCTCGAGCTGATAAACGAGATGCCACCAATGCTATAAATCAAGACATTATTTTAGATGAGCTTATTGGTAAGCAAGAAATTTCTGATTTACGAATTGGTTTACCCAAAGAGTATTTTGTTGAAGGAATGGATGAAGAGATTAAACAAGCTGTGCTTGAAGTGGCTAATATTCTTGAAAAACAAGGAGCAACCGTAAAAGAAATTTCTTTACCTCATACTCCTTATGCTTTAGCTGCTTATTACATTATACTTTTTTGTGAAGCAAGTTCGAATCTTGAAAGGTTTGATGGAATACGCTATGGATTTTCAAGCCAAGGAAAAAATTTAATGGAAGTTTATGAACAGACAAGAGGTCAAGGATTTGGAGCAGAAGTAAAACGGCGCATTATGCTTGGAACCTTTGCGCTTTCAAAAGGATACTATGATGCATATTATCGAAAAGCACTTCAAGTACGGACTCTTATAAAAAATGATTTTTTAGAAAGCTTTAAAGAAGTGGATGTCCTGCTTACCCCAACATCTCCATCTATAGCTTGGGATATTGGAGAAAAATTCAATGATCCATTAACCATGTATTTATCGGATATTTATACAGTTTCAGCTAATCTTGCCACCATACCAGCCCTTTCGCTTCCTTGTAGATTTTCAAAATCTGGTCTTCCAATTGGCGCTCAGTTTATGGCTCGTCCATTTGATGAATATCATTTATTTCAAGCAGGAATGTTTTATCAGTCAATTACAGATTGGCACAAGCAAACACCATCGCTTGTATGATCCCTTATTTTGCACTAACTTATTTTACTATCGGACCATTTGTGATTCATGTTTGGGGTCTTTTGGTTGCTCTTGGGTTTCTGCTTGGCACAGCCGCTTGTGCTTGGCAAGCCAAAAAACAAGGTCTTAATGCCAATATTTTTTGGGATCTTTTAATTTGGGTTGTTATTGGTTCAATGTTATTTGGCCGGCTATTTCATGTTATTTTTTATGAGCCTGTTTATTTTTTGCAAAACCCAATAAAAATATTATCAGTTTGGGAAGGTGGATTTTCTATGATGGGCGGACTTGTAGGAGCTCTTTTTTTGGGTATTTGGTTTTTATATTTTAAACGTGTAAAAATTTTGAGTTACCTAAATATAGGATTTTTTGGCCTACCTCTTGGAATTGGTATTGGTCGGATTGGTTGTTTTTTAATTCATGATCATCCAGGAACTCCTACGGATTTTATTTTAGGTGTTAAATATCCAGATGGAATCGTGCGCCACGATCACGGATTATATCTTTCTTTAGAAGGATTTTTGTTATTTTTCTTATTTTTATGGTTACAAAAAAAATCTATTCCCCAAGGAACTTTTTTAGCACTTTTTCTTATAATTGATGGAATTACTAGATTTTTTCTTGATTTTCTTCGTGCAACAGATATTGATTTTGCTGATGTTCGTTATGCTGGCCTTACCCCTGCTCAGTATATGAGTATTTTCATGATAGGGATTGGAGGATATTTTTTCTTTAAGTGGTTTAAACAAAATAAGCGAAAAAATATTCATCCATTTTCATCTGTTTAATAATCATGTTCATTATCATGCAAGTTTTCTATTTTTTCATTTTCTTGTTGAATATAAGCGATCCATCGTAATAATCGCTCCATTTCTTGAATTAGAAGTGGACCTTCATATTCTCCTGCGTGTGCTGCTCCCTCGCCTAAATTATGTTCTTTTTGATCTAAATGGAGATTGATTTCAATTCCGCCATCTTCCGTATCTTGTACGTATGCATGAAATCGAGGAAAAGGCCCATTTCCAATTCGTGCGGCATAGCTTATTTGTCCTTGACGGTTTCTTAGTTCACCATATCCTGCTCGGCGCATAAAATTACGTGCATTTTCACCTAGTGGACCTTTAAAAATATATTTCATAGATTTTTATTGTACCTTGATTAAGTTTATTTTCTCAAGGGAGAATTTTTAACCTCGACAAAATTTGCTTCTTTGCTTATAATTTGACCGTTTCCTCAAGTTATTTTTTTTTAATATATGGAGAGATGGCCGAGTGGTCGATGGCGCACGCTTGGAAAGCGTGTGTGGGGCAACTCACCGTGGGTTCGAATCCCACTCTCTCCGCCAGGACAATTTCTTATCGTGCAACCCACTTGACTCAGGTAGGCGGGGCGACCCATAGGGATGTGTCCCATGCACAAAACGACTCCTTTTCCGGGGTCGTTTTGTTATCCCCACAGTCATAATTCATAAACCGCTCAAGAAGATAGTTTTTTCTCCTTGTACATGAATCGATTCCGAAGATTGCCAAGTAGTCCGCACTTCTTCGAGTCTTTGCTGCATAATCAATCTTTTTTGGCTTAGAACAGCAAAGAACGACAGAAATCCGAGATGACGAAATTTATTTCGAAATATCTATTTGACCAACCCATAAGAAGATGGTTCACTCTAACAAATTCATTTCATAAGAGAATAAAAGATTGTATGTCTAACTATAAATTTACCCTTCTCGTGGCTTGTGCACTCGTTGCCGTTCTTGCGGTTTCGCAAACAACGTTTGCGCGACAAGCGTTGATCGAAACAAAGGCAACAGAGGAAGCGCGAAGACCACTTCCTCCGGCAGAAGGGGATCCCGTGGCAATGTTTTACGCCCCCGATTCTCCCATCATGAGCTGTCTGAGCGATGCCTACGCTCTTCCTTCCTCTAGCGTCTATGTCGCTTCTCCCTGGGACATGTCGTTTAGGCAACTCTACTCTTCTTCAAGCGGGCTCTCTCTTCCAAGAGAACAGATGCTTGATTTGAATGGAGACGGGCTTGTGGATTATCAATATGTCTATGTGAGTGAGTCGAGTCAAAGCACGGGAACGGTATTTACCTACAAGTCCTGCGTGTATTTAAACACGGGATCTGGATTCGAACGCGTGCATCAATGTCAGGCGTCTGTCACGGAATCAAATAATCAAGTCGCTTCTCAGACCTATAAAGGCGACTGCGCGGGATAACAGGTATGAAAGCCCTGGTATCATCCATCCTTTTAGGGGCCTCTCTTTTTTCTTTTGTCTTGCCAGTCACAACATTTGCCAAAGAAATCCCGAAGACCCCTCAGAAAACAACAGTAATGGAACAGCATGTCGTTACTCCCACTCAAACCCTGTCAGCAAAGACATCAGATACAAATACAGAGAAACAGGAACCGCTGGTAAACCAAACGGATACTTCACGAAATACCCCTCTTCTTCCCCTTGCGAAAGCTCCAAGTGGGGAAACAACAAGCTCAGAACCTACTAAAACTCCCGCGATTGATTCTAGGAAAATATTGACCAGCTTCCAGGGAAAACAAGAAGTAGATTTATTTTCCGGTGCTTTAAGTTACGCCGTTCCCATCCCGACTCCACCTGGAAGAGGAGGAGTAGAACCAAATCTTTCTCTTTTATACTCAAGTCTGAACCAATCCTTTGGATCTTCTCTTGGTTATGGATGGTCTTTGCCCACAAACGCTATTTTTCGTTCGCCAACGCGGGGCGTGAACACAACCTATGTAGCCGATGAATTCTCCGCAGACATTTTCGGTGGAACAAACGAACTTGTTTTGGTGAATGCGCAGGATCATCGTTACGCGGCAAAGACAGAATCCTCTTTCACTTCTTACGCATTTACAGGAACTTCCTGGACAGCCGTTGATCGCAGTGGAACAACCTACACCTTTGGATCGTCTTCCGACGCCCGTCAGTCCGATCCCAAGGACGACTCGCATGTCTACAAATGGCTTCTTGAACGCGTGGAAGACGCAAACGGAAATGCCATGGTTTTCGAATACACCTCAAACGGCAAAGGGGCAGTATACCCAAGTGTCATTTTTTACGGAGGTACGGGCAAGGAAGACGCTCCCTACAAAATCCAATTCACCCTCACGGATCGCCCACAGTACACGGATTATCGAACGGGTTTTTCCGTGACACATACAAAACTCGTGAGTGACATCGATGTTTTTTTCCTTGCGAATAGTTCAGAGGAACATATCTTGAACGAGCATTTTTCCTATACGAGCATAAACAATGCCGTTCAACTTATCTCTGAAATCACCGTGAGTGCAGGAGATGTCGTTTTACCAAGCACGAAGTTTACCTATTACAACGGGAGTGAGGAGACGACGTACAAAAAACTTCACACATTGTATCGTGTGGAAGAAGGAGAAGGCGCAACGCATACCTTTACCTACACTCCTTCGACTGCTTACCGAAAGGGAAATGGAACCTCCACAAATCTTCTTCCGTTTACCGTATACACCGTGAGTGCATACACAACGAAAGCACTCGATGATGCAGAGAGCTTCACCACCACCTATCGCTATGAACATGGCCATTATTTTTCTGATCCACAAGATGCATTTCTTCGTGAATATGCGGGTTTTGGAAAAGTAACAATTACAGATCCTCTTGAGTTTAAAACAATCAACTATTACCACCAAAGCGAAACAGATCCTGAGAACGAAGAGAATGCAGACCTTGGTGAGTTTGAGGACCACATTGCAAAAAAAGGACGTCTGTATCGAGCGGAACAGTATGACGAAAGCGGAAATCTCGCACGTGTTTCTCTTACAACCTGGCAAGGGAAAGAACTTCCGGATGCAGACGAACAGAAAGCGCGTACCTTTGTGTATCCCTCACAAACATCCACTCTTACCTATCTTGAAGATGGAAGTCATGAAGATACGGCAATAACTTATACATACGATGCATTTGGCAACATATTGAATGAATCAAACTTTGGCGAAGTTCAAGTCCATACAGAAGATTTTTCATTCACGGATTCCGGAACAGACACTCGTATCAGTACCCACACCTACGCCACAGACCCGGACGGAGAAATTTTGAGCGCCCCATCATCCACAACGATCACAGACACAGAAGGAATGCTGGTAGCAAAAACCTTGTCCTTCTATGACGATCTTTCTTATGGCAGTGTTGAAACAGGAAACAAAACAAAGGAACAAACCTGGATTACGGATGATTCTTTCTCAACCTCTGCCTACACCTACGATGCGTTTGGGAACGTTCTTACTCAAACAGATCCATTGAACCACGTCACAACCTACACCTACGATGCATTCAATCTTTATCCAGAAACGATCACAAATGCCCTGGGGCACGTGAAGACGTTTGTTTACGATTACAGAATTGGTAAACCAAAACAAATGATCGAAGTAAATGGTGCCATCACAGAAAGAGATTATGACGGCTTTGGACGACCTCTTCTCGAACGCAAAACAGGCGATAATGACACTCTTCAAACAACCGAAACGTGGGATTACAACGACACTTCATCTCCACGCTCCATAACGCACCATGCATATCTCTCCTCCAGTCTTTACACAGAAGACATCACTTATATCGATGGGTTTGGTCGATCTCTTGAAACAAAAACTCTTGATGAAGACGGAGACTACAATGAGAGTGAGACAACGTATGATGCACTTCAACGCATTGCTTCAACCACTCTCCCTGAAAAGTCTGCTTCGTCTGCCTATGACAAGGATACGGTTTCTCAAGCTATTGTTGAAACCTACGCATACGACGCTCTCGGTCGAGTGACGTCCGTTACAAACGTTCTCGGAACAACCACGACAACCTATTCCGGGTTCACCTCAAAAACCGTTACTGACGCGCTTCACAATCAAAAAACGTATATAAACGATGGTCTTGGACGTCTGACCTCTGTTACAGAATATATTGATGATGCGCCGTACACGACAAGTTATATATGGAGTGGAGGAGATACCCTTGTTCAGATTACGGATGCCCTAGGCAACGTCCGCAACTTTACCTACGACGGGAGAGGACTCCGTCTTACAGCCGAAGATCTTCATGCTGTTTCAGATACAACCTACGGCATTTGGACAGATACATATGATGCGGCAGGAAACAAAATATTTTCTCTTTCCCCAAACGGAACAACAATCTCCTACGTTTACGATGCCCTAAACCGTATCACCTCTGAAGACGCGTTAGATACCCCGGAAGTCGAATCAACCTATACGTATGATACCTGTACAAATGGCACAGGTCTTCTTTGCAACATTTCCGTAAATAGTGGGGCATCAAAACAGATGACCTACGAACCCTCTGGTCGTGTTGAAACGGAAACACGCACCATTGATTCCATCTCCTACCAAACCGCCTATACCTACGACACGGCAGGTAATCCTCTTACCATTACGCATCCGGACGGGACGGTTGTCCGAAATGCCTACAACGCTCTTGGGAGGCTCGAGCATGTCGAGAAAAAAACTCCAACAGATGCAGATTTTACATCCATTGTTTTGAATAACGACTATGGTTCGCACGGACACGTTGTTTTGGAATCCCTCGGAAACGGCACGGAAACAACCTACACGTACGATCCTTCTGCTCGCTATCGCCTGACAGACAAAGAGACGACTGGTTATCGCACGGAAATTCCTCTTCCTCCTGCTCTTCCTTCCGTAGTTCCCGCAACCCTTCAACATCTCTCTTACACCTACGACGCGGTCGGGAACATCACAAAGATTGTGGACTCATCAGAAACGGACGCGGCGAAAACCACGGATTACGTTTACGACGATCTTTATCGCCTCACAAGTGCAACCGTTTCAAATTCCTTCGATACTTCAAATGAAACAATTTCCTTCTCCTACAACATTCTCGGAAATATCACCTATCGATCAGACATGGGGACGTATGCGTACGAAGGTTCTCTCAGCGACTCCTACGCAAACCCACATGCAGTCACCTCCATCCTGAAACCTGATGGAACGACAGATGTCTTTTCCTACGACAATAATGGAAACATGACAGAAAATGGAACAACAAGCTACACTTGGGATTACAAGAACAGACTCATTTTCTCAACGATTACAGAAAATACCGTCACTTACGCCTACGACGAGGGAATGCAGAGAATCAAAAAAATGAGTCCCTCAAGTACCACCATCTATCCTTCAAGTTCCTACAATACCGACGGAAACAAAACAACGGTTTACATCAACAGAACATCCGGATCCACCGCCACAGTGACGTTCGACGGCACAACCTATTCCACAGACACAATCCACACCGACCACCTCGGTTCCACCTCTGTTGTTACGGACGAGGGTGGAAGCATGGTTGAACTGTTAGATTACCATCCGTATGGGACGGAACGGTTGAATTGGAGTTCAGATAGTTCAGGGGAAGCCGACTCCCAAAAAACCTACATTGGAGAGTATTCGGATGACGAAACAGACCTTTCGTACTTGAACGCAAGGTATTACGACCCTGCAAGAGGACAGTTTTTGAGTGAGGATTCGGTTTTTGTGAATGTGGGTGCGGGACACATGAAAGATACAATGATCTTGCTCGCAGATCCTCAACAACAAAATAGCTACCTCTATGCCAGAGGAAATCCCGTGTCGTTTGTTGACCCAGAAGGAAGATCAATAATGGATGCATTAAAACAAACCGTTTTTGGTAATTACTACCAAGGAAGTTTTTCTTTAGGTGGGTTAGCACTACAAATTGGTTTGGGGTTGATTGGTGTTGATCTCCCAGGAGACATTCGTGACATTACTTACGATGTTACCCATTCAGTACCTGGATGGCAGACAGGAATTGATGCCATAAGTCTTGTTCCATTCATTGGAATCTTAAAATACTCTGATGAGGCTGCAGGCTTCCTCCGAGGAGCTGGGAAGACGATCAACAAGTTGGATAACATAACTGTAAAAAGTTTTGGTCAAACTATTTATCAAGGATCAAGAGATCTAAATCCGACACTTGATGCGATAAGTAATAAATCGATATCTGGAAAAACTTTTTATAATGACCCATTTAATGGATCCCGATTATTGCCAACTAAAACAGATAAATACTACACCGAATACGATGTCATAGATACGCCAAATTGGTCTAGTTCAAATCGTGGACCAGAGCGAATAATCATGGGTCAAAATGGAGAAAAATATTATTCACCTGATCATTTTAAAACTATTCAAAAAGTGGATTAAATATGTTTTTATTTCTCACAAAAATTGAGTACCAAGAGTGGCAAAACCATCAAGAAGGTTTTGATTTCGTTGTGATTAGGACTGATGAAATCAATACTGTCGAAAAATTATTAGAAGCTTATCATGAGCGATTACAGCTCCCATACATGGGAAGAAATTTTAATAGTCTTTGGGATGTTTTGTTTGATCCATTTTGGATGTGTTATAAACGTGTAATTATTGTACATAAATATGGACTTCCTGATCTTAATGACGGAGATCTAAGGACATATCTTAATATACTTCACAGATCCATCGACAATAAATACAAACCAGACCCAAATATTAGTTTTACGATCGTGTTTGTCACTGAGAATGATTCTGCGAAAGTATTGATACAAAAACAAATCGAGATGTTAATGCAAGATGAAACGAAAAGTTAATATTATTCAGGAAGAAAATTTTAAAGGTTTAATCGAAAACAAAAATCAGTTCGCTGACTACATCAAAAACGTAATTAAAAATCCTACCGAAATGGAAAAATTGAATGGAGGAAGAGTAAAGTATTGGGATGCCAAAAATCAAGGTGTTATTATTTATGATCCAAAAAATCCAGATCAAGGGACGGCATTTCAAGCATGGAATGGAAAAGAATCTTACGATAAGATCAAATAATTATGGAATTAATTGAAAATCAAAGGTCATTAAGTTTGTCTGAAGATGAATTTAATATTATTTGTCAGATCATCCCACCACCATTCGGTGATATCCAAAAATATATAAATGAACTCAAATTCACAAGAACTTACCTAAATGAAATGATTCAGTTCCTGAGACAAAATTTATTAAAAAAAGAAATAGTTGTTCAAGATGGGTTTTTAAAAGACCTCTGCCTGGCATTTAAAATTTGCTGTGACATTATAGACCCTTTGGAAATACAAACGGTAACTGGACATACTTGGCTAGAAGTCATGAAAATATATGACAAACTTTATATTGCAACCTTTGCTGGGTAAAAACTTTTGTCCTGTTTGCGGCTTATCGCTTTGGTTTGAACCATGGAGAAACTCTTCTCCGTCAGATGAAATCTGTCCATTTTGATTCTCAACCAGTTGATTAGGATCCGAAAAAACAGTTACAAAACATTGACATCCTACATTGACATCGAATTGTCGTAAAATTAAATTTCTCCAACGTAATGACCATTTAGATGCCCATGATGGAAATTGGAATAATCAAACAAAAGGAAAATTGTATGAATAGTAATAATACCCCTTCTATTTTAAATAGAATTCTTCCAATCTTGGAACGATTTTGTCATTTAGGTGAAGAAATTACAACGAATAAAGCACGCCTTATTGGACATATTCCTTATCGTGGCAGACTTGCCTATCTTCATGAGATTTACACCCCTGTCATTTTAGATGAATTTAAAAAGTTAGAAGATAAATTAAAACGAAATGTTCCAGAAGTTTATAAACAATTACTTTTTGAGACAAATGGACTAAGTATTTTTTGGGGCACTCTCTCATTAAGTGGTTACGTGTTTCTTGCACATAGAGAACTTGATTATTCCCAGGCACGTGATTTAGTTATCCCAAACATTGATGAACGTCCCAGGGACGCCGACGACTCCTTTTTCTTTTTTGGTTTTTACCAACAAGATGGTTCAGGTGTATATCTCGATGAAAAAGATGGAAAAATCTATCGCCACGTGCGATATCATTCAAAACAGATTTTAAATATCTGGCCAGACTTTGAGACATTTCTTGTGTCAGAAGTCGAAAGACTCAATATTCTTTTTAATGATGAAGGACGTCAGATTGATGTGTCTATTCCTACCGTTCCACTATCGATGGGGTAAATAAAGTAATGACCAAGTCAATAGATCCCGATTATTGCCAACTAAATTTCTATAACGTAATGATCATTTTGATGTCCATAATGGATTGGAAATAAAAGGGAGATTGTACCTCTTAAATTTAACTCGCTGTAATTACTATTCATTTTGTATTTGATTGTCCGAGCATATTTATAGGACGTTCTTCAAGAAGTTTTACGGTCTTGTCTCGATAAATGAGTCTACTTCGGAGATTACCCAACAATTCCCGCTTCTCCGATACACTTCCTTCCTTGAGAAGGTATTTCGCATACGTCCGAATATTCACATCGCCCTCGTCAGCTTCTTTCTTTCCATCTGATCCAAGAACTACTTTTTGGAAATGATGAAACCGTTTGATTTCATCTTCGAGCTTGTGGCGCATCCCAAGCTCATTGATATTGATTTGGTCGAGAAGCTTTACAAGCTCCGCGATTAACTCTTCTTCTCGGATGTATTGGTTCTTGCAATCTCTATCCCGTGCTCGCGTGCATCCGTAGTAGACGTAATGGGCGGTCGTGCCATCCCTGAGCTTCTTGTACTTGTCCTCCGCGCTGATGCCAGACGCGCAGTAACCGCAGGTAAACAGTTTGGTGAAAGCGAACTCCTTGTTCTCTCGGACGATCTGGTCACGTTTGA
>Ga0051980_10002849_pt1 | contig 13057 bp, 8 predicted proteins | sample CryGey13umfilter_2_FD_55014 | JGI IMG/M metagenome (GOLD analysis project Ga0051980, IMG submission 55014) | Groundwater microbial communities from aquifer in Utah, USA - Crystal Geyser 4/9/14 3 um filter | ecosystem: Environmental > Aquatic > Deep subsurface > Groundwater | place: USA: Utah...
TCCCTTTTTTTAAATTTTGCTTTTTGCATTTTGAATTTTTCACCCATTCACCCATTCACCCATTCACCGTTTCATTTGCCGTAAGTATGAAACGTCGCAAGGCCAGGGAGTATGTTCTGCAGTTTCTCTTTCAATCTGATTTTGGGAATAAAAGCGCCATAACCAGCAGTCTTAAGCAGTTCTGGGCTGACAAAGAAAAAGATGCTGAAGTCAAAAAATTCGCAACAGAAATAATCAAAGGCGCTCTTTCTAACCTTGATGAGATAGATTCCGTAATCAACAAGTCAGCGGAACACTGGGCCATGCAGAGAATGGCTGCTGTTGATAGGAACATATTAAGATTTGCCGTCTATGAACTCCTGCACCGCAAAGATATTCCGGAGGCGGTAACGATGAATGAGGCAATAGAGATTGCGAAGAAATATTCAACGGCAGAATCAGCGGCATTTATAAACGGCATACTGGACAAAATCGCCAGGGGAATAACATCTCAGCAGAAAAAGGCGTAATGGGCACAACCCCCAAATTCCCCCTTTGTTAAGGGGGATTAAGGGGGTTATGATGGAAAAATTGAGATTGTATGGGTAGAATATGACATTCTTTCATATAATTTTTAATAGAAGGAGACAATTATGATACTGCGTTATACAAGGCCGGTCATGGGAAAGCTCTGGGAGTCTGAAAACAAATTTCAGAAATGGCTTGATGTTGAAATAGCAGTCTGCGAGGCCTGGGCAGAACTTGCAGAGATACCCGTTGATGCAGTCGCAAAAATAAAGAAAAAGGCAAAGTTCGACGTAAAAAGAATTGACGAAATAGAAAGCGTTGTTAAGCACGATGTTATTGCATTCCTCACGTCAGTCGCAGAAAATGTAGGTCATGAGTCAAGGTTCATTCATAAGGGATTGACCTCATCCGATGTTATTGATACCGCACTCTCGCTCCTCATGAAAGAGGCGGCAGACATTATTCTTAAAGACCTAAAGGAGCTGATGCCTGTGCTTAAAAAACAGGCGGACAAATATAAAAATACTCCTGTAATAGGAAGGAGCCACGGAGTTCATGCAGAGCCAATGACCTTCGGGCTTAAATTTGCTCTCTGGTACGAAGAAATGAAGAGGAATACCGCCCGGATGAAGAGGGCTAAGGATATTGTGAGCATAGGCAAGTTTTCCGGAGCCGTCGGCACATTCTCAAATATCACTCCAAAGATAGAAGAAAAGGTATGTAAAAAACTCGGCCTGAAACCTGAACCGGTTGCAACACAGGTGGTCCAGAGAGACAGGCATGCAGAATACCTCACAACCCTTGCGCTCATTGCAGCGTCAATAGAAAAAATCTCTATTGAGATAAGGCATTTGCAAAGGACAGAGGTGCTTGAGGCAGAGGAGCCTTTCACGAAAGGGCAGAAGGGCTCGTCGGCAATGCCGCATAAGAGAAACCCTGTCGGATGTGAGAACCTCTCAGGGCTTGCGAGGCTGGTCCGCTCAAATGCGATGGCAGGGCTTGAAGACATTGCGCTTTGGCATGAGCGCGATATCTCTCATTCATCTGTTGAGCGGGTGATTATTCCCGACAGCACGATACTCGTTGATTATATGCTTAACAGGCTTAATGGCATTCTTGAGGGACTCCATGTATATCCTGACAGGATGCTTAAAAATATGAACCGCAGTTACGGCCTCTATAATTCTCAGCGTGTTCTTCTGAGCCTTACTTCAACGGGAATGAGCCGTGAGGATGCGTATGAGCTTGTTCAGAGGAATGCTATGCAGAGCTGGAAGAAGGGAATTGAATTCAAAAAATTATTATTGAAGGATAAAGACGTCAAGAAACACCTCTCTTCAAAAGAGATAAAAAAAATCTTTGACCTTAAATATTATCTCAAGAACGTGGACTATATTTTTAAGAGGGTGTTCGGGTAATCTCCATATAACTATCAGGGGAGCCGTCAGTTGACTTCCTGATTAGTAAAGTGTATACTTTAAAATATATACTTTGAGGTGATTATTTATGAAAACGGCAACCGCAAAAGAACTCAGAAACAGGGCGTCTGCAATCCTCGGAAGCGTCAGAAAAGGCGATGAAGTGGTTATAACACTGCGGGGAAAATCCATCGCTGTTCTGAAACCTATAGGGACAGTTGAGGAACAATTTAATCCCGTAGGATTCGGTATCTGGAAAAACAGGAAGGATATAAAAGACGTGTCAAAATGGCTCAATGAACGGAGGAAGGAAAGATACCAAAGATAATATTTGATACTGATGTCCTTATCTGGTTTTTCAGAGGAAATCCGGCAGCGCGGGATTTCATAACAGATATTTCTTATNCCGACAGAGCAGTAAGCTCCCTTGCTGTAATGGAACTGATACAGGGATGTCTTAACAAGGAAGAGCTAAAAGCCGTAAAAGAATTCATAAGAAGAAATATATCGTCAGTGATTTATCCGGACGAAAGGATTTCTGAAAAGGCAATGTATATGCTTGAGAAGCATGCGCTTTCCGATGGATTGGGAACCGTTGATGCGCTCATAGCCGCAACTGCCATTACAAAAGGCTCTTCCCTCGCAACTGCAAATTACAAACACTTCAAAAATATCCATAACCTTAATATTCTTAGATTCGAGTCGTAAGGCGGTTGGTTTTTCCGCAGCGTGAGCGGAGAGTCGCCTCCGCACTTCTGACTTTTGATCTGCTCCACTCCCCGCATTTCCCCATTGACAAAATTTTATGAAATAACTATCATAATATATCAGTTTTTTCATAAATTATAGGGGGGATATTCTCTATGGGACAATACTTCAAATCCATTTACTTTGGCGACTATCCATCCGAGGACTCAAAAGAAAAATCAATCACATTAGCATTCAATGAACCAGAGGCACCCTATTACACGAAAATAAAAGGATTAAGCAGCGAGGAGTTAAGAGAATTAATCGGCATCAAAAGTTACAAGCAATTAGTGCTGTTCGCCGAGAAAGAGGAGAGGTCGCTCAATCAAGTTGTCAAACGCTTAATCAAAAAGAATCTTAACGAGTTTTCTATCATTAATCCAAAGGATGTAACCTTTGTCAACAGCAAGTCAATTCCTTTTCAGAGATGGTATCCTTTTATTGAAGGTTATTCTCCTGAGTTTGTAAAATCGCTCATCAACAACTATTGTAAGAAAGTGGCTTGTATTTACGACCCCTTTGTTGGAACTGGAACCACCATTTTTGCTGCCGATAAATTAAATGTAAAAACTGTTTATTCGGAAATCAATCCGCTTCTTCAATTTCTCATACAGACAAAAATCAAAATTCTGAAATCAAGTTCTGCAATGCGAAAACAGTTATCCGATAAGGTAAATCAAATTGCTGGACAAGTTATTGAGAGGATTGAAAATTTTGAGGAAGATAAGTATTTGAAAGAAAGTTATAACCTAATTTTCGGTAGCAGCAAATATTTTGAGAGTAGCGTTCTCAGCCAACTGCTTCGTTTGCGTTCATTTATTGACATTGTAAAATTGGAAGATGAGCTACTGGCGGATACTATTACCATTGCTGTTTTGGCCGCCTTAATTCCCGTTTCATTTTTAAAAAAGGCGGGTGATGTTCGGTTTAAGACTAAAAAAGAACTGGAAAAAGAAAAGGTTGAATTAGAAAATTTTTTACCAAACAAATTAAAAGAGATAGCCAATGACATTCTCAATTTAGAGTTTGTGTTAAAAACGACACCGGAAATGATTCTTGCCAATGCCAAAAATATTGATTTGGTAAACGACTTAGAGATTGACGCTGTTATTACAAGTCCTCCCTATCTTAACGGAACAAATTATTTTAGAAACACTAAGCTGGAACTGTGGTTTTTACGATACATCCAGCTTGAAAACGACTTGCGATTTTTCCGTGACCAGGCGCTTACCAGCGGAATTAATGATGTTAAAAAAGATACTTCGGGCAACAGCGGAACGGACATAATGACTAAAAATCAATTACTAAATGACACCATTGTAAAACTGCATAAAAAATCATACGACCAGCGTATTCCGATAATGGCGAAAAGTTATTTCGAAGAAATGTATGCCATTTTTTCAAAGCTGCGGGAACACTTAAAAGACCGAGCAAAAATTTTGATTGATATTGGCGATTCTATTTTTGCCAATGTCCACATTAAGACCGATGATATTCTGATTGAACTATTGGCTGCACTTGGATATGAATTAAATGAGAAAAAACTTTTAAGAAAACGGAGGTCAAGAAATAAGGAAGTATTGAGCCAAACGCTGCTGGTGTTAGAATTCAAAAAATCAACATACACGCCAGAGAAAAAACAGAAGATACAAATCTTCAATCTTGGGAATTGGGAGCATTTTAAAAATAATCTGCCTTACCAAAAACTCCCCTACTCCAAAAGAAACTGGGGACATCCTCTTCATTCGCTTTGCTCTTATCAAGGAAAATTAAAGGCATCTATCGCCCATCACCTTGTCAAAACATTTGTCCCGGAAAACGGCAGTGTTCTTGACCCATTTTCGGGAGTGGGGACGATTCCTTTTGAGGCAGCATTAAACGGAAGAAAACCTTACGGGTTTGACATCAGCATACCCGCTTACTACATTTCAACTGCTAAGATTAGCATACATAAAAAAAATGAGTGTTTAAATTACATTCAGCAGATTGCAGAATTCATAGAGCAAAATGGCTGCACAAAGGAAGAATTGAATGAAGCGAAGCATTTCGGCTTTAACAAAAAGCTTGCTGAATATTATGAGGAAAAAACACTCAAAGAAATTTTGCTGGCAAGGAGATTTTTAAAACTAAATTATCCTAAAAATCCAAGCCGAATGCTTGTTATATCTTCTTTGCTTCATATTCTACACGGCAACAGGCCGTATGCTTTGAGCAGACGGTCGCATCCGATTGTCCCTTATGCACCGCAGGGAGAATTTGTTTATAAAAGCCTAATCAAAAATCTCACCGAAAAAGTTGAAAGAGCATTGCAAGTAGAATTGCCTTTGAATTTTATTTCCGGGAAAATCTACAATCAAGATTCAACATCTATCTGGCCGCAAGAAATAAATAATCTTGACGCGGTTATTACTTCTCCTCCATTCTTTGACAGCACAAGGTTTTATCTTGCCAACTGGATAAGGATTTGGTTTAGCGGATGGTCAGAAAATGATTTTAAATATCAGATAAACTCATATATTGAAGAAAGGCAGAAAAAGGACTTTACAATTTATGAAAGCATCTTCAGACAATCCAGAGAGCGACTGAAACGAGGCGGAGTTTGCGTTTTGCATTTGGGAAAAAGCGTAAAATGTGATATGGCAGAGGAATTAAAAAAGGTAAGCAAACGCTGGTTTAATATCGTTGATTTGTTTGTAGAAAACGTAGAGCATTGCGAGTCGCACGGCATACGCGATAAGGGGACTGTCACTTCACACCAGTATTTAGTTTTGCAGTAAAATTTATTTGGCAAACCCTAACAACTTTTTATTCTTATGAGACAGTTTATCGACAAGATTGTAATCTTTCAGGATTTTTTTTAACTCATTGATTCTTTTCGGCAGATGAGACTTTTCCCTTACTTGCAAATACCGCTCTACACATCTACCGACATTGATGTCGGTATTGATAATAGGGGTTTTGCTGGATAACAATCCTAAATCTGCTCCCGTTATTTTTGCAAGTTCAATCAATTCGTTGTTGGTATAAAACTCACTGGGCCATTTATCTCGTTTATTGTTGTTCGCTTCAGTTGATAACAATGCTGCATTTTCTTTTGTCAAAGGATAGAGCCATCTTGAAGGCAAAATATGGTCAATTGCCCAAGTATCCCTTTTCTTAATATCAAGCGGTTGCTTTGTCTTAAAGCAACGACTGCCAAATCTTTTAAATAAATCCGCTATATCAATCGTTTCGTTTTCCCCTTCCAGCAATAAATCGGCAATCCTTCTCCTGACCGATGATTCGTGTAATTGCTCTCTGGTTCGTTTCGGGTTCAGCACTGCATTTATTGCACCTTTACAGCTCCTGCATTCCATTTGCCTTTCAAGCGGCACCCACCCTGAATGTTTGCTAAATGCAGCAAAGGGCAAAATTCGGCCGCAAGCATTGCATTGCTTCCAGTATGATTCGGGGTACTCTGTAGCTATTCTGAAAAATGCCTCCCAAAATCTCTGAGCTTTTATTGATTCTGCAACGGTAAAATCTTCACTCCAATTTTCAAAGGGCAAGTCGGAGTTTTTTGAATGCAAATAACCACATTTACTGCATTTCCATTCAGCAGTTTCGTATGTGGTTTTAGGGTCTAAAAGCTGAAGCCCGATACGAATGTTATTGGGTAAGCCACAAGAAAGACAGATAAAACCTACCCACGCATCGTGATAGGGAATGCCCTCAATCCTTGTAAGACCTGTTGTATTCTTTGTTTCTCTTCTTGTCATTTTACTGGAATCGGGCAATTAACTAATTTTATGTCTTTTTATCTGTCCAACGCTACCAAATAAGAGCCAACCTTTTGAATTATGGCGCAACACTTTTGCTTTTGCTTTTGGGGGTCAGGTCTTTCATTTTGATATAAAGACTGTTTCCCAAAATTTCCCCTATCTTATCCCTCCCTCCTCAAAAAGGCAAGACCGAATGCAATAGCGCCAAAGTGTCAGAGCGGCAAAGTCTCAGAGTTTGAAAAGCAGCCAAAAAGCTTTTTATCCCATGTTATAATTCAATGCTATGGGGTTGCTGCATTTCTACCGAAAACCGGCGCTTTCTGAGACAAAGAAGAAAAATCTTCTTCAGATTCTCAGGCAGTGCGTTGCATCTGATATTAATGATATAGAGACAGAGCACTGCTTCAATATTGAGGCAACTGCTCCGCTTACAAGTAAAGAACTGAATACCCTCAAATGGCTTCTAACAGAAACCTTTGAGCCTGAGAATTTTTCAGGAGAAAGTTTTTTAACGCTTAGCACAACCTTACCCCCCCATCCCCCCCTTGGTAAGGGGGGGAGCGAAGGGGGGGTGGTGTTCGAGGTAGGCCCCCGCATGAACTTCACAACAGCATGGTCAACGAATGCTGTATCTATATGCCATGCATGTGGATTGAAGAAGATTACGAGAATAGAACGTTCCAGAAGATACAGGCTGTCCAGTTCCTCTATTAACCCATTCACTCATTCACTCATTCAACGTTTTCTTGAACTTGTTTACGACCGTATGACCGAGTGTCCGTATCCTGAAACTCTGGAGACGTTTGAGACAGGGATTAAGCCTGAGCCTGCTTATGTGGTGCCCTTAATTGAGAAAGGCGTATCTGCATTAAGAAAGATAAACACAGAGATGGGCCTCGGGCTTGATGACCGGGACATAGAATATTACTACAACCTATTTGTAAAAGACCTTAAACGCAACCCGACAAATGTTGAATGCTTTGATTTGAGCCAGTCAAACAGCGAACATTCACGCCACTGGTTTTTCAGGGGGAAACTGATTATAGACGGAAAAGAGATTCCTGAAAACCTGATGCAGATTATAAAACAGCCGTTAAAGACACATCCCAATAACAGCGTGATTGCATTCAAGGACAATTCAAGCGGCATTAAGGGATATGAGATTAAGGCGATAATACCTGAGAATGTCGGAAGGCATTCAAGATTCAAAGAGGCAGCCCTGAAATATCACGTAATCTTTACGGCAGAGACGCATAACTTTCCGAGCGGCGTTGCGCCATTTCCCGGAGCTGAGACTGGAACAGGCGGCAGGATTAGGGATGTTCAGGCAACCGGAAGAGGCGCCCATGTTATGGCAGGCACAGCAGCATACTGCGTGGGAAACCTGAGAATCCCGGGATATAAGCTCCAATGGGAAGATGAATCATTTGAGTATCCCGATAACCTGGCAGCGCCTTTGCAGATAGAGATTGAGGCGAGCAACGGCGCATCCGATTACGGCAACAAATTCGGCGAGCCGGTTATTCAGGGCTTCACACGGTCATTCGGGATGAGGCTTCCAGACGGAGAAAGAAGAGAATGGATTAAGCCCATCATGTTCACTGCCGGAATCGGCCAGATGGATGCAAGGCATATTGAAAAGGAACAGCCTGAAAAGGGAATGCTTGTCACAAAGATAGGGGGCCCGGCATACAGGATTGGAATGGGAGGCGGCGCTGCATCAAGCATGATTCAGGGAGAAAACATTGCAGAGCTTGATTTCAATGCTGTTCAGCGCGGGGATGCTGAGATGGAGCAGAAACTTAACAGGGTAATAAGGGCCTGCGTTGAGCTGGGCAGTGATAATCCGATAATAAGCATCCACGACCAGGGAGCAGGCGGGAACTGCAATGTCGTAAAAGAGATAATCTATCCTGCAGGCGCAAAGATTGAGATAAGAAAGATTCAGGTTGGAGACAACACCCTTTCTGTTCTTGAACTCTGGGGCGCAGAATATCAGGAGCTGAATGCGCTTCTCATCAAACCAGAAAAGGCAGATATATTTGAAGAACTTTGCAGAAGAGAAAAGGTTCCATTCTCATTCATAGGACAGATTACAGGCGACGGATACATTGTGCTTCATGATGAAAATGACGGAAGCGCGCCTGTAAATCTGGACCTTAAAAAAATACTCGGCGACATGCCTCAGAAGACATTCAAACTTGAAAGGATTCAGACGAAACTTGAGCCTCTTAAAATCCCCTCATACCCCTCTGACAAATCCCCCCTCCCCCCCTTTACTAAAGGGGGGTTAGGGGGGATTACTTTACTAAAAGGAAGTGAAGGAGAGATTAATGTTCGTGATGCGCTGGACAGAGTTCTGAGGCTTGTATCAGTAGGCTCAAAGAGGTTTCTCACAAACAAGGTTGACAGGAGCGTTACAGGGCTCATTGCAAGACAACAGTGCGCAGGGCCCTTGCATCTTACAGTATCTGATGCGGCTGTTATTGCCCAGAGTCATTTCGCCAATAATCAAAATAAATATACCGGCGCTGCGATTTCAATAGGCGAGCAGCCGATAAAGACACTGATTAATCCTGCTGCGATGGCCAGACTTTCTGTTGGAGAGGCATTAACAAATATTGTATGGGCCAAGATAAGCGCACTGGAAGATATAAAATGCTCCGGCAACTGGATGTGGGCGGCAAAACTTCCGGGTGAAGGCGCAAGGCTTTATGATGCGGCAGTTGCAGTAAGAGATATAATGCTTGAGCTTGGCATTGCAATTGACGGCGGAAAAGACAGCCTTTCAATGGCGGCAGTTGTAAAAAGCAGTCAGCTGTCGGCAGTCAGCAGTCAAATAGAGAAGGGGACTGTCCCNGATTTACGGACACAACCCCCTGAATCCCCCTTTGTTAAGGGGGAATTAAAGGGGGTTGTAGAATCGGGACTGTCCCCGACTACAGAGATTGTCAAATCGCCGGGGACGCTCGTAATCTCTGTGTATGCGACATGTCCTGACATAACAAAAGTAATAACGCCGGATATAAAACAACCGGGCAAGAGCAAGTTGCTCTTCATTGATTTAGGCAACGGCAAAAACAGGCTTGGCGGAACTTCGCTTGCACAGGTTTATAGCCAGATTGGCAATGAAGCGCCTGATGTTGATGACCCGAAATTACTGAAGTTGGTTTTCAACGCAATTCAGGAACTCATATCAAAAGACTTAATCCTTTCAGGGCACGACAGGAGTGACGGAGGATTAATCACAACAATTCTTGAGATGGCGTTTTCAGGAAATTGCGGGATGGAAGTAGAGGTGGAACAAACACCACCCCCCCATCCCCCCCTTGCCAAGGGGGGGAGAGAAGGGGGGGTGACTTCCGCGCTTGCCAGCTTATTTTCCGAAGAACTCGGACTTGTTATTGAATATCTTCCAAAAAATGAGAAAAAGATAACAGCAGAACTCAAGAAACAGAAAATACCGCATCAGGTTATTGGTAAAACAACTGCCGAAAAAAGAATCAAAATAAATCTCATCACGCATCACGCATCACGCATTACTGTTTTAGACGAGGATATGAGAATTTTGAGGGGGATATGGGAAGAGACGAGTTATCAGCTTGAAAGGCTTCAGATGAATCCGGATTGCGCTGATGAGGAAAAGAAGAATATTTATGACAGGACCNGGCCGAAATACAAAGTCACTTTCAAACCAAATCCCCCCTCGCCCCCCTTTAGAAAAGGGGGGATGGGGGGATTTGAAAAACCTTCTGTTGCAATTATCCGCGAGGAAGGAAGCAACAGCGACAGGGAGATGGCGTCAGCATTTTATCAGGCGGGGTTTGACGTCTGGGATACCACAATGACTGATTTCCTTGAAGGCAAGGTGAATCTTGACAAATTCAGGGGCATGGCATTTGTAGGCGGCTTCAGCTACGCAGATGTGCTTGACTCCGCAAAGGGATGGGCCGGCGTCATAAAGTTCAATAAAAAGATTTACGAACAGTTTCNGAAATTTTACGGCAGGCCTGACACATTCAGTCTTAGCGTATGCAACGGATGTCAGCTTGCGGCATTGCTTGGATGGATTCCGTGGCAGGGGATTGAAGATAAATGCCAGCCGAGGTTTATCCATAATGTCTCAGGAAGGTTTGAGTCAAGATTTTCTGCGGTGAAAATATTCCCGAGTCCTTCAATTATGCTTAAGGGGATGGAAGGCTCTACTCTGGGAATATGGGTTGCGCATGGAGAGGGAAGGGCTTATTTCCCGAAGGAAGACATCCTCAAAAAGGTGGAGAAAGATTCCCTTGCTCCTGTGCGCTATGTTGATGATGACGGAAAGGTTACAGCCGCCTATCCATTCAATCCAAACGGCTCTGTAAACGGCATTGCCGCTTTATGCTCCCCAGACGGAAGGCACCTTGCGATAATGCCGCACCCTGAAAGGACCTTTCTCAAATGGCAATGGGCGTGGATGCCGGAAGACTGGAAGAAAGAACTCAAGGCGTCGCCGTGGCTCAGGCTTTTCCAGAATGCAAGGCAGTGGTGCGAAGGGAAATAATCTACTTAAGAAAAAGCTCCATCTGCGCCAGGCGCTCGCCCGGAAAACTTATCGGATAGTTGTTATCAAAACATGCCGTGCAGAAGTTATGCGATTCAGGCACGATGCCTTTAAGCCCTTCGAGACTGAGATATTCAAGCGTATCTGCGGTTATATATTTTCTTATCTCTTCTGTTTTATAGGTAGAGGCAATCAATTCCTGCCTTGTAGGCGTGTCAATGCCATAAAAACACGGCCCTATTATCGGTGGAGAGCTTATCCTCATGTGAACCTCTTTTGCGCCGCCGCCCTCATGGAGCATCTTGACAATCTTTTTGCTTGTTGTGCCTCTGACAATAGAATCATCTACTACTATTACACGTTTGCCTTCAAGGAGTTTTCTTACTGGATTAAGTTTTATCTTAACGCCAAAATGTCTTATGTTCTGTTTCGGCTCTATAAAGGTCCTTCCAACATAATGGTTTCTTATGAGTCCGAAATCAAACGGGATGCGGCTCTCCTCTGAGAATCCCAATGCCGCAGGAACCCCTGAATCAGGGACAGGGATTACGAGGTCGGCGTCAACATGGGATTCTTTTGCAAGCTGAACGCCAAGTTTTTTTCTTATATCATTGACGTTCTGTCTGCCGAATATATAACTGTCAGGCCTTGAAAAATATATGAACTCAAATATGCAGGACGCAAGCCTCGGAGCATTCAGAGGCTTCATTGAATTNAGGCCGTGCTCATTTATAATCAGAAGTTCTCCGGGCTCTATGTCCCTGATATATTCAGCGCTAATCAGGTCAAGAGCGCACGTCTCAGATGCGATTACGTATGCGCCGTCAACCCTGCCCAGGCTTAAAGGCCTCACGCCGTAGGGGTCTCTCACAGCAATCAGTTCATTTTCCCTGAGAATGAGAAGGCTGAATGCGCCGCGAACCTGCTTTACCGCATCAATAACCCTTTCATAGAAATCCCCTATTTTTGAATGCGCAATCAGATGAACTATTACCTCGCTGTCAGATGTTGACTGGAATATCGCGCCTTCTTTTTCAAGCTCTTCCCTGAGTTCTGCCGCATTTACAAGGTTTCCGTTATGCGCTATTGCAAGCGAGCCTAATGCAAAGTTTGCCACTATTGGCTGGACATTTTTTAATACGCTGCTCCCTGCGGTTGAGTAGCGGTTATGGCCTATTGCAAGATGTCCCGGGAGTTTCTTAAGTCGTTTTTCGCTGAAGATGTCAGCTACAAGCCCCATTGATTTGTCCAGATGAAGATGTTTTCCGTCAGATGCGCAAATGCCTGCGCCTTCCTGCCCCCGGTGCTGGAGCGCATATAAGCCGAGATATGTTAGGTTGGACGCCTCGGGATGTCCGTAAACCCCGAAGACTCCGCATTCTTCATGTATATCGTGAAACTTCATTTTTTATTTTAGCATATATAACGCTGCGCCGTGGTCAGCTGCGAAGGGATTGCAGCGCCTTCCCAATGGAAAACGCCTCGCCAAGATAGCCGCCGACTTTGTAATAAGCGCGCATCTCTGGACTAAAGAGTATCGGCTTTACTTTTTCTATATCCGGAAATCCTTTTTCATTAAGCACAGATTCCTCAGCCTTAACATCAATGATTTCTCCTATAAACTGGGTATGCAGCCCGATTTCTATAATGTTGATTACTTTGCACTCCAGAATCAAAGGAAATTCCTTTACATAAGGGGCGTCAACCANGCCGCTCTTTGCCGGAGTAAGTCCTGCGGCTGCAAATTTGTCCGTATCTTTTCCTGAGACCATTCCAAAATAGTCAGACTCTTTGGCGTATGCCTCGGACGGAACATTTACCGTAAATGCTTTCCGCTCAATAATATTCCCGTAAGTATAGGTTGCCTTCCTTATGGAAATCGCTACGCAGGGGGGCTTGGAACAGCAGAGCCCTCCCCATGCAATAGTCATAACATTAGACTTCCCGGCNTTGTCATAAGTTCCAATAACCCAGACAGGGGTCGGGTAAATCAGCGTCCTCGGGCCAAATGATTTCTTCATCTTATCCTCCTGATAATTTTTCGTGGTTATAAAGAGATTATAGCAAAGTTTTGAAATTGA
>Ga0051980_10002888_pt1 | contig 12976 bp, 12 predicted proteins | sample CryGey13umfilter_2_FD_55014 | JGI IMG/M metagenome (GOLD analysis project Ga0051980, IMG submission 55014) | Groundwater microbial communities from aquifer in Utah, USA - Crystal Geyser 4/9/14 3 um filter | ecosystem: Environmental > Aquatic > Deep subsurface > Groundwater | place: USA: Utah...
AGGAACCATCCATCATCACGCTGGAGAAGCCGGAACGAATCGCGTTGATACAAACGGCAGGGGAAGCACCGTGATCCTGATGCATCACGACGGGAATATGCGGGTACATTTCAACCGCAGCTTGGATGAGGTGACGCAGGAACGGTTCGCCTGCATATTTACGCGCGCCAGCAGAACCTTGCATGATGACAGGGCTGTTGCATTCGTCAGCCGCTTCCATGATCGCCTTAACCTGTTCCAGGTTGTTGACGTTGAACGCGGGCAAGCCATAGCTATGCTCAGCAGCGTGATCGAGAAGTTGACGCAAAGATACTAAAGCCATAATTTTCTCCTGATTAAATTAAATTACAAATTTCTACTGCTACATCCATTCACAGCAGCAAGGTTCAAATACTATTTTTATGGTGGTCGCCTATTCTGACAATCTTCATGGTGTTGGTATGACCGGATTTACCGATGGATTCACCCACGGTAACCACCACTAAATCGCCATCTTTAACGTAACCTTTTGCCACCAGATGCATTTCTGCATCAATCAACTCCTGATGGGTTTGCTGCGAATCAGAGCTGGGGAAAAGTACCGGATGCACGCCGCTAAACAACGTGACCTTGGTCAAGGTTTGCGGATTAGGGGTCAGTGCAAAAATAGGCACACTCGCATTGACACGAGACATCCACAGTGCAGTCGAACCTGACTGGGTCATGGCAACAATCGCCCTTACATTGAAATGTGAGGCGGCAAACAAGGCCGCCATCGCAATGGATTGGTCTATCCGTGCATATTTTTGCTGTGTACTGCGACGATCCAAAGCGTGGACTTCCGCCTCACCTTCAGCCTTCAGGCAAATACGCGCCATCGCGGCAATGGTCTCAACCGGATAATCGCCTACCGCTGTTTCCGCAGAAAGCATGACCGCATCCGTACCATCCAACACGGCGTTGGCCACATCTGAAACCTCGGCGCGAGTAGGAATCGGATTGGTTATCATTGACTCCATCATCTGCGTGGCTGTAACGACCAGACGATTTTTGGCTCGCGCCATCTTGATCATGCGCTTTTGCAAGCCGGGTACAGCGGCATCACCCACTTCAACACTCAAGTCGCCGCGAGCGACCATGATGGCATCAGACGCATCAATAATATCGGCCAACGCGGGAATCGCTTCCGCACGTTCAATCTTGGCCATTAACAGGCTTTCACCCCCAGCTTCGTGCATTAACTTGCGCGCAAAACGCATGTCGTCGCCGCTACGCGGGAAAGAAATCGCCAGATAGTCAGCTTTGATCAGCGCCGCTGTCTTGATGTCCTCCATATCCTTTTCAGTCAGTGCCGGTGCTGTCAACCCGCCACCCTTGCGATTGATACCCTTGTTGTTGGATAGCACACCGCCGCGTACCACCTTGCAAATAACACGTGTTCCTTCAACATTGACCACATCGAATTCCAACATGCCATCATTGAGCAACAGTACCGAGCCCGCGCTGACATCGTTAGGTAATTCCTTGTAATCAAGCCCTACGCATTGTTGATTGCCCAGGCCTTCCAGTTCGGCATCGAGAACAAAAATATCGCCCTTGTTCAGCACGATTTTATCGTTCTCGAATTTGCCTACACGGATTTTCGGTCCTTGCAGATCGGCCAAAATACCCACGGTGCGCCCAACTGCCGCCGCCGCCGCACGCACCACTTCGGCGCGCTTGACGTGATCGGCGGCCGAACCGTGCGAGAAATTCATCCGCACCAGATCAACTCCGGCACGAATCATATTCTCCAGGACTTCCTGACTGCTGGAGGCAGGCCCCAGCGTTGCAACTATTTTCGTTCTACGCAGCATGTGATTCCTAATTGATTATTTTTTGGCGCGTTCTTCCAGGATTGCCACAGCAGGCAAGGTTTTGCCTTCGAGGAACTCAAGGAACGCACCGCCTGCTGTTGAGATGTAGGACACTTTGTCAAAAATGTCGTACTTCTGAATGGCTGCAATCGTGTCGCCGCCACCCGCCAAAGTAAAGGCTTTGGTATTGGCAATCGCCATGGCAATGGTTTTAGTGCCTTCACCGAACTGGTCAAATTCAAACACGCCCACCGGACCATTCCAAACGACGGTTCCCGCCTTCATGATTATGTCGGCGATTTCCTGTGCGGACTTGGGTCCGATGTCGAAAATCATGTCGTCATCTGCCACATCACCCGCATCCTTCAATACTGCAGGTTCATCAGCCGAAAACTTCTTGCCGCATACCACATCAACGGCGATGGGGATGTTAGCGCCACGTTGTTGCATTTTTGTGATTAAGGCTTGTGCGGTTGGAACCAGATCATCTTCGCACAATGATTTGCCGACGTTTTTGCCGACCGCCTTGAGGAAGGTGTTGGCAATACCGCCACCGACAACCAACTGTTCGCATTTTTCCGACAAGGATTCCAGCACGGTCAATTTAGTCGAAACTTTTGATCCTCCGACAATGGCAACCATCGGACGTGCAGGACTCAACAATGCTTTAGTCAGCGCGTCCAGCTCTTCTGTCAACAGAATGCCAGCGGCCGCTACAGGTGCATATTTCGCCACGCCGTGAGTCGAAGCCTGCGCGCGGTGCGCGGTACCGAAGGCATCCATAACGAATACGTCGCATAAAGCGGCGTATTTTTTGGACAACTCTTCGTTATTTTTATTCTCGCCTTTGTTGAAACGGCAATTTTCCAACAGCACCAATTCGCCTTCGGCAACAGCAAAACCGCCATCTACCCAATCCTTGATCAGACGAACTGGCTTGCCCAATTTGTTGGCAATATCGTCAGCCACGGGCTTGAGTGAGTTTTCTTCGGAGTACACGCCTTCTTCAGGACGCCCCAGATGCGAAGTCACCATCACGCGCGCGCCTGCTTTAAGCGCAGCATTGATCGTTGACATGGAAGCGGTGATGCGCGCATCAGAAGTTACTTTACCGTCTTTGACAGGCACATTCAGATCGGAACGAATCAGAACACGTTTGCCCTTGAGATCCAGATCAGTCATTTTAATTACGGACATTTTTTTCCCTTTTAACAGAATAATTAAAGGCAAAAAGGCTGGCACCCGGCCAGCCTTTTGTCAAACGTATTACTTCGCTACATGACGTACCAAACGCATCAAGTTACAGGTGTAACCATATTCGTTGTCATACCAGGCAACCACTTTAACGAAAGTAGTATCCAGCGCGATACCGGCTTCTGCATCGAAAACAGAAGGAGTGGATTGTCCACGGAAATCAGTGGAGACCACTTTTTCATTGGTAAAGCCCAACACGCCTTTCAATGGACCGCTTTCTGAAGCCGCCTTCATCGCTGCAACGATTTCAGGGTAAGTTGCTGCCTTGCTCAATTCGCAAGTCAGATCAACCACAGAAACGTCAGATGTTGGCACGCGGAAAGCCATACCCGTCAACTTCTTGTTCAGTTCAGGAATGACCACACCAACAGCCTTGGCAGCGCCAGTAGAGGAAGGAATGATGTTTTCCAGAATACCGCGACCGCCGCGCCAATCCTTGTTGGAAGGACCGTCAACGGTTTTTTGTGTTGCGGTTGCAGCATGTACCGTCGTCATCAAGCCGCGCACGATACCGAAGTTATCGTTCAACACCTTGGCGACTGGAGCCAATGCGTTGGTGGTGCAGGAAGCCGCAGAAACGATGGCTTCACCTTTGTAAGATTCATGGTTAACGCCATAAACAAACATCGGGCCGCCGTCTTTACAAGGTGCGGACTGAACAACTTTCTTGGCACCTGCATCAATATGCTTCTGGCAAGTTACTTGGTCGAGGAAGAAGCCGGTACATTCGATAACAATGTCCACCTTCACTTCATTCCATTTCAGGTTTGCCGGGTCACGTTCTGCTGTCAGGCGGATTTCCTTGCCATTGACTACCAGGTTGCTGCCGTTAACACCCACATCGCCATTGAAACGACCATGAACCGAGTCATACTTCAACATGTAGGCCAGATAGTCAGGCTCCAACAAGTCGTTGATAGCGACAACTTCAATTTCTGGAAAATCCTTGGCTGCTGCACGGAACACCATACGACCAATACGACCAAATCCATTGATACCAACACGAATTGCCATTTTTTATCTCCCTTTAGTAATTAAAAATTTGACGATCTTGCAGTATTACAGCATCAACCGTCTTCACCTCACACGGCATCAGGCTTATAAAACGCCCTTTACGGTCTTGACAACGTTTTAGTTTCGGCACTATTTGCATACTGCCTCACAGAAACGTAGTTGTATCCTAAGTTAAGCCAAAACCTTTTTAACTGTCACAACGACGTTTTAGTTTCAGCATTGCGCTACGCAATGCCTCACAGAAACGTCGTCAAGGCTATAGAACGCCCTTTACCGTCTTGACGACGTTTTCCACAGTGAAGCCGAAGTGCTTGAACAACTCAGGTGCCGGTGCGGATTCGCCGAAGCAATCCATACCAATGACCGCGCCATCCAAACCAACATACTTGTACCAGCCACCTGTTACGCCGGCTTCCACTGAAACGCGTTTCGTACCCTTAGGCAGAACGCTGTCTTTGTAAGCCTGATCCTGCTTATCGAACACGTTAGTCGAAGGCATGGACACCACCCGCACGTTGATGCCCGCAGCGGCCAACTCAGCCTGTGCCTTCATGGCCAGATCAACTTCAGAACCGGTGGCAATAATCACGGCCTGTGGTTTGCCTCCAGCAGCTTCAGACAACACATAAGCGCCCTTGCGGATATTGGCGATTTGCGCCGCATCACGCTTCTGGAATTGCAGATTTTGACGGCTGAAGATCAGACTGGATGGACCGTCATTGCGCTCAACCGCAGCGACCCAACATACGGCAGATTCAACGGTGTCGCATGGACGCCACACTTCCATATTCGGAATATAACGCAGCGTAGCGGTCTGCTCGACAGGTTGGTGGGTCGGACCATCTTCGCCCAGACCGATGGAGTCATGGGTGTAAACAAAAATCACCCGTTGCTTCATCAAGGCCGACATACGCAAGGCATTACGCGCATATTCCGAGAACATCAGGAAAGTGCCGCCGAATGGCAGCAAACCGCCGTGCAAGGCCATGCCGTTCATGATATGAGACATACCGAATTCGCGCACACCGTAGCTGATGTAGTTACCCACGCTCTTGCCGCGAATGTGCTTGCAGCCTGTCCAGTTGGTCAAGTTTGAACCGGTCAGGTCGGCCGAGCCGCCGAGGAATTCAGGCAGCGCCGGAGCCAGCGCATTGATCGCGTTTTGCGAAGCCTTGCGCGTGGCGATGGTTTCGCCTTTTGCGTTAATTTCTGCGATCACTTTGGCGGCGTGTTCTGCCCAAGCCACAGGCAGTTCACTCTTGATGCGACGGGAAAATTCTGCCGCTTCGGCAGGATAAGCAGCGCGATACTCGGCGAACTTGTTGTTCCACAACTTTTCCAGACCTTCGCCGCTGGTGCGTGCATCCCATGCATCGTAGACATGCTTGGGAATCTCAAATGGAGGATATCTCCAGCCGATGTGTTCGCGGGTGGCTTGAACTTCAGCATCACCGAGTGCCGCACCGTGTACGTCATGGGTGCCTTCCTTGTTGGGCGAACCTGCACCGATAATGGTTTTACAGCAGATCAGAGTAGGCTTGTCTGTCACTGCCTTGGCAGCAATAATTGCCGCGTCAATCGCTTCAGGATCGTGGCCTTGCACATTGGCGATGACATGCCAGCCATAGGCTTCAAAACGCTTGGCGGTATCGTCGGTGTACCAACCGTCAATATGACCGTCAATGGAGATGTTGTTGTCGTCCCAGAAAGCCGTCAGCTTGCCCAGCCCCCATGTTCCCGCCAGCGCACAGGCTTCGTGCGAAATACCTTCCATCATGCAACCGTCACCCATAAACACATAGGTACGATGATTGACGATTTCGTGATCGGGCTTGTTGAATTCGGCAGCCAGCAGCTTTTCTGCCATAGCCATACCGACTGCGTTGGTGATACCTTGTCCCAGCGGGCCGCCTGTCGTTTCTACGCCAGCGGTATAACCATATTCGGGATGGCCCGGTGTCTTGGAATTCATTTGACGGAAGCGTTTCAGCTCTTCAATAGGCAAATCGTAGCCTGACAAATGCAACAAAGCATAAACCAACATCGAACCGTGGCCGTTAGACATCATGAAACGATCACGATCAGGCCACTTTGGATTGGCCGGATTGTGACGCAGGTGACGATTCCACAATACCTCAGCGATTTCGGCCATGCCCATCGGCGCACCGGGGTGACCGGAGTTCGCTTTTTGTACTGCATCTACCGCCAGCATGCGAATCGCGCCGGTAATATCATTAAACTTTGGTTGGGTAACGCTACGTTCTGCTGTCATTCTTCTGACTCCTCCGAAACATCCCGATGGGATGGGTTTATGTTTAACGCCTAATTTTAATAGCGGGGATTATGCCGCACCCCCCCGAATACATCAACAATCTTGCCCATATAATATGATAGTTGTACTCGCCGCCCTTGATTTGGCTCTTATTTTGGGACTTTTATGCCCAATTGTTTGAGCTTGCGATACAGGTGGGTGCGCTCCAAGCCTATTTTTTCGGCCACCCGTGAAACGTTGCCGGCCTCTTTTTGCAAGTGGTAATCAAAATAAATCGCATCAAAATGCTCACGCGCTTCGCGCAGCGGCAAATCCAGGGGCAGGGGAAAATTTCTGGTTGCACCATCAATTTGCACGACCAGACTTTGCGAACCCTCCGTATTTGTTAACAATTCAGGCCGAGCTGCACCTTCCTTGATTGCTTTCGCCACGGTATTCAGCAATTTTTGCATCGAAATCGGTTTTTCCAGGAAATCTACCGCGCCGATACGCGTCGCCTCGACGGCAGTTTCGATTGTGCCGTGGCCGGACATCATCACCACGGGCATGGTCAGCAAGTCCTGCTCGACCCACTCCTTGAGCAGCGTCACGCCATCCGTATCCGGCATCCAGATGTCCAGAAGAACCAGATCCGGCTCATGTTCATGCCTGAAACTGCGCGCCTGTTCGGCATTCTCGGCCAGCTGCACCTGATAGCCCTCATCAAACAAAATTTCCGCCAACAACTCACGGATGCCGACTTCATCATCTACCACCAGAATCTGTTTGCTCACCCTTGCTTCTCCTCGACCAACGGCAAACTCACCGTTATGCTTGCCCCGCCATCCAGATTATTTTCAACCATTATTCGTCCGCCGTGCTCTTCGACAATCTTCTTCACAATTGCCAGCCCCAGCCCTGTTCCCTTGCTTTTAGTCGTCATATAGGGCTCAAAAACCTTGGATAAAATTGTGTCACCAAACCCCGTGCCGTTGTCCCGCACCCTCAATCTGATTTGACCTTCCTCAATTTCAGTACTCAAGCTAATTGCGGGCTGCGCTACCCCTTGCAGCGCATCCTGTGCATTCTGTAGCAAATTATGCAAAACCTGACGCATGCGCGTCGCATCCCCATTGATCTCGGCGCGCCCCGCTTGCAGCTCCAGCTTAATGGGCGCTGCATTTGCCTCATACAGCCCCAACACCTCCTTGATCAGCCTATGCAAGTCAAGCCGCGTTAATTGCAGGGCAGGACCGCGCGCGTAATCTGCAAAATCACTCACCATGTTTTTCATCGCGGAAACCTGGCTGACAATAGTTTGCGTGGCGCGCCGCAAAAGTTTTGCATCGTTCTCCTCTAGCTTGCTACTCAATTTATATTGCAAACGCTCAGCCGAAAGCTGGATGGGCGTGAGCGGATTCTTGATCTCGTGCGCGAGGCGGCGCGCCACTTCACCCCAGGCTGCCTGGCGTTCTGCCTGCAACAAATGGCTGATGTCATCAAACACCACCACATATCCGGCTTCTGCACCCTGTGTCAGACGTGTGCCACGGATCAACAAAATCTGGTTNCCGTTCCGGCTCAAACGCTCTATCTGTCGTTGCCACTCCCCGTCGCTGGTTTCCGCAAAGGCAGCCGCAATCGTTTCGCAGAACGACTGTAACAAAATAGATTTTTCTGCAATCTGCTGCAAGGACAGGCGATGCATATCTTCCAGCGGCGCTGCCAATATCTGCGCGGCACTGGTATTCACCGAGCGCAGCCGAAACTCCCCGTCCAGCGCCAGCACCCCTGAAGAAAGATGGGTCAGCACACTTTCCAGATAGCCTTTGGCGCTTTCGATCTCGCGCCGCTGCTGCTCGCTGGCACGGCGCGCATCACCCAACTGATGCGTCATCTGATTAAACAAACCCGTCAATGCACCCAGCTCATCGCTGCTGTGAATAGGATGCAAGCCGGTAAAATCGCCCTGCGCGACCGCGCGCGTACCTTCTGCCAGCGCTTCAAGAGACGAGCCCAGCTTCTCGCTGATAAAAAATGCAGCCGATATGGCCGTAAGCAGCACAACCAGCAAAGACAGCGTCAACGTAATGCCGTACAGCCGCTTCAAACCCACCCTGGACAAGGTGAGCTCCTGGTAGTCGCGATAAACAGATTGCACCGCTTCCGCATCCGCTTGTATCTGTTTGGGAACAACCTCGCTGAACTGCAATAAATAGCTGCCGCCCGAATAGCTGTTTTCTCTCACCAAAGCCAGTACGCGCAGACTCAGCCCCTTGTTGGGCAACGCCTCGATACCCGCGTATTGACCATTTTTCAACGCCTGTTGAATCATCTCTTCCGTTGGCACATCCGGCAACAAGGCATTTCCCCCCCCTGCAAAAGCCAGTATTTTTCCATCGGCTCCGAACAAGGCGACCTCGTGAATTGCCCCTTCATCAATCAACTGCGCCAAACCACTTTGAAATTGCGCAGGATTTTTTTCCGCGAACAACAACGCCATAAACTGGGTCTTTTTCGATAACTCCTTGAGGTTATTGTCGAGACCACTACGACCCAAATTGAGACCGCCCTCCAGTGCTTTTTCCACGCGCACGTCAAACCACGACTCGATACTTTTACCCAAGAAATTTACCGACACCGCATACACCAGCACGCCAGGCGCAACCGCTATCAGGGTAAAAAACAGCACCAGGCGCAAGGTCAGTTTTGAACCGAATACCTTGTTTTTCAATTTGAGGCGCAGACGCCCTATCTGGTAGCCCACCAAACCGAGCAAACCTAGCGCAAGCAAGCCTGTCAGTCCGAGCAGCCCATAGTAACTGACAGAAAACACCTCGGTGTTTACACTGTTACTCGATAACAGATAGAGCAGGGCAATGCCGACAAAGACGCTGATGGAGATCAGATATTTCACCGTTACTCCGCCTTGCCCGGATTGCGCGCCGCGCCCTCTTCGAGTCGTATCACCCAGCGATACCAGCCCGAATCAAGATCCCAGTCCTTGCTGGTCAACACATTCACTTGCATCAACTTGGGGAGTTGCCGGGTATCCAGCCGCAACCGGGCCGAGGCAATATAGCTAGCCTCTTTTTTCAGGGTGTCCGCCGGGATATAAGTCGAACTTTGACGAGCCAAAGTACGCAACATCTCATCAAGGCTGACAAAATTCTGGAGCAATGCGCCACGCGAAATACGGTATTGACGGGTAAGCGCATTGTAGGAAAGTTTGACTGCATGCTCGTTTGCAAATACCTGCTCATCCAGCCAATACCAGCGCGAACGCGTCAGCGAAAACTCGCTCACAAAATACAGTGGCACCCCCAGGGACAGCGCATGTTGCACCTCATAACTCGGGCTGACATTAAAATCTACAATGAATTGATAGCCATCCTCACCCAGACGCATTTCTGCCTTGTTTACCTCTATGCCCCCCGCATAAACCGATGTGGCGACTAACCACATTGACAAGGCAAAGCACAGCAATGCTTTAACGATCATGGCGCAGGCCACCCCAAATGATGAATCATCCGCGCTGTGCACGCCCCCCTCAACCCCGTTCCCTCGCGCCCGCCCCCCTCAAGGGAACAAGAGCGGGCGAGGGGTACGGTACGTCGCTGCGCGAGATTCACGTTAAGCCGTTTTTTGCAGCAAGGCATAAAAAAATCCATCATGCTGGTCATTCGGCAACAAGCCCTGTAGCGGCAAATCCATCGGCAAACGCAGCGCATCAGCTTGCCGAACCACAAACGAATCTATAACCTCTTGATTTTCCTGATTAAATATAGAGCATGTTGCATAGAGCAATTGGCCGCCAGATGCCAACAACGGCCATAGCGCATCCAGAATCTCTGCCTGCTGTCTGGCGAAAGAGGCCAAATCCTTCTTGCGGCGCAGCCATTTTATGTCGGGGTGGCGGCGCACCACGCCAGTAGCAGAGCAGGGCACGTCTGCCAAAATGCGCTCGAATGGCTTGCCATCCCACCATTCACCGGGATGAGCGGCATCACCACACAACAGGGTCGCGGATAAATCCAGACGCTGTAAATTTTCTGCCACGCGCTGTAAACGCTTTTCGTCCTTGTCCAGCGCCACCATTTCTACCCCAGCTGCTACCCCGGCACGCTCCAAAATATGTGCGGCCTTGCCGCCCGGCGCGGCACAGGCATCCAGCACCCGCATCCCCTTGCCGACATCCAGCAATCTCGCGGCATACTGCGCGCCCGCATCCTGCACCGACACCACGCCATCGAAAAAGCCGGGCAACTTGTCCACAGACAGCGGTTTATCCAATAACACCGCATCCGGTTCTATGCACCGTGCGGCGATGCCCAGTGCGGCCAATTGCTCAAGATATTCCGCCGTCGTGGCGCGCTGCCGATTAACCCGTAACGTCATCGGCGGATGCTGATTTCCCGCGTCGAGTAGGGCGGTGGCGCGCTTCTCCATACTGCGCCCTGAGTTCGTCTATCCACCACACTGGATAATTAAAACGCCCTTCGGCGGACAGAGCCGCCTGCGCCAGCAATTCGGCTTGATTGCGCAAAAAGTTACGCAGAATCGCATTCACCAGCCCACGAATTTTCGGGTTCAGCATATCCGCCGAACGCACCGCGTAATCCACCACCGCATGTTGCGCCGCCTTGCTGTACTGCAACTGATAAAGCGCCACCAGCAACAGATAGGTAATGCGCTGATCGGTCAAATGCTTGTGCAACAACAGATTGAGTACCGCGTTCAATTGCCCGTAAAAGCGCAGCGTGCCATAGCTCAAGTCTTGCAGCGCCGCGCGTTGTGCGGGGGTCCAAACCGATTTTCTGCGCAACGACTCATCCAGCACCTGGTTGAGATTGCGACCCTCTACCAGCACTTGCTGGACAATCTGGGTGGCCGCCAATTGAATATTGTGCATTTAAATTACCAAAAAATTATCGCCGATACGGATCGGCATGGCTTGCAGGAATTGCACAGCAGATTGCGCCTTGCCACCCGGACGTTGCAACACTTCCAGTCGTAAGGCGGCATCGCCGCAAGCGACGGTTATGCCGCGCTTGTCCACCTCCAGCACTTCGCCAGGCTTGCCTTGTTTATCCAGACACAAGGTAGCCTGCCAGATTTTGACCACCACGCCATTCAGGCTGGCCTGACACACCGGGAAAGGGTTGTATGCCCGCACCGCCCGTGCGATCTGTCGCGCATCTTGCCGCCAATCAATGTGCGCCTCGTTTTTGAGCAGCTTGGCAGCATAACATGCAGCCGCGTTATCCTGCGCAACCGGCATCAGGCGCTGCGCTGCCAGCAGCCGCAACCCCTCAAGAATGTCTTGCGCGCCCATCGCGGCCAACTTGTCGTGCAGCGTTTGGGCATTGTCTGTTTCAGCAATCGGGCAAGCGTCGCGGAGCAGCATATCGCCGGTATCCAAGCCCACATCCATCTGCATGATGGTGATGCCCGTCTCGCGGTCTCCCGCCAGAATCGCACGCTGTATCGGTGCCGCCCCACGCCAGCGCGGCAGCAGCGAAGCGTGGATATTCAAGCAACCGTAGCGCGGTATCTCCAGCACAATTTTGGGCAAAATCAGCCCGTAGGCCGCCACCACCATCACATCGGCATCCAGTGCCGCAAGCGCGCGCTGCACTTCCTCGTCCTTCAATGTTTGCGGTTGTAGAACCGTCAGCCCGTGTTGCAAGGCAAGCTGTTTGACCGGGCTGGCGGTAAGCTGCATACCGCGCCCGGAGGGACGATCCGGTTGCGTCAACACAGCGATGACTGTGTGTTCCTCAAGCAAAGCCGCCAAAGCACTGGCGGCAAATTGAGGGGTACCGGCAAAAATTATTTTCACTTGATTGTCCTAAAACTTTTTATCCACAGACTACGCAAATTCGCACAGACTTCTAACCTGGGTATTTATTTTTTCGTCACGACTCGCAAGCCAGCAGTGAGTGACACTGACTGGCTTTTAATCAGCGCAATCCGTTCAATCTGATGAAACTACCCAATTCTTGCCAAGCGCGTTGCCTCTGCAATCATTGAGGCGGACAAGCACTTGTCTTCAAAGCGCCTCGTGCCTGCGCTTCTTCAACTTGACACGCAGTCGCGTTTGTTTGAGTTGCGACAAATATTCGACGAACACCTTACCACGCAAATGATCCATTTCGTGCTGGATACAAACCGCCAAAAATCCTTCGGCGGCCAAGGTAAAAGATTCGCCTTTTTCATTCAATGCGCGCACGGTTACTTGTTCGGAACGCTTGACGGTTTCGTAGATTCCCGGCACGGACAAGCAGCCTTCTTCGCTCATCACCTCGCCGCTACAGGACAATAGCTCAGGGTTAATAAACACCCTTAATTCATCATGCGTATCGGATATATCCAGCACGATAATTTGTTCATGCACATCCACCTGCGTCGCCGCCAAACCGACACCCGGCGCAACATACATGGTTTCCGCCATATCTTTAATCAATTTGCGGGTGTTGTCGTTAACCTGACCGACCTTTTTGGCGAGAGTATGCAGGCGCTCATCGGGATACTGCAAAATTTGTAAGATTGCCATAAATGCTTGCTAATTTAATTGACTAGAGGCAGAATTTAACGCGTTACCGTAACACCGTACGCCTTT
>Ga0051980_10002921_pt1 | contig 12912 bp, 9 predicted proteins | sample CryGey13umfilter_2_FD_55014 | JGI IMG/M metagenome (GOLD analysis project Ga0051980, IMG submission 55014) | Groundwater microbial communities from aquifer in Utah, USA - Crystal Geyser 4/9/14 3 um filter | ecosystem: Environmental > Aquatic > Deep subsurface > Groundwater | place: USA: Utah...
CCTTGCGGGGTCGCAGGGTAACGCCTGCCTCCTGCCTCTCCTGTGAACCAACGCCTCATTTTATCTGAGCAAAAGCGTATCAATTTATTTGAGCGCTATAGAACCAGGGCATGTCTGCTGGATTACGGCATGGATGCCGGGTATCAAACCCACTGGGTCGTTCATCGAGCGTTTAAAAAAGGTCCTTACATCGGAGATGGGCGTTCCCACCACCTCAATGGCACTAATCTCCCGAACACCCAATCCGTCGGCAGCGGCAATCCGCACTGCTGGGATTTCCACGGTTTCAAATCCCATGACGTAAGATGCCACCGCATCTACGGCCACCGTTTGAGCCCCTGCAATGAGCAGGTTCATCTCCACCGGCGTTCCGGCGTGGGGCCCCTGGCCTTCCATGCCAATCACGGCATCTACCAGCGTCAGATCTGCTTCGCGCACTCGAAGCAGATCAGCACACTTTTGCCCAAGGTCCAAACGATGTAAATCCTGCTGTTCTCCGCTAGGATGAATATTAGGGATGATGCCTTGCCAGTTCTTCACTCCCAGGGTAACGATTCCTGCCAGATGGGTCTTCATCTTGGGCAGATTGATCACCCGGTCGGCATCCAACAAGGGTTTGTAAATCTTTGCCTGTTTGTAGAGCCTGGCCCCCTTTATCTGAACTTCTACCAGCTCTTCCTCATCAAAAAAGATGACACGGTCAGCGCCGCCTCGCTCCGCAGCTGCCTGCATGCCAGACATACGGAAGGCCGGCCGGGACCGGCCTACATGCTGCCCGAGAGAAGGGTTGTCTCCCACCCACACTTCCCCGGCCTTTGAATTTTCCTTGAGGTAGCTCACCATGGCCTCGATCACGCGTGGATCCACGACGGAAAAACTCTCGGGGGGGGCCTGAAAGGCAAGATTCGGTTTTATCAAGACCGTTTCGCCCTCCCCCACTATATTGTCAATGGATCCCACGGCCAAGCTGATTGCCTCCCCGATCTTTAACTTAAGCTGGGCAACGTCTTCCTCATAGCGCACAAATTTGCCTCCAAGAAATTCGGGGTTACCTTTTAGCGCTCCTGTTTTTACAATAGCTACTTTTGGTTTAGACATGATAACCTCCATACGAATTACGAACAAAAAGCGGTGAGTTACAGACTTACCGCCAAAATCAGTTCCGAAACCATTCTTGATCCCGGCTAATCATTTGACGGGAACGGTATTTTGTTTTCTTTCTCATCAAAAACCTTCATTCCAATCAGCACCAACATGTTTGAGCACTTCCTTGCGACGCGCGCTACCGATCTTGGTGAATGAGGACATCATTCGCATAAATGCAAACCTTGTCCTCGGGTAGATCCAGCGAGACTTCACCGGAAGGGATCGCAGTGCCGGGGTTCAGCTTCATCCGTATTATCTCTTCTTGTATTCGGACAGTTACGACCCTGCAGTTGCCAAATTCCTGCACCATATTAACCTGTCCTTTGATCGCCATGGCATCCTTTGATTCGGCGAATTTTACGTTTCTGGGCCTGATACCTATTTTAAGGTTCCCGACGCCTGCGGGTATTGAAACATTACTGGGAATAGGGATGGATCCGCCTGCAGTCTGTAATCTATCGTCCGCCGGTACGCATTCAATGAAGTTCATGGCCGGTGAACCGATAAAGTACCCGACATATGTAGTTTCTGGCCGATTATAGAGTTCCTGTGGAGTTCCTGATTGAATAAGCTCTCCATCGCTCATTACAATGATGGTGTCCGCAAAGGTCATTGCCTCATTCTGATCGTGGGTCACATAAATCATGGTCAGACCATAGAGTTCATTGATCCGTTTCAATTTGCGTCGGATTTCAAACTTCAACTGTGGGTCAATAACGGTCAGCGGTTCATCCAGCAGCAAGGCTGATACGTCGTTGCGAACCAGTCCCCGGCCCAGTGATATAAGCTGTTTTTCGTCGGCGGCCAGTTTCCGTGCCGGCCTTTTGAGCTTGTCCGTCAGGTTCAACAGTTGCGCCACTTCATGCACTCGTCGAGTACGCTCGGGCTGGGGCATATGTCGGCAAACCAGAGGGAAAGCCAGATTTTCCTCGACGCTCATGAGGGTATATATAACCGGAAACTGGAAAACTTGGGCAATGTTGCGCTTTGCTGTTGGAAAATGGGTGAAATCCACACCGTCAAAGAGGATCTTGCCCTGGCTCGGGTGGATCAGTCCGGATACAATGTTGAGCATGGTGGTCTTTCCGCATCCGGATGGCCCCAGCAGGGCATAGGTGCCTCCGTCTTTCCATACCAGATTCAACGATTTCAGAGCATAGGTCGGCTCGTCGGAATCTGGTTCATAGGTGTGTGCAATGTCGGACAGCTCAATCTTTGCCATTGGTTATCTCCGCTAATTCTCGGTTATCGCGGGAGCAGCGATAAGGTCGCCACGAGGCGAGAAGGCGTAAATTCTATCGGAATCAAGATTTACCTGTACGGTGCTTCCGATCGCATGCTGGGAAACACCGTCTTCAAAGAGGATAAAGGCTCCTATATCAGCCGAGAGATGAAGTATGGTCTGTGATCCGCTGATTTCGCTCAGTTCGACTTTGCTTCCTATCACCCCGCCAAGGCTCAGATCAGATGTGCGCAAGCCGAAGCAATAGGTTCCCTGTGGGAGGTGTGCCAGGTGGGGCGGAATAGGTAGTAGCACACTTCCTTGCAACTGGATGGCGCCATTTTCAATTGCGCCATCAAAAATGTTTATGGGAGGGTCGTTAATGATTTTGGCACACCGGATTGTAGCCGGAGCATTGAAAACGGCCAGCGGTTTTCCCTTTTGGATGACGGCGCCTTTATCCATGATGATAAGCTCATGGCCCAACTGGATCGCCTCGGCAGGTTCCGTTGTCGTGTAGACCACTATTGCATCATCCTGTCCTTCAAATATATTCTGGAATTCTTCACGCAACTGCTCTCGCAGCTTGTAGTCCAGATTTACAAGTGGCTCGTCCAGAAGAAGTATTTCAGCCCGCTTCACCAGTGCCCGCGCAAGTGCCACACGCTGTTGCTGGCCCCCTGACAGGGCTGAAGGGCGGCGCGTTTCAAAATCGGCAAGACCCACCATATCCAATACTTCCATTGCCCGGCGTTTTGCTTCCTCAGCGGGCACACCGGCCCGCCTCAAGGGGAAGGCCACGTTGGCAAGTACCGTGAGATGGGGATAGTTGATGAACTGCTGATATACCATAGCCACGCGGCGCTTCCAGACCGGTAGGTGCAAGTAATCTTTGCCGTTCAGTGTCAGGGTGCCCTTCTGCGGTTGCTGGAGCCCGGCAATAGCTCGCAGGAGGGTAGTTTTCCCAGCAAGTGTGCGGCCAAGAACCGTGTAAAGGCCCCCACGCTTGAATGTTAAACTGACATCATCCAAAAAGGCGATGTCATCGACTCGGATATCTATATGCTCCAGGATTAAAGCCATCCAGGTCTCCTTATCGGATCGCGCCCGCCATGTTGCCGCTGGAAAGAAAACGCTCCACAACGAAGGCAATTATTACCAATGGTGCGACAGATACCAGCGCCGAAGCCGAAAGACTCCACCAAGGTGTTACAGAGGAATTCAGGGCGACCACGGCGACAGGAAGAAGCTGGGTCTTGGTGAAAGTTAGAGTGAATGCAAAGAAGAAATCGTTCCAGCCGAACATGACGCAGAAAAGCCCTCCGACCATTATGCCCGGCAGAGAATTCGGCAGAATCACCCGCACGAAGGCTCCGATTGGATTGCACCCATCTATCAGGGCCATCTCGTCTATCTGCGGCGGAACATTATTGAAAAAGTCCACCATCACCCACGTTGCAATGGGCAGAAGAAGAGCCACATATACCAAAATGAGGCCTGGGATAGTATCCAGCAGCCCCAAGAACTGAAGCATCAGAAAAAAGGGAATGGCCAACACGATGGGCGGCATTATCCGTTGAGCTATGAAGAAAAAGGTTATGTCGCTGTTCTTGACAAACCCTAATCGGTAACTGAAGCGAGACAGTCCATAGGCCGCTAGCGTCCCTAAAACCATACTGATCAGACTGGCACTCAATGTAACTATGGCACTTGAGATGAAAGGAGCAACGATATTTATGCCCTGTCCTCCCGTACGTACCAAGACTTTCCACCCTTCGAGGGACGGCTCGTATTGCAGCCAAGGGATATAGGTTGCTCCTCCCGTTACGCCGTTTGAGGTTTTGAAGGAGGTAGTAAGCGCCCACAGAAAAGGGAGTGCAACAAATGACGACCACAGCAGGATAGCCAGGTATTTCAGGACCAGATAAAGGGATTTCATAGTTCAATCCTGCGCAATTTTGCGGGTTAGAATCTTGGCAATGATGGTCAGGCTGATGATCATTATAACAAGGTATGCGAGCGACAACGATGCCGCATAACCGATCTGGTAGTCCCGGAGCCCTCGAATATAGATATAATAACTGCTTGTCTCCGTTGCGGTACCGGGTCCCCCGGAGGTCAAGACATAAACAGTTTCCATTAACTTAGAGGCCTCGATCAGCCGAATCAGGATCGCGCCGATGGAGATTGGCGCCATCAGTGGAAATGTGACGCTGAAAAAAGTTCGAAACGGCCCGGCGCCATCAATGGCTGCTGCCATGTATGGCTCATTCGGCAGGGACATCAATCCTGCCAGGAGCAGGAGAAACATAAAGGGAGTCCACTGCCAGACTTCCACTAGGATAACGCTTACCATAGCCATGGGTCCGGTAGAAAGCCAGCTCAATGGCTCAAATCCCAAAATCCTAATGATGTCGTTGGCCGGTCCCAGGGATTCGTGCAGAATCGTTCGCCAGATAACCGACATGATCACCGGCGTCGTCATCATTGGTACGAGAAAAAGGACGCGAATAAACCGTTTGAGAATAATGTTTCGCCAGACAAGAAGTGCCAGGCCGAATCCCACCAGATATTGAATAAAAACGGAACCGGTCGCCATCAGGCTTAATCGAGCCAGCGATTCCCAGAACCGCATATCCTCAAACAAGCGCCCCCAGTTCTTGCCCCCAAACCAGTCAAGCCCGGGTTTCACAACATCCCAACTGGAGAAACTGACGCGGATGGTAAAAAGGAGCGGGAAAATAATAATCGCAACCAGGACAATCAGTCCGGGAAGTAGAAAAAATTGTTTGTATTTCAGTTTCAGCAAAGCGCCTCTGAACAGGTAGCGACTGGCATGAGGTTAAACCAAAGGATCCACATAAAGGGCTTCTCAGCCCCTGAAAAAAACAGGCCGTCCGGGCTTGTCCACGGCCTGCATATTTTCTAGGGGCTTACTTACTTAACGTTGTCTTCGAGAGCTACCACGTTTTTGTAAGCTTCTCGGACTCTTTCCTTACCGACCCGCTCGACGATTTGGCGCCACTCCTTTGCAACACCGTCCATGGCTGCCTGGGGAGTTTCCTGCCCGGCAAGGGCTTTTGAAACCCCGGCTGCCATGGATGACATAAATTGGCCCACGCCAGGAACCCGAAGGTCAAAAACACGGTTTTTACTCAAGTCCATACCTGACAGCGTCTCCACATAAGTGGAGGCCGTTTTCTTGTCCCATCCCAGCTTCTCAATCCAGAAATTGGGATCAAAATGTGTGGTTCGGTATGGGTTTACACCATAACGGCCGATCTGCAGATCATGGAGAGTGTTAGCCTCATTGCTGAAAAAGCAGAGGAAATCAAAAGCCATATCTTTGTTTTTGGACATCTTTGATACGGCCGAGGTCCAACCCCACGTGATGTAGGGAGCCCGGTTCGGCGTTTCGAAGGTGTCCCACTTGCCTGTCTTTCGATTCCATACCTTATGGGCCCCAGGCAAGGGCGCCGCTGCAACCTTGTTCCGGATGGGACTGTCCTTTTGCATAGCCTGGATAAAGGCATCGTCCCAGGTGTAGGTCATGAGCGTTTGGCCCCCACCGAAGGAGAAAATTTCATCCCCAAGGCCGAAGTTATTGCCGCCAGGGGGAAATGCTTTCTGGGCTTTGACAAAAAGTTCCAGCCCATGGACCCAGCCCGGGGTATTGACCAGCGGTTCCATGGTATCGATGTCAAAGAAGAAGCCGCCCTTGACGTTGGGATGTTTTGCATACGGCGCTACCCTGCTGATAAAAGCCGAAAACATCAAGTCGTCACGCTTGGCTACTTCGGCGCTACCATACTTGGTCTTTCCACTGCTGTCCCAGCTCCAGCCGGAAAAATAGATGGCTATTTCGTTATATTCTTCCCAGGTTGTTGGAACACGCAACTCCTTCCCGGTGTCCTTCTTGTATCGCGCCTGCATTTTAGGGTCCCCGAAGATATCACTTCGATATTTCAAATAGTTTCGGTCGCCATCCACCGGAAACTGGATCATCGTGTCGCCCCAGGTGGCCACGCCTTTGTAGTTAACCGTCACCTCCTGCATGCTCTTGGTATTGCGATATTTTTCAGGAACTGGTTCAAGATAGTCCTTAAAGTCACCGATCCACAAAGAGCCGTAAAAAAGTACATCGTAGGCATTCTGACCGGTTTGAAATGGTATCATGATCCTCTGGAATAAATCTCCAAAGGGCACGTGTACCACGTTCACCTTTGCGCCTGTTAGTTCTTCAAACTGCTTGGCATGAAGCGCTGTCGGTTCTCCCATGACCGGAACCGCGTGGGTAATGATGTTAAGGGTTCGCCCGGAGTAATCCTTAGCATCGATGGCTTCGAAGGAGCATTCCCCACCTATATCCTTTTCAATTCCGTACTTGGTATAGTCAGCCGCCTGGGCCACAACACCGATGGTTAAAAGAAAAATCGCTACAACCACAGAAATAACATACCGCTTCATAGCCTCCTCCTATCCTCAAAAAAAGTTGTTGGTTCAGGGAATCAAGACCACCCGGCCTATACTTCTTCCCTCCCTAAGGTCGCGTAGAGCCTTATTCACCTCGTTAAGGGGGTATTCCCGCGTGGTCAAGGACACCAGGCCGCGATCGACCATGGTGATAAGTTCCTTTAACTCAGAAATAGTTCCCCCCATAATGCCTACAATGGTCTTTTTGGAGCGTACGATCTCCAGAGTGGAAATCACTAATTGGCCCCCGTAGCCGACCAGGAAATAGTGACCTCCACGCCTGGTAATGGACAGTCCACAGTCCACCGTGCCGTTTTTCCCAACGAAATCAATTGTGGCATCCACACCCAACCCCCTGGTCAACGTACGGATTTTTTCAGGGTAGTGCTCGTCGGCGATAAAGGTATAATGGGCCCCCACTTTGCGGGCCAATTCGAGTGCTGCCTCCGACTTGTCCACCACAATAATTTCCGTTGCACTGAGCGCCCTCAGAACCTGTATTCCTATATGCCCGAGTCCACCTGCTCCCAGTACCAGTGTATAATTTCCGGGCGCCAGATGTTCCGACGCGCGGCGAACTGCGCTATAGGCGGTCAGCCCGGCATCGGCCAACGGAGCAATATCCATGGGTGAAAGATGGGGAGGAAGCCTGATCAGGTTTGACTCCTCCGTGAGCATGTATTCCGCAAAGCCGCCATTCCGATTGAACCCGGGATAACCGTTTCGCTGATGATTCGAGTGAACGGTTCCAGTTCCGGAACCTGCAGTGTCTTCACCTGCCATCGGATGAATAATAACCGGATCTCCAACCTTTACGGATTTAACCGAGGAGCCTACTTCTTCCACCCATCCTGCATTTTCATGCCCCAGGATCAGAGGTAATTCAATCCGCATATAGTTACACCATATCCCTTTGATCAACTCCAGATCTGTCCCGCAGACCCCTGCGCCTCCTATCTGGACAATAACATCCGTAGGCTCCTCAATGGTTGGTTCGCTAACATCCTCATAAACCAACCACTCGTGGGCTTGCAGCGATGTATCGAAATGGTATAACTGTGCCGCCTTCATCCTCAGTCTTCTTAGTACCGCGGTCCCTTTTACAGTGGATATCTCATTCTTTTCGATCCGGACCTCTGCAAGGAAAAAGGCCGGAGCGGAGCTGCAGTTTTCTTTCTCCAAGAGGCTAAGCAAGTCTTGTGCCAGTAATCTGCTCAAAAATAAACACCCTAGAAAAACAGTTAATTTTGGGTAAACTATCCTAATGTATCAGCCACAAGGCCGGGTATTAGGTGTTTAGAAAATGCACAACTGAACACACCATTGTTAACAGAATAAACACTTCCCTGAACCACCACGAACCTCCCACATTTTTGATAAGGGCTTGACAATTCCTTTTATAAGTTTTAGTTCTGATACAATATATTACCATAGAGTCGCAAAGAGTATTCTGCTGCAGTTGCGATGGAGACACCTCCGGTTGGCCACTCTTTTCTTTAAAGGCCAACTCTTGAAGAGGCAGCTGGTTTCCACATTGTGGAGAAAAGACCGATGGGGGAAAGTGCACGCACCTGCCTGGCCCGTGAGGGGATAGTCCCGGCTAGATTTTTCAGTCCTGAAATACGCGAATCATGGAAAAGATGCTTTGATAGCGGGCTCGATCCGTTCGGTGATCCGACTACGGTCCAAGTCGCAGTAGCTCAACTGAATAGACGCAGGGAGGAAAGCTATCTTGTGCGTCGACTGGCAAAAATGGAGATGGAAAACCTCCATCGTCAAATCGCCGGTTCCAACTTCATCATTATTTTTGCTGATAGCGACGGCGTCATTCTCGACCGCGTCGTGGACGAATCCATGGCCGCCAGCAACCCCGACAGGACGCTCCCCGGTTTCATGTGGCAGGAAGAAATAAATGGCACCAATGCCTTGGGCATGGTTGCAGTAACGCATAAGCCCGCCATAGTACATGGAGAAGAACATTATTTCAGGGATCATACAAGCCTGACTTGTGCTGCCGCACCTATTTTGGGGCGAAACGGCAAATTGGTAGGGATTATTGATGCGACTTCCGACTGTCGATCGCGGCAACGCCATACACTGGCGCTGGTAGGGATGTCTTGCATCACAATTGAAAACGGCTTGTTCAGAGAACGCCACAAAGGAGATCTCATCCTTGAACTCCACAGCCGCAGTGAGTTCCTGGGTACCCTGCAGTCAGGCTTACTTGCCTTCAAGAAAGATGGTTTTCTTGATGAATCAAATCGGTTGGCCATGCCTTTTCTGCAGGATATGCAACCCATGGCACGGATTCATTTCGACGAAATCTTCCTTACGCCTTTTCGAGAGTTCCTAAACCGCTTGCCAGGGAGACAGATCAGCCTCTCTCACCGACAGAGAGGGCAGTTCTTTTGCAGTGAGGGCCTTTAATTATCATGCCCATAAATTGACTGCACCGCCGGCTCTCATTCGGAAACGTCCCAGCCCCACCGGGGAAATCCACATGGTCTGCGAGGACCCTGTGGTCCGATCATCCATGCACATGGTGAGAAGGGCCGTTGAACTGAACGTGCCGCTTCTTATCCGGGGAGAAACCGGGACGGGAAAGGAGTTGATGGCCCGCTATGCTCATGCGGTAAGTAATCGCAAGGGAGATTTTGTGGCTATCAACTGCGCCGCCTTTCCGGAATCACTGATTGAATCCGAGTTGTTCGGTCATCAGGAAGGGGCTTTCACCGGATCGGTCCGAGGCGGGTCAAAAGGGCTCGTGCGGCAGGCCCATCTGGGAACTCTTTTCCTGGATGAAATCGGCATGATGCCTGCTCAGATGCAAGCTAAACTGCTGCGATTCCTGGATCGGATGGAGATCCGTCCGGTGGGAAAAACCACCGAAATTCAGATGGACATCCAGTTGATCTCTGCAACCAATGAAACATCGAACGGAAAAGAAGTCATGAGTCATTTCCGGCCGGATCTGCTGTATCGCATCAACACTATGGAGGTTTGTCTGCCGCCATTGCGTGCGCGTCAGGATCTTCATGAGATTATAAAGGCCATAATGGAGACATTCAGCACCCCTCTGCAACTGACGCCCCAAGCCCTAAGCATGCTGAGAGCTTATGACTGGCCTGGAAACATCCGGGAACTGAAAGGTTTTTTAACTCGCGTTTTGATTGCCTCTGGAAGAGGAATCGTAACAGGCGAAGATGTGCAAAAGAGCCTCACCACCACCGCTTACACCGAGGTAGCAAGATATTCGGCCAAAGACCTGGCCACCCAGGAGCAAAGAATAATCCTTGACGCTTATGAAAGTCATGGCGGGAACATATCCGCTGTATCCCGGGAACTCGGCATATCCCGGAACACCGTCTACAAGAAGCTAAAAGAAACCCGAAAGGATCGACAAACAAGCCCCTTCCTTATCAAAGGCATTTAGGTCAGGAATTATGTTCTCCGCCTGCAATATTTTCGATTAAGATTGTTGGCGGCCGCCTGAAAAGGACTAAAAATTGACGGCTTCGCAAAAAGTCCACCTTTTGAGTTGCGCTGCACCCCTCATCGTTTCAGCCTAAGTCTAATTAACCCAAATTCATGAAAGCAAAAAGATTCTTATGGAATAACAGCATGTTAAAGACATGCCGCTTCGTTTTCTGGCACTACATCTTTGCGCGATCAGAGAATCTTTTTCACCACCCGCCCCGGCACCGAAGCAATGTTCAAGGCGTCATATATGCGCTTTTGATGAGGCTCCGGCCGGGATGATTTCCGGATGTGGATCACCTTCCCGTCTTTCCTTCTTTGCGTGATAGTGTTGCGGGTATGCATGGATAATCTTTCTCGGATCTTCGACCAACTGTCATGGATGCCTTTCTTTCTAAGCTTGAAGCGAATCGTATGGAGGACATGGTATGCAAGCACCGTAATGAAGAGGTGGCCATCGGAGCGCCGCTCAATGTGATGGCGTATCGGTCGGAAGCCCAATTCAGACTTCATACACCGGAAGGCGTCCTCTACATCCCGGATGGTGTTGTATCCCATAGCTCCTGCTCACCTACTCCCTGTCTGTTTGTCCGGAGGGAGTAAACGCCGTCTGTGTTTTCAAGGTGTTCTTTCAAACTCCATAAAAGAGAGGTTGCGCGCTCTTTGTCATTTTTCTCAACAGTAATCTCAAAATGACGGGCACTCCTGCTGTATCGTTCCTTCAGGCGGCCAATCCGCTCAAGAACCTTCTCATAACTCTTTATGCCGTTCTTTTTGCTCAGGCCTGCCTCTATCTTCTTGAGCCCTTCCTCGAATCGCTGCCGGGATAGATTCTTGATCCCTTCTTCCTTCTTCTCCTTGCCGATAGAATGACACCATAGCTCAACCTCCTTAGTTTCCTCATCGCTCTTAAGAGCCGCCCTCACCAATGAGTCCTTGTCTTGCTTGACCGTCACCATCCGCTTAGCCAACTCTTCGGGAATCTCTCTTTTTCTACGCCGAGACACCGCAAGGTAATCATAATGATTATCCCGGAGCCACGCTATATTATCCTCAGTGGCAATACCGGCATCGACAATAATCAGGGGTTTGTTCAACGAGGGGTTTTTCTCTAACCCAGGAGCATCTTCTCCAAGGTCTTCCCTTCACTGACATTGCCTTCAAAAATACGGCTGCGTTTTGGAAAACCATCCCCATCCAGTACCAGACCCAGGGTCACTAATGGGCAATCTGAACGCTTCTCTTTGGACTTGCCGAATTTAGCCTTCTTGTTTAACTTCCCCGTCCCCTCAAGAAAAGTATTGGTCAAATCATACAAAACAATCCTCTCTTGAAGATTGAACAAGGTTTTCTCCTTACAACTCAAATACTCCTCAAGCTCATCCCGACCCTTCAATAGCTTGTCCGCTGCACGATAAACCCGGTCCTGTGGCAACAGGCTAAAATCCGTTCCCATCAACTCATCTATCGCGCTCTTGTGCCTCAACCACCAATGGGTTGATAGTTCCGATGAGGGGTTTATCAGGCGTCCGGCTATAACAGAAATAGCAACATCTTTCCATGGGCGGCTCAATCCCATTTCAGATAACTTCTCATCTAAACCCAGCTTCCTGATCGTCTCCAACACCACATGTTCAGCCCCCACCGAACGGGGCTCATCATTTTCAGTGCTGTTGACATCTACCACCTGGTAATCCGGCAAATACTCAGATTCCCCCAGCTCGGCTGCGGACTTCCCGGACCGGATCAGATGCACTACATCAGTATCACCTTGCTTGATAATCCGCCTGGCATACTTCCTGGCTAATCTTTCCACCTCCTGCGAACATTTAAATATAGGCTCCTGGCGGGTGATAATCTCCTCGATCCGATTGGCCAAGTCCTTCCACTGTGCTTCAGGAAGATCAAAGTCAGCGCCCAGATTTAATACGCTTCGCTGTCGTGGTCCTCTCTCCGTCCGGAAGGATTCGACGAGCTTGAAGGTCTTATACTCTCTCCGATTTTTCTTTTTCTGAATGGATGCCCGAATAAACATGGGGCCATCCTACCACAAAAAAAGCCACTGTCAATACAAATNTATTACTTTCTGGCACTACAAATGACATTTTAGCCTATATNTAATCTTAACCCATTGCAATTACACATGTCATAGTTTTTGGCAAACCCGATTTAGGCCATTTTCTGGGGAAAAGTCATGAATTTGGGTTAAGGGAAGGCAGAAAGGTGCAGGCCATTGATCTACGGCCAGGTGATTCCCTTGCATCTGTCTACCGCACTCGGGCCAACCAAAAAGGATACCTGCGTCTTACCAACGGTAAGGATACACCGCTTGAGCACCATTTGGTCATATCCTGGAACTTGGGCCGACGACCCAACTATCCTTTTGAACACGTTCATCACCTTAACGGCCAAAAGGATAACAATTTGCCGGAAAATCTGAAGATAATGACCGCTGAAGCTCACAACGCAAGTAAAATGCTAGGGATTCTTAATTCTATGTATAAAGTATGGGACGAGCGCAATCCGCTGTACGGACTTGATTTTTCCGGACCCAACAATGGCCGTTATCGAAAAGACCTTGACGACCAGGAGAT
>Ga0051980_10002929_pt1 | contig 12898 bp, 9 predicted proteins | sample CryGey13umfilter_2_FD_55014 | JGI IMG/M metagenome (GOLD analysis project Ga0051980, IMG submission 55014) | Groundwater microbial communities from aquifer in Utah, USA - Crystal Geyser 4/9/14 3 um filter | ecosystem: Environmental > Aquatic > Deep subsurface > Groundwater | place: USA: Utah...
CTGCTGGCCTGGAGCGGCTGGCAGATGCGCCTGCACTGGCCGTTTTATGTCGGCCTGCTGACCGCCGCCGGCATCGCTGGTTATCACTGGACCCTGATCCGTGAGCGTGAACCCGCCCGCTGCTTCAAGGCATTTCTACACAACAACTGGTTTGGCGCAGCGGTATTCGCCGGCATCGTGTTAAGCGGCTGGGTCCACTAAACCTTGACGCATTGTGTCTGCTGAAGCGTCAAGGTCTACCATGAAGTCTATCCAGCAACCCGACCCAGGAGGCCGTCATGCAACAAGGCCGTTTGCTTCCCGTTCGGCTGCGCACTGCTCGCGATGTTCGGCTTGCCATCCACGGCAAGCCCGGCTGCGTGCCATCAGCGCCTGCCTGGAAGAACGCGGCTACAGCGTGAAATGACGGCGGTCCCAGACCAATTCGAACGTGCCGCAATCCTGATTGGTGAGGAAGGCGTGGCCCGACTGGCCGCCAGGCACGTCTTTCTGGCCGGGCTGGGCGGCGTCGGCTCCTGGTGCGCCGAGGCGCTGGCGCGCGCCGGCGTCGGCCGTCTGACCTTAGTGGACATGGACACGGTGGCGGTATCCAACATCAACCGGCAAATGCCGGCGCTGTTTTCGACGGTCGGCCGCAAGAAGACCGAGGTGATGGCTGAGCGTGTCCTCGACATCAATCCAAATTGCGGCCTGACCATCCTGGACACCTTCATCGACCCGGATAACGTGGACGGCCTGTTGGCCGCCGACACCGACTTCGTGGTCGATTGCATCGACTCGCTCAATTGNAAGGTGGCCCTGATCGCCACCGCCTACCGGCGCGCTATCCCGGTGGCGGCAAGCATGGGCGCCGGCAACAAACTCGACCCATCGCGCATTAAGCTGGCCGACATCTCAAAGNCCCAGGTCTGCCCCCTGGCGCGGGAAGTACGCCATCGGCTGAAACGTCAGGGGATCGAAACCGGGATTCTGACCGTCTATTCGGATGAATCCGGGCGGCCGCCCCGGCCGCCCGAGGCGACCAGCCACGGCCGGGCGCGGGCGGTCAATGGCACCATCTCCTACCTGCCGCCACTGTTCGGCCTGATGCTGGCGGGGGCGGTCATACAGCGATTGCTCGTTACCGATTGCAGCCAGAAATAGCCTTGGGTATACGAATGGTCGGGCCATGCCCGACACGGCGGCCATGGGCCACCCTATCTAACCTCAGTGGCGCTTGAGCAGGTTCTTGCTGACCCAGCCTTCGCCAGAACTGCCCTGGACGAACACCGACCCACCATCTTCCTTGCCCATGAACACCACTTCCTCGCCACGCCCGAGGGTGGCTAGGACGCGACCCTTGTTGCCAGGCCGCTCGTAGAGCTTGACGTTGTCGATCTTGGNCGCCAGCACGTCGCCGTCGGTCCAGCCATTGGCCGTGACTACCTTGCCGGACTCATGTCTGAGATCACCCTCGGTGCGCGCCAACTGCGGATTGTTGCGGATGGAACGGACGATGTTGTTCCAGTTGTCCAGAAAACTGGCGGCGATCACCTTACCCTCGGCGGTGTTCTCATAGGCGCCCAGGGCGCCAAAGCCGTGGCCCGCTCCACCCAGGGCGCCAATACCGAGATCGGTTTTACTGGCGGAACCCTGGGCCGAGGCCACTTGCAGGCTGGAACGGGTATCGGCCAGGGTCATGCTGGTCTGCGCCTCCTTGAACTTGAGGCCGACCGCCAACAGCGCGCCACCCCGGCCCAACAGCCCACCCAAGGCAGCGCCGACGCCACCGGCATCCTTGTTGGAGATCGCCACATCGGGCGTCAGGACAAAATCGGCGGTCATCATCTGGCCCTTGCCCATATTGGCATTGCTGCGCAACTCGCCGCTCTGGGCTAGGTCACGCTCCTGCATCAGATTGCGCATGGCCCGGCCGCGCTCAACCACCATGAAGCAGTTGGATTGCTGAACTATCATCCGGATCATCGGGGTCGGCGAGGTCAGGCCGATGCGCATGAGGGCATGGCCAACGTAGTCCTGCGGTTCGGAAACGGCCAGGGTGCCATAGGGTCGGTCGCATTTTTCCAATTTGGCCGATTCACCCTCGCTGCCGCTAGGCCCGGCGCCGCCAGACACGGCATTGCCATTGTTGTCCTTGCTGTCGCTGCCTAATTCAAGGCCGAGAAAACCGGCGCTGGCGGGGGCCGCTGCGACCAGACTCAGTGCGATCAGGGGAATGGAGAGTTTGCGGGCCAGGCCCTGAATAGTACGTTGCATGTCACCTCCTGTGTTTATGCACGGATTGGGCCTGATCGGCCCCTTCGGCCGGCATGATAATTGGCTGGAGCGAGACTCGCCACTCCCGCTCGGTCAATCCCGGAAGTTCTGGTACTGCAATGGAAAGTCGGTAATTGACTTACGCACCAGGGCGATGGTGTCCTGGAGCAGGTCGCGCTTGGCGCCGGTGACCCGCACGGTGTCGCCCTGGATGGTGGCCTGGACCTTGAGCTTGCTGTCCTTGATTAGCTTGATGATCTTTTTGGACAGTTCCTGCTCGATACCCAGTTTTATTTGCAGGACTTGTTTGACCTTGTTGCCAGAAATTTTCTGCACAGTGCCGTGTTCCAGGCGCTTGGTGCTGTCGTGTTCCTTTTTTTCCAGCTCGGGAAACAGGATGGCGATCCCCTGCTCAAGTTGGAAATCGGAATCGCCGAACAGGGTGATGGTCTTGGCCTTTTCATCCAGTTCAACCGCCGCGCTGGTACCCTTGAAGTCATAACGGTTGGCGACCTGACGCGACGCCACTTCGATGGCGTTTTTCAGCGCCACCATGTCGGATTCAGAAACGATGTCGAAGGATGGCATGATCGTTACCCAAAATGACAGACGTAGTGATAGGCCTCGCCCGGCGCGACTTCGATGTCGAAGCTGGAATTGCCTGGCACCTTGAAGGACTGGCCCGCGCCGTAGGTATTCCACCCCGTCTCGCCCTTGAGGCGGACGCGGCAGGCGCCGGCCACGCCTTCCATGGTCTCGGGCACGCCGGTGTTGAAGGTCAAGGTGGCGGGCAGGATTACACCGACCGACTTCTTGGTGCCATCGGTGAACTGCACGGTGTGGGATACGCACTTGCCGTCGAAGTAGACGTTGGCCTGCTTGACGACGCTGACGTTGTCGAATTGGGACATGGTTATCGTCTCCTTGCAGCGAGTTTGGCGGCAATCCGCAGCCGCAGCGCGTTGAGCTTGATGAAGCCGCCCGCGTCCTTCTGGTCGTAGGCGCCGGCGTCGTCCTCGAAGGTGGCGATGGTGGAGTCGAACAGCGAATCGGACTTGGAGTCGCGACCGACCACGATGACGTTGCCCTTATACAGCTTCAACCGCACCGTGCCGTTGACGTTGGCCTGGGTGTGGTCGATCAGCGCTTGCAGGGCGCGGCGCTCCGGCGCCCACCAGTAGCCGTTGTAGATCAGTGACGCATAGCGCGGCATCAGGTCGTCCTTGAGGTGCGCCACTTCGCGGTCGAGGGTTATCGACTCAATGGCGCGGTGCGCCTTCAACAGGATGGTGCCGCCGGGGGTCTCGTAACAGCCGCGCGACTTCATGCCGACATAGCGGTTCTCGACCAGATCGAGCCGGCCGATGCCGTGCTTGCCGCCCAGTTGGTTCAGCCTGGCCAAGACTTCGTGCGCCTTCATGGTCTGGCCGTCGATGGCCACCACGTCGCCCTGCCGGTAGTCGAGCATGAGGTATTCGGCCTGATCCGGCGCCTTTTCCGGCGCTACCGTCCAGCGCCACATGTCTTCCTCCGGTTCGGCATTCGGGTCTTCCAGGTGGCGACCCTCGTAGGAAATGTGCAGCAGGTTGGCGTCCATCGAATAGGGCGAGCCGCCCTGTTTGTGTTTCATCTCGACCGGAATGCCGTTGGCCTCGGCGTAAGCCAGCAACTTTTCACGCGACAGCAGATCCCATTCGCGCCAGGGGGCGATGACCTTGATGTCCGGCTTGAGGGCATAGGCGCCCAGCTCAAAGCGGACCTGATCGTTACCCTTGCCGGTGGCGCCGTGGCAGATGGCGTCGGCGCCGGTGGCCTTGACGATCTCGATCAGGCGCTTGGCGATCAAGGGCCGGGCGATGGAGGTGCCAAGCAGGTATTCGCCTTCATAGACGGTATTGGCACGGAACATCGGGAAGACGAAGTCGCGCACGAATTCCTCGCGCAGGTCGTCGATGTATATTTGTTCCGGCTTGATGCCGAACTTCAGCGCCTTGGCGCGCGCCGGTTCCAGTTCCTCGCCCTGACCCAGGTCGGCGGTGAAGGTCACCACCTCGCAGCGGTAGGTGTCCTGCAACCATTTCAGGATGACCGAGGTGTCCAGCCCGCCGGAATAGGCGAGCACTACTTTTTTGATGTCGCTCATTTTTCGATTCTTCCCAACAACAGGTATTCCATCAGGGCCTTCTGTGCATGCAGCCGATTGGCGGCCTCTTCCCAGACCCACCGATTGCGGTCCGTCGATGACCTCCGCGGCGACCTCTTCGCCACGGTGCGCCGGCAAGCAGTGCATAAAAAGTGCATCCGAGCGCGCCACCCGCATCATATCGGCATCGACCTGCCAGTCGGCGAAGGCCTTCTGTCGCGCCGCGTTCTCGGCCTCAAAACCCATGCTGGTCCAAACGTCGGTGGTCACCAGGTCGGCAGCGCGGCAGGCGTCGATGGGGTCGGCAAAGGATTGGTAATGATCGGTGCCGAACAGATTGGCGCGTTCCGGCTCGACCTCATAGCCGGGCGGCGTGGAGACATGGACGTTGAAGTCGAGTATCTCGGCCGCCTGCAACCAGGTGTTGCACATATTGTTGGAGTCACCGATCCAGGCCACGGTCTTGCCTTGGATGGGGCCACGCGTCTCGATGTAGGTGCAGATGTCGGCCAGTATCTGACAGGGGTGGTATTCGTTGGTCAGCCCGTTGATGACCGGCACCCTGGAATGGGCGGCGAAGCGCTCGATGATGTCCTGCTCGAAGGTGCGAATCATCACGATGTCGACCATGCGCGAGATCACCTCGGCCGCATCCTCAACCGGCTCACCGCGCCCCAACTGGGTGTCGCGGGTATTGAGATAGATGGCCGCGCCGCCCAATTGATGCATCCCGGCCTCGAAGCTCAAGCGGGTGCGGGTCGAGCTCTTCTCGAAGATCATCGCCAGGGTACGGTCGGCCAGCGGATGGTAGGGTTGGTAGTGTTTGAACCGCTCCTTGATGATACGGGTCCGCTGAAACACATAACCAAGCTCATCCCGCGTCAGATCGCGGAACTGCAAAAAGTGCTTTACTGCCATCGCAACCTCAGTTCAGCCAGGCCCAGATCAGCGCGGCCAGCTTATCGGTAAGCAAACCGGCTTCGTCCTGGCTCATGACCAGCGGCGGCAACAAACGGACCACATTGTCCGCCGTCACGTTGATGAGCAGCTTTTCGCTCAGGGCCAGTTTCACCAGCTCAGCGCAAGGCCGATCCAGCTCGATGCCGATCATCAAGCCCTGGCCGCGAATCTCCTTGACGCCTGGCACCTGGCCCAGTTCGCGGCTCAATGTCTCGCGGATGAAGGCGCCGATCTTCAGGGCATTTTCCAGCAAGCCTTCCTCGGCCATGACATCGAGCGTCGTCAAAGCTGCGGTGCAGGCCAGCGGGTTGCCGCCGAAGGTGGAGCCGTGCTTGCCGGGCGTGAACACCTCGGCGGCGGCGCCACGNGCCAGGCAGGCGCCGATCGGCACGCCGGAACCCAGCCCTTTGGCCAGGGTCATCACATCCGGCATGATCTTGCTGTGCTGAAAGGCGAACCACTTGCCGCTACGGCCGATGCCGGTCTGCACCTCGTCGAGCATCAACAGCCAGGCGTTCTGGTCGCAGATGGCGCGCAGCTTGTCGAGATAATCGACTTCCGGAATCTGTACGCCNCCCTCGCCCTGATACGGTTCGACCAGGACGGCGACGATGTTATTGTGGTGCGCGGCCAGTTTAGCCACGGCCTCGGCATCGCCGAACGGCACCCGGACGAAACCGCCAACCAACGGTTCAAAGCCAGCCTGGACCTTGCGGCTACCCGTGGCCGAGAGTGTCGCCAAGGTGCGGCCGTGGAAGCTTTTTTCCATGACCACGATGGCCGGATTGTCGATGCCCCGATTGTGGCCGTGCAGACGCGCCAGCTTGATCGCCGCCTCATTGGCCTCGGCGCCGGAGTTGCCAAAGAACACCCGATCCATGCCGGACAAGGCGCACAACTTGTCGGCCAATCGTTCCTGGGCAGTGATGCGGTAGATGTTCGAGGTGTGGATCAGCGTGCCAGCCTGTTCGCACAAGGCTCTGACCAGCTTCGGATGGGCATGACCCAAACCGTTCACGGCCACGCCGGCCAGTGCATCCAGGTACTGGTCGCCATTTTCGTCGTATAGCCAGACGCCTTTGCCTCGGGCAAAGGCCACCGGAAGACGCGCATAGGTTTGCATCAGGTGTTCGGACATAAGGTTCACCGCTAAATAAAATCGGCGACATCTAGCCGCCGGGAGCGGGTAACTATACCCCGATTCGAGGTTGGAAAAAACCTCCCCGCTTGCCGTGGCCAAGCCAGGTCGCCATGGCTTGGAAATGCGCTAATTTTATCCACAAAACTTGTTGATAACTCTGTGCATAAACGCTGCATAGCCTTGCTAACCGACTGTGGCGGCTGGGGGTTTATGGTTAAGTTCATTTTTTAGGCCATTTGTTTTTATCTTTATTTTTCAAATAGTTACAAAATAATTCAATCTCTTCAATGGATTAGCGTGAAGGTAGGCAGCGAGCCATCATCAGCGATGCCGCCAATAGCGTTGCTCCGTCGCATCGGCATGTAGTTCAACCCGGCCGGCAACCTTGAAATCGATCCGTAGGGCGCCTTCCTTATCGGTGCGTACTACCCTCACCCTGGCAGCGCGGTAACGGCCTAGCGTTACCGGCGTGGGATGACCGAAGCGGTTGCGATAGCCGACCGAGATCAACGCCGTGTCCGGGTGAACGGCTTGAATGAACTCCGCCATGGAGGAGCCGCCGCTGCCGTGATGGGGCGCGACCAGGACGTCCGATTGCAATACCTTGGCCGGCAATAACGCCAGGCTCAACTCGCCCAGCCGGGCAATGTCGCCAGTCAGCAGCGCCGAGCCGTAAGGGCTGGACACCCTCAACACGCAACTCATATCGTTGCCGGAAAACCCCGGTTCGTCGTAAAAACGCGCAACCGGGTGCAGGACGGCGAAATCCACCCCATCCCAGCGCCATGTCTGACCAGCCGTGCATTTACTCGCGCCAGCCAGCGNATAGGACGCCAGGCGCCAAACCGGGTCATGGCTGACCAGCAGCGAGGCCGCCCCACCGCTGTGGTCGCTATCTTCGTGGGAGACCACCAGGCCGTCCAGCCGCTTGACCCCATTGGCGAACAAGAACGGCGCCGCGACCCGAGCGCCGGCATCTTCACCCGAGGCGTAACGCGGACCCGTGTCATAGGCCAGCGCATGGCCGCCGGTGCGCACCACCAGCGCCAGTCCCTGGCCGACATCCANCATGTCCAGTCGGAACTCGCCCGGCGACAGGCGTTCCCGAATCGGGAACAGTAAGGGCAGGAACAATACCGCACCCAGCCAGCGGCCATGAATGCCACGCGGCAAGAGCAAAATCAGCGTACCCAGCAAGGCCAGTAGCAATACCCGCCAATCCGGGCTGGCGACATGCCAGACCGGCTGCGGCAGGGCAGCCAGCCAGGTCAGGCCGGTCATGGTCAAGGCAATCACCCCATGGGCGAGATGCGCAAGCCAGGGGATAGGCAGCAGTGCCGCTGCCAGGACCAGCGGCACTGCCACCAGGCTGATTAACGGAATAGCAAAGGCATTGGCCAGCGGCGAGACCAGCGAGACGCCTTGAAACATCAACAATAAAGCAGGCGTCAGGGCCAACGTGACGGCCCATTGGGCCATCAGCCACTGGCGCCAGACGGCCGGTCTGGCCAAACGACCCGATCCAACATAAAACAGCACCGCCACAGCACCGAACGATAACCAGAAACCCGGCGCCAACGCGGCCCATGGGTCTATCAGCACGACCAGGGCCAGCGCCGCTGCCAGCACCCGCGTCGGCGAATCGATCCGGCCCAGCCACAACGCCGCCGCGGCCATGCCGACCATATAGAGCGTACGCTGCGCCGGCAGGCCAAAGCCGGTCATGGCCACATACCATAGCGCGGTGGCGAACCCGACCAAACTGGCGGCCTGGCGTGCCGGCAAGCGAATTGCCAGCAACGGAATACGCCGCCAACCCCAATTGACCAGCGCGAACACCAGGCTGGCTAACAAGGTCACATGCAGACCGGAGATACTCATCAGATGGGTCACGCCAGTCGCGCGGAACAACGTCCACTGGGTCTCGCTAATGGCGTTCTGATCACCCACCGCCAGGCCGACGATCACGCCGGCATAGGGCTGCCCGACCAAGGCGCCGTTCAGTCGCTCGCGCACGGCCTCGCGCCAACCGTCCAGCAGCGCCAGGGGGTTGTAACGACAGGCATAAGCCGGGCTGAATCCATCGACCGCATAACCCTGGGCGCGGATAGCCCGCTCCAGCAACCAACCCTCGTAATCGAAACCACCGAAATTGACACTCGCGTGTGGCCGACCCAGACGCGCCGTGACGCTCAGGCACTGGCCGCCTCTTGGCGCGGCAATGGCCGTATCGGTAAAGCTGGACACCGTGATCTGGACCTTCTTTGGCGCGTGCGCGCCCGGCGTGGCGACGCTCGCCACCCTCAGCACGAAGCGCCAGCCTCTCGGGGTCTTTTCCGGCAGGCCATCGACCCGGCCGATGAGCCGCATATCGCGCCCTTCCCAGGCCATCGGCAATTCATCCGCCAAACGCAGCTCGGCCCGCCAAGCAGCGTAAAAAAAACCGGCGGACAGGGCCAGCACCAGCGTCAAAGCCGGTCTAAGCCAACGACTATTGGGTAATAGGCCCAAGGACAGCAGGACCGGCGGCAGCAGCCATAGCCAGCGCAAATCCGGCAGCTCGGGCCGGGTCTGCAAAACAGCAGCGCCCAGCGCAAACGCCAGGATCAGCAAGCGCAATGGCATGACCCGATCCCGGCGAATATGACCCGCATGAATATGTTCCCTGTCGAACGTATTGGCTGTCTTAGGCTGTTGACCCAGCGTTCACCTGATATAACCAGCCCCGCCTGACCAGCGCTTTTTCAATCTCCACCGCAATAAGTACCACAACCGACAACGCCAGACAAAAGATCAGTTCGCCCAGACTTAGGGGAGCGGTCTTGAAGATGGGATTAAGGAATGGCACATACAACACGGCCAGTTGAAGAACGAGGATCAGCAGTACCGCACCCAGCATGGGCAGGTTATTTAAAACTCCAACGGCGAACAGGGATTCACGCTCGGAGCGGATCGCCAGCACGTGGCCCAGTTGCGACAGCGTTAGAACGGTGAACACCATGCTCTGCCAATGCGCCGAGCCGCTATGGATCGCCCAGGCCTGCACCAGCAGCGTCACCCCGCCCATCAACAAGCCCACCCACAGGATGTGCTGCCACATGCCGTGGGCGAAGATGCTTTCTTTCGGCGAACGCGGCGGCCGCTGCATGACGTTGCGCTCCGCGCGCTCGCCTGCCAGCGCCAGCCCCGGCAGGCCGTCGGTGACCAGATTGATCCACAGGATGTGAATTGGCAGCAACGGGATCGGTAAACCGAGAAAGGGCGCGAGGAAGATGGTCCANATCTCGCCGGAGTTGCTGGTCATGGTGTATTTGACGAACTTGCGGATGTTGTCGAAGATGCGACGCCCTTCGCGCACCGCGTGGACGATGGTGGCAAAGTTGTCGTCCAAAAGCGTCATGTGCGCCGCCTCGCGTGCCACGTCGGTGCCGCCCCTCCCCATCGCCACGCCGATGTCTGCCATTTTCAGCGCCGGCGCGTCGTTCACGCCGTCGCCGGTCATGGCAACGAATTCGCCTTTATCCTGCAGCGCCTGCACAATCTTGATCTTCTGTTCCGGGTTGATGCGCGCGTACACCCGCACCGATTCCNCCTCGATCTCGAATTCCCCCAGCGACAGCCGTGCCATCTCGCTGCCGGTGAGCACGCGGCCGCCGTCTTCAACGATGCCCAGCCGACTGGCGACAGCCCGCGCGGTGGCGGGATGGTCGCCGGTGATCATCACCGGGATGATGCCCGCGGCCTTGCAGGCGGCAACCGATTGGGCCGCTTCAGGGCGCGGCGGGTCGATCAGGCCGGCCAGCCCGATTAAGGTCAGCCCGGCTTCCAGCGTGTCGGCATTGAGTGACTCCGGAATGCCCGGCAGCCGCTTCAGCGCAAAGGCCAACACGCGCAAGCCCTGTTCTGCCAGCCGTTCGGCTTCGTACTGCAACCCCGTTTGATCGATCGCCACAGTACCACTGGCGGACAGTTGGTCTTCACACAACGACAGCACGCCCTCAGGCGCGCCTTTCACCAGCATCAGCACCGCCTCGCCGTCGCGGTGCAGCGTGCTCATGCGCGCACGTTCGGAATCAAAAGGAAGCTCCGCCAGGCGTGGCAAGGTTTCATGCAATGCTGACTTGCTGAATCCGGCCGCCTGCGCGGCTTCGAGCAGCGCGGTCTCGGTGGGATCGCCGGCCAGCTTGCCGTCAGCATCGGCCACGGCATCGTTGCACAGCGCCATAACGAGGCCCAGTTCGCGCCAGGGCGAGCCGTCCGAATTCCGCAAGCCGGACCGCGTTTCGCCCTCGGCCAGCACGCAGTCGACCTGCATCTGGTTCAACGTCAGTGTGCCGGTCTTGTCGGAGCAGATAAAGGTGACCGAGCCGAGCGTTTCCACCGCAGGCAGGCGGCGGATCAGCACGTTCTGTTTGGCCAGGCGCGCCGCCCCCAACGCCAGCGAAATGGTGACCACCGCCGGCAGCGCCTCGGGGATGGCGGCGACGGCCAGGCTAATTGCGGTGAGCAGCATCACCAGTGGTGGTTCACCGCGCAGCCAGCCAGCAATGAAAATGATGGCGCAAATCGCCAGCACCACCAGTGCCAGTTGCTGGCCGAAACGCGCCAGCCGCTTCTGTAGCGGCGTTTTGCCGGACTCGCCTGACAGCAACGCGGCGATTTTCCCCAGCTCGGTCTGCATGCCGGTCGCCACCACCAGGCCACGCGCGCGGCCATAAGTCACAATGGTTCCCTTGTAGGCCAGGTTGAGTCGGTCGCCGAGCGGCAGATCGGCTGCTTCGAATTGCNCCTCCCGTTTCTCGACCGCCTGTGATTCGCCGGTGAGCGCGGATTCGTTCACCTTGAGCGAAGCCAGTTCCAGCAGGCGCAGGTCGGCGGGAACGATGTTGCCGGCTTCCAGCTTGACAATATCGCCAGGAACCAGCTCGGGNGCGGGAATCCGCTGGACCTTGCCATCACGGATCACGCTCGCCATCGGCGCCGCCATCTGCTTGAGGGCAGCCATGGCACGCTCGGCGCGATATTCCTGAACGAAGCCCAGGATGCCGTTGAGCAACACGATGATCACGATGGCGATGCTGTCCTGCGGCTCGCCCACCACGCCGGCGATGACCGCGGCAGCGATCAGCACCAGGATCATGAAGTCGATGAACTGCGCAGCCAGCATGGCGAGCGGATGGCGCCGACCGGTTTCCCGCAGGGTATTGGGACCCAATTGAGCCAGGCCGGCGGCGGCCACCTCGGAGGACAAGCCTTGGCGCGCGTCGCTGTCCAGGCGGGCGACGGCGTCCTCGCCGCTCAGGCAATGCCAGTAGGGCTGGGTCGGTGTGGTGCGATCAGCCATACAGATAGAAGAACCAGGTATTCAACAAATAAATGACCAGCAACAGCAGGCTGATCCAGCTGACCGTGCGCAACACGCGCGATGCGGGCCGCAGCACCAGACCGACCACGGCCAATCCGCTCATCATCATGGCGGAGAAGGCGGAGGTAGCGTGGGTGAGGGAGACATCGGCCAACAGGGGGCCAGGCAGATAGGCCAGATCGTCGATTGCCAGGATGGCGATATTGAACAGGTTGCTGCCGAACAGGTTGCCGATGGCTAGGTCAGCCACGCCCATGCGCAGGGCCGCCACCGTGACCACGACTTCAGGAGCCGAGGTAACCGCTGCGACAAACAAGGTCCCCACGAAGCTTTGCTGCCATGCCATCACCGCAGCCATATCCCTGGCGATAAACGGCAGCCAGATTCCAGCCGCCATCACCGCAACCGAGGCCAGGGCGTAGCCTTGCACCGCCTGTTTCAGGCTCACATCGGGATGAATCTCGACGCGGTCTTCCACATACTCGCTAACTTGCGCCTTCTCGTAACGGTAGAGCGAGCGCATGGCCAGCAGATACAGCAGCAGAATGACGGGCGTATAGAGGCCGACATGGCCGATGGAAGGGATGGCGCCTGCGCGGTACAGCAGCAGGTTGAAGCCGGCGAAACCGATCAGGGCGATGCCGTAACCGGCAGCCAGCACGTTGCCCTGCCGCGCGCGCGTGTAGACGGATTCCTTGCGATAGAGAAAATCCAGCAGCACGATGATGAGCAGGTTGAACACGCAACTGCCCATGATGTCGCCCACGGCAATATCNGGNACCCGGGCAACCGTCACGGCGGACAGCCCGGTGACCAGTTCCGGCAGGGATGTGACCGTGGCCAGCAGGATCAGTCCCACCCAGCTGCGGCTCATCCCGCTTTTCTCGGCGATGATGTCGCCATAGCGCGAAAGCTTGACGCCCTCGACTCCAATTACAGTGAGGCAAGCAAGCAGCGAAAGCCAGATGATGATGTGGTCTTGCATACTGAATGGAAATGCGGCTCAATATTCATTAACGTTTTGCAACGCAGT
>Ga0051980_10002936_pt1 | contig 12881 bp, 9 predicted proteins | sample CryGey13umfilter_2_FD_55014 | JGI IMG/M metagenome (GOLD analysis project Ga0051980, IMG submission 55014) | Groundwater microbial communities from aquifer in Utah, USA - Crystal Geyser 4/9/14 3 um filter | ecosystem: Environmental > Aquatic > Deep subsurface > Groundwater | place: USA: Utah...
GGCCCCGCCGCAATTGGGACACGTCTTAGGCATCGTTCTCCTCCTCGGGTTCGACCCTCTTGTCCTCCTCGTCCCCCGTCCTTTCCTCGGCGGCGACGACTCCCCCTGCCGGTATCGTCTGGCGCCTGGTTCTCAGCGCGAACTCCGGAGGGTGGAACGAGCAGACTGTCGTCTCCCCACCCTCGACCTCCTCGTCGATGTACAGCTTCACGTACCAGCCCCAGCTCCGATGGACGATCCCGTAGACGTCCATCTTGTTGGTGATCTGGTCGAGGCTGTGTGCGTAGTCATCCTCGTCGAGCGCCAAGACACCATCGCGAGCCACCGCCGTAATCGCTCGCCGGTCGTCGATGCCCAGGGTCTCGGCGATCCGATCGAAGGCCTTCGTCCGCATCAGGTAGAAGCAGCCCGAGCGAACGAGGGACTGCACCCGGTGCAAATCCCACACGGGACCCCTGATCTGTTTCCCCCCTGGGCCAGGCATCATACTCATAGGATGGTGGGACCAGGTCCCATTGTCAACAGAGAAAATAGGACTTAGTCCCACTCATCCAGCCTATCGGATGGGCGACGCCATAACAATTCGATATCAAATGAATTTCTACGACTGGTGCGTCCCGAGGGGTCTGGCGACCCAGCACTCGCGGAGCCGTGGGGCGGGGTGGCGCAGGTGTTTCCTCAGGTGTTTCCTCGGGCACGACAAATGGCGACAAAACGCGACAGTACGAGACACTCGACTCGTTTGATTCCGCCTATTTGTAAATGATTACAGGTGAGTAGGCAGGCTTGGGAAGCTGACACTCTGCCAACTGAGTTAATCCCGCATGCAAGTTTCTTCTAAGCTACTTGAATCGTTCTCCTAATCGTAAGAAATCAGCGCCGCGGAGCAAATAAAACACAGTAATTCCAAGGGCCATGTTGCGGCGCTGATCATCTAAATATGCCGAGCCCTCGGGTTTGTCAAGCAGTTGAAAGCAGTGCGAAGAAGGGAGCAAAGGCGGCGAGCATCCGAACCGCTGGATGCTCGCCGCCCTTGGCTACTGACGTTTGAGCTTTGAGTTGTGGGCGGGGTGGCGGCAGATATCCACCCGGCCGGTGTAGAGCTTTCCGGGCGCCTCGTAGAGGTTGTAGGTGATGAACATGCGATCGAACCGCAGCCGGATGTCCTTGACCACGATGGAAAGCAACTCCCTCTTCTCCTCCAACGAGTAGTCCGCCAGGCTGATACCCTGGAATTCTTCAAGCACGCCAAGCTGTTCAGGTGGAGTCCCTTCGCGTGCCTGCCTTGACCTCAACTGTGCAATGTTCTCTCGGACCTCGATCAGTTTTTGCTTGGCCTCCTCCTTGGTCATGGTGTCATCGGCAATGGCATCGATCAGACGGGCAAGCCGGCGCTCCTGCTCCGCGATCTGTCGCTCAAGGTCAACGTCAGTCTTGGGACCGTCGTTCTTCACCGCCCGTTCGTAGGCGTCCCTGATCGCCGTCACTCGGTCGAGCGTATGCTGGACGTGGAGCAGTAGCGGTTCGTCTATCTTGTGGCAGTAGATGAGGCTCTGGTTCTTACACTCGGTCGGCTCGCCAACACGGATCTTGTAGCGGTTACAACGGTAGTAGTGATGCGTCTCGATCCTGCCACTGCGACGGTAGGTTTTCTTGTCCGTATGGCCCTTCATGGTCTTGCCGCAGTACGCACACATGAACATACCCAGGCCGGTGAGTAGCCTCGTTGCAGCTTCCCGGCCAGTTCGGTGGTACGGCAACCGGCCAGCACTGGCTTTGCGAAGGGCGAGCATCTCGCTCTCGTCAATGATTGGCTCCCACTGACAATCGATGATTGTTCCATCGTCGAGTTCGCGCTTGGCGGAGTACTTGAGTAGCCGGTCTCGGGTAGTCATGCGGGACAAGGTGGAGGGCGCGAGGTCAAACTCTTGAGAAACGACATAGACGCTGGCCTCTTGGAGACGGTGGAGGATCTGACGCGCCTTCTCTTTGTCCTCTGGCGTGACGACAATCTGCCTGTTGCCAGCCGGCCGATATGGCCATGGCGGGGGACCGCCAAGGTACTGCCCGATCCTCCAGGCTCGATCTCGGCCCTCGGCCATGCGGCGCTTGACCTGCTGCATCTCCACGGAGGAAAGACCACCTTGCATCATGAGGATGAGCCACTGGCTGGGGTCGGCCGGGTCAAGGATCTGGCCAGGGATGGCCAGCTTCACGCCGTGGGAGCGGCAGAGGTCGATGAACTGTAGGTACTGCACGGCGCTGTCGTCGCGGGAAAGGCGGGAGAGCTCGATGCAGAGGACGATGTCCATCTCAGAGCGACGGATCTGCTCGATGAGCTCTTGGAGGAGGGGAAGCTTCGCTTGGTCGGCACCGGATGCGACGTCATCATCGAAGACGGTTGCACGCCAGCCCTGAGCGCTGGCATAGGCGGGAAGCTGCTCGCGCTGGACCTCGAGGCGGTGGGCCTCCTTGTCACGGTCCTTTCGCGACTTGCGGATGTAGATCCCGCAATTCAGTTGCCTGGTCAATCGGTATCCTTCGCGGGTTGGTGACGGCCATTGATTCGTCGCAGGTGCTCGATGTGGAGACGGGCAAGGCGTTCGGCCACCCAGGCCGGAGCCTGCAGGTCAGGCAATCTATCCCCGTCGCCACGTGGCGAAATGGTAGGCCGTCGGGGTTCATGGTTCTTATCCCGCGATGACATCGTGCTTTTCCGCCGTTCATCGTGACGGCGCGAGCGGAAGAGTCAGGGCCAAGGCCCTGCGGGCTATGTGGATCCGGAAGGGCTTGATCCAACCGCTGGATTCTGTTCTTGATCGTCCACATGTCAGGTGGCGAGCACATCGAGTACATGACCGAGAACGAGCTGGTCATAGAGTACCGACGGCTTTACCCCGATGACCGAGGCCTCGCGTTGCTCACCAATGGACATTTGCGCTCCACTTGGAATAGCAGCGGTCTGTTCGGCGAGATTGGCAGCCACAAGGCGGTCAATGAGCGGCGGCCTGGAAGGACCACCCTCTACAGGCCCGATGCCATCGCCAGGCTGCGGTACGTGCTCGCCGGCGATATCGCCGGCGTCGGCGCTGAACGAATCAAGAGAGCTCTGGAGTTGGGAATCCAGCGCGAGGTGCTCGCACTCCTTCCAAGCGCGAGGACGTTCAGGTATGTCCTGACCAAACCACTCGCCCTGTTGCTCAGAAGCAAGCGACCGGAGCGGTTGTCGGCCCAGGCCGTCCACCGGCGGCTATGGGAGTGGCGGCGCACCGATGTGGATCGGGTACTCCAACGCTTTGTAAAGAAGCATCCCGACCAGGATCCGGAGGAGCTTCTCGAGTGGCATCCGAGAGCGAGGAACGTCGTCCCACTGTCGTATTACCTGGAAGCGCCGCGTGTACCCGAAGACTACCTCCAGGATCTACGCCAAATGCCGTCCAATGATCTTGCGAGCTTGCTCACTGCGATGCGGCGAGTCGTGGACATCGTGCCTTCAGCGGCCCCGCCAGAACAACGAAGTGCCGACCTGGAGGTCATCTCGCACCATGTCGTCCGCGAATACAGCATCGAATACAAAGAGCACCCCGACAAAGACGGGCAACGCGCCCTGCATGTCTACACCGTGAATGCCACACGACGACGTCTGACCTTGCTACAACACACATGCAGCCATCTCTACGCGATCCGGGAACAGCCACAGGACTGGATCCAGCGTTGCCATAGATGTGACCACTTCTTCGCTGTCTCTGATCCTGATCAGGAGACATGCCAGCAATCCGGCTGTCGGGGGTTGCAACCAGACAGAGGCAATACGCCGCTGCCATAGCCCGCAGACCCCTGGCCCTCCCAGCGTATCGCCGACTCGTCACGATCCGGATCGTCACTGTTTTCTGATCCGCTCGAACCAGACGAGGTGGCCGTTGATCGACGACCCTGCCAAACCGTGGGCAATACCTCTTTCCCTAGTCCACCGCTTGATCCGCGAACGGCAGTACGACTGGCCGCGCCGATGCCCGTGCGGTGGTGATCTCGATCAGCGGAGCCTGGGGCTTTTCGACTGCCGCCGGTGTGGACGGCTGCTCACGGGGCTCGAGTGCGCTGCTCCCCAGGCGGACAAGATCGTAGAGCTAGCCGGCGACATCTACCCTTATGCAGCCTCGACCGACTTCGCCGCGCAGCTCACCGTCGCCTTTGCAGACCACGCTCGGGCGATGGTGGATGTGAAGCAGCAGCACGCTGCCCTGCTGGCGCAGCCTGATGCGCCCGCGGATGTCCCGCCTGACGTGATCTACGGCCACGCCTTGGGGCGAGATCCCGGTGGCGGCATCAGCGTCCCGATCTTTCAGAACGGGATGCTGGTGTGCGTCGACGTTGTCGTCGGAGAGGCGATGGCCTTTGCTGACTCCCCGGCGGTCCAAGTGCTGCTTGGCGATCCGCCAGGGGACGTCATCGTCGCCGTCCGAGGACTCGCCCCACTCTTCGTCCACCTTCACCTCGAGGAGTGGACTGCAGTCGGGCTGCACCCAGATCTCGAGCTGTCCTTGCCACAGGAACTGGCCGGGAGCGTGCGGAGGATCTTGCTCGCCAACGACCTCAGGGTCGAGCGCCGTGATGAATTGACCCAGGAGTTCCTGCAGCGCGGGGCCGAGGTTCGTCTACTCGGTGGCCAGGTCCGGTGGTCGGACGCGGCGTCCATCCGTTTCGCCATCGCCCACAGCGTCGATGTCGTCCTGGATCGAATCGATGGTCTTCCGCCTGTCGGGAGCTTGGATCACGAGAAGGAGCGGCTGGCCCTGCTGATCTTGATTGGTAGCCTCCCCGACTCCGCGGCCGCCCGGCGCGACAGCTACTCCCGTGAGCTGGCGCGGAGAACGAACAGACGACAGCGAGACGTCGCAGCGGAGGTGCACGAGCACCGCGAGCGCATGGCTCAGGCCGCGCAGGTGATCTGGCCCGAGCGCAGCCATCGCGTCCTCCGGCTGGGTCAAGACTGCATCGACAGCACGCTCGTCTATACCCAAATCGTCCGCATGAACGATGGCGAGCTCCGACGCCAGCCCGTGCTTGTTACCGGCGGCCGCGAGATCATCCCGTTCGGCGACCCCAGACTGGACGATCTTGGCATTGAGACTCCGATCATCGCCGCCGCTCAGTATCCGCCAAGGTGGAGCCAGGGGACGGCGGTGCCGAACTCGCTGCCGCAATTCGTTGCCGGCGCTTCAGAGACCAGCCTCGCTACCGTCGTCGACGAGCTAGAAGAGACCGTCGCAAACTACCTTTGGTTCAGAAGCCCTTTGACCTACCTCGTCGTCGCACTGACTGTCGTCGCGACGTACTGCTATGCCGTCGCTACGACGGTGCCGTATCTCTTCTTGTTCGGGTTCAAGCGAACCGGCAAGACGTTGCTGCTGGAGATCCTCGAACGGCTTTGTTTCAACAGCTTCATCGGATTGCCCACCAGAGCTAGCCTTTACCGACTGACCCACGAGTACGGCGCCACAGTACTCCTCGACGAGGTCCGACGGTCCATCCATCCTGACGTTCTGGCCGTGCTCAAGACAGGGTACCGCCGCGGCGGAGAGGTGATCATCGTCTGCCGAAATCGGCCCACATCGTTCAACACGTTCGGGGTGAAAGCATTCGCCGGTACCAAGGGCTACGACGACGAGCTCCTCGACCGGGGAATTCTGGTGGTCTGCGAACGCCGCCAGGGAGTATGCCGCGACTTCGATGTCACATCGTTCGAGCGCGAGGTCGGGCAGCCGATGCGCGACAGGTTGCACTGCGTCGCGCTGAACAACGCAAGCAAGATCGCAGATCAACTCACCGATCCAGCTACCGCTGGTCGGCTTCGAGGCCGGGAACGGGAAATCTTTGTTTTGGCGGCTGCCATCGCACGCGCAGCAGATCTAGAAGACAACGGCGATCGATTGAAACGACTGATGGTTTTCGCGGAGAAGAACGAGGCGGCCAAGAACGCCGTGGTCACATCTGGCGTTGATCTCCCCAGCATCGTTGAGGCGGTAATACACTTCTGCATCCCTAACCGGGCCGTTCAAAATCAACAGCACACCTACGTCGCGGCCGACGTGACCGCGGCAGTGCTGAAAGCGTTGGGGAAGTCCAAGACCGTTACACCGAAGGAGGTCCGGGAAGTGGGAGCCGAGCTCGTCCGGACGGGCCTCCTCGGGACGACGAAGGACGATCGGCCAAAGCTGTACGTCCCGCGGCACGGCAAGAGCTGCGCGTGTTGGATCCTGCTGCCGGAGCGGATCCAAGAAGTGGCCCACGCGCTCGGCGTGACACTACTGACAGCAAAGGAACGGACGAAGCCAGTTCAATCCCCTCCGTCCGAACGTGATCCAGGGTGGGTTCGTGCTCTCTCGCCGGCAGAGGTTGCCGCTCTTGGTGCACAGGAGGTGCGGGCGTTGACCGCAGAAGAGGTCCGCTACATGTACCGAGATCAAATCGAAGCGTTGCGGGCCGAACAGATCTGCGCTTTCACGGCGGAGCAGCTTGCCTCGTTCGATCAACAGCCCTTAGTGATGTGGTTGACGCCTGCGCAAGCGGCCTGGATGTCGCGCGACCAAGCGCATGTTCTGTTGGGCGAGGTCGGCAAGCTTGACTACTCGCATCAAGTGAAGCACCTCGACCCGGCCGTCCTGAAAACGCTGCAGGACGTGCTGGCTGACGAGGACGCGCCTGCTGAAAGCGAGTCGTAGGATGGCGTTCGAGCGTCTCGCCGAGATCGATCGGAAGCTCCACGCGGACTACGATGAGCTCCTCGGCGATCACGAGTCGGTCTTCTCCTCGAACACGAAGCTCGGCTGGTCGATCGACTTCTCCATCGCTCGGACGTGTCTGGGGCGTACGCCGATCTGCAGCGCGGTCTGCTACGGGACGCGCAGGGGCGCGGTGCAGGCCGCCAACCTGGACGTGCTGGAGAAGCACCTGCGCGTGCTGCGCTACTTCCAAGAAGCCGACGCCGAGGTAGCGGCCTGGCGCGTGGTCACCGAATACGAGACGAAGCGGATGTCGTGCCTGCGCTGGTGCGGGGTGGGTGACCTGACCATCGAGGTGGTGCGCGTGATCAACGTCATCGCCCGCGAGTACCCCCACGTCCGGCAGTGGGTGGTGAGCAGGATTCCCCACCTGCTTGCGCAGGTCGACCGTCGCGCAAAGAACATCGCGCTGATGTTCTCGGCCGACCAATCACTCGAGTCGGCGCTCGCGGTGGCCGAGATGGCCCGCTGCCAGCACCCGCTGGTCAGGTACTCCTTCCTGCGCACCGATCCCGAAGACCCAATACCGGATGGCATGAACGTGGTCTTCGATGTCCGCAAGGGCATGCCCAGTCCACCCTCGGCGTTCACGTGTCCGGCCGACGCCGGCCGGTTCCCACTCAAGTCGGATGCCTGCGAACGATGCGGATGGCGCTGTGCGCGTCCCCTCGGTGAGTGAGATGGCTCTTGCGAGGAAAGAACCTGGAATAACATGCCATTTTGGTGGACCGGCCGTCTCACTCACCGAGACGCAAAGCGTCGCGGGGGGACCTCGGCTGGCCGGGACCATCGTGTCTGCCCTGACCTGGGCCACCGCAACGCCGGTCACTGGACACTACTACCACCATCAGACTGGGGTCGCTGAAGACGACTGATCCCGCGGAGATAGACCAGATGAGCAACTGGACAACGACAACGAGAGAAGAGGTCATCGAGGCCTTCAGGCGGTTCCACAAGAGAGTGGAGGCGATGCGCTCTGCGAATGTCGAGCGCCATCCGGCCCCGCCTCAGAGCGACGAACCCAATCTCGTCCCCAGTGACCACCGAGGTGACCGGCGAGGGCGGCCCGCCTTCCGCCGCAGGAAGATACTCGAGATGATCAACCAGGACCCCGGCTCTCTCTGGTTTGACCCAAACGACAGCCGGGGTCCGCTCCAGTACCTCCCCACGCACCTCAACGAGAGCCGGCTCAAGTGGCTTCAGAAGATCGCGCCGATCAAGGGCATCGAGAGCCTCACTGGGGCCGACGTGGTCATCGTCACTGCCTGGGACTCCCGGTCAGGGGTGCGCTTCCGGTGCGCTACGCCGTCCAAGGAACGTGGCTACGAATTCAGCAGCGGGCCGGAAGCGCTGAAGAAGGCCAAGTTGATCGTCACCTGGGGGCCGATGGCACAGTACCTCGGCGAGATCTACGCGCCGGTGGTGGACGTGCTCCGCTTGGCGCAGACCGTCTGGGGACCGAGGCTGGGCAAGCTGACGGTCGCAGTGGCCGAGCGGCAAATCTTGAAGACCCCCGCGCCACCCTATCCCTGCAACGAGGACGAACGCGAACTGATGGTGACCGGGGCCGTCCTGGTACCCCTCCTGTACGCGGCCCACAAGCCCGGCGTGCTCGAGGACTGGCTAAACATCGCCGGCCTCGGTCTCCTGGCGGCCCGCGCCGGGAACGTCGAGCTGGCGTCACACTGCCTGACCTTGATCAGGCGCGTCGTGCCCAGGCCACTGGAGTTCAGGCTCGCCCGAGCAGTCGTGCAGCTTCGCCGAGACCGCGGTTGGCGGGGTCCGCGGGTCAAACACGGAACTCCGGCCGAGGCCCGCAAGATGCTGATCAAGCGGCGGAAGTCGCTGTACGGATTCGTCCAGCTCGAGGAGCACCTCCGGACCAAGTACCAGGGACCACGACCCGGGGTGAAGGTCAGAAAGAACACGCAACTCCGCTGGGGTCTCAACTCCAGCATGCGCGAGGTACACGTCGCTGCCGTGCTGGCAGAACAGCACCAGGTCTCGATGGATCTGGTCAAGCAGGTGTTCGATCTCCTGGTGGTCTCCGACGAGCTTGGCGTGGGACTCCACAACGCCTACTACAAGGACCTCTTGCACAACAAGAAGCCCACGCGCCAGGAAGATGCTGATGACAAGGCGCACGAGGCCTCGTTGATCGTGAAGCCGAGGTGGAGAGCGGATGCACACGGCAAGGACGCCAGGCGCGTGCACCACTCGTTCACGATCAAGCACCTGGCCGAGCATTTTCTACACCGAGGGCGGTGGCGAGGGTATGAGCCGGCTACCGACAGGTTGATGAGCAGGGAGAAGAACCCCGAGTACGATCTCGAGCTGGAGTTGCAGGGACGGGCCTATGAGTACTTGATCTACAAACTGGCCAGGCCGTGGACGCGCGTGCTGATCATCGACCTCGACAACCACGGCGGCGAGGCCACGGATGTCCTGACCCGGTACAAGATCGTCATCAAGCACCTGCCGGGGGCCATCATCTATCAGTCCAGCAAGTCTGGCGGGCTGCACTTGATCTACTTCTTGCCCGAGCCCGTGCCAGCGTTCGAGCTCTACTGCCGGATCCTGGACCTTCTTGGCGAGGACCGGGAGATCATCGGGTCTAGGGGCGCAGAGATCATCCCGACGATGGCGGGCAAGGGCAACGTCAGGCTGCCAGAGGGCATGGAGAGCGTGCTGCTCAACGAGAACCTCGAGCCCTTGCTGCAGAACCGCAGCATGGGGGAGCGGTTGCGACACTTGCTCGACTGCGCCGAAGAGCAGCGCAACGTGCTGCAGTACCTGCTGGAGCGAGCCCCGGAGCAAGAGCGGTTGCTGGTGGAAGCCAAGCGCCCGCCCAGGACCAAGTTGGTGGTGAAGAAGCCGCGAGAGGTACAGGCGCCCAGGCCGCGGCAGCGCAACTACCCGACCACGGCCCGGCCCGCGCCGTCAGCCTTTCCGGCGCCGCAGTTGATCTTTGAGGGTGAGGAAACCTACCGGAGCGCCCACCGCATTGCCGGCAGGGCGCTCTGGGAGATGTGGAAGCGCAAGATCGTGCGTTCGGAGGACGACATGGAGAAGGCCCAGGCGCACATGAATCTCTGGATGTCAGACCCGATCAATGCCGCGATGTCCGAGCGCCTTTCCGCAACCGAAGGCGTAGCCCTGAGCCGGCGTGACGACTTGAACGGGGCGCTCACCTTCCTTTGGCCGCTCTTCATGGAGCAACGGTTGGGCTGGGTCCAGGAACAAGGTGGCAGGGGCTGGGATGCGTGGCCCCCGCTGGGAGATGAGGATGCCCGGCGGGTAGAACTGTTCGTCGAGAGCTACCACAAGCACCATCCCCTCGATGAACTGCAGGCCCACAAGCTGTTCGAGGGATTGAGCAAGATCTTCTCGATGATCGTGCACGTCAAGCCGGACAAGGACGGGAGGAAGGTGGTGTTCCTGCGGAAACAAGATCTATGCAAGCAGTGCTACCTGCACAAGTCCAAGAGCGCGTCGTGGCGGGAGCAACCCCTGTACTACAAGGCCGTCCTGGAGTTCCTGGAAGTGAGGGGGGTACTGAAGCGGCTCACCCGCCCGGACAGCGGAAGCCAGTCGTACGAGGCCATCTGGCCTCCCCGTCCCTGATTCCCCACCACCACCACCACACCTTCTCCAATATATTTATATATACAGGCCTAAGAGAAAGAATTTAGACCTCGGTTTCAATGGCAGTGGCAGTGCCGATACCTGGGAACCGGCTGCAAAAAACCTCAACAAGCGGCCTATGCAGCCGCGTTGTTTACCACTGGCTCTCCCGTCTGGAGATCTGCGGCTGCTTTTCTGTGCTCTGTGGCACGCGGGCGGAGACAGCCCTGAATCGAAGAGACCGGCTTCCCACCAGCCAACGGAGCAGGCTACTCTGCGCAGTATGAGCATCGTCGATCTGCGCAGCCTTCGCCAAAACCAGCACGCTGTTATGGTGCAAGAGCGTCCGCTGCGATCACCAGAGCACGCTGGTGCCCCGGCCGATCCCATCAAAGCCCTGGGCCCTGGATCACCACCGGCGCCAGTCGTCTCGTCTCGCGGACAAGTACTTCCGCTTTGCCGACGATATGGCAACCTTCTTCGAGATGGGTGGACCGTCCAGCCCAAGGGCAGCGTTGGAGATGATGCGGGAGGCGGAAGCGTTGCGCAGATCGGCGTTGGAAAGCGTCGTGCAGCTCTCCCTCCTGCTGTCTCACATCCAGCAGGAGGCCACCGCCAGCGCCAAAGATCGCGGTGCCACGGTGCATCCCCTCGCGTTGGTGAAGAGCCTGCCCACAAGCACAGGGTGACGACTGGCCACGAGAAACCTGCTTCCCACCGGCCATGAGTGGTGGCTACGCTGGGAGTGGAGGTAACCAGTGCCACGTCGCCCACCGAACAAGAGCAATAGCCCCCAGCGGCCCAGCGCCAGAAGTACCCCAGCGAACCGAACACAGCCGGGCACGACGCCCTCTTTGACCCCACGCGCGATGCTTCGGCAAGCAGCCCGTGGGGAGCAGGGTTTGACTGCCGATTCGCTGACCGGCCTACTCGCAGATTATCTTTTGGCCGCGGATGATCAGGCCCGCGAATTGATGCAGCATCGCGCGGTATTGCTCGCTATGATCACCACCGACGCAAAGAAGCAGCCCAGCAACCTCCTCGCCGCGCTCGACGCCATCGCCAAGATCGACAATCTGGAGAGGTCCAGCCTATCAGAACTCAGGAAGACGACGGAGCTGGCCTGGAGAATGTCCGCCCCCGCGAGGCCCAAGCTGGACGTGGTGACCGCGGACAAGCGGCGTGTCAAGGTCAGTTCCCGGTCGGGTTAGGCGGATGGTCGTAGAAGACGTTCCACGCCTGGCAATTGTGCAACTCAAGATGCTGCCCGAATGGCCCGAGTACCAGCGGCGGCGGCAGGTAGTCTTGGACGTGGACGGGGTCGAGATGATTGTGCCGCTCGAGACCGATGTGACCAGCATCGGCGTGCGTTGGTGGCTGGCTTGTCCCGAGTGTGGCTCCAGGCGGCTCCATCTTCATCTGCTTCGCGGACGACTGGCTTGCCGCCGCTGCCTGGGGCTCATCTACTATAAACAAGCGCTGGCTGATGGCCGCTGGCGTGATGAGGTCGCGAGGCCGGCGTTCAGGTACCGAGCTGCGGGGTGAGCTCGAGCTCGGACACGACGGGATATATGCCGCTTCATGCCGCTTCGCGTCAGGCGCTCCCAGAGATCGCTGAGGCCCGGAGCCGCTCTGGAGGTCCAAACTTTGCCCTCGCCCTCGGCTTCGAGCCGTCCCTGGGCCGCCTGGGCCGCCTGGCGGGGCATCCTGGGGTGGGGTCTGCGGGGATAGCACCACCGCACCCACCCGGCCATGGTGACTCTGTCGCCCGTGTCGCAGGTGGCATCTCGAGTGCTGAAAAGAGGGCTGCGCTGGCCGAGGAGCTCGGCCGCGAGCTCCCGGAGGTCCTACCGGCTCGAGACCACGTTGGTCCCGGTGATGTGGCTGGTTCGCCGGCGAGGGAGATCTTCAGGCCTCGGTGCACGGCGCAGTCTGCGGTAAAGTGGGCGCGAACATGGTCGCGTACAGCAAACATCCCCCGAGCCGCTGGAAGTCCCTGGCGCTCGCCGTGCTCTTCATCACCACGAGCATGGCGGCCAAGCTGCTCCCCTGGTGGGCACTTTCCTTCCTTGGCGAGAAGTCCATTGTGAGGTCCACCATTGCCGGCCTGGCCGCGCTCGCAGCCGCAGTCGCGCTGACCGTCCTCCTCCGGCGCCGGCTCCCAGGTTACGATTCACCCTCCCTGATCTTACTGCCCCGCATCTCCAGGTCCGAAGGCTGGCTGCTGCTCGCGGGTCTGTGCGCTGGGGCGGTCCTCTTCGCCCTGGTCTTCGGCATCGCAACCGCGACCGGGGGCATCCAGGTCCAGTGGCGAAGCACCAGCCTCGCCCCCTTTGTCGGCACGTCCGTCGCTGTCTTGATCGCCACCATCCTCAACGCGGCGTGGGAGGAGTACACCTTCCGAGGCTGGCCGTTCTCGGCGGGTGTACGAGCCTTCGGGCCGCACAGTGTCTCCATCGGCTCGGGCGCGATCTT
>Ga0051980_10002938_pt1 | contig 12877 bp, 14 predicted proteins | sample CryGey13umfilter_2_FD_55014 | JGI IMG/M metagenome (GOLD analysis project Ga0051980, IMG submission 55014) | Groundwater microbial communities from aquifer in Utah, USA - Crystal Geyser 4/9/14 3 um filter | ecosystem: Environmental > Aquatic > Deep subsurface > Groundwater | place: USA: Utah...
ACCGTCAGCCGCTGTTGTTCGCTCCCAAGCTCAAAGGTAATAGAGAACCAGAAAACCCAGCAGCAGCACCAACACCCACAAAGCCATGCTTCGGGTGGACCAGGTTCGCGCAAAGCGGCCATCCTGTCGATGCTGGTAAAGCACCAATGACATGGACTCCATGATCAGCACGTAGGCAGCATGCAGCAGCATGTTCCACGCTTTGGCCAGTGGCATGCCCACGTTGCGCAACAGCGCAGGCAACAAAGTGCGCCATATCCAATCCGTGTCAAGGGTGATGGTCAAGGTGCGTTTCAGGTAGGGCAGCAGCACAAAAAACGCCAGGCCGGAGAACAGCAGCAACTGCAACTGCGACACCACGTGGGCACCGGTATAAGGTACGAAGTTCACGGTGTATGGCAGTAAGGCATACAGCGGCTCTGGCCAGATGCCCAGCGCGATGCACAAGAACGAGAAGGCAACCATGGCCCATTGCATGCTGGCGGGCGGTTCGGCCGGGCGCAGCCCCGAATCTTTCTGGAAAAACACAAACCACGGGAACTTGATGCCGGCGTGCAGAAAGACACCTGCAGAGGCGGCAGTTAGCAGCAGCCAAACCCATAGAAAATGGCCGTCAAGCGCCGCTTGCGACACCATGGATTTTGAGATAAAACCGGAGGTGAGCGGAAACGCTGAAATGGCCAGTGCGCCGATGGTGCCGCACGCCGCCGTCAAAGGCATGGTGTGGAACAGGCCACCGAGCTCCGAGCACTTGCGTTTGCCCGTCATGAGGACCACCGAACCCGCCGACATCAGCAGCAGGGCCTTGTAGATGATGTGCGCAAAGGCATGCGCCGCCGCGCCGTTGAGGGCCATCTCGGTGCCGATGCCGATGCCGGCAATCATGAAGCCGACCTGGTTGATGATGGAATAGGCCAGGATGCGACGTAAATCATTTTCCAGCAGCGCGTAGATGATGCCGTAGAACACCATAAACAGCCCCACCCAGATCAGGAACTCGGTGCCCGGAAAACCGCGAATCAGCACATATACCGCTGTCTTGGTCGTGAAGGCCGACAAAAACACGGTGCCGCTCCAGGATGCTTCAGGGTAGGCATCGGCCAGCCAGGCCGACAGCGGCGGGGCACCGGCGTTAACCAAAAAACCAATCAAAATCAGCCAGTTGGCGGGCGAATCCAGCACCATTCGGCCAAAGCTAACGTCGCCCGTGGCGACGATGTGACCAGTCACGCCGGCGAACAGCACCACACCACCCATCAAATGGATCATCAAGTAACGCTTGGCCGCGCGGTAAGAGGCATCCGTGCCCTGGCTCCAGAGCACCAGGGTCGAGCCGACTGCCATCAGCTCCCAAAAAACGAACACCGTGACCAAATCGCCGGCCAACGCCACGCCAATGGCCGAGCCAGCGTAGACAAAAGCGGCAGGCACCTCGACGCGGCTTTTTTGCGTCATCGCAAACAAGCCACCGCCTGCGGCCATCAACGAAAAGATAGTTGCAAACAGCCGGGAGAGCTTGTCCCCCTGCAGCGGCGCGAGCGTGTAGTCCAGAAAGCGCAGTTGCCAGGCCGGGCCATCAGGCACTTGCCACACCAGTGCCAGCACCAGCAAGGGCAAAGCCACGATCGCCGCAGAGCGCAGCGCGCCGCGCAGAAAGGGCAGTAGCAGGGCGCCCAGGATGAGCACCAGACCGGGATGAATCAAGCCTTCAGTCATGGTCTTTGTCGTAATAGGTATCAGGTCGTTTGAGCAAAAGCGCCAAGCCCTTGGCAACCACGATCATCAAGGCACAGACCAAAAAGCCGTACCAGGCATTGAAGCCAAAGATGGCCTCAATCGCAAAATGCGGGTGCATGGGNACAAACAATCCGGCCAGCACCGTGAGCAGGAGCACAACCAGAAAACCGCGCCACAGCAACTTGACATTGCTGGGGTGATCAAGCCAGTGGGGCTTTTCGTCCATGGATTTCATCCTCATGGGTTGATCATCTGACGTGCCAGCGCCAGCGGCACATCAGGGAAGAAAAACAGCAGCACCGTCGCACTGGCCGTAGCGGTCAAGGCGATCACCATCGGCAGGGGCGCCTCGCCGTGCGGATGACCATGCGGGTCGACAGGCGGCGCCACAAAGAAAGCGCGGTACACGATGGGCAGGAAATAGCCTGCATTGAGCAGCGTGCTCAGCACGATAACCGTCACTGCCAACCAATGTTGGCCAGCCATGGCGCCTGAGACCATGTACCACTTGGAGATAAAGCCGGCCGCCGGCGGCAGCCCGATCATGGACAACGTGGCAATGGCAAAAGCACCCATGGTCCAGGGCATGCGACGACCAATGCCGTCAAGCTGACTGACCTCGGTTTTGTGGGCCGCCGTGTAAATTGAACCAGCAGCAAAAAACAAGGTGATCTTGCCCACCGCATGAGCGGCGATGTGCATCACGGCACCCACCATTGACAAAGGTGCCAGCAAGGCGGCGGCCATGGTCACGTAAGCCAGTTGGCTGATGGTGGAGTAGGCAAGACGACGTTTCAGGTTGTCGGCGCTCAGCGCCACTACCGACGCGGCAATGATGGTGAACCCGGCCACCAAAATCAGCCACTGTGTGGCACCCGCTGTGGCAAGGGTGTCGATACCGAACACATAAACGATGACCTTGACAACGCTGAAGACCCCGGCCTTGACCACAGCCACCGCATGCAGCAGTGCCGACACGGGGGTTGGCGCCACCATGGCGGCGGGTAGCCAGCGGTGAAATGGCATCAGCGCGGCCTTGCTGATACCGAAAACACACAGCGCCAGCAAGATGGCAAGTTCGCTGGGTTTGAGCTTGTCTGCCAGAATGCCGCCTACCGTGAAGTCGGTGGTCCCGGCAACAAACCAGATGAAGACCAGCGCTGGCAACAGAAAAAGGGTCGATGTGCTGAGCAGCAGACCCAAATAGACGCGACCGCCGTCACGTGCTTTATCGGTACCGTGGTGGGTCACCAGTGGGTAGGTGCTGAGCGTCAGCACTTCGTAAAAGACGAACAAGGTGAACAAGTTGCCCGAAAAAGCAATGCCCATGGTGGCGGCAATGGCGAGCGCAAAGCAGACAAAAAAGCGTGTTTGATGCGCCTCCTTATTGCCGCGCACGTACCCTATCGAGTACAGCGAATTGACGATCCACAAGCCCGATGCAATGAGCGCAAACAGCATGCCAAGCGGCTCGACCTGGAACGCGATGTCCAGTCCCGGCAGCAAGCTAAACAGAACGAGGCCAGGGCGCGCGCCGGCCAGTACCAGCGGCAGCAGGCTCAACACCACGGTTAAAAGAATGGCAGCAGTGACCAGGGTGATAGTTTCACGCAGGTTGGGTATGCGCCTGGCTAACGCAATCAACAGGGCGCCGCCCAACGGCACGGCCATGGCGGCCAAAATGGCCTGTTCGGGTGTCAGCATCAGCGCCGTCCTCCCATTAGTGCAGTCGCCGCGTCAGCGGCGGTGCCAATCGTGAATGAGGTATCCAGGCCAAAATACACAATGGCGATCACCAAGATGGCCGTTGGCACGCTCATCAACCAGGGTGTGGCTGCCACATCGGCCGTGTCTTTACGCGGTTCGCGGAAGTAGGCCGCCTCGACGAAGCGCCAGACGTAGGCAGCGGCCAGCAAGGACGACAAAACGATCAGGAACACCAGCCACCACTGGCCTTTTTCGAGCGCTGCGAGCAGCAGATACCACTTACTGATAAAACCGGCAGTGCCCGGCACGCCCATCAAAGAGAGCCCGCCAATCACAATACCGAAACTGGTCAGCGGCATGCGTTTGCCCAGCCCCTGCACCCTGGCCAGACTGGTGCCGCCCATGCCCACCGCCACGCAACCCAGCAACATGTAAATGGCGCCCTTNGTGATGCCATGGTTGAACAGGTGCACGATGCTGGCGGTCAGGCCGCTGACCGAGTCAAATGACAGGCCAAGAATGATGTAGCCAATTTGTGCCACGCTGGAGTAGGCAAACAAGCGCTTCAAGTCGGTCTGGAAGATTGCAATGGTCGACGCTGCAAACATGCCGGCCAGCGCCAGCACCAGCATCATTTGCTCCATCGGCAATTTGGCAAACACAGCCGACTCGCCGAACACCGTGAAATAAAAGCGCAGCAGCACATAAACCGCCACCTTGGTCGCCGTGGCGGCCAGAAAGGCTGACACTGCCGAAGGCGCGAAAGTGTAGGCGTTGGGCAGCCACTGGTGCAGCGGGAACAGCGCCAGTTTCAGCGAGACACCCACCGTGATGAAGGCCAGCGCCGCCAGCACCGGCCGCGTTCCCTGCACGTTGCTGATACGTTGCCCCATGTCAGCCAGGTTCAGCGTGCCCGTCATCAGGTAAAGCAAACCGATGCCAATCACAAGGAAGGTCGCGCCAATGGAGCCCATCAACAGGTACTGATAGGCGGCAAACAGCGCCCGGCGATCGCGTCCGAGCGCAATTAGCACATAGGCCGACAACGACGAGATTTCCAGGAACACAAAGACGTTGAATGCGTCACCCGTGATGGCAATGCCAAGCAAACCGGTCAGACACAACACGAACATGGTGTAAAAAAGGTAATGCTGTTGCGGCGGCACTTCGGCTTCGATGCTGGCACGGCTGTAGGGCAGCACCAACGCGGCAATCGCAGACACCAGCACCAATAAGAATGAGTTCAGGCGGTCAACCCGGTACTCTATGCCCCAGGGCGCAGGCCAACTGCCGATGGCATAGGTGATGGTGCCGCTGTGCGCCACCTGCAGCCACAGTGCAATGGAGATCGCCAGCGCGACCCAACTTGCCAGCAGCGCCACGACAAACGCCACGCTGCGCCGGCGCAACAACACCGTCAGTGGCGCAGCGATCAGCGGGACAACGACCTGTAAGGCCGGCAGATGCGGGACCAGATTCATGTTGTTTTACCGTGGTCTTGCGTATGTGAATCCAGTTCGAGAATCTCGTCTTCCTCAATGCTGTCGTAAGACTCGCGAATGCGCACCACCAAGGCCAAGCCCAGCGCCAGGGTGGCCACGCCGACGACGATGGCGGTGAGAATCAGCACATGGGGCAGGGGGTTTGAGTAGACCGTGAAGGTGTCGGACAAAATGGGTGCCGTACCACCGATCAACTTGGCAGGTGCTATGTAGAGCAGATATACCGAGGTCTGAAAAATACCAAGCCCGACCAGTTTTTTGATCAGATTGCTGCGCGAGATCACAATGAACAGCCCGGCCACCATCAGGAAGACCGTGATGAAATAAGTGAAATGACCACCCAGTGTCATGGAAGTCGTCGTGCCGATCATTCTTCGTCCACCTTGCTGCGGTCNGCAAACATGTAAAANATTTTCAGCATGACACCAGAGACGGTGGTGGCAACACCCACCTCAACCCAGAAGATGCCGCGATGTTCGCCATGCACAGNGTCATGGTCAAGTACAAAATAGTCGAGGTAATTGCCACCCATGAGCAAGCCGGCCACGCCAACGCCNGCATAAATCAGCACGCCAATGGCCATCATGGATTCAACCAGGGGCTCGGGTACAACGGTGCGAGCGTCGGACAAGCCAAAGATCAGCGCATAGAAAATGACGCCTGCCGCCAGGATAACACCCGCCTGAAAACCGCCGCCCGGACCAAAGTCGCCGTGAAACTGGACATACAGCGCAAACAGCAGAATAAATGGGATCAGCAGCTTGGCCACGACCCGTAGGATCAAATCGTTTTTCATGGCGTGCGGTTCTTTCGGCGTCGGCGCAGCAGGGCAATCACACCGGCTCCCGCCGTGAAGACCACTGTGGTTTCGCCCAATGTGTCATAACCACGGTAGCTCGCGAGCACGGCGGTGACAACGNTGGGCACATCGACTTCCTGCTGGATTTCATGCAAATAGCGCGGCACCACATGTTCATGGATCGGGGCATGGGGGTCTGAAAATTCTGGCAGGCCGAAGGTGCCGTACATCAACATGCCAGCCACCGACACCGANACCAACAGCGGCANCAGCGGTTTGCTGGGCGCACGCCCTTCTTCACTCTTGCACAGGTACAAGGCACCCAACAGCAGCACGGTCGAAATGCCTGCGCCCACNGCCGCCTCGGTCATGGCCACATCAACGGCGTCCATGGCCACCAGCACGGTAGCCATCAAGAAGCTGTAAATGCCGCCGAGCACGATCACGCCAAACAGGTTACGACTGCGAATGATGACCACGACACTGACCGCCATCATCACCATCAGTACATTGATGATCAGGATTTCGATGGTGACTCCTCTTCAACGGCCTGGTGCTTGACGCCGCGCACCATGGCAGCCCGCGCCAGTGCATGCGTGGCGGTTGGGCTGACGAACAAAATCAACAGGCCCATCATGAACAATTTGACGGCTACCAGTGTGAAGCCAGCCTGCAAGACCAGGCCCAGCAAGATCAAGCCGGCGCCCAAGGTCTCAATCACGCTGGCGGCGTGCATCCGGGTATAAAAATCGGGCATGCGCAACAAACCGATGGCGCCAACAATACAAAACAAGCCACCGAGCGCCAGGCTGATCCAACTGACGATGTTCACCAGGAGTGTCATGCGCGTGGGCTTTCGTCATCACCGGCATCGCCCAAATCACCATGCCGAAAATACTTGAGAACGGCAATTGTGCCGATCACGTTGAGCAAGCCATAAACAATCGCAAGATCCAGAAATTCGGGGCGACCATTCAGGAAACCCAGCACCGCGAGCAGCAGCATGGCCACGGTGCCGATGGTGTTGGCCGCTTGCGCCCGATCGAAAACGGTTGGCCCCAGGGTGGCTCGGGCCAGGGCCAGAGCCAACGTGACAAGGAGCGCAATGGTGGCGACCGAAAACATCAGACCTTGCCCTCGCAGGCGCTGACACGCTGATCCATCTCGCTGTTGACAGCGGCCATGGCGGTGGCGCGCGTTAGGCCGTGAACAAAAAATTCATCCGCGTTTGCCTCAATGGTGATGGTGCCGGGCGTCAGGGTGATGGAGTTCGCGTGGAGCACAAGACCAACCTCCGTTTTTTGCGAGGGTTTGAAGCGCACCATCGTCGGACTGATGGGCAATTTGGGGTTGACGATGATTTTGCTGACATCCCAAGCCGACTTGATGATTTCCTTGAACAACCAGACCCAATAAACCAGGGCGCGTGCGCCTAACTGGATCGGATGACCCTCGGCATCAATCACGTTCATGCGTTGCGCAAACCAGGTCACAGCCAGCGCACAGCCGGCACCCGAAATCATTAAAAAGGGCGTGAAATAGCCTGACAACAGGAGCCAGAACAGGTACAGAAAAAAGAACAGGCTGAATGAACGAATCACGTCAATGGCTATGTGTAAGGCTGCGCTGGCACGATTGTAGATAGGTCTCGAATGCTTTTTTAATCAACTGTGTAGGGCGCCGCACTGTGTAAAAAAATTGTCTTACAAGTGCGAGCACAACAACGTCAATTTGTGATTTGATCGATGACAATGTTACTTTAAAAATTTCCATTTTTGTCGTTTACCTTTGTCAGATTGTTGTCAGGAGTTTTAAAAAATGAAGCCAAGCATTTTGGTCGCGCGCGCCGTCTTCCCGCAAATTTTGACGCAACTGGCGCAGCACTTTGAAGTCACCTCCAATCAGGAGGATGTCATTTGGTCAGCTNCAGAACTGATGCACAAACTTCAAGGCAAGCAGGGTGTTTTCACCACCGGGAGCCAGCGCATTGATGCCGAGCTTTTGGCGGCTTGCCCAGAGTTGAAAATCTGCGCCAACATGGCCGTGGGTTACAACAATTTCGACCTCGACGCCATGACCGCCGCTGGCGTGCTGGCCACCAACACGCCCGATGTGCTGACCGAAACGACGGCTGATTTTGGTTTTGCGCTGATCATGGCAACTGCCCGGCGCATGGCCGAGAGCGAACATTTCCTGCGCGCCGGTTTGTGGAATAGCTGGCGCTACGACATGTTTGCCGGCTCGGATGTGCACGGCAGCACGCTGGGCATTCTGGGCATGGGCCGCATCGGCCAGGCCATTGCCAAACGGGGTGCGCACGGTTTCGGCATGAAGGTGGTTTATCACAACCGATCGCGTCTGGACGCTGCCCTTGAAGCCGCTTGCGGTGCTTCCTATGTCAGCAAATCCGAGCTGCTGCAACAGGCCGATCACCTGATTTTGGTGTTGCCCTATTCGCCCGAAGCGCACCACGCCATCGGTGCCGCTGAGCTGGCGCAAATGAAGCCCACAGCCACGTTGGTCAACATTGCGCGCGGCGGCATTGTGGACGACGCCGCGCTGGCGGACGCTTTGAAAAACGGCACCATTGCCGCAGCCGGGCTGGATGTGTTCGAGGGCGAACCCAAGGTGCACCCGGATTTGTTGACCGTGCCCAATGTGGTGCTGACGCCGCACATCGCCAGCGCCACCATGCCCACCCGGCTGGCCATGGCGCAACTGGCCGCCGACAACCTGATTGCTTACCTGGTGCATGGCAAGCCCCTGACGCCCCTGAATCCGCAGGTTGTGACAGTTTGAGCCGTAGTCCCGTCACCGTGATGCCAGCGCGGCAGTCCATGCAATCTTGGCGTCATGGATTGCTTCACTGTGTTGGCAATGACCAGGCGGTAGATGGAACGCCAACCCTATGAACGAGCTGCTTAGCTGGACCGTGCTGGCCGTTGGCGTGCTGAATGTGGTCTTGCTGGTCTTCGCACTGCTGCGTCGCTCAAATGCCGATGCAGCGGCGGCTCAGCACCTGATGCAGCACGTTAAGGACAGTTCGGAGCGACTCGAACGCGAACTACGCCGCGAGATTCTTGAAGCCTCGCGCGACAGCCGCCAAGAGCTGGCGCTCACGCTGAGCACCTTCCAGCAAACGCTGGTGCAGCAGGGAGCTGAGGCCACGCGCACGCAAAACACGCAAATCGACGCCTTCGGTCAGCAGCTCGCTCTGCTGCAAAAAACCTTGCACGACACGCTCACCAGTCAGCTTTCTGGCTTGAGTGAATCCAACGCCCGGCGCATGAACGAGATCCGTGAAACGATGGAAAAGCAACTCGCGCAACTGCAAACCAGCAACGCCGCCAAGCTCGATGAAATGCGTGCCACGGTCGATGAAAAGCTGCAAAGCACGCTGCAGGCGCGTCTGGGCGAAAGCTTCAAGCAGGTGGCTGACCGCTTGGAGCAGGTGCACAAGGGCTTGGGTGAAATGCAGACCCTGGCGCAGGGNGTGGGCGACCTTAAGCACCTGCTGACGAACGTCAAGACCCGGGGTATTTTTGGCGAGGCGCAATTGGCATCATTGCTGGAGCAGGTGTTTGTGCCGGATCAATATGCTGCGCAAATCGTCACCCGCCCGGGCAGCAAGAACGTGGTGGACTTTGCTATTCGGTTACCAGGCCGGTCTGACTCGGGCGCCCCAGTGTGGCTGCCGATCGACGCCAAGTTTCCCAACGAAGACTACGAGCGCCTGCTCGATGCGCAGGGCAGGGCAGACGCACTGGCGGCCGAGGCGGCGGCACGCGCGCTGGAGCAANGCATTCGTCTCGAAGCCAAGTCGATTGCCGACAAATACCTGGAGCCGCCCTACACCACTGACTTTGCCATTCTGTTTTTGCCGACCGAAGGGCTTTACGCCGAGGTGCTGCGCCGCCCGGGACTGATGCAGTATTTGCAGCGTGACTGCCGCGTGACGCTCGCCGGGCCAACCACCTTGCTGGCCATGCTGAGCTCGCTGCAAATGGGCTTCAGGACGCTCGCGCTGGAAAAACGTTCCAGCGAAGTCTGGCAGGTGCTGGGCGCGGTGAAAACCGAATTCGGCAAGTTTGGCGATGTGCTGGCCAGAGTAAAAACCCAAACCGAGACGGTGCTCAAAACCATCGACGGCGCGCAAACCCGCAGCCGCGCCATGGGCCGTGCGCTGAAAAATGTCGAGGCCTTGTCTGAGGTGCAAAGTGCAGCGCTGATCGTGCATGACATTGACTTCGACAGCGCCGACGGACCCGCCAACCCGTGAACGCCGCCGCTGCGCCGCTGGGCTCAATCGCACTGGCCCGGCTGATTGCCGGGCACATTAGCCTGCACGCCTGCATGGCGGGCATGCGCATGGCGGCGCCGCTGATGGCGCTGCGCGCGGGGCACAGTGCGCTGGCCGTAGGCCTGTTGTTGTCTTTGTTTGCCCTGACGCAGGTGTTTCTGGCATTGCCCGCTGGGCGTTACGCCGATCGCCACGGGTTCAAACGACCGGTTGGCTTTGCCGTGGTGTTCGCCAGCGTAGGCGCGGCGCTGGCGGTGGCGTTCCCGATCTTTCCCATTCTGTGCGTGAGTGCCCTGATGACGGGGGGTGCCGTGGGCGTGTCCGCCATCAGCCTTCAGCGCCATGTAGGGCGCTCGGCGCAGAACGATACCGAGCTCAAGCGCATGTTCAGCTGGCTCTCTATCGGCCCGGCGCTGTCCAACTTTGTCGGTCCGCTGTCGGCGGGTTTGCTGATTGACCTGGGTGGCTTCAGGCTGGCTTTTTTTGCGCTTGCTTGCTTGCCGCTGATGACCTGGCTGTGGGTGCGCCACAGCTGTGGAGCTGCCGCCGTTGCAGGCGGCNCCCGGCGCAAAAAAGGGCCGGGCCTGGGATTTGCTGCGCGAGCCGATGATGCGCCGACTGATGCTGGTGAACTGGCTGCTGTCGTCGTGTTGGGATGTGCATACCTTTGTGGTGCCGGTGCTGGGGCACGAGCGCGGCTTGAGCGCATCAAGCATCGGCGCCATTTTGGGCGGCTTCGCTTTGGCCGCCACGGCTGTCAGGGTTGCCTTGCCGTTGCTGGCGGCGCATTTGCATGAGTGGGTGGTCGTGACCACGGCCATGTTGGCCACAGCTTTGCTGTTTGCGATTTACCCGTTCATGCCCTCGGCATTGACGATGGGCCTGTGCTCGGCGCTGTTGGGCATCTCGCTGGGCTCGGTGCAGCCGATGATCATGAGCACGCTGCACCAGATCACGCCCGAGGCACGCCACGGCGAAGCGCTGGGCTTTCGCATGATGGCGATCCACGGCTCCAGCGTGGTGATGCCCATGCTCTTTGGCNCAGCTGGTGCGGTGCTGGGCGTGTCATTGGTGTTTTGGACGGTGGGCGCCGGTGTGGCGTTGGGGGCACGCTCGGCTTGGCGCCTGCGACCGCCGGCTCACAAGGCGTAAAAGCGCTGGATCGCTGCCCACGCTGCTTCGGGCTCGTCAACATATTCGAACAGCTTGAGGTCTTCTGCGGCGATCACGCCTTCTTCCACCATGGCGTCGAAATTGACCAGGCGCTTCCAGTAGGCAGAACCGAACAGCAAGATCGGCACCGGTTTTGATTTGCGGGTCTGCACCAGCGTGATGACTTCGAACAGTTCGTCGAGCGTGCCAAAGCCGCCGGGAAAAGCCACCAGCGCCTTGGCCCGCATCATGAGGTGCATCTTGCGCAGCGCAAAGTAGTGAAACTTGAAATTCAGCAGCGGCGTGACATAGGGGTTGGCACTTTGTTCGTGCGGCAGGGCGATGTTCAGGCCGACGCTCAAAGCGCCTACCTCATGCGCGCCACGGTTGGCNGCTTCCATGATGCCGGGTCCACCGCCGGTGGTGATGAACANACGCTCNTCGGGTCNGCGGTGCATGCTGTCGCCGGCAACCAGCCGTGCAAACAGGCGCGCCTGATCGTAATAATGCGCGTTGCGTACCTGCCGCTGCGCCAGCGCCAGCGTATCGGCGTCGCCACTTATCTGCGCCAACTGCAGATTTTTTTGCGCGTCTTCGGGTGCTGGAAAACGCGCGCTGCCAAACACCACTACCGTGTTCTCGATGCCCTGTTCGGCCTGGTCCAGGTCTGGCTTGAGCATTTCCAGTTGGAAGCGAATGCCGCGGGTTTCCCGGCGCAGCAAAAACTCGGGGTCGGCAAAGGCCAGNCGATAGGCATTGGCTTGGAGCGGATTGCCATTTTCGGAGTAGTTCTGCAGTTCGGCCCAGGCGTCTGCGAGGCGGTTCTCGCTCAGGTTTTGGGGTGTCGTTTGGGTGTGGTTCATGGGGTGCATTGTGTCGGAAAAGCCAACAAGAGCTGTTGACGCCGGACATGATATTTCGCAACAGGCCTGGCCCCAACGCACTTACGATGGCCAACATGACGACGATTTTTGATCCGTGGCGTTTCAGTGCCGTGTCGATGGACGTGGCAACCAGCGCGCGGGCCTCGGCGCAAGCCATCNCCGGCCGACAACAGGCCCGGCTGGCCAGTTTGCTTGAGGGTGCCATGCGGGACTCACGCTTTTACCGCGAGCATCTGCGAGGCGTCGATCCGCAGAGTGCGGCGCTGGCTGAACTGCCACCGGTTTCCAGGCAGGCGTTGATGGGCTGTTTTGATGATTGGGTGACCGACCCCCGGCTCACACTGAACGAGCTTCGCGCTTTCACGGCAGATGCACAGCGCATCGGGGAAGCCTATCTGGGCCAGTATCTGGTGTGGGAGAGTTCGGGCACCAGCCATCAACCCGGCATTTTTATCCAGAACGCGCAGACGATGGCGGTTTATGACGCGCTGGAGGCGCTGCGACGCACCGCACCGCGTCCCTTGCAACGCTGGTTCGACCCGTTGGGGCTGACTGAGCGGATCGCTTATGTTGGCGCCACCAGCGGCCACTTCGCCAGTGCCGTGACCATGCAAAGGTTACGCGCGTTGCACCCCTGGCGTGCAGTGTCCATACGGAGCTTTTCGATCCTTCAATCGACCCGCTTGCTGGTGAACGAGCTCAATGCGTTCGCGCCAACGGTCATTGCCACCTATCCCACCGTGGCGGTGGTGCTGGCGAATGAGGCCGATCATGGCGCGCTGCACTTTGCGCCCAG
>Ga0051980_10002972_pt1 | contig 12814 bp, 14 predicted proteins | sample CryGey13umfilter_2_FD_55014 | JGI IMG/M metagenome (GOLD analysis project Ga0051980, IMG submission 55014) | Groundwater microbial communities from aquifer in Utah, USA - Crystal Geyser 4/9/14 3 um filter | ecosystem: Environmental > Aquatic > Deep subsurface > Groundwater | place: USA: Utah...
AACTACCGTGAGGCCTACGGCATGTATGCCTGCAACGGCATCCTGTTCAACCACGAAAGCCCGCGCCGGGGTGAAACCTTTGTTACCCGCAAAATCACCCGTGGCCTGGCCAACATCAGTCAGGGGCTGGAAAGCTGTCTGTACATGGGCAACATCGACGCCCTGCGCGACTGGGGCCACGCCAAGGACTACGTGCGCATGCAATGGATGATGTTGCAGCAAGATAAGCCAGATGACTTTGTGATTGCCACCGGCGTGCAATACAGCGTGCGTCAATTCATCGAATGGACCGCCACCGCGCTGGGCATGCAGCTGCGCTGGGAAGGCACCGGCGTCGATGAAGTGGGCTATTGGCTGAACCCCCCCCGTGCTGATGCCAACCGTGGGGCGGACTTCAGTCCGCCAAAGTCNACTGAAGTCGACCCTACGCAAGCAAAACCCACCGAAGTCCCGGTAGTCCGCATCGACCCCCGCTACTTCCGGCCCACTGAAGTCGAGACCCTGCTGGGCGACCCCAGCAAAGCGAAACAAAAACTAGGTTGGGTGCCGGAGATCACCGCGCAAGACATGTGCGCCGAGATGGTCGCCCACGACCTGGCTCAAGCCAAACAACATGCGCTGCTCAAGCAGCATGGCTACCAGGTCAACGTCAGCCTGGAATAACACCCGTGAAAGGGTTACACGACCCAATCCGACTGGGCGAAGACAGCACGCGCCAGTTCAAGGTTGACGTGCGCAATGCTGAATCGTTGGCAGCTGAAATGGTGGCTTTCTCGAATTCTGAAGGCGGCACCATTTACATTTACATTGGCATAGCTGATGATCCTAGATTCCTCAGTTGACCGCTTGTTTTCTTCAATAGCATCCCAACCCCGCACGCGGGCCAGGCGTTCTCAAAGAAACAAGATACTTGTTTCTTGTGAGTGCATATGGATATTGATTACTTCAGTCTCAGTCAGGTTCACCTTTTGGGTGAGAGCGCAACGCACCCGATTGAGCCACTGGCAACGCGCCTGGGGTCGTTGCTCCTCCTTGCGGGCAAGTGGCTCGCTAAGTCGTCACCCTTGCAGGGCGCAGCCAGGCCAGAGGCTTGGCCTCTTCGTGCCGCCAGCAGCCCACTCGGGCGCGTCCAACTGAGGAATCTAGGTTCATGCAAGCGTGGAGTATTAGTATCAGTAGCAGTAGCAGTAGCAGTAGCAGTAATTTTCTGGCAATGGTAGCTGTCCTTCTGGTATCTGCATGAAATTGCTTCACTATCTGCGGTTTAGCGCGTTTGACGTGTCCACCGAAGATGGTCGTGCGTCNGAACGTTATCGCCTTGCCGCGTGGGCAGTTCTGGCAAACGTGGCAAGCAAAGGCGTGGCCATGGCTGTCATGGTGCTCAGTGTTAGCCTGACAATTCCTTATCTAGGTGCGCAGCGCTTTGGTGTTTGGATGACGATAGCTAGTTTTGCTGGCATGCTGACATTTTTGGGTTTGGGCGTTGGCAATGCCTTGACCAATCATGTGGCAAGCCGCTCTGCCCATTCGGATGCNGCTTTGTTGCGCCGCGCNATCAGTGGCGGGCTAGGCCTTCTTTTGATGATTGGGTTTGTGGTCGGCGTTGGCTTGTGGTTGCTGGCTGCTTGGTTGCCTTGGGCAAGCCTCATCAAAGTGGATGATGGGTTGCTGTTGCTTGAGGCTCAGTCCGCCGCAAAATTGTTTGCCTTGTTGTTCGGGCTCAATCTGTTCACCTCAGGAATTCAAAGTGTGTTTGCTGGCTTGCAACGCAGTTTTGAGGTCTATCTGGTTTCTGCTTTGGGTTCTTTGTTGTCATTGGGGGCATTGTGGTTGGCTGCGCACGCACAAGCGGGTTTGCCCGTGCTACTTTTGGCAACGCTGGGGACGCAATCACTGCCAATCTTGTTGCTGTTGGCTTTGTTAATAAAACGCAAGCTGTTGACTCTGGGTGGGATCAATTTGGCGGTCAGGCAGGAAACCTTTGGTCTGATTCGCATTGGCGGTCTGTTTTTTGTATTGCAAGTGGGTACCATGATTGGCTGGGGTGTCGATGCCCTGATCATCAGCAGTGCGCTGGGGCCCGTGGCGGTGGCGGTTTACAGCATTGCGCAAAGACTGTTTCAATTTGTGACGCAGCCCTTGGCCATGATGAATTCGCCTTTATGGGGTGCGTATGCCGATGCACATTCCAAAGGCGATATTGCATTTATCAGGCGCACCTTCAAGGCCAGCATGCTGCTGACGCTGGGCATTTCGCTGTCAGGCGTGATAATTTTGTTTTTTAGCAGCGAATGGGTATTAGATTATTGGACTGGAGGCAAGGTGCAGGTGCCAACGCTGTTGCTGGGCTTGGTTGCGCTTTGGACTGTGTTGGAGTCTTGCGGAGTCGCATTTGCCATGTTCTTGAATGGTGTGCAGGTGGTCAAGCAGCAAGTTATTGTGGTTGCAGTGTTTTGTATTTTTGTCTTACCTCTGAAAATTTGGGGCATCGGTTTGCTTGGTTTGATGGCGATTCCGTTGGCAGCAATAGGGGTGTATGCCCTGACACATATTTATTTCTATGGTTTTGTTTTTTTTCCAAAAATAAAATCATTCATGACAATTTCAAAATAAAACATGAAGTGCCAGGTTTGTTCAGGTCAGATGAAATTCAGCTTCACGGCCCAGGTTTTACGTCATCACCAGGCACGTTATGAAGTCTGTGATGGGTGTGGTTTTTTACGTGCTCATGAGCCTTATTGGCTGGATGAGGCTTACTCAAGCGCCATTGCCGCCGCTGACACTGGTTTGGTGGCTAGAAACTTTTCTCTTGCCGCAAAAATTGCGGGTGCGTTGTATTGGGGCATAGGTGAGCGTGGTGCAGGCCAATATCTGGACGCCGCCGGTGGCTATGGCATGCTGACGCGGTTAATGAGAGACATGGGTTTTGATTTTTATTGGTCTGATAAGTACTGTGCAAATTTACTTGCCTCCCGGTTCGAATACAGTCCCGAATTAGGGGCTTGTCGTGCGGTAACAGCCATCGAAGTGCTAGAGCATCTCACCGACCCAGCGGCGTTCATCGAAGAAACCCTGGCTTTGGCGGGGGCAGATGCGTTGCTGTTTACAACCGAGCTTTACGAAGGGACACCGCCTGACCCTGACGCATGGTGGTATTACACCTTCGCAACGGGTCAGCATATTGGATTTTTTCAGCGTCGGACGTTGGAGGTACTGGGTGTCAGACTGGGGCTGCAGCTAGCCAGCGCCAATGGGCTTCATGTGCTTTCGAAAAATCTGGTCAATGAACGGTTGTTGAAGCTGGCTACTGGCCGTTGGGCAACTCGGGTGGCTCCTTGGTGGATTCGCAGACATCTGGGGTCTAAAACTGTGAGTGACCATCAGCTGATGTTGCGCCGCACAGACTGAGACGCCAGGACGCTGACAGATGAAAATAATTTACGATTCGCAGATATTTGCCCAACAGGAGTTTGGTGGAATTTCCCGCTACATCTGCGCCTTGGCATCGCAGATGTCGCGTGTTCCAGGTGTCGACGTCAAAATTGTTGCGCCGCTTCACATCAATCAGTATCTGAAAGATGCCAACCGGGCTATCGTCACCGGGTTTCATGTTCGTCGTTTGCCCAAAACCGCCCGGATCATCAAGGCAATGAGTGCTGCACTTTGTGGGTCTGTGTCACGCATGATGCGCCCTGATCTTGTGCATGAGACTTACTATGCAGCGCGGCCTTTGTGTCGATCGAATGTGCCTCATGTGTTGACGGTTTATGACCTGATTGAAGAGCGCTTTCCTGATAGTTTTGGTGCAGACTATCCCGTTGCTCAACTCAAGAAATCTGCAGTGAATCGGGCAGACCACATTTTTTGTATCTCTGAAAACACGCGTCGCGATTTGTGCGAGCTTCACTCTTTGCCAGAGGAGCGTCTGACGGTAACCTACCTTGGTTACGATGCATTGCCACAGACAGGGTTGCAAGCTCAAGTATTGGTTGGCGATGCGCCCTATATTCTTCACGTGGCAGGTCGCCGTGGCTACAAGAACTTTGATGGTTTGCTGCGTGCCTACGCGGCGTCGCCTTGGCTGAGTGGTAATTTTCGTTTGGTCTGTTTTGGTGCGNGTGCCTTGTCTGCNGACGAGCGGGGCTTGATGGCAGGGCTCGGCCTGTCCGCCACTCAGGTGATTCATGTGGGTGGGGGCGATGACCGGCTGGCAGCTTTGTACAAAGGTGCAGCGGCATTTGTGTACCCGTCCAAATATGAAGGATTCGGTATTCCGCCACTTGAGGCCATGTCTCTGGATTGCCCCGTGATTTGCAGCAACACCAGCTCAATTCCTGAGGTTGTGGGTGAGTCGGGTGAGTACTTTGACCCTTATGAAGTGGACTCGATCATGTCGTCTATCGAGCGGGTTTTGCAGTCATCTGCCCGGCGCGAAGAGCTTGTTTGTTTAGGGCGGGAACGTTGCAAGCGCTTTAGTTGGGAGCGTTGCGCGCAGGAAACCCTTGCTGTTTACCAGAGACTTGCCAAATGAGAGCTTTGATTTGTGGCGTTGGTGGTCAAGACGGCGCGTACCTGGCTCGGCTGCTGCTGGACAAGGGCTACGAAGTCTGGGGAACGTCAAGGGACGCTCAAATGACCGAATTTCGTAATTTAAAAGCGCTGCAACTGACGCAGCGCGTGACTCTCTGCTCCATGGCGCCCACCGATTTTCGCAGTGTGCTGACGGTGCTGACCCGCTGTGAGCCCGATGAAGTGTATTTTTTGTCAGGACAAAGTTCGGTGGGTTTGTCTTTTGAGCAGCCGGTTGAAACCCTGGAAAGCATCTCGGTTGGCACTCTGAATATGCTGGAGGCCATAAGGTTTTTGGGTAAAAAGGTCAGGCTTTACCATGCAAGCTCCAGCGAGTGTTTTGGTGATCTGAGCCAGAAATCCGCCAATGAAACCACCCCATTTCATCCCCGTAGCCCCTACGCTGTCGCAAAAGCCTCTGCCCACTGGATGGTTGCCAATTACCGTGAGGCATACGGCCTGTTTGCGTGCAGCGGGATTCTCTTTAATCATGAGTCACCCTTGCGTCCGGCTCGTTTTGTAACGCGCAAGATTGTCGACAGTGCAGTTCGTATTGCCAATGGTTCTGGTGAAAAGCTAGCACTTGGGCGCTTGAATATTGTCCGGGACTGGGGTTGGGCTCCTGAGTACGTGGATGCAATGTGGCGCATGTTGCAGCTAGACCGGCCAGCTGATTTTGTGATCGCCACAGGCGTTTCGGTATCTCTGGAGGAATTTGTCAGAGAGGTGTTTTTGGGTGTTGATCTGGATTGGCGCGAGCACGTTGTGAGCGACCCAAAACTTTTTCGCCCCTCGGATATTGATTGGAGTCAGGGGGATGCCAGCCAGGCAAAAGCGTGTCTCGGCTGGGAGGCGCATACAAAAATGCCAGAGCTCGTCAAGTTAATGGTGAAGGCAGCGCGAAACCCATGAACCCCGACACTTCCACGCCGCTGATCAGCGTCATCATCGCGGTTTACAACGGCAAGGCAACACTGCAACAGTGCCTTGACAGCGTCACGCAGCAAACCTATGCGCACATTGAGTTGATTGTGATTGATGGTGGCTCCACGGACGGCACCGTCGACTTGATTCAGGCCAATGCACAGCAAATTACTTACTGGATTTCTGAGCCGGATCGTGGCATCTACAACGCCTGGAACAAGGCCTTGGCAAAGGCAAAAGGAGACTGGGTCTGTTTTCTTGGGGCTGACGATTTTTTGTGGAATAACCAAGTGTTGGAGCGTATGGCTGAACAGTTGGTGCTTCTGCCTGCAGACATTCGTGTTGCTTACGGGCAGGTCATGTTGCTTGATAACGATGATCAAGCGCTGTTCACCCTGGGGAAGCCCTGGGAGCAAATAAAAACACGCTTCAAGCAGAATATGTGTATTCCACACCCTGCGGTCATGCACCGCCGCAGTGTGTTTAAAGAGCACGGGTTGTTTGACGAGTCGTTTCGTATTGCCGGCGACTACGAGTTGTTGCTACGCGAATTGAGGGATGGTAGTGCGGCCTATGTTCCTGGACTTGTGGTGACAGCGATGCGGCAGGGGGGCATCAGCAGTCGCCCAAAAAGCACATTGATCAACTTGCGTGAAGTCAGGCGTGCGCAGCAGAAGATGGGGATGCGCTGGCCCGGTCGTGTCTGGCTGGTAGCGCTGGCGCGCGTATATCTGCGGTTGGTTTTGTGGCAATTGCTGGGAGAAAAGCGCACGCGGGGGCTGCTGGATGTCGGCCGTTACATGATGGGGTTGCCCGCATATTGGACTAAAACATGAGCTTGACTAGAAATCTGGCCGCCGTCAGTGTTGTCATCCCCTGCTACCGATGCGCGCACACCATCGAGCGTGCCATGGCCTCTTTGGCAGCGCAAACCTTGCGCCCCGCAGAAGTGATTTTGGTTGATGATGCCAGCGGCGATGACACCCGAGAGGTCTTGAAAAAGATCAGTCAACAATTTGATAAAGCTTGGATCAAGCTGGTTTTTTTGGACAAAAACGTGGGCGCAGGCAGTGCCCGCAATGCGGGGTGGGCGCAAGCGAGCCAGCCTTATGTGGCATTTTTGGATGCCGACGATGCCTGGCATTTCCGCAAGATTGAAATTCAGTACAACTACATGGTGGCCATGCCCGATGTGGTTTTGTGCGGACATGGTTTTCGTATGCTTAAACAGGGTGTGCTGCCCTGTTGGGATGTTGCTCCGTGTGATGCGTTCACCGTCAACAAATGGGACATGCTGATGTCCAACCGGTTTGTTACCCCTTCCGCCATGATCAAGCGCGATGTGAAACATCGATTCATTGAGCAACAGCGTTACATGGAAGATCACATGCTTTGGTTGCGCGTGGTGTGTTCCGGGGAACGTGTGGTCAAACTGCCTGTGGCTCTGGCTGCAATATACAAAGACTCCTTTGGTGTAACGGGTTTGAGTTCACACATTTTGTTGATGGAGCGCAGCGATTTGGGCAACTACCGTCGACTTTACCGGGACGGTTGCATCAACGCGGCACAATTTGTTATTCTGGTGACTTACTCGTTGTTGAAGTATGTGCGTCGATTGATCATTTATGCAGGCTATTTGCGATGGAAAAAATAGCTAATTCTGCGCAGGCGTTGCTGTCGATCTCGGTTGTCAGTCATGGTCAAATGAACCTGATTTCTGGATTGATGCAAGATATTCAGAAATATTGCACACATTTAAAGGTTGAATTCATTCTGACACTCAATCTTGACGAGCCGCTGCCATTTCATGTGTCAGATTTTTTTTACCCCGTCAAAGTCATCAGAAATCTGGTGCCCAAGGGTTTTGGAGCCAATCATAATCAAGCCTTTGGCAAGGCTTGCGGACAATATTTTTGTGTTATCAATCCTGATATCCGGTTTGAATATGATCCGTTTTCTGCACTTTTGGCCAATTTAAATAATCCCACTGTGGGTGTCATCGCACCCCTGGTGGTGGGGCCAAATGGCGATATTGAGGACAGTGCCCGGCGTTTTCCAACGCCTTCGGTCATTCTCTCGAAGGTGTTTGGTCAATGCAAGCAGGTGGATTATTCATTTGGCGAGCAGCTTATTGAACCGGATTGGGTAGGTGGGATGTTCATGCTGTTTGCGTGCCAGGTATTTCAGCAGCTTCACGGGTTTGATGAGCGCTATTTCCTGTATTACGAGGATGTGGACCTGTGTGGCAGGTTGCAACTGACGGGTTATCGGGTTGCGGTTTGCACGGGCATCAAGGTGGTTCACCACGCCCAGCGCAGCAGCCATCGGAGTCTGAAGTTTTTGCGTTGGCATCTGGCCAGCATGCTGCGTTTCTTTTTCTCGCCGGTGTACCGTCAACTGAAAACGAGTCGCTGCGCATGACGATTCTTGTCACGGGTGCCAATGGCATGGTTGGCGGGCGTTTGAGCCAATGGTTGAGGCATCATGGCAAAAGCGTTCGTACGGCAGTTCGTTCGTTTGAGTCGTCAGCCGCTTTGGGTCAACAGCTAGCCGTAGGGTGGATTGATCAGACCACTGACTGGTATCGAGCACTGTTGGGCGTTCAAGTTGTGGTTCACTGCGCCGCCCGCGTGCACGTTATGCAAGATAACGTGGCCGATCCACTCACCGCTTTCCGATCCGTCAACGTGCAAGGCACTTTGAACCTGGCTCGCCAAGCAGCGGCCGCAGGGGTCAAGCGTTTTGTGTTCATCAGCTCGGTCAAAGTTAATGGCGAGAGCACTGAGGCCGGCCGGGCGTTCACTGAAAGCCATCCGCCCGATCCGCAAGACGCTTACGGCGTGAGCAAGCACGAGGCCGAACAGTGTTTGCGCCAACTCGCTGCCGACACCGGCATGGAGGTGGTCATCATCCGTCCGCCGCTGGTGTATGGTCCTGGCGTCAAGGCCAACTTTGCCGCCCTCATGCGTGCCGTGCAGCGTGGCTGGCCCTTGCCGCTGGGTGCGGTGCACAACCAGCGCAGCCTGGTGGCGTTGGACAACTTGGCCGATTTCATCGTGACCTGCATCATCCACCCCAAGGCGGCCGACCAGACTTTTTTGGTAAGCGACGGGCAAGATCTGTCCACTACCGAGCTGATCCGCGGCATGGCGCGATCTGCTGGGGTGTCCGCGCGTTTGCTGCCGGTGCCGGTGTGGGCCTTGCAAGCTGCGGGCACGCTGCTGGGCAAGGGCGAGGTGNTGCAACGTTTGTGCGGCAATTTGCAGGTGGATAGCTCCAAGGCGCGTAACCTGCTGGGCTGGATGCCACCGGTGTCGGTGGACGAAGGGCTGCGCCGGGCGATGAAAATGACGGACTGATGCCCCCCCTACGTGATGCAAAATTTGGTTATGAAACGACTCTTTGATCTGATTGCAGGCGCGTGCGCCGTGGTGCTTTTGCTGCTGCCGATTGCGCTGGTTGCGCTGGCGGTGCGCCTGACCTCCAAAGGCCCAGCACTTTATTGGTCTGACCGTGTAGGACGCAATAACCAACTCTTCAAAATGCCCAAATTTCGCAGCATGCAAATGGGTACACCGGCAGTGGCAACACATTTGCTAAATAACCCGGATGCCTATTTGACCCCTATTGGCAGATTCATCAGAAAAACCAGTCTTGATGAATTGCCACAACTTTGGAGCATTTTCAAAGGTGATATGAGCTTTGTCGGTCCGCGGCCTGCTTTGTTCAATCAACACGACCTGATTGACCTGCGTACCAAGGCGGGGATTCAAAAACTCACACCGGGTTTGACTGGTTGGGCACAAATCAATGGCCGAGATGAATTGCCCATCCCTGTAAAAGTGGCTCTGGATGTGGAGTATTTGCATCGAATGTCCTTGATTTTTGATATTAAAATAATNACTTTGACGGCTTGGAAAGTGTTAAAAAGAGATAATGTCACACATTAAATTAAAAAAAACACAGCCACGTGTCGTTGAATCATTCATTTACATACTTTAAGGTGTCACCATGACCAGCTTGATCGATATTCAAAAGCAAATTGCCGAACTGCAAAAACAAGCCGAAGAAATCAAGGCGCAAGAGTTCAACAAAACCGTGCAGGAAATCAAGGACAAAATGGCTGCCTTTGACATTACCTTGGCAGATTTGCAAGGTGGCAAAATCCGTCTGCGCAAGGCTGTCACTGGCAAAACTGGCACGCCTGCCCCCATCAAATACCGTGGCCCCAATGGCGAAACCTGGACGGGTCGTGGCCTGATGCCACGTTGGCTGGCCGCATTTGTGGCGCTGGGCAAAAGCAAGGAATCTTTTGCCGTCTAAAGCCGGGTTTCAAAATTAAAGTGACCAAAGCGCCTTCATGGGCGCTTTGAACTTTCAGGGGGTAGCTTTGCAGAGCCGGATTTTGGGTTGGTCGCGCACTGCCAAGCAACTGGTGGTGGTGTCGCAGGATGTGCTGCTGTCCCTGGTGGCCACGTGGTTTGCCTTCACATTGCGGCTGGATGCCCCTCATTGGCCCAGTGGCGCCCAATGGTGGGTGTACATGTTGACACCATTGTTAACCGTACCGATCTTCATGCTGTTTGGCTTGTACCGCGCCATTTTCAGATACACCGGCCAGGCGGCGCTGCAGGCCACAGGACTGGCCGTGCTGGTTTACGGCTGCTTTCTGACCGTGATTTTGCTGTGGCAGCAGTGGCCTATGGTGCCACGCAGTCTGGGCATACTGCAACCCTTGGTGTTTTTGTTTTTGGTTGGTGGCAGCCGTGCCGTGGCGCGTTTTTGGCTTGCCAAACTGGATCAACCCGAACACCGGCAAGGCGCCAGATTGCTCATTTATGGTGCCGGTGCTTCCGGCGTGCAAACCGCAGCAGCTTTGCAGCTCTCAAGGCAATACGTATTGCAAGGCTTTGTGGACGACGATGCAGCCAAGGTGGGCCGTAGCATCAATGGCGTGACGGTGTTTGCAACAAATGCCATTGCGCAGCTGGTGGTCAGCCAGGGCATCACCGACATTTTGCTGGCTATGCCCAGCGCCTCACGCGAGCGGCGCAATGCCATCCTGGAATTTTTGCGGCCACTGCCGGTGCACATTCGTACCCTGCCGGGCCTGTCAGACCTGGCCAGTGGCCGTGTCACGGTGCAGGATTTTCATGAGCTCGACGTGGAAGACCTGCTGGGTCGCTCGCCCGTGCCACCCGATGCCCGTTTGCTGCGCCGCGATTTAGCGGGCCAGGTGGTGCTGGTGACCGGTGCGGGGGGCAGCATTGGCGCCGAACTCACGCGGCAAATCTTGCAGCAAAAGCCGCGTCAGTTACTGCTGCTGGATCACAATGANTTTGGCCTGTACAGCATTCACCAGGAGCTGCAAAGTCTGAGCGCCAGCCGTCAACTGGGCGTTGAGCTGATTCCGTTACTGGGCAGCGTGGCCAACCCGCAGCGCCTGGCCAGCATTTTTGCNGCCTACCAGCCTGCCACCGTCTACCACGCGGCCGCCTACAAACATGTGCCCATGGTCGAAGACAACCCCGGCGAAGGCATTTTGAACAACGTGTTTGGCACGCTCAACCTGGCCCAGGCCGCACAAAGCAGCGGGGTCAAACGCCTGGTGCTGATTTCCACCGACAAGGCGGTGCGCCCTACCAACGTGATGGGGGCCAGCAAGCGCATGGCCGAACTGGTGCTGCAGGCGCTGGCCGCAAGCTCTGCCACCTGCTTCACCATGGTGCGCTTTGGCAATGTGCTCGACTCCAGCGGCAGCGTGGTACCGCTGTTTCGCCGTCAGCTGGCGGCGGGCGGCCCGCTGACGGTGACGCATGCCGAGGTCACCCGCTATTTCATGACCATCCCTGAGGCGGCACAACTGGTGTTGCAAGCCGGAGCCATGGCGCAGGGCGGTGACGTGTTTGTGCTCGACATGGGCCAGCCGGTCAAAATCATTGACCTGGCCCAGCGCATGGTGCAGCTCAGTGGCCTGAAGGTGCGCGACGCAGCCCACCCCGAAGGCGACATCACCATTGCCATCACCGGCCTGCGCCCGGGTGAAAAACTCTATGAAGAGTTGCTGATTGGCGACAACCCCGAANCCACCGCGCATGCCCGCATCATGAAAGCGCATGAGGCCTTTTTACCCTGGGATCAAATCCAGCCGCATTTGCAAGACTTGCGCACTGCCGCACAACAAGCAGATGTGGCCGCCATCAAGGTGGTGCTACAGGCCTGTGTGCAGGGTTACCACGCACAACCAGACCAGTAGTGGCCGGTGCGGGGCAACATGCGGCACAATTCCAGCATGACCTACACATCCCCGATTTCACCGCGCGACCAGGCACAAATTCTGGCTCAGGCGCTGCCCTACATCCGCAAGTTCCATGGCAAAACCATGGTCATCAAATACGGCGGCAACGCCATGACCGAGCCCGCGCTGCAAAAGGCCTTTGCCGAAGACGTGGTGCTCTTGAAGCTGGTTGGCATCAACCCGGTGGTGGTGCACGGCGGCGGCCCGCAAATTGAAGGCCTGCTCAAGCGCTTGGGCAAAAAAGGCGAATTTATTCAGGGCATGCGCGTCACCGATGCCGAAACCATGGAAGTGGTTGAATGGGTGCTGGGTGGTGAAGTGCAGCAAGACATTGTGGGTCTGATCAACCAGGCCGGTGGCAAAGCCGTGGGTCTGACCGGGCGCGACGGGGGNTTGATCCGGGCCCAAAAACTCAAGATGCTTGACAGCGCCGACCCCTCCAAAGAACACGATGTGGGTCAGGTCGGCGACATCGTCAGCATCGACCCCAGCGTGGTCAAGGCGCTGCAAGACGATGCCTTCATTCCGGTCATCAGTCCGATCGGTTTTGGCGAAGCCAACGAGAGCTACAACATCAACGCTGACGTGGTCGCGGCCAAGCTGGCGACGGTGTTGAAAGCCGAAAAGCTGATGATGCTCACCAACATCAGTGGNGTGCTGGACAAAGCCGGGCAACTTTTGACCGACCTGACAGCCAAGCGCATTGACGACTTGTTTCTTGATGGCACCATCAGCGGCGGCATGCTGCCCAAGATCGCCGGCGCACTGGACGCGGCCAAAAGCGGGGTCAACTCGGTGCACATCATTGATGGCCGGGTGCCGCATGTGCTGCTGCTCGAGATATTGACCGACCAGGCCTTTGGCACCATGATTCGCTCCCACTAATTCCATTTCTAACGTCTAACGTCCATGTTCAACAAGCACACCCCAAAGCATGAAACACGCGTGCCCTGCGTAGGGCGGGTTTCAACCCGCCATGGCCGACTGAAGTCGGCCTTACGACACGCCATTCTTGTCGGCTGT
>Ga0051980_10003012_pt1 | contig 12742 bp, 9 predicted proteins | sample CryGey13umfilter_2_FD_55014 | JGI IMG/M metagenome (GOLD analysis project Ga0051980, IMG submission 55014) | Groundwater microbial communities from aquifer in Utah, USA - Crystal Geyser 4/9/14 3 um filter | ecosystem: Environmental > Aquatic > Deep subsurface > Groundwater | place: USA: Utah...
CCTAGCTAGACCATGTTCCTCGAACAGTTTAAGTAGGTCTACCGGCTTAAGGCTTATTACTTGGTTTAGCAAATAGTGAATTGAGCCTTTCTTATTGCATTGTACTTTACCTTTTTCGATGATTTTCTTTAAAATTTGGTGATGCTTATTCATATCTTATAATTTGAGGTTAGACACTCTGTTTTCGCCTTCAGATAGCCGCTTTTGGCATTCACACTAACCTTTTTCTCGGTAGTCCATAGATGCCAATTGTGTTTGGCTATATACTCCTTAAGAGGCTTGGATGGATAAGAGCTAAGCAGAAACTTCCCTTTGATGCCCGCCAAAGCATCAAGCAGATTGGTAAAGTCCTGTGCGCTGTAGCCATCATAATGGCCACAGTCGGAGTTGAAGTAAGGTGGATCGAGGTAAAAGAAGCTATCCAAACGATCGAAACGCTTGATGACATCGATGGCATCGGTATTCTCGAAAGTGCAGAGGTCAAGCCTGCGCTTCAGCTCGTCTTTGAAGTTATCTTTCTTATTCATCACTCTCTTTGGAGTACTGCAGCTTGCCACCGAAAAGCCCCAACTATTTTCTAGGGACGATGCAAACGATTGGCTACTTAACACCCAAACCGCCCACGCTCTTTGCACAGGTTTGAACATGTCCGGATGATTGTACATCACCGTGGCCTGCCTGTAAGCATCCCTGCTGTGCAGTGTAACTTCTGTCATCGCTTTGAGTGCCTCAAAGTCCATGGCCACAACACGATAGAAGTTGATTAGCTCGCTGTTGGTGTCGTTCACTACCTCCACATTGCTTCGTTCCTTTGCGAAAAACACAGCGCCGCCGCCAAAGAATGGCTCGCAATATAGGCTATGTGTCGGGATGGCATTGATAATCTTTTTAGCAAGCATCTGCTTGCCACAATAGTAGCTAATGGGTGTTTTCATTTTCGGTTTTAGTTCCATTTCGATTTTATAATTACATTTGTATTCTCACTCAAAAAAAATAGGTGCACAAACACCATGAAGCTAAAGGCATTTGCCCTCGGCTTGGTGTTTGTGCACCTTTATTGTTTGCCCGGCGAGTGAGATTTCCGAGCGGCAAAGTCGGGGGTTCTTTTACCCCTAAATCATATCATCATACTTTTTAAGTGTTTTTGCATAGAAAGCAGCCAAACGTTCTTTGTTCACTTGGTAGGCGGCGATGTCTTGCTCATTGGTTATGAAGCATACCTCTACCAATGAGGCAATACCAGCGTCCAAATGCAAAATACCGACTCGGCTATGTTGAGAACCGCTTTCTCCTTTGACTCCACGGTTGCGGATGCCCAAGATGCGCGAAGCTCCATCGACAAGCTCGCGAGCGAACAGCCTGCTGTTGTCATTGGCTACGTTGCTAATAATGACCTCTGTGCCGGTTGCGCTTGGCGGTCCGGCATTAAAATGAAAATCGAGCAAAACGCTGCCATTACCCGGCTTAATACGATTTTGATATTGACGATTGCTTTCGTCATCATCATCTGTGATAAACCGATGGTTAGCGGCTTTGAGATGCTCTGTCACCATGCTTCTGAGCTCCTTAGTTAAGTCTGATTCTTTGAAGCCGTTGGCAACGGCTCCAGGATCGACATCGCTATGGCCTGCCGATAGGAAGGTAGTGAGTTTTGATAGATGTATCATGGCAGTATAGCTACGTTATAAACCAAAACTTCACTCAGTCGATAGCTTGAAGTGTCAAGCATAAATGCATTATCATTAGGTAATTCTACAATTGTTGAAACTAAAGCATTATCAATAAATTTCAACTTATTTCCGCCTGTCCAAACTGTTCGCACTTCTTGATTGCTACCACGCTCAATGATAGTACCTTCCGTTGCACTTATAAGCCCATTCGCTACTAAATTATTGATGGTATAAACGTCCGCATCTACTGTTTTTGTTACTCCTGTCGTACGAATGTAGCTTCCGTGAAATAAATTAAAAGAAGGTACTATTTCAGTCATCAACCCCGAAAAAATAATTGGATGAAAATTAGTAAGTTGTTGGTTTAACCAAACGCCATGATTCGCAGATGAGAGTGTCATAAGTCTTTGGCTTGAAATAATATGAAATTGCTCATTTATTTTTTTTAATTTAATTTTATAATTTTCCAAATTTACAGTTGGAACACCTCCAACTGCCAGAATAAATTCATAATTAGCACCTGCACCAGATGCATTTAGCAAAAAATCACCGTGTCTATTAAAAAAATATGTATTTTTGACCGTTTCAGGCGTTGCAATTTCACCTGCCCATCTTAATTGAATAGAAGTTTGGTTAGGCACTATTTTAGCCCAGCTTCCAAAACCAAAAGGATTACTTATCGCTTCATACGTCACTTCGGTGTCGTCATTTTCAATTGCTGTTGGTTCGCTATTTCTTACAAGATTAGTACGTTGTGGCTCGACTATAAGTTCAGGAAACCCATTCAAATAGTCAACGGCAACACTCCCAGAAGAAATTTCCTCAATGAGCAAACTCTCTCTATGTCTATATTTTACTGTTTCTCGTGATAATGTAAAATAACCACTTTCAGGATTTACTATATTTACTAATATATTAGCAAGTGATGGTGGATTTGGTGGATTAAATATTATTTTATTTAAATTAACTTCTGGTAAAAATAAACCTGTTAAACGTTCATCAATTTCATAATTTTTATCAAGATTTTTCATAGATTTTTCCATGAATTTTGTCTTAATTATAAATTCGTGCCAAGTTAAATAGCCTATTCGTATCGCCCTATCCAACATATCTTCAACAACAATAGATTGAAGTGGAAAATTATTAAACTTCCTTTCAAACACACCAGTAACTAATTCCAAAGGTTTTGCCATTCCATCGTCATCTATGAAATTTACCCTACCGCTTATTTTCTTTTTAATAAAAAAAGATTCAGGTATAGTGTTGCTTGCGTTTTTAAGCGTAAATAATCTATTTTTTCCAATCTTACTACCTGAATAATCAAGTAACAATTTTTCTTCATCCCAAATAGTATTAGGATTATTATAGCCTAAGCCATTNTCAGAAGTTGCAAATTCCATTTTATAAATTTCCATGGCATCTGGAAAATTTGCTTGAAAGTTTATTCTATTTAAAACTGAAAAATTAGATACAGTCCAAGGTTGATTAATTGGAAAAAATTCAAGTAATGAATCTTCTAAGTTAAGAGCATTTCCGCTAAGAGTATCAATTGTAAATCTAATACCATTTGAAATTATTTCAGCTTTGAAATGATTTGTTAAAATATTTTCTACTCTAATCCAATAGCTAAAATCTAAAGAGCCGTATGATTTATTGGCTAAAATAGGGCTAAAAGCCCATTGCTTAAAAGAAACATTGCTAATTGTTTCCTGTAATATTATTGAAACTTTATGTCCAATATCACCATCAGTGGAATAAGCAACAATTACAGAATATTTTAAATCTGCATTACCATCATTATTATTACTATCCCATTGAATAACATTTTTAAAAGTAGAAGAACTTGCTGTTGGTAACACCACATTAGCAGAGCCTTTAAATTCATGAACATTAGCTATNGAAAAAAATTCTGATGATGGAATATCAACTTGGTCAGTAGCTGCTAATTTTAAACCATAGGGAAAAAAAGCTGTTCTAAAGTTAATTTTATCACTTAATTCAAAAGTTTCAAACCAATATACAAGACTATTTTCTCTACGAACTACCATATACATATTTGTATTTGGTATAAAAGGTGAATGTTCAATTTCTACAACAAAAGATGAACCTTCAATTTCTAAAACTTCACCTAAAGTAGGTTTTTTTACGGCATTAATAAATCGTCTGCAAGTAATTCCTATTGTAAAAGCATTAATATATGTATATGCTGTTGCTGTATTTGCTATTCCCCCCGGTTCTAAACCTTCATAAAATCTGTTTTCAGACATATCAAAAACAGTTGTATTATTATCTTCTAAAATTACTAACGGTCTTACACGTTGTAAAATCCATGTATTATCATCAGTTTTTACAAGATTAACATTTTCATTATTTTTTATTTGTCTATTATTTATAATTGTTACCCCTATTTCTGGAAGTAAATTAATAAATAAATCTTTAGAAACAAGTGTTGTTGTAAAACCTTTACGTAATGGATTAGTTATTTGTGATGGAACTTTAAGATTTAATTCATTAGTTAAACTTATATTTTCTATGATATTATTATCATCTGTTTCTACAATAAATCTTAATCCAGAATCTTTAATTACTTTAGTTTTATGAAATATTTCTGTAAAATCAGAACTTATAACTTGAATATTATTGATACCATATAAACCTTTTCCTTTATTTTCTAATCTATATCGTGTACCATTTACTAATTTAAATTCAAAAATTTGTTTAGGTTTTATTTCAATAGCTGGATTTTGTCCATTTAACCAAACAACTAAGCTTTCTACATCTATTGCAGTTGTGATTACTGTAATAAATAAATTATCTTGGTCTGATATTTCACTATGTTGTAAATTAATTATTGCCATTTTATTTTATTTTATTAACAAGGTGCAGAATCCCAATTTGGACTATTTGATGGTGTTCTTTGTAAAGTTAAAGATTTTGTTTTTCCGTTACTTAAATTAATAGCAATTATATACGTAGATGGTGTTAAAGCTATCCCACTATTACCTAAAATTATTTTATATGGATATTTACCACTTAAAATATTATTTGAAATTCCACTAGGAAAAGAAGCAAATGAACCTTCAAAACCCTGTAATAATTCTCCTGTTACTTGTCCTGTTGTACCTTCTGGAATAATATAAGCACCTTCAAAAGTTGTTTCACAATTATTATTTGCAGTTATAACAAAATTAGTAAAACTTGCATTTGAAATATTTAAAACATTTAAAGTTATCAATATTTCATCTGTTTCTAAATTATTATCTGTAACGATTAATTTTAAAACATAAGAACCAAAATCAGAAGTTATAAAATTTGCAATTGCTGTATTTGCATTTAATAATTGATAACTTGAATTTTGTACTTCTTCAATAACTTCCCAATTATAAGCTATAATAGTACCATCTGTATCTTCGCTAAAAGAACCGTCTAAAATAAAAATTTGATTTGTATTTATTGTAATTTCTAGATTAACATCAGTACCAGTTGGAAAAATAGCAGAAGCAATTTTAGCAATAGGTTTTATATTAACTTGATTAGTATAATTTAATATAATAATATTTGAAAATACAGTTTCAGAATTATCTGCTAAAATACCTTTAACTCTATATTCATAAATTGAACTAGTTATAACGACATCATTAAAAATATTTGTAATACTATTATTTAAAATATTCCAACTGCCACCATTAATTCTTTTTTCAAATACATATAAGATAATACTAGAATTAGCTACAATAGTAGCTTTTAAATTTACAATATAATTTTTATCTACAATTGTTTTATCTATTGTATCATCTGCAAAACTTAAACCTACTGTTGTGGCTTGTATTGCTTGGTTTGTATTTAAAGTTATTATTCCCATTATCCTACCCAAATCATAGAACCTGTATCTCTGGCTCTAAAATTAAAATTATTATTTGTTGCAGAATCTACATCAGGAGCAACAAATTTGAATAAACCATCTACCAAATTTTGTGCTGTTATAATTGTGTTTATAGTAATAGGATTATTATTTAATAATAATTGTCCACTTGCAGGCAAACTATCAATTATAATAGCATCTAATGGGTCACCTTCTGGGTCTAAATATTGAGGTGTTAAATTAGTAGTAAAATCTGCCAAATTAAATATGTATTCAACTCTATTATTTATCTGTAAAGTTAAATCTCCAACATCTGCAATAGGTTGATTTTGATAACCACTTGTATTTACATTTACAAAAGCCATATTTGAAAATTTAGAATTTGTATTATTATCACTTATTTGAAAATTTATAATATCAAAATTATCTTGTGCATTTAAAACAGTAGAAACATATTTTGCATTATTCATTTGAACAATGCTATATTCTGTATTTAAAGTAATAGGAGTATTATCTTCCAATTTTAAATTTCCCTTTAANGGGAGAATAGGAAATTTAATTTTATTTGGTTGGTCATTTTCGGCATCAAAATAATCTTTTAAAAATATATTAGCATTTAAAGTATAAGTTAGTATATCATTATTAATTACGCCATCATTTACAAATATTTCAAAATTTGAAATTGTTGGTGGAATATTATTTGCATCTATTTCAATATTAAAATCTTGTTCTAAAGAATCAAAATTTGAAATATTAAAATCTTCCAAACAATTAGAAATTTCATTAAATCTATATTTTTCTTTTATAAAATCTATTAATTCTTGATTTGTACTTGCTAATCTTAATTCAGTAAAATAAGAAGAAGCCCAATATAATCCTAAATAAGTTTTAAATAATTTTATAATTTTAGAAGATTCTGATATACCATATAAACATTCATAAGAAATAATATCATTTAATCTTAATTGTAAATTTACAGATTGTTTTTTTATACTTTCTTGTAAAAAACTTAAAAATCCTTGTTTAAATGATTGGCTGTAAATATCAGTATATAAACTTTGATAACTTAATAATTTAGTATAAATGCTTTGAAAATATATAGATTGTTTTACATCTAAAGGTACTACTTTTTCTGTAAATTCCTCACATAGTGTTTTTATTCTATTTTTACAAATTGCATAATATGTATCTTCTATAATACTTAATTGCAAAAATTTAATAACATTAAAGATAAATTCAACAGATTCATTAATATTAGATAGTATTACTTTATATTGTCCATCTTTTTGAACAGTTAAAAATAAATCAATATCTGAATTTATTTCTTTTGTTTCTATTTTTTCATTTGAATTAGTTACAAAAAATAAATTATAAGTTAAAGGTTCAAAAACCGATAATTTAAAAATATCTTGCGTTGTTGAAAAATTATATAATATTGCCATAATATAAATTTAAAAAAGTACCTTTTACAAAAAAAAATAAAAGGTACTTTTTGCACAAATCAAATAAGAAAAATTAATTATTAAACACCATCATTAGCTGCTCCAGTATCAGTACCTGATTCAATAGCTACTTGTTTAGTTCCTAAAACATAATCAAATATAGCGGATAAAACAGTTGCAATAGCACCTCCAGTTGGTAAAGCAATCATAAATGTATTTACAGATGCAATGTAATTAGAAGTTGCTGTATTNTGAATACCATCATACATAATACTAATTACATCATAATTTACTGCAACATCTGTGTCAAATGTTTTCTTAAACCATAAATCATTATAATCAATACTATTTGAATTTCCTTCGTAAACAGAATAATCTTTTTCTAATTGTAAAATATCTTCTCCCTTATTTACAGAATGAACCATTGGAGTTGTTACTGCAATTATCGCATCTTCTAAAAGTTCTTGTTTTGTAATTTCTATTGTTGTATCTTCTTCAACAGGAGAAATAACAATACTAAAATTAGGAGTAACCCCTGTTTTACTTGCTACTACTTTTAGCATAGTATCTGCATTAAGTTGAGCAATTAATTTATCAATAGCAACAGTAACAGAAACATTTGCGGATTTGTAAAAAGCTTGAATATTACGCCTTACAATATATTTTGAAGTATATGTAGAATCGGTAATACCTAAACCAATTTCTCCTTTTGAAGCATCAGTTAAACCTAAATTTGAAATGGTAAAAACAGGCTTAACAGGTGCTTTATAATTTATCTTTTCTAAATTTTTAATCTGTTTTCTAGGAATATTTACAAGCAATGTATTTCCATCTTTTCGACCAATTGCAATTAATATACTTTTTGCATCTAACAAAGGAGTAGTAATATCAGCAGGAGGAGTAGCTACAATATCAGGTAATAATGTATCATTAGCAAATAATGCAATAGCACCTACATCCAAATTGCNAATGTCTTTTAAAACAGCAATAGCACCTCCACCTTTTTTGGCAGCGTATGCTACATTTTTTAAAATTCCAAGTTTGTTCATTTTTTTTAGTTTTAATAATTTTTAGTAATTTATTCTTTTATTATGTTTTCATTTAAATATAATTTATAATTTTCATCTGATAATACAGCTTTTAAATATTGAGCCGTATTAGTAATAATTTCATTTACTGAATTTTCATTCATATTTAAATTCGTATTCAAACCTAAATCAATCTTTGCAGGTTTACAAATATAGTTTAATTCAAGATTAGAACCTATCGCACCATTTGGTAAATAAAGTTTTAAAATATTTCTTTGTAATTCCCCTAAAACCCTATTAAATGAGGGTTTAGATAAAGAAGAATTAAGCATATCAAATATATATTCTTGATTCGCAATATCTANACTAACAGGTTTAAAAGATTCTACAAAAGTTTTTAAATTTTTAACTTGTTTAGAATATGTAAATATAGAACTATTAACTTTTACAACAACATTTTTAATATCATCTTCTAAAGTTTCAAAAATAAATTTATCAGAATATAAATTACCATTATAAAATTCTTTATATAAACTACTTTTTTTATTAATTTGTTTTAAATTTTTATTTATTATTATTTNAATTGCTTTTAATAGTAAAAATTTTTGTTGTACTACTTTATAATTTGTATTTATATAATTATTTGGCAAATCAACTAAATCAAATAATTTTATAGAAAATCCACTATTAAAAAAAACNTGTATAGAATAATTTTCNAATTTTAAAATATTTTCAATATTATTATCAAATATAAAAAAATTAATTTTTTTAATTTCAGTTTTATATACTTTATTACAATCTTTTGCAATATTAACCTGAGAAGAAATAAAAGAATAAAAATCAGAAGGTAAATTAATAAATTTACCTTCATCATTTTCTTCTATATTTAAACTTTCATGTTTTAATAATTCGTCAATATCTAAAACTCTTTTTATAACTTCTTGAAATCCTAATTGTTTTATATCAGAAGATTTATTAGATTTTCTGTTAATATATTTTAAAACTTCTTTATTTAAAAAATAATCTTTTTCNTCTGGATATAATTCACGAGTATTAAAAGAATTTATTTTTTGAAGTTCTAAATCTAAATTAATATGAATTTCTTGTGAAGTCATTTTTAAATTATTTTTAATTTAGCTTTTATTGTATTATAAATTTCTTTATTTTCTTTTTCTTCTGAACCCAATTTTAAAACAACATCATCAATAGTATGTCCTAATACTATTTCATTATTTGAGCCATAATAATAAGAATCTGTATTTTTAGGATTGTGAATAATCCCTTTTTCAACTGCTTCAAATAATATAGATTTAATTTCTAAATTTCTATCATTTATAAAAGCTAAAAATTCTTTTGGTTTNGTATCTACAAAGGATTGTAAAGCAATNTGTTTTTCTTGTATGGAATCATATAAAGAAGGGCTAATATTAAACATCCTTAATAAACCATCAATTTTTGTAACATCGGTTAAAATTTCAGAAAATTTATTACCTGCTTTTAATTTATATTGTAAATTAATATGATTTTGTTTAATTTCAACATTTTTAGAGTATAAATAAAACCAAATATTATTTGATTTATTCATATCGCTTGCTTTATTGGCAACTCTATTATAAACTAAACAATATTTAAATAAAACATAATCGGGTACGCCTTCTATAATTTCCCCCTGTTCTGCTACTTTTGATTTTTCTTGAAAATCTTTAGCTTCGTTATATAAGTTAAACAATTTCTCATTTTTAAATAAAATTGTAAAACTTAATTTTTTACCTAAATTATCTGCTGTTTCACTAGCTTCGTCAGTTGGAATTTTAACAGAAATATTATTCCAGTAATCCCTAACTGCTCTCCTCCATTCTACATCATCAGGACTAATATTAATTATTTCGGGGAGATATTTAATTTCTTCTTCAAAAGATAATCCTTTTAATGGATTTGAACCTTTTAAACTTGAACCTATTTTTACATTATGTGTTGAAGGGTCACTTCCCTGAAAATAAAAAGTAGGTTTTACTCTAATACTTAATGATTCTGTTACTTTATAAGTAATTAATTTTTTTTCTGCGGTTGTGGTTTCCATATTTATTATATTTATATTATATTTATTATATTTATACAAAAAATAAAAGGGGAATTTTTTAAACTCCCCCTTTTTATTTTTAAGACAAGTTACAAGATAATTTAAAACAATGGGTATTTCTACGAATACAAACACCTAAAGTTTTCAAAAAGTGAATTGAAGTTTTATCTTGGTCGGTTGCTAACATTAAATTTTTACCATTTCCAGAATAATCTCCATAATGGTCGCCTTTTAATAAAGTCATACCTTGTTCAATACCTCTAATTAAAGAACGTCCTTTTTGTGAAATCATTTGTACGTTTTTAACACCATCATATTGGCTCATATCAACAAAATACATTTCATAAGAACTTAATGGTTTACCACTAATAGGATGTCTTGGAGAATTATCAGCACGTCCGCCAAAATCCAATAAATTTAGTAATTTAATGGTAACAATATGACCGTCAACGTGTACGTATCTATTAAAATAACCACCAAAACTTAATTCATGACTTCCTGGCTGACCTACTACAAATTTACTTGCAACATCACCTTGTAATAAAGTCCAACTACCTGAACCGTTTGCATCTCTTTTAATAGCTGCATCAAATTCTTCTGCTCCGCCAATACCTGTAAATAATACAACGTCCATTCTACCAGTATCAGTACCGCCATATAAAACATCGCTAACTGTTCTTGTAAGTTTTTGAGTTGTTAAAATACCATAAGTATCTTTATGCGGAATTTGGTCGTCAATACCTCCTCCCATAGGAATAGGAAAATTAGTAACTTCATCAATAGTAGTTATATTTCCTTTTTCATCCCTATTATATTTACTCCACCATAAATGTTCTTCACAGGCTTCTTTAAATTGCATTTCATGTTGGTATTCTTCAAAAGGCATCCAATAATTAGTTGTTTTACCAGTTTTAGTTTTCAATTGAAATTCAACAGTTCTGTTTGAAACATTACCACCAATTTCATAAGATTTTCTCAAAATAGAAATTTGGTTTTTCAAATAACCNGGAGCTTGNTTATTGCTTTCATTTCCNCTAGAGTGACTTTCAGAAACGGGTGCGCCACCAGTCATACTCCATCTAACGCCTGCTTGCAACATTTCAAAAGGAATATATTCNCTATTATTCCTTCTAATTAAAGATAAAGCATATTTATATTTACCACCNCCAATAGGTTCAGGTTTTCCTTGAATACGGCACATAGTACCATCAGGAGCAATAATCAAATGTTGCTGTTTCAACCAATTAGATTTGAAAATTACAAAAGCTGGCGTACCACCTTTTCCTGCTTCCGAAGCTGCNGTATATTCAGTTGATACAATTGTATCAGATGCTTTTATCCTTGTAAATACGGGCCATTTATACTCAACGTCCTGTATTTCTTCCCATCTCATTCCTCCTTTTTGACCTTCTGTTAAAAAAGTTAAAGGAAATTTTTTGCTTTCTTCTCCCATTAAATGCGTAATAACAGGATTTAATGTGTCAGAAGAAGTTAAGCGCATTTGAGATAAGGAATTATTATTAGTAAATCCTTTACCATCAAATGTTTCATGTTTCAGAATCCTTGACTGATTCTGATTGGCTAAAGTTTGTTCCATTTTATTTTAAAATTTTTATAATAAGTCTGATAAAGATACAACTTCACCAGACGATTTTTTACTATTTGTACTTTTTTGAGAATTTCCTAATGTTCTATTTTTTTGCATTTTTTCAGCTATTCCTTTTATTTTTTGAGCATAGTCATTTTTACTTTGGGCTTTAACTAAATCGCTTAAATTTAAATTTTTAAATTTAAGAAATGCAAAAAACAATTCATCTTCTAATGTCATAGATTGTTTATCTAAGAAAGCTTTTGTCATACCATTATTAACTGGCTTTGCAACATACTCAAAAAATTCTTTTTTATCTTTTTCAGATAATTGAACATTATTGATATTACCTTTAGTAATTTTATCTTTAACGTCATTTAAAATTTTTTCAGTTTCTTTTTCTTGTTCTNCAATTTTAACATTATAATCTTGTTCTCTTTGTTGTTTAATTGATTCTTCATTTTCAATTAAACTGTNTATGGCATCTGAATATTCTTCATCAACCATATTTGAACCTTCAATCAGTTTTAAATTTCTTTTTATTCTTTCATCTGAAAAATTTTGACTTTTCAAAGATTCTCGAATAATTTGTAATTTTTCTTCTGTTGAAATTTCAGAATTTTTAAGAGATTTATAATCTTTTGGCTCTTTAAATTCTTCTAGTGTTTTACCAGACAATAAATGTTTAGAAATAGCTTCTAAAGTTGGATTAGAACTTAAAAAATTATCAATTTCTTCTTTTACTTTTATATTTAAAACATCTGAAACATATTCTGAAATTCCTTTAGAATTATTTGAATATGTTTTTAATTCTCCATTTTCATTTTTAATTTCATAACCTAATGTTTTTGAAACTTCATTTACAATAGAAGTTTCCTCTGTTTTATCAAATTCTTTTTGTAATTCTTCTTTTGAAACTAAAATATTATTTTCATCATCTATAATATTACCAGCATCATCAAAAGAAGCATTTTCAAACTCTGTTAAAATTTCTTGTTTTATTTTTTGTTTTTCTTCTGAATCAGTACCAAAAAATAAATCTTTATATTTTATATTAGAATTTGTAATATTA
>Ga0051980_10003029_pt1 | contig 12711 bp, 7 predicted proteins | sample CryGey13umfilter_2_FD_55014 | JGI IMG/M metagenome (GOLD analysis project Ga0051980, IMG submission 55014) | Groundwater microbial communities from aquifer in Utah, USA - Crystal Geyser 4/9/14 3 um filter | ecosystem: Environmental > Aquatic > Deep subsurface > Groundwater | place: USA: Utah...
GGCCTTTCCGGCCCCGCCTGATTTGCGGTCCACCTCAGGGACGGAGACCTGCCGGTTACTGCCGCCCCCTCCGCTGCTCCGCGCGAGACCTGCCTTCCTACGGGCGATCGGCCTTGGTNCCAAGGAGCAGAACTCGACGCGGCTCGAGCCCGCGTTTCTCGCCACGATCGACAAAGTCCGCCAGGCGCCTACGGCTCCACATTCACCGTCTGGCTTGGAGGGTAGGCGCCGTGGCACTCGACGCGATTGCGGCCGGCCGCCTTGGCGCGATACAGGGCGTCGTCGGCGAGCTGGATGAGGTTGATGATGTGCGGCAGATCGTCGGGGCCCGAGGCCACGGCGCCAAGGCTNGTGGTCACCCGGATCGAGCCGCCGTCGACCTCCACCTCGCGCCCCGCCACCGCCGCGCGCATCCGCTCTGCCACCGCCGCCACCTCCACCGCGGCGCAGCCGGGGAGGATGGCGAGAAACTCCTCGCCGCCGTAGCGGCCCAGGCAGTCGTAGCGGCGCAGGCCGCCGTGCAACGCACCGGCCACCGCCGCCAAGACCCGGTCACCGACCAGATGGCCGTGGCGATCGTTCACCTGCTTGAAGTAGTCGATGTCCGCCATGATCACGCTCAGGGGGTACCCCTGGCGCAACGCCTGGGCGAACGCCTCGTCACCGCGTTCCAAGATGGTGCGCCGGTTGAGGAGACCGGTGAGGGCGTCGGTGGTGGCGAGCTTCTCGGAGACCGCCAGGGCGCAACGCAGCTCCTCCTGCAAATCGAGGACCCGCTTGCCCACCGCCAGGCGGGCGCGCAGCTCGTCGAGGTCCACCGGCTTGGTGAGGTAGTCGTCGATCCCCGCCTCCATGGCGGTGAGGAACTCCTCCCGCCCCTCTTCGCCGGTAAGCAGGATCACGTAGGTGTACGTCCCGCCCAGCGCGCGCAGCCGCCGGGTGAGCTCCAGGCCATCCATGCCGGGCATCTGCCAGTCGCTGATCACCAGCCGCGCAGTGCCCTGNCGACAGGTAAGCCACGCCTCCTCGCCATCCCCACACGCCACCACCTCATGGCCCCACTGGCTGAGGGTGTGTTCCAAGAGGCGCCGGCTCAGGCGATCGTCATCGGCCACGAGGATCTTCATCTTCCACTCTCCTCGGCCACGGCGCGGACCCGCTCCAACTCTTCGTGCAGCGCCACCAGCAGCGGCGCCGATTCGCGAAGCTCACCCGCGCGCCCCTGTTGCTCCAGGGCGTAGGCCAGGCCGCGCATCGGCTCGGCGCCGACGTTCGACGCCGACCCCTTGAGGGTGTGAGCGACCTCGCGCACACGCTCCGCCTGACCGTCGCCGATCGCCGCGGTGAGGGTGGCGAGGTGGGCGGCCGCGTCCTCCATAAAGAGGTCGACCAGCTCGCGCGCGAACCCCGCGTCGCCGCCGGCGATCTCCGCCAGGCGGCCAGTGTCGAGGGGCGCCACGCCCACCCCTCGCGCCGCGGCCGCAGGGTGGGTCGATGGCGCATCGGCGGGTGACCGGTGCGCCGCGGCCAATGGGTGGGTCGATGGCGCTTCGGCGGGTGACCGGTGCGCCGCGGCCAATGGGTGGGTCGATGGCGCTTCGGCGGGTGACCGGTGCGCCGCGGCCGGTGGCGGCCCCAGCGCCACCACCGCAGGCGTGGATTCGGGGAGCGATCGCCGCGCCTCTCCAGAAGGCGGGGAGGGTGGGGCTCCAACCCACCCCACCCGCGGCCGCACCACCGGAGCGGCCACCCCCACGGCAGGCGCCGGACAGGCGGGAGCGCTTGCCCCGGCCCAACACGCGAGGGCGGCGGCGAGACCCTCGCGCTGCAGCGGCTTGGCGAGGTGGTCGTCCATCCCGGCGGCGAGACACCGCTCGCGATCGCCGGCCATCGCGTTGGCGGTGAGGGCGATGATCGGCGTCCGCCCGTTCGCCCCGGCCTCCTGCTCCAGCCGGCGAATCTCCGCGGTCGCCGCGTAGCCGTCCATCTCTGGCATCTGGCAGTCCATCAAGATCGCGTCGACCCCCCCCTCTTTCCACGCCGCCACCGCCCCAACGCCGTCCGCCACCGCGATGACCTCGTGACCCAGCCGTTCCAGCGCCTTCACCGCCACCATCTGGTTCACCACGTTGTCCTCGGCCAAAAGGATGCGCAGGCGCCGGGTGGTGGCCCCGGCCGCCGGCGCCACAACCGCCGCCAGCGGTGCGGCGGGCAGATCGCCGAGCAGAACCTCCATCACCGAGTCGAGGAGCTGCGATCGCCCCACCGGCTTGAGGAGCACGGCGGCGAAGCCGGCCGCACGGAGGGCCTGCTCCTCGCCACGCCGATCCACCGAGGTAAGGAGGACCCTGCGGGTGGTGGCCAGAAGGGGATCGGCCTGGATCTGCCTCCCCAGGGTGTCGCCGTCCATTTCCGGCATCTGCATGTCGAGGAGGGCGAGGCGGAAAGGGCAACCACGGGCGCAGGCGTCGCGCAGGAGATCCAGCGCCGCGGCGCCGCTGGCCGCCTCGCTCACCTCCATCCCCCAGCCGGTCAGGTAGTGGCGGACCACCTCGCGGTTGGTGGCGTTGTCGTCCACCACCAGCACGGACAACCCGGTGAGGTCCTCGGGTGGCCGCTTCACCGGAGCCTCGCCCACCCCCAGACGGAGGGTGAAGGCAAAGGTGGAGCCCGCACCCTCGGCACTCACTACCTCGAGGTCGCCCCCCATCCCGTGCACCAGCCGCTGGCTGATCGCCAGCCCGAGGCCGGTCCCTCCGAAGCGGCGGGTGGTCGAGGCGTCCGCCTGGCTGAAGGCGTCGAAGAGGCGGGACCGCGCCTCGTCGCCGATCCCAATCCCCGTGTCGCGCACCGCAAAGCGGATCGCCACCCTGTCGCCCTCTTCGGCGGCGAGGTGAACACGCAGGGCGACCTCACCCCGCTCGGTGAACTTCACCGCGTTGCCCAAGAGGTTGAGAAGGACCTGGCGCAACCGCCCCGGATCGCCCACCACCCGGCCGGGGACCGACTCGCGCACGTCGACAATCAACTCGATCCCCTTCTCCGCGGCGCGCCCCGCCATCAGGGTCGCCACCCCCTCGGCGCACTCGCGCAGGTCAAAGGCGACCTGCTCGAAGGTGAGCTTGCCCGCCTCGATCTTGGAGAAGTCGAGGATGTCGTTGAGGACCGTGAGGAGCGCCTCGCCGCTAGACCGGATGGTCTCCGTGTGGCGCCGCTGCTCGAAAGTGAGGTCGGTATCGAGGAGGACCTCCACCATCCCGAGCACGCCGTTCATCGGGGTGCGAATCTCGTGGCTCATGTTGGCGAGGAACTCGCTCTTCGCCCGGCTTGCCGCCTGCGCCGCCTTCAAGGCGTCGCGCAGTTGGGCGGTGCGCTCGGCCACCTCCGTCTCCAATCCCGCCTTCAGGTGGTGGAGCTCGCTGGTCGCCGTCTGCCGCCGTTTGACACTGCGGTTGAAGGTCGCCTGCAACAGGGCGATCTCGCCGCTGCCCCCCTGGACCACCCGCACCGACAAGTCGCCGTCACCCATCCGCCGGGCCGCCGCGGCGAGCGCGCGCAGGGGACGGCTGAGGCGATCGGCGAGGACAAAGGCGGCGAGGATGCCGGCTACCCCCATGGTGACAAACAGCAGGGTGAGCTCGTGCTGCAACTCGTTCACCCTCGCCAGGGCCTCGTCGCGATCCCGGCTTAGGGTCAACCGCCACCCCTGCACCACCGCCGGCGCCCCCGCCGCGGCGTGCGCCTCGGCAACCATCCCACCGGCCACAGCCGCGCCATGGCGTTCGACGCCGCCGCGGGCGAGGAGCTCACCCCCGTTCCACAGGAGCGCCTCAACACCGGCCGGGATGTGATCGAAGCGGGCCACGCGCGACCAGTCGAGCTCTGCCTCCAACACCCCGATGATCTCGCGGCCGTCGTACGGCGCGGGGATGGGCACGGCCACGACCATCCGGCCCTTCGCGGGCGGCACCACCACGTCTACCCCCACTTGCAGGCGGGCGAGCGGCCACGGCCGCGGCATAGGATGGCGGAACGCCTCCGCCTCGCCCGCCACCAGGTGGCCGCTGCCATCGTAGGCGCGCAGATGGACGAAGGCGGGATCGTGCTTGGCAAAGGCGTCGAGGGCGTCGCCGAGCTCACGGTCCGGGTCGTCCTCCAAGACGAGCTGGGTCACCGGCTGGGTAGCGAGGGCGTGGAGATCGGCAAGGAGCCGCTCGAGGGAGTCGGTGAGGCCGTCGAGGCCTGCCGCCGCCGCAAGACGCAGCCCCTCCTCCACCTGCTCGGTGAGGGCGGCGCGAGTCCGATTCGTCGCCAGCCACCCGGTCACCCCCACGGTGAGACCGAGGAGGACCGAGATAAACAAGGCGATGAGGAAACGAATGGACATGGTGGCGCGCTGAGTCTCTCCCGGTCGTTGCAGCAAAAATCGCGGGGGCCCCTCCAGCCCCCAACCCAAGGGCGGCAGGGTCTAGCCGCGCTCCTCCAAGAACCCCACCACCCGCGCCATCTCCGCGGTGCAGCGGGCGAGCAGCTCCGTGACCGCGCCGCGGGTCTCGCCCTCCGCCCCGCCCTTGGTGTTCTGCTCCAGGGACCAGGCGGCCTGACGGAGCGGCTCGGCACCGACGTTCGAGGCGGAGCCCTTCAGGGTGTGGGCGAGCCGCTGCGCCTCCTGCCAGTTGCCGCGGGTGATCGCCTCACCGAGGGCGGCGATCTGGCGCGGCGCGTCTTCCATGAACAGGTCGAGGATCTCGCCCATCACCTCCTCGTCGCCACCCACCAGCTCGCGCAGGTAAGTGAGGTCCATCGGCATTACCGTATCCATTGCTGCCTCCGTGGTTGTCGATCCTGGTGTCTCCAAGATCGGAGGGTTTGCACACACGCGCGCCAAGGCCGCGACCAGCTCATCGCCACGCAGGGGCTTGGCCACGTAGTCGTCCATCCCCGCGGCGAGACACCGCTGGCGATCGCCGGCCATCGCGTTGGCGGTGAGAGCGATGATCGGCGTCCGCCCGTTCGCCCCCGCCTCCTGCTCCAGCCGGCGAATCTCCGCGGTCGCCGCGTAGCCGTCCATCTCTGGCATCTGGCAGTCCATCAAGATCGCGTCGAAGTGGCCCCGTTGCCACGCCGCCACCGCCGCGCGGCCGTTCACCGTCGCCTCTACCGTGTGGCCGAGGCGCTCCACGCACTTGCTCGCCACCAGCCGGTTCACCGCGTTGTCCTCCGCCAGCAGGAGGTGGAGCGGGCACGCGGGCGCGGCCACCGACCGCACCGCCGCCGCCGCTGTTTCCGCCGCCGTGGGTGGGGCCACGATCCGCAGGGGCAGGGTGAACCAGAAGGCGGTCCCCTCCCCCTCGACGCTCTCCACCCCGATCTCGCCCCCCATCCCCTCGACCAGGCGACGGGAGATCGCCAGCCCCAGGCCGGTGCCGCCGAAGCGGCGGCTGGTGGAGGCATCCACCTGGGTGAAGGCGTCGAAGAGCTGCGCCCGGGCCGCTTCCGGGATGCCGATCCCGCTGTCCACCACCTCGAAGAGAAGCTCGCCCTCGGCCACCCCGAGGCGGATCGCCACCTCGCCGTGGTCGGTGAATTTCACCGCGTTGCCCACCAGATTGAGGAGGACCTGGCGCAGGCGGCTCGGATCGCCCACCACCCGCGCCGGCACCTCCGCCGTCGCTAGGGCGGTGAGCGCCACCGCGTGCTCGCGTGCCCGGCCGGCCATGAGCGCGGCCACGTCGTCGAGACAGCGGCGCGGATCGACGGGAAGCAACTCGAAGACCATCTTGCCCGCCTCGATCTTGGAGAAGTCGAGGACGTCGTTGAGGATCGTGAGGAGGGCCTCGCCGCTCGACTGGATCGTCTCCGCGTAGNGGCGCGCCTCCGCCGGCAGATCGCCGGTGAGGAGCAGCTCCGCCATCCCGAGCACACCGTTCATCGGGGTGCGAATCTCGTGGCTCATATTGGCGAGGAACTCGCTCTTCGCCCGGCTTCCGGCAAGGGCCTGATCCCGCGCGGTGGCCAGCTCGCGGTTCGTCTCCAGCAACTCACCCTGCACCAAGAGCCGCTCCACCGCGGTACCGAGCTGGCCGCCGATCGCCTCCAGCAGGCCGGCGAGGCGGGAATCGAAGTGCGGGTGGGTATCGGTGTAGAGGAAGACAGTCCCCACCACCCGGCCACCCGCCTTCAACGGAAGGATGTAGTGGCCGTGGGCGGCCATGTTCGCGTAGCGGTGGTCGTGGCGGTCGTCGGCGTAACAGTCGCCGCTCACCAGCACCTCGCCGGCGAGGGCGGCGCGGCCGCACAGACACTCGCCCAGCGAAACGACCTGCTCCGCGGCGAGGAAGGTGGGGGAGAAGTCGCCCACGGTGGTGACCAAGCGCAGGACTTTCGCCTCCTCGTCGAGGAGGAAGGCCCCGCCTTTGCCCTGTACCACCAAGAGGTGGTCGAGGTGGATGAGACGCGTGAGGGCCGCATGCAATAAGGCCGCGGGCGTGGTCGCGTCCCGGATCACCTGGTCGAGGTCGTGGATCAGCTCCAGCTCGGCGTTGCGCCGCGCGACCTCCGCCTCGCTCTGCTGCCGCGCTAGCTCCGCTGCCGCCCGCGCGGCAAAGATGGAGAGGAGGGAGCCAAAGGGAAAGTCGGCAGGCCACGGCTTGCGGTCGATCACCGCAAGCACGCCGAGGGGCTCGCCCGCGGCGGAGAAGAGCGGCGCACCGGCGTAGCTCTCGCCTGCCAGGGCAACCAGGATCTCGTCCTCCGTGAAGCGCGCCTGGACGTCGCGCGGGAAGTAACACGACTCTTTGCCCACCACCTCACCGCACGGGGTGCCGGCGAGGGTGTAGTCGAACGGCTCCGCCTGCTGGCCATCGAGATGGAGGGAGACAATGCGCGCCTGGCCGTCGCCCAGCGACCTCGACACCAACGCGCAGCTCACCCCGAGGGTATCCGCCAAGGTGCGGGTGAGGGCGGGGAAGAAGGCCTCGCCGGTCGCCTCCGCGGTCCCCTCCACCAGTCGGCGCATGGTCTGCTCCGTCTTCGCGATCTCGCGCGCCCGCCGGCAGCCGACGACGGCGAGGCCGGCCATGGTGGAGAGGGTCTGGAGGAAACACAGCTCCTCCTGGGAGAAGCGGTCACGGTCACGGCTGTAGACGTAGACGACGCCGAGCCGTTCGCCCGCAACCCCGAGGGGCAGACAGAGGAAGCAGCGGATCTGCTCGCGGTGGCACAGCTCGCTCAGCCGGTGGTCGGTGTCGACGTCGTTGGAAAGGACNTACCGCGGGCCGGTGAACGCCTCCGCCGCGAGGCCGCCGTCGCGGCAGGTGAAGGCGCCAAGAAAGGCGTCGGACAGCCCCGCGGCCACCGTGGGCGGACAGACAAACCGCCCCGCGTCGTGATCGTATTGGACGACGCAGGCGGCCGAGACGCCGGTCGCCATCAGGGCGGTGTCGAGGAAGACCCGGTAGAGTTGCTCCTCGTCCCCGCCCGCGGCGAAGAGCAGCGCGGCGGTACGCAGGAGCGGGAAGATCTGCCGCTCCCTCCCCGCCGCGCTACCCGCCGGGGGGAGGCCGGTCGGCAACCCTGCCTCAGCCATCGCCGCCACCCGCGACCGCCGCGGCCTCCCGCTCCCCCGGGAAGGCGGGGAGGNGAACGGTAAAGGTGCTCCCTTCGCCCGGGGTCGAGACCACCTCGATGCGGCCGTGGTGACGCTCCACCAACCGCTGCACCGTGGCCAGACCGAGGCCGGTACCGCGCTCCCCCTTGGTGGTGAAGAAGGGCTCGAAGAGGCGGCACCGGGTCGCCTCGTCGATCCCACAGCCATTGTCGCGTACGGTGACCACCACCTCGCCGGANGGCGCACCTTCGCCGTTCGCCTCCGCCCTCGCTACCTCCACGGTGATCTGGCCATGGCGCCGGTCGCGCGCCGCGCACGCCTGCTGCACCGCGTCGCGGGCGTTGACGCACAGGTTCATCACCACCTGATAGATCTGCTCCGGGTCGCCCCACACGCTCGGCACCTCGTGGGCCACCCGAATCAACACCTCGATCTCCCCCTTCACCATCCGCCGCACGAGACGCACCGCCTGGCCGCACAGATCGCCCACGTCCACCGCCCCGGTTCCCGGCTCGCGCCGGCGGGAGAAGGAGAGGAGCTGGCGGGTGAGCTCGGCGCCGTGGCGGGCCGCCTCCATTACCCCGGCGAGGTCCTCCTGCAGCGCCTCGCCGGCGTCGAGCTGGAGAAGCTCGAGGTGGCCCATCATGCCGGTGAGGAGGTTGTTGAAGTCGTGGGCGATGGAGGCGACGAGCTGGCCGAGGATCTCCATCTTCATCGCCTGGGTGATCTGCGCCTCGAGCTGCCGCTCCACGGAGACATCCTGCGCAACCCCCACCGCCCCCTCCACCCGCCCCAGGCCGTCCACCAGGGGGCGCACCCGCGCCACCACGTTGCGCCCCTCGAAGCGGCCGTCCACCACCTCCTCGTAGCCAGCCAGGGCACGAGCGTGGACCGCGACGAGCTCCGGACAGCTCTTGAACAGCTCCCCATAGGAGCGCCCCACCAAATCGCCCGAGGTGAGCCCCATCACCGCGAGACCGGCGCCCGCGCCATAGGTCACCACACCGTCGCGATTGAGCGCCCAAACCACCGCCGGCAAGCCGTCGAGGATGCACCCCTGGCGCGCCTCGCTCTCTTGCAACTGGGTCTGGAGCTGCAACCGGTAGGCAGCGATCTGCAGGCGAATCTTCAACTGGGCAGCATCCACCGGCTTGGGGAGGNAGTCGTCCGCGCCGGCGGCCAAAGCCGCCTCCACGTCGGCGAGCTCCACCCTCCCGGTAAGCATCACCACCTGGGTGGCCGCNCCCGCCGGGTGGCCGCGCACCCGCCGGCACACCGCCAGGCCGTCGAGGCCGGGCATCACCCAGTCGAGGAGAAGCAGCCGGGGCCCGTCGGCGCAAAACCGCGCCCACGCGGCCTCGCCGTCACCACACGCGACCACCTCGTGGCCCCAAGTGGTGAGCAGGTGCTCCACGGTGCGCCGGGTGGCGCTGTCGTCCTCCGCCAGAAGAATCCGCATCCGTGCCTTATCGGTGGGGAGAGGAAAAGTTGAGACACCGCACCGCGCCCTGCCGCCTTGCTGAGCCCGCGCGGCTTGGCGGCAAGAGCCCGCCCCTACCGGAGAATCTGACCCCACGCCCAAGCCGCAACACCGCGCCGGATCCGCCGCTACCTCGGCCAGAACCGCGGCGCCGAGGCCGCGGCGCAACGGTCTGGGCCTGCACACAGAGTTGCAGCACCGCGATGAGAACAAGCTCCCGCTCGCGAGCCACACCCTTTGGCGCGGCCCCCCCTCAGGCCGGCTTGGCGGCAGGAGCCCGCCCCTAGGAGGCGGTCGGACTTGGTCGATCGTGGCGAGACGCAGCGGGCCCGAGTCCGGATCGGCCCCCGTTCGTAGTGCTACGTGAGGCTAGGGAACGAAGAACGGAGCCTGATCGTGGCCCACGATCCGGCCATGGTCCGTTGCTCCGCAGTCGAACGAAACTCAGGCCGACCGGCTCCTAGCCTTCCACGAACAGGTCGGTGGAGAGGTACCGGTCGCCGCGATCGCACAGGATGGTCACCACCACCCCCCGCGCCAGAGAGGTCGCCACCCGCAGCGCGCCGGCCACCGCGCCGCCGCTCGACATGCCCACCAGCACCCCGTGGCTGCGCGCCAGGCGACGGGTCATCGCCACCGCCTCGGCGCGCGTCACGTCGAGCGTCCGGTCAACCCAGCGGGCGTCGAAGATCCGCGGCAAATACTCGGCGGACCAGCGGCGAATGCCGGGGATCTGGCTCGTCGCGTCCGGCTGCAACCCCACCACCTGCACCGCCGGGTTTTGCTCTTTGAGGTAGCGGGCATTGCCCATGATCGTGCCGGTGGTCCCCATGGCAGAGACGAAGTGGGTGACCCTCCCCTCGGTCTGCCTCCAGATCTCCGGACCGGTGGTGCGGTAGTGGGCGCGCCAGTTGTCGTCGTTGGCGAACTGGTCGAGCTCCNCCCCCTCGCCCGCCGCGACCAGCTCGCGCGCCCGGTCGATCGCCCCCTCCATCCCCCGCGCCCCCGGGGTGAGGACGAAGTCGGCGCCATAGGCGGCCATCGCCATGCGCCGCTCGACGGTCATGGTCTCCGGCATCACCAGGGTCATCCGGTAGCCGCGCGCCGCGGCGATCATCGCCAGGGCGATGCCGGTGTTGCCCGAGGTCGCCTCGATGATTCGATCGCCCGGCCGGATCGTGCCGCGCGCCTCCGCCCCTTGGATCATGGACAGGGCCGCGCGGTCCTTCACCGAGCCGCCCGGGTTGTTCCCCTCGACCTTCGCGTGCAGCTCCACTCCCCCGCGCAGCGCCGCCGGCAGGAGGAGCGAGAGGTCGAGCAGCGGGGTGTTNCCGATCAGCTCTTCGAGGGTCGCCATGGGGATCTCCAAGTGCGGGAGGTGGATCGGCAGCGTACCCTGCCCGCTCTCGTCGCGGGAATCCTGGATGCGCCTCGCCCTCCGCCTCCTCCTTCTGGTTCTCAGCCTCGCGGTCGCCGTGCGTCCAACGGCCGCGGCGCCGCTTCTCACCCGCAACCTCTACCTGCCGTTCCTCGCCTTCTACGCCCCGCCGCCCCTCGCCGCGGCGCCGCCCGCCGCCTGGCGCGGCGCGATCAGCCTCGACTACGCCTCCCTCTTTCAGGTGGAGGACCGCGCGGCGCGGGAGACGGTGGTGGACGTGGAGCTCGCCCGCCTCGCCCTGCATCTCGGCCGGCGGCTTACGCCGCGCTGGGCAGTGGATGGGGAGCTGCCCATGATCGAGACGAGCGGCGGGGNGCTGGACGACTTCATCAGCGACTGGCACCGCACCTTCTATCTGCCCGACGGAGGCCGTGCCAGTGCGCCAGCGAACCGCCACCTCTACCGCCTGCGGGTGGCGGGCAAGACCCTGTTGGACGAGGAGGGAGCGAGCTACGGCGCCGGCGACGTGGCCGCCACCCTCACCTGGCTCGCCTTGCCCAGCCCAGGTGCGCGGTTGGCGATCCGCCTCGGGGTGAAGGCGCCCACCGCCGGCCCGCGCCTCGGCCCGCGCGGCAGCGGCGGCTGGGACCTCGCCGCCGGAGCGGTGGCGGAGGCGGAGGAGGGGGNGTGGGCAACGGCGCTCCACCTCGGCGTGGTCCTCCCCACCGGCGTCGCCGAGGTGACCACCCGCCCCTTCGCCACCGGCCTGGTGGAGGTGGCGTGGCGACGCCTTCCCACCCTGCCGCTTACCGTCGCCGTCGCCGGCCAGACCAGCCCGTACCACACCGGTGTCGCCGTCCTCGATCGCCCCGCGGTCGAACTGCGCCTCGGCGCCAGCCACCCCCTCTCCGCNACCACCGCCGTCGAGCTCGCCTTCGTCGAGGACCTGACCCACAAGACCACCCCAGACTTCAGCCTCCACCTGGCCATGCGCTGGTCGCGCTGAGGGTCAGGCTTTTACTTTATCCTCAGCACGGCCACGGATGCGGGTCCGCGACTACAGCGCCAGCCGGCGCGGCCCACCTCGGAGGAGGTGCTCGCGCGGTGTCCACGGCTCAGGGGCTGGCGCCGACGGCAACTCTGGGCCGATCCCGCCCGCCCCCCTTCCGAGGAGGCTGTCGGACTTGGTCCCGATCGACTGAGCCGAGCGGACCCATGGGCGGACTGGTAGGCCAGGAGTCGTAGAGGTTCTTCGTCGGCTACCCCCACAAAGCGCCTCGAAGGGGTCGATCCGGACTCGAGCCGCTGCTTCTCGTGACGATCGACCAAGTCCGACCGCCACCGAGCCGCGATCCATCTTTTCCGGCGCGTCTGCAATCTCGCCCCGGAGGAAGGTCGCGAGCCGTGGAGACGTCTCTGCCCCGCGGGGGTCGCAGAGCCAGCAGCAGGGGGGGCAACAAGAGACCGACCGTCTTTGGGCCGCCTGCGGGTACAGTCTAAAGTAAAGGCCTGACCCTGACCCCTTTGCAGGAGGATCCCACCCATGGCCAACCCCCTCTGGCTTGTCGCCACCGACTTCTCGCCCGGCAGTGAGGCCGCCTTCCGGCGCGCCCTGGAGCTGGCACCGCCCCTCGGCGCCCACCTGCTGCTTTTGCACGTGGTCCTCGACCTCAAGCACCTCCCCGGCTTCTTCGTCACCCAGGTCCCCCTGGAGACCCTCCAGCACGAGTTGGAGGAGGAGGCGGGACGCAAGCTGGANGCGTTGCTGGCGGAGGCACGCGGCCACGCCATCCCGGCACGCGTCGAGCTCCGGCGCGGTACCCCGGTGGCGGCGATCTTCGCCGCCGCCCACGACGCGAAAGCGGCNATGATCGTGGTCGGCCAGGCGGCGGCGGAGAAGGCGGGCCGCGCCGTGTGCGGCGGCTCCACCGCCGCTGCCCTCTTCCACCACCCCCCGTGCCCGGTGTTGGTGGTCCCCGCGTAAGACCCGCCCGCCTCGGTGGGTGGCGAGCCCACGGCCACGAACCGGACCGTCTCTCGATCGTGGCCGAGAAGAGGCGGGCGCCTCCGCCTCCCCAACCGGTCGTGGAGGAAAGCAGCGCGGTCACGAAGAAGACGGGGGTGGGTCCGGGACCCGTTCCCAGCCGGCGCCTCGTTCCCGGCCGGCGCCTCGTTTCCCGCCGGCGCCTCGTTTCGCGCAAGGCAATCGAGCGACAAAGTGACGAGTCACGAACACGCACAAAC
>Ga0051980_10003052_pt1 | contig 12670 bp, 18 predicted proteins | sample CryGey13umfilter_2_FD_55014 | JGI IMG/M metagenome (GOLD analysis project Ga0051980, IMG submission 55014) | Groundwater microbial communities from aquifer in Utah, USA - Crystal Geyser 4/9/14 3 um filter | ecosystem: Environmental > Aquatic > Deep subsurface > Groundwater | place: USA: Utah...
GTCAGTGAGACCGAAGTCAGTAAATTAGGGATTATAAATCCCATGGGTAAACTGTTTTTACTTGACTTTCTTTTCTATAGACAACGCCGTTATGTGCTATTATAATTAGTTGATTAATTGAATTGGAATGTGTATAATAACGACAAACAACACACATCATAAGGAGAAACAAATGAGAACAAATATTGCAATTGACGATAAATTAATGAATGCTGCTCTTAAAACTTCTGGCCTTTCAACAAAGAAAGATGTCGTAGAGGAAGCGTTAAAACTACTTGTCCAAGTTAAAAAGCAGAGTAGACTCAAAAAATTACGTGGTAAATTAAAATGGGAAGGTAATCTTGATGAAATGAGGACTACAAAATGATTCTTGTAGATTCTTCAGTATTCATTGATTATTTCAATGGAATAAATAATTGGCACACAGATGAATTAAATGCTTTGCTCGGCAACGAGTTGGTAATAACTGGAGATTATATATTAGCGGAGGTTTTGCAAGGATTCAGAAATGATAAAGATTATAAGAGTGCTAAAGAAATAATGCAATCTTTTCCCTGTTTTAATATTTGTAACGAAGAATTAGCAATAAAGAGTGCTGATAATTTCAGATATCTAAGAACAAAAGGTATAACAATTAGAAAGACAGTGGATTTAATTATAGGAACATTCTGTATTGAAAACGACATAGAATTATTAAACAAGGATAAAGATTTTGAGCTGATGGGACAGTACTTAAATTTAAAAATTAGAAAGTAAGTGTAGCACATAACAAGCTTTTCCACCCGACCGCGTTTTCATTACGGCATTATTAGTATTTTCGGGTTTGGTGAAAAGGTAAGCATTGCAAGTAAGGTAGTTCTATTAAATAAAATTGTTAAAATTTTTGGCAGTAGCTTTTCAGTTCGGCATTGCTGTTCGGGGCGGCGCTTATCGGCAATGTCGTTAGCCCCTAGAGGTATACTAAAAATTAATCTTTGATATTGTTCACATATTTGTTTACCTTCCAATGTGAAAGAAATAATATTTTATAAAACATCAAGTGGGCATTCACCAGTAGAAGAATTTATTGATTCTCTGAATGAAAAGGAAGCAAAAAAAGTAGTTTGGACACTAAGATTAGTTAGAGATTTAGAAAGAGTTCCAGAAGAATATCTTAAAAAATTAAAAAGCACTGATGATATTTGGGAAATTAGAGTTCAGTTTGGAAATAACATTTTTAGATTTCTTGGTTTCTATGAATCAAATACAATTATTTTAACAAATGCATTTTCAAAGAAAACTCAGAAGACACCAGAAAAGGAAATTGAATTAGCAAAACAAAGGAAAAAAGAGTATAACGAAAGGAAAAAATGATGGATGATTTAGAAATATATATATCAAAACGTAAAGCAAAGGATAAAAAATTTGCTAAAAAGTTTGAAGAAGGATATGAGAGCTTTAAAATTGGAGTATTATTAAAACAAGCTAGAGAAGAAGCTGGGATTACGCAAGAAGAATTAGCCAAAAAATTGAGCACAAAAAAATCAGCAATATCAAGAATAGAAAATCATTCAGAAGATATTCGTCTTTCAACTTTAAAACAATATTTGGAAGCAGTAGGAAAAAAACTCAGTCTTAGAATATCATAATTCAAATGCGGGGCTAACCAGCGGTTCAAGCTGACTGCTTCTTTTCTCACGGTTTTTGTGCCATTGTTAAGTTTCGTTGTATCCAAAAGTTTCTTGTTCAAGGTAGTTCTAATAAAAAAGTTTTTTAATAATTATCGGCTTGGGTTTTCCAATGTCCAGACCTATATCCAGAGCGGGAATGTAATATTCAATTCTGCTGAAACAAATGTTGCAAAAATGGTCAGTAAAATTCAGAACAAAACAAAAAAATCTTTTGGCTTTGATGTAACAGTGATAATTAGAACGACAGACGAGTTTAAAAGAGTTATTGAAAAAACCCCATTCCCAAATAAAGATACAAGCAAGCTTTATGTTGTTTATCTTGCTGACCTTCCTACTGTTGAACCAAAGGAAGAATTAAATAAACTAAAAAATAAGGATGAAGAGTATTTTATCAGAGGAAAAGAAGTTTATTTCTTTTGCCCGAATGGTCATGGAAAAACCAAACTATCCAATAATTTATTTGAAAAAAAATTGGGTGTTTCAGCCACTACAAGAAATTGTAGGACTGTAAATAAGTTGTTTGATATTGCATCAGAGATTAACAAATAAGAAAGAACCGAACACAACTAACTCGAGATATGAGGTTTAAATATTTTAGATCCTACCTCAACNTGTGGGTTATTTAAACATCTGCTGTAAAAGAAAAATGAGTTAAAATTATAGCGGTTGAAATTACTTATAATATTCACTGCAAGCTTGCCTTTTAGAATATAATAATTTAACTTGAACCAAAAATTAACAAAGAGCAATTATTAGATTTTCTAATTACTCATTTGAGTGCTCTTAAATACAATAGTCACATAGGAGAAAGAAAATGAGAAAACAACTTTCAACATTCTGTTTTACCTTTTTGGTGTTCGTTATAGTTTTATCAACAATTACTTTTGGACAGGATCAATATTTTGTACTTCGCGAAATAATCCATAACAGATGGGATTCCAGAACGAGAACACCTGATAGGATCGAAGTAAACAGCCGCGGCGGATTCGTTGAATTTTCAGTAATGTATTACGGGAACTGTACAGAAAAATACCGCTTTGAATTCAATTTCGATCAGGATATGGGTGTTCTTACAGCAGGTGAACAATATGGATTTACAACACAATCAAAAGTGTTAAGCGGAACTTGCAACAATAATAGGGATCCCTGGATGAGTGCCGGTGCAGCTAGCGGAAGTTCATCATCGCTTATAGCTGGAACAAACTACAGACCAATTGTAAATGGAATGGGAATGGCAGGTGGATGGGGGGAGCGACTATATTCAAAAGGCCTTTTTAAAGGAGTAAAAACCGGTTCGTTTAGTGGTGCTTTCGCTCCGGCAGTGCGCAATAAATTAAATGCTTACTCCTGGTTTAGATTTCTTATCGAAGGAAATTCAAATATTGATAGAGAAAGCAGTTTCGGGTATGAAATTTTATTTGTATATGAGATAGTTGATGCAATAGAAACACCATCGGAGGAATTTACTTGTCCGCCGCCTGATTGCTCAGGTTATCCCGGAACAATTCCGGTTTGGAATTTTCAAACTCAATCCGGTAAATGCTGGTGTCCAGAAGGAACAGTATGGAATAAGCAATTGAATAAATGTGTTTCAGCTAAAAATTAGAAGTTTGGGGTTAAGAACATCATCCAAGATGAGTTCATAATCGTTGCTTTGTGCAGGGATGGACTAGGAGGCTGTCCGAGAATAGGTTTTTTCCCTTGCGATAGCAAGTTTTAGTGGTCTATAAAACTTTGCTGCTATGATGTAATTAACTGGTTTTATTCGATTTTCTAAATATTCGAATATCTTTTTATCATAAAATCCACTGTCTGCTCTTAAGAGTCCTATTGTCTTTGCTTCTAAACGCTCAAAGGTGTTTTCAAGAAAATTGTAAAAATTATTAGATGTTTAATTTTTCCCTCCTCTGGATCAGCAAATCAAAATATTTTTCTTTCATTTCATCGGACAGAAAACTAATTTTTATNAAGTTTTCCCATTTCCTTTGAGCTTTTTTGATTTCGGCAATTATTTGGCTAATAACATTGTTATTTAATTGTAATCTTTCTTCTCCCCAGTATTTTATTAATGTATTTGAAGTAAGATTATTTTTTTTACCTGCAATTGGGAGTGCAATTTCTTCAGTAAAATTCTTTGACGCTATTGTAGTGTTTAGCAAATCATAAGATGGTGATATTTCAACCTTGTTATCCCTGGTTATGATTGAGTAATTTTTTAAATGCATATCTTCATTTCCAATAAGGTAGTTAAATATTGTTAATCTGAATAATTTAATTTTTTCTAATACCGGAAAAGTACAATATTGATTTAATAAAGGAATTATTTTTTCCATGCTGAAATCATATTTGGTTTCCCTCGATTTGCCAGCCAGTTGTGCAAAATCTTCTATAGACAATTTATTGTTTTTACCGTACCTGTCGAATCTTTTTATGAAATATGTAAGTCGTCCATCAATTGAATAAATTAAACCATGTATTGGAATTTCAATGCCCACTAACTTTGCGAGTTTCATAGTAATATCTTCATTCTCAGGTAATTCGGGATAAAAGTTGTTCTGTGGCTTTAGTATATACTCTCCTCCGTAATCTACAATATCGAATTTTTTTTCTTTTATCCTCAACTTTGCGCTTAATTTAGGTTGCACTCCCTGTATTGACATTTTTATAGCTCTTGCAGCGGCTTCTTTCAATTGATCTTCCTGAGTAAGTGTGAGATCATTTAACCCTTTTAAATTTGCAGATAAGAGTCTTAATCCTTTCGCTGAATATTTTTCATTACCACATGGTTCGTAGGTAATAGGGCATCTGTTCATTTTGTTTGCTCTATTGTAACTGAACCAACCAGATCTTTGCCGGTAATTATTAATATTGATAAAAGGTCGTTTTTATCAGTTTTTGTCTGACGTANCAATGCATCTAGTTGAATTCCCTCTGGTAAAAGTCCTTCAAAAAAAGGAGGAAAAGTTTGATAATTATATTCTTTTTTATCTAAAGGCATTGTTAATGAAATAGGAGGTCCCTGGTAGTTATCATGATAAATAAATATGTAAGATTTATTTTTCTCATGTTCTATTAAATCGCCAGCATACCTGCCGAAGTTATAAACTTTAGCTTTCCTCATTTTTAATCTCCGATTGTTTTAGCAGAGGGCTGCTAAATTCAATTTTAATATTTAATGCAGACAATATTTTCATTAGTGTATTTAATTGAACTGTTTCTTTGCCTTTTTCAATATCATGTACTACTGTTTTTCCAACCCCGGCAATATTTGCTAGTTGTTTTTGTGTTAGTCCACTTTTCTTTCTATGGCTNTTAACTATTTTACCAATTGATTTCGAATCCATATTTTTTCCACTATAGCAGTAATAATTTTATTTTATGAAGTAATCTAAACCTATTCGGGGGTAAAAGCAAGAATATTACTGTTATAACAGTAAAATAATCTCTATATGTTAATTTTTAATTAAAAGAATCAAATAGACGGAGAATATTACTGTTATAACAGTAATATTTTCTTTTTAAAAATGATTTTATTTAAACCCATATTTATCATTAGAAATTTTCATTTGATACAACAAAAGGCCAGCTGAAAAGATTTGTAGTAGACCAAAGTCCTTCAAACCAATTTCGCCGTTTCATTGCAAGTGATAATTTTAAGATTCTTTCATTACCATTTTTTGTAATGTAAGAGCCAATTGCAAATACCTTGTAACATAATGTTTTTAATTGTTGCTGTGTTTTTGTTCCAAGTATTGCTTGTCTAAATAAACTCATTAAATTATATCCCATCATTACAAAGTTTAATGCCGCCTCTGTTGCAAAGAAATCTTCCATATTAAAACTATCGGCTCCAAAATCTTTTTGTGATAAAGTTCCGACAACTAAAACTATTAATAAACCTATAAAAGCAAGAATGAGGATTATTTTTTTTCATTTTAATAACTTGATTGATTATAAGAAATTTATTTTATACTATAAAATTATTTTTGATTTACCCATTTTTTAAAAACATCAACAAGAATTTCCAGCGAAGAGAGGATCTTTTCCATTTCTTCCTCCTTAACATTTTGGAGTATCCTGTTATGAAGCTCGTGATAATTTTGTTGAAGATTTGAAATTAGCGGAGCTGCTTTTGGCATAAGATTAACAATAATTACACGCTTATCTTTCGGATCCAATGTGCGTGATATTAGTTTTTTTACCTCTAAAGATGACAAAATATGTGTTATTCTACCTGGTGTAAGTTTTAAAACATCTCGCAGTTCTTTTATTGTATAATTAGGTTTGACAGAGAATAATTTTAACAATCTGACTTCTGTTGGTGAGAGATTAAAACTAGCAGCAAAATATTCTTCTTTTATATTGCAATTACGAGTTAATTCGCAAATCATTTCTGCAATCGGTTCCGTATTATTTGACATAATTACAAATCTTTAATTATTTTATACCCTAAAATAATATTAACCTGATAATTATCAAAAATATTTTTTATTACATTTGGAAATATTTGAAAAGATGAACCTGATATTCGATTAAATTATCTACGAATTAATTTTTAGGGCATCTTCAAAAACCACAAAAATGATCCTGCGTGAATCCGCTTCATCTGTGTTTATCAGCACCTGCCACTATGTGGTTCTATAAAAAAAATAGTTTTTAGAGATGCCCTTTAGAAGTTTTCAAATGAAAAATCCCAATTTTATTATCAATCGGGAATCAGGATATTTTTTCATTTATTGGTATATTTGTCATTAGAAAAATAAATCATAGTAAAATTTAAACCCAATGCTTCACGAAGAGTTAAACGATAGAGAAAAAACTATTCTGCATTCAATCATTCAGCAGTTTATTCTAGCTGCTTCACCTGTTGGATCGCGGAATATTACTAAAAAATTTTATTCAAACTATTGGGAATNAAAATATATTTACACTCAAATTTATTTAAAATTAAAGATGATAAATTTTGCAATAGATAATATCGAATCTTGCCTAAAATTGTGTAAAGACAATTATAGCGTTTATAAATTAGCCGGAGATATCTATTTTCATGCTAATGATTATAAAAAATCAGAAGAATTTTATATGAAATGTATTAGTTTTGAAGATAAAAACGATATAGATTTTTATTTAAGCCTAGCAGATGTTTCATTAAAAAATAAGAGGATTAATCAATCTGTTAATTATTTTGATCTAGCCTTAAAAATTGATTCGAAACATAACCTTGCATTAAAAGGTAAGAGTAATGTTTTATCTTTATTAAATAAAAAATGATTGGAATGAATAAAATTAAACTGATACTTTTAGTAATACCTATTCTTTATTATTCTACAACTTTCTCCCAGAATGATCAAAAGATTATTGACTTAAGATTTAATGATGCTGTAAAATTATTTGAAAACGAAAATTATTCCTCAGCACTTAAAACATTTAACTGGATTGTTGAGAATAATGAATTAAATTCTAAAACTACTGTAGCTTACTTATTTAAAGCAAAGTGCGAAATAAATTTAAAAAATTATAGCCAAGCAAATAAAACTTTAACTAATTTATTACAATTTTATCCCAAAAGTAAATATAGAAACGAAGCGTTAGTTACTTTTATTAGTTCCTTATTAGATATTGATGATTATTATGGAGCAATGAACAATATTTCTAATCTTATTGATGAGACAACTTTACCATATTATGTTAACTATGCAAAATTGAGCGGAAAGAAAATTGCATTAAATTATCTCTCATCATTAGAGTTAATAAGATTATACAATAATTCAAAAAGCAACATTACTAAACCATATATTTTATATCTGCTAGGACAAGTTTATTTTAAAGAAGGGGATATTCAAAGCTCAAAAAATTCATTCAAAGAAATTATAAATTTCTATCCTAAATCTGAAGAATATAATGACGCTCTAACTTTATATAATCATGGGGGTTTTGAAAAAAGAATTGGTTCAATAGAAACGATAATTGGTGTAATGTTGCCCTTTAGCAAAAATGAAGATGAACATTCAACAGTAAACGAAATATTACAAGGGGTACAATTTGCTGTAGACGAATACAATAAAGCACGCGATGAGAAAATTGGGATATTAATTAGAAACACTGAAAGAAACAGAGAAAGGATTTTTGAAATAAGGGATGAATTTGAAAATATACCTGCATTAAAAGTTATTATTGGTCCTCTTTTTAGTGATGAAGTTGGTTTTGCAAATGAAGCATTTAATAGAACTGACATACCTTTAATATCACCAACAGCAACTGAAAATGGATTAACATTGCAGAACAGCAATTTTTTCCAAGCGAATCCTTCTTTTGAAACACGCGGTAAAATTATGGCAAATTATGCTTTTAATGTTGATACTGTAAGAAGGGCTGCAATATTAAATGCAAGTGATACTTATTCAGCTTTACTTGCACAATCCTTTGCAAATGAATTTACTAGACTTGGTGGTCAAATTTGGGCTAATACTGATTATGTGAGCGGTTCTTATAATTTTAAAGAAAGTGTAGATAAGATAAATAAATATAGAGATACAATTCAGTGTATTTATTTGCCTATATCTAACTCTAATGATGCTGCTTACGCACTTTCTTATTTGGTTTTAGATAGTTTGCAAGTTGATAGTTTGAATATAAAAATTTATGGAAATCAAGACTGGTTTTCAAATTCACTGTTAAAATCATCCGCAACAATTGGAAATAATTTAGTTTTTACTTCTGATTATTTTATACCTTTTAGGGATAAAGTTTTTGAATTGTTCAATGATAAATTTTATTATTTAAATAAATATGATGTTAACCGGAATGTTTTATATGGTTATGATATAGCTAAATATTTATTATCTGTTCTAAATTTACACGGAGAAAATGTTTATACAGTTTCACAATCTTTAAAAAGTTCAAAAGAATCTATTGGATATCATAATAATATAATATTTGATAGTAACAGAGTTAACAAATATTTAAATTTGATAAATTATGACAATGGAATATTTAAGTTAATTGGGAAGTTTAAATTAAATAACTAAGGATGAATTATTTTAAGCGTAAAAGAATTACCAATTGAAGATAGACCAAGAGAGAAGTTAATATTAAAGGGAGAACAAAGTTTAACGGACACAGAACTACTTGCAATACTTCTAAGAACCGGGACAAAAGGGAAGTCTGTTATTACTTTATCTCAGGAATTAATTAAGACATACGGAAATCTTGCTAAACTATCTGCAAAGTCTTTCTCAGTATTAGTAAAAACATCAGGTATTGGTAAAGACAAAGCTGCTACATTGTTGGCAGCATTTGAAGTAAGTCGACGAATACAATCTCAGACAAAATGGTTCTCTAACAAAAAAATAACTTCACCAAAGAATATTGCAGATATATTTATTCCTTTATTGAAAGATGAATTAAAAGAAAAATTTTTATTAATAAATTTAAATTCTGCAAATAATATTATAAATTACAGTATTATATCAGTTGGAAATTTGAATTCAAGCGTTGTTCATCCTAGAGAAGTATTCAAATCTGCAATTGAGAACAGTGCAGCAAGTGTAATTTTAATGCATAATCATCCAAGTGGTAATTGCAAACCAAGTGATGAAGATAAGAATTTAACAAAAAAATTAGTAGAAGCTGGAAAATTACTTGATATTCCGGTATTTGACCATATAATTATTGCCGGAAATGATTATACTAGTTTTGTAGAAAAAGGATTAATTTAGTATGTTTATTACTCATAATATTTGATAATTCATATTAATTATATTATAATATATTTCAAAAATAATTTAAATACCTAAAGGAGACCCCAAATGGAAATAGGCAAAAACATTAGGAATTTAGCTTTAGTGTTTGTAATTGCCGTTACTACAATATCTTTTGTAGGCTGCGGTGGCGTTAGTGATACACAAATGATGGAGCTAAATAATCTAAAAGCTGAAGTAAATTCACTTCAAGCTGAGTCAACAGCACTAAAACAAGAAAGAGACGAATTGCAGAGAGCAATTGCTGAAAAAAATGCAAAATTAGAAGAATGTCAAAAAGTGACTGAAGAGACTAAAGCAAATCTAAAAAAATGAAGAACTAATAACTGTTAGTAAAAAGAAATTGGAGAAAATCATATGAAATTATATAAATCAGTTTTCGGAATCTTCGCTCTTCTTTTAATCTTTTCAGCTAATATTTTAGCTCAAGATACTGAGATGACCGAAGAACAATGGGAAGCTCAAATGACAAATTTGAGAGCCCAAAAAACAGCTCTTACAAGTGAAGTTGCATCTTTAAAAGCTGATGTTGCAAATTTAAAAAATACTGAAGTTGAAAGCTATGATGACTGCATGGCTAAATTATATTCATTGCTTGGTGTAACTGCTGCGGATGTAAATAATTTTAGAGCTTCTGTTAATTCAATTGATGGAAAAATTTCAGCACAACAAAGTCCAAAAGTAGATAGACAAACAGAGCTTGATATGCTGAAGATGAATAAAATTAGTGCATTACCAGAATTTTATACAAGAGTTCATACAACTAGTCAAAGAGATATTGATTCTTGGATAGATACACCACCTGAAATTAACTATACAGTTGTAAGAGGTGATAATCTTTGGAACATTGCAAAGAAACCTCAACATTATGGTAATGGATTTGCTTGGCCGATGATTTACAAAGCAAACCGTGATAAAATCAAAAATCCTGATTTAATTTATCCTAAACAGATATTTAAAATCCCTAATTTAACAGAAGAAGAAAAAGCTAAATACGACAAAATAAGAAGGAATTATAAACCTGCTCCAGTTCAATAAACTTGTTCTTAGAAATTAAAATATTATTAAAACCCTTATCATTTAGTTATGATGAGGGTTTTTTTATTTAAACAATAAAACATTTATGACTGCCGAACAAAAAGAAATCAAATTAGATACTTCAAATATTTTAGAAATTCTAGGTGTAAATGATGAAAATCTTAAACAAATAGAAGATAGATTTAGCGCTTCAATTACAGTAAGAGGAGGCAGTGTCTTTGTTAAAGGTGTTAAAGTTGAAATAGATGTAATAGAGAAAATATTTAAAGAGATGATATATGTTCAAAACACAAACGGCAATCTAGATTCTTCAGATGTAAATACTATTATTTCACTTTCAAAAGAAGGAAAGGAAATAATAAATAAAGAAGAGTACGAATCAATAATTCTTTATACAAAAAACGATACTATTAAAGCAAAAACACCCGGACAAAAAAAATATATTGATATTGCAAATAAGAATGATATTTGTTTTGCAATCGGTCCTGCTGGAACAGGTAAAACTTATCTGGCAGTTGCATTGGCTGTTGCTGAACTAAAAAAAGGAAATGTTAAAAAAATAATACTTGCCCGTCCGGCAGTTGAAGCAGGTGAAAGTTTAGGATTTTTACCTGGTGACTTTCAAGAAAAAATTGATCCTTATTTAAGACCTCTTTATGATGCATTAGATGATATGATGCCTTCTGAAAAATTAAAGGGTTATATTGAAAAATCTATAGTTGAAATTGTTCCTCTTGCATACATGAGAGGCAGAACTTTGAATAATGCTTATGTTATTTTAGATGAAGCACAAAATGCAACTGATATACAAATGAAAATGTTTTTAACCAGATTGGGTGCTAATTCTAAAGCTATTATAACAGGTGATATAACTCAAATTGATCTACCTGGTAAAAGTTTAAGTGGACTTGTACAGGCTAAAGATATACTGAGCCATATTGATGGAGTAGGATTTGTCTATTTTGAAAAAAGCGATATTGTAAGGCACAAGTTGGTTAAAGATATTATTGATGCTTATGAAAAGTTTAATATAACTAACGGAAAAAATAATAATTCAAAATAATTTTTTGCTTTCATTCCAATAAAAATCCATTTCTTCTAAATTTGATTCTCCAATTTTCTTACCTTTTTCTTTTAAGCTTTTTTCTATATAACTAAATCTGTTTGTGAATTTTTTATTAGTCTTTCTCAAAGCATTATCCGGGTTAATATCTAAAAACCTGGAATAATTTATCAATGCAAAAAATACATCTCCAATTTCTTTTTCAATTTCATCTTTAGATTTTATCTTTTCAGCTTCGTGCATTTCATTTAATTCTTCTTCCACTTTTTTCCAAACATCTTCTTTTCTAGCCCAATCAAACCCTATTTTTGCTGCCTTTTCTTGCAGTCTGTGAGCTTTTTGTAAAGATGGTAAATTCTTTGGAATTCCTTCTAAAACAGAATCTCTTCCTTCTTTTAATTTAATTATTTCCCAGTTTCGTTTTACATCATTTGAATTGTTTACTTTTACATCACTAAAAATATGGGGATGTCTGTTTATCAATTTTTCCTTAATTGAAGAGATTACTTCTTCAATATTAAATTTGTTATTTTCTTCTGCCATGATTGAGTGAAAAACAATATGTAACAAAAGATCACCAAGTTCTTTTTTCAATTCATTAAAATCATTTTTGTCAATAGCATCCACAACTTCATAAGCTTCTTCAATTGTAGCTGCTTTAATGGAATCATTAGTTTGTTCTTTATCCCAAGGACATTCTTTTCTTAATTTTCTAACAATATTCATTAATTCTTCAAATTTTGTGTTAACCATTTCAATTATTCCGTAATAATTAGTTGATAAATTATTTTATATTTATAACATAAAATAATAATATAATTGTTTATTTAAGGAGTTATAATGATTGAAGATAAAATAAAAGAACTTGGATTTGAATTGCCTGAACCTACAAAACCAATGGCGGCGTATATACCATCAATTAAAACCGGTAATTACATTTTTACTGCTGGACAAGTGCCGTTTGTAAAAGGAGAATTAAAATACAAAGGTAGAGTCGGCTCAGATTTAACATTAGAAGAAGCACAAAAAGCAGCACAGATTTGTGCATTAAATTGTTTGGGAGTTGTTAAAAGCATTAGTGGTTCTTTAGAGAATATAGAACAAATTGTTAAACTAACAGTTTTTGTCTGTAGTGCTGA
>Ga0051980_10003092_pt1 | contig 12583 bp, 9 predicted proteins | sample CryGey13umfilter_2_FD_55014 | JGI IMG/M metagenome (GOLD analysis project Ga0051980, IMG submission 55014) | Groundwater microbial communities from aquifer in Utah, USA - Crystal Geyser 4/9/14 3 um filter | ecosystem: Environmental > Aquatic > Deep subsurface > Groundwater | place: USA: Utah...
TAAATAAAAAATCAAATAGTAAAAGCATAGGTGAATGAATGATTAGAAGTGCGTAAAGTAAGTTGTTATTTCTTTTAAAAACCTGACGGGTATTTTATTAGAACAGCGCTCTTGCATGCTTATCTGCGTGATACGAGCTACGAACGAGCGGCGAAGATTCAACAATTTTGAAGCCCATTTTTAGCCCTTCTTCTTTATACATTGCAAATTCATCGGGTGTAACAAATCTGTCAACCGGCAGATGATTTTTTGTGGGTTGCAAATACTGACCGATTGTAAGAATATCACATCCGTGTTCAACTAAATCGTGCATTAGTTCCAGTACTTCTTCAGTCTTTTCACCAATGCCTACCATAATTCCGCTTTTAGTACGAAGGTATTTGTCCTTAAACCATCTGATCAGTTTCAGGCTTCTGTCATATTTTGCTTGTGGACGAACTACATGGTAAAGTCGCGGCACAGTTTCAAGATTATGATTTANNATATCGGGAGGATTCAGCATAATTTTTTCGAATGCAGGAACATATCCNCGAAAATCAGGAATTAAAATTTCAATTGTGCAATCCGGAACTTCTAATCTTGTAAGACGAATAAGTTCTGCAAAAATGGAAGACCCGCCGTCTTCAAGTTCATCCCTGTTCACAGAAGTAATAACTGCGTGTCTTAAATTCAAAGACTTAATTGATTCCATTACACGCCGCGGTTCATCAAGATCAAGTTCTTTCGGCATTCCGACTTTAATATTACAAAAGCCGCAGCTTCTTGTGCATGTGTCGCCAAGAATCATAAATGTGGCGCTTTTGTTATTCCAGCATTCGGCAATATTCGGACAGCGTGCTTCTTCGCAAACCGTATTTAGTTTCTGATTTTTTATAAGGTGTTTTAAGCTGGAATAATTTTCACCTGTAGGTAATTTTACTTTAAGCCAATCCGGTCTTTTCCCTAAAGGGACTTGTATCTTTTCTGATTCTTCTTTAAACGCTTTTTGATGCTGATTTATTTTAAACATAATTATTAAAAATTATTTGGTTCAAAACCTTCCAATGTTTCTTTCAAAAATTTTAGGAATTGTCCGCCCAGCATTCCATCAACTAATCTATGATCGTGAGATAAAGTCAATGCCATAATTGGTCTGATAGAAATTGTATCGTTACCTTCAACTTCAATTACTACAGGTTTTTTAATTACAGTGCCAACGCCTAAAATAGCAACTTCAGGCTGATTTATTATTGGTGTACCGAAGATAGTTCCAAATACACCATAATTAGTGATAGTAAAAGTTCCGTTTGTTATATCGTCAGGAGAAAGTTTTTTATTTCTAGTATTATTAGCTAAATCATTAATTGCTTTGGCAAGACCAAGTATATTTCTTTGTTCAGCTCCTTTTATATTTGGTACTATTAGTCCATTCGGTTCCATTGCAACAGCAATTCCAAGATTTACAAAATTCTTCTGTAAAATTGTTTTTCCATCTATTGTTGAATTAACTAATGGATATTTTTTAAGAGCTTTTACACAAGCATAGGCAATAAAAGCCATGTAGGTCAGTTTAATTCCGTTTTCATTTAGTATTCTATCTTTATTAGAATTAATAAAATTATATATTTTGATTACATCAACTTCTAGCATAGCTGATACATGAACTGATGTATCTTTACTTTCGACCATATGGTGCATAATTCTTTGTCTGATATTATCCATAGGGATTTTAGTAACACCAAAACCGGCTTCAATTTTTGTACCTTTATTTTGAGTCTGGACCACTACTTTTTTACTTAGTTGTGAACCTCCTTTATCAATATACTTTAGTACATCTTTTTTTGTAATTCTTCTATTGAGACCAGAACCTTGAATAGTATATATTTCATCAAGACTAAGACCTTCTTTATTAGCAATACTTAAAACAAGGGGTGATAAAAAAGAATTGCCATTTTTTCTGTTTTGTTTTGTTGATCTATTTTCAATATTACTTGAAGCAGCAATCACATCGTGCATAGTTGCATGTTCTGTTTGAATTTGTTTAGTCTTAACTTCTTTTTGTTCAATTGTATCTTCTTCAGGATTTTCACTAGATGATATTTTTACAACTATAGTTCCTACTTCAACTGTTTCTTGTTCTGCTACCAATATTTCTTTTACAATTCCATCAACAGGTGATGGAACTTCGGTATCTACTTTGTCTGTACTTATTTCAAAAACGGTTTCATCTTTTTTAACTGGGTCACCTACTTTTTTAAACCATTTAAGTATTGTACCTTCCATAATTGATTCACCCATCTTGGGCATACACATTTCATATATATTAGAAGTATTTAATTTAGTATTTTCTTCAACAATAATTTCTTTAGGTTTATCTTTAGTAGTTGATTTACTATCAAAATTTTTAGCTACATTTTTTTTATTTCCATCCACTTTCGCAACAACTGTTCCCACTTCAACAGTTTCACCTTCAGTGACTAAAATTTCTGTTAATATTCCTTTTACTGCAGAAGGAACTTCTGTATCAACTTTATCAGTACTTATTTCAAATAATACTTCATCAACCTCTATTTTATCACCTATATTTTTATGCCATTTAAGTATTGTACCTTCGGTTATACTTTCACCCATTTTGGGCATTATAATTTCCATTTAGAATCTCCTAATAAACTTTATTAATACTGTAAAAGGTTTTTGATACCTGCATAAATTCTATTCCTATTCGGTAGCACTTCATTTTCTAAAATTGGTGAATAAGGAATGTGAGAATCTAGTGCAGCAATTCTTCTTACAGGTCCATCTAAGTATTCAAAACATTCATCGCTTATTCTAGCTGAAACTTCTGCGCCGAAACCAGCAGTTAATGTATCTTCGTGAATTACAACTGCTTTATTTGTTTTTTTAATAGAATTAAAAATAGTCTCAACATCAAGTGGAATTATTGTTCTTAAATCTATTACTTCAACTGAATATCCTTCATNAGATAATTTTTTTGCTGCCAGAACGGAATCCCACAAACAAACTCCATAAGAAATTACTGTTATATCTGAACCTTCNTTTACCACATTAGCTTTTCCGAATGGAAGTAAATAATTTTCATCAGGCTCAGGTGACATAGCTGAACTTTGTCTGTAAAGACCTTTGTGTTCACAAAAGATAACAGGATCATTAATTCTACATGCAGTTTTTAATAATCCCTTCGCATCAGCTGCATTGGATGGGAAAGCAATATAAATACCTGGTATATGGGCAAAAATAGATTCGATATTTTGACTATGACAAAGACCTCCGTGAATATATCCACCAACTGCTACACGGGTTACAACGGGTGCAGTCCAAGTATTATTGGAACGATATCTCATCGTTGCAATTTCACTTTTAATCTGCATTAATCCAGGCCAAATGTAATCACCAAATTGAATCTCAACTACAGGTTTTAATCCTGTTAATGCCATTCCTGTAGCAACGCCCATAATACTTGCTTCAGCTAAAGGTGAATTGAAAACTCTATCATTTCCAAATTTGTTGGATAATCCTTTTGTTACAGTAAATACTCCACCTTTACCGTCAGCAATATCTTCTCCAAACACATAAATATCTTTATTCCTTTCTAATTCTTCGTGTAAAGCATGATTTATAGCATCTACCATTACTACAGGTTTTCCATTTGGAACAGATGATTCATATTCTAACTCATCTCTCTTTCCGCTTTCATCAAATACAAATCTACCGGCATTTTCAGGTTTTGGATCAGACATTTTAAAACATTCGTCTGCTGTATTATTAATTTCATTATTAACATCTTCTTTTAACTTGTCTAATTCACTTTGCGTTATTATACCTTCTTGTAACATTAGATTTGATAATTTAAGATTTGGATCATTCTTTAGATCTTCTTTTAATTCTTTTTCATCTCTATATTTCTTTTGATCATCAGATGATGAATGAGAAAGTAATCTAACAACATTTGCTTCAATTAAAACGGGCCCTTTGCCACTTTTGATATATTCAATTGCTTCTTTAACAGAATTATGACTTTCTAAATAATCTGTCCCGTCAATAGACATTCTTAATAAATTATTATAACCACTCATCATTTCTGCAATAGAATTATTTTTACCACCACTTTGTTCTTTTACACTTACAGAGATTGCATATTTATTATTCTCAATTACAAATAAAACAGGAAGTTTTTCTCTGCTAGCCCAGTTAACAGCTTCATGAAATTCACCCTGACTTGTTGTACCCTCTCCACTGCTTACATAAACAAAATTATTTTTATTTTTTCTTTTAAGTGAAAGTGCTGTTCCTACAGCTTGTAAAAATTGTGTGCCTGTTGGGCTTGATTGAGATGGTATGTTTATTTTAGTAGAGCCCCAATGACAAGGCAATTGCCTTGCACCACTGCTTGGGCCATCTGCTTTTGCAAAGCATTCTAAGAAAAAATCTTTTGATGAAGTACCTGCCGCTAGACAAACCCCAAGATCTCTGTAATAAGGATAAAGCCAGTCATTTTTACCGTCAATTGCTTTACCAACAGCAATTTGTATTGCTTCGTGTCCAGAACCTGCAATGTGAAAGAAAGTTCTTCCCTGTTTTAATAAATTCATTGCTTTATTGTCTATACCTCGTGCTAATAGCATTAATCTTAATGAATCTAATAATTCACTTTTTTTAAGTCCTGTACTTTTTAGTAATGAAGATTTGTTTGTTGAATTTTCTTCTACTGTTGATTTTTCTCCTGCAATTACATAATTTTTTTTAATTCCCTTCGCCATCTTTCTCCTCAATTAGTTGTATAGTTCATTTCTGATAGTGAAATTTCATTTAGATTTATATTTTTAATTTTATCATATTCAAAAACTTTTTTAAAATTTGATAAAATATTTTCTTTTACTTCTGATATATTGGTTTTGTTACTAAGTTCTTTATTCAACGAAGTAACTTCTTTGTCATTTATACCACAAGGAATTATTCCATTGAATAGTGCAAGATCAGGATTTACATTAAAGGCAAAACCATGCATAGTTATCCATCTTTTAACTTTTATTCCAATTGCAGCAATTTTTCGATTTCCTATCCAGACACCTGTGTATTTACAATTTCTTTCAGCTTTTAATCCATATTGAGCACAAGTTAAAACTAGAACTTCTTCCAATGCTCTTAAATATTTATGTGTATCATTTTTCCAATTATTCAAATTTATTATCGGATAGCCAACTATTTGTCCAGGTCCGTGATAAGTTATATCTCCACCTCTGTCAATATCATAAACAGAGATATTATTGTTTCTTAAAAATTCTTCTGAACAGATTAGATTTTTTTTATCAGCAATTTTCCCTAATGTGTATGTGTTATTATGCTCAAGTAGAAAAAGAGTATCTTCAATTTTATTTTGATGTCTGGCATCCAGAACTTCTTTTTGAAGTTCCCAAGCTTCCTTATAATCAATTACATCTATGTTGCAATAATTTAATAGTCTCATTCTTTATATATGGATTGCTTCATTATAGGCTTGAGCAGCAGCCTCCATTAGTGATTCAGATAAAGTCGGATGAGCATGAACAGTTTTAATGATTGATTCAGCTGTTGCTTCTAACGATTTTGCTAGAGTAGCTTCTGCGATAAGCTCAGTCGCTTCGGGTCCAATTATATGAGTCCCCAATAATTCACCATATTTTGAATCAAATATAAATTTTACAAATCCTTCTCTTTCTCCTACAGCAAATGCTTTTCCACTTGCCATAAATGGAAATTTCCCAACTTTAATTTCATATCCTTTATCTTTTGCAGTTTGTTCTGTTATACCAACACTGGCAACTTGAGGCTGACAGTAAGTACACCCCGGAATATTTTCATAAATAATATCTGGAGAATTTAATCCTTTTATTTTTTCAACACAGTGTATTCCTTCAGCAGAAGCAACATGCGCAAGCCATGGCGGTCCGATTACATCACCGATTGCAAATATTCCTTTCACATTCGTTTCGTAATTTGATTTATTAACTTTGATATGATTCTTAAATAATTCAATTCCTAATTCTTCTAATCCAATTCCTTCAATATTTCCAGTTACACCTATTGCACTCAGTACTTTATCAGCAGTGAGCTTTTTAATTTCGCCGTTTGTTTTAATCGTTACATCAATTTTATTACCTTTAACCTCTGCTTTCTCTACAGATGTGCTTGTAAAAATTTCAATTCCCCTCTTCCTGAAGCTTTTTGCAAGCGTATCGGAAACCTCTTTATCTTCAATCGGTAGGATTGAATCAAGCATTTCAACAATTGTTATTTTCGTACCCAACACATTATAGAAATATGCAAACTCAATACCTATTGCACCCGCTCCTACAATAATTAGTTCTTTCGGTTGTCCGGGTAAATTCATTGCTTCTGTACTGGTAATAATATTTTTTCTGTCAATTGGAATTGAAGGGACTTCTCTTGGCCTGGCGCCGGTAGAAATTATTATATTATCAGCAGTAATCGTCTGTATTTTTTTTCCACTCTCATCTAATATATCAATTTGATTTTTTGAAACTAATTTTCCAAATCCTTTAACTCTTTCTATTTTATTTTTCTTGACAAGCATTTCAACATTTTTTGTAATCTTGTCAGAAATGTCACGGCTTCTTTTAATTATTTTTGAAAAATCGAATGTTAACTCTTTAGCTGTAATTCCAAATTCATCTCCTTTGTTTTTTACTAAATCATATAATTCAGCGTTTTTAAGTAAAGATTTAGTAGGAATACAACCCCAGTTTAGACAGATACCGCCTAGATTATCTTTATCAATCAGAACTGTTTTAAAACCTAATTGAGAAGCTCTTATTGCAGCAACATATCCACCAGGTCCACCTCCAAGTACGGCAATATCAATTTTTTCATTCATAAAAATTTTACTTTGTAGTTATTATGGTTGACAAATATAAACAGTTAATATAAAAGTTAAAAACTATTTTAATAGAATTATGACTAATTAGTCAGATATATTATTAGATTTTAGGTTGTTCTAAAGCTATTTAATGCTAAATAAATAAAAAAAAGGTATTAAACTAATTTAGTTTAATACCTTAAAAATAGTAACTATAAAAAAATAATTACTTTTCTACAGAGTTTGTAAAATTTGCAACTGCTTCATCTACATTTTTATAAACTTCAAATATTCTCATCATTCCTGTAATTTCAAATAAAATTAAAGCTTCTGAATGGAGATTAGCTATTTTTAAGCTTCCACCAAGTTCCTTCAATTTTTTAGATATGGAAACAAGAGCACCTAAAAATGTAGAATCCATATATTTACATTCTTCTAAATTGACAATAAAATTAAAATTATTCTTGGTTATATTTTTATTCAATATTTCTTTGAATTCTTCAGCACAATTATATGTTGCTCTAGCTAAATGTACATTCTCAATTGTCATTCCCTCTCTATTTTCAGATGAAAACTTCATATCTAATTACCTTTTATTTATTTACATATAATTTATCAAATTATTAACTTAAATATCAACACTATTTTTATCTTTTTTAAAGATATCTCTGTAATTCTTTAGAGAATGTGGATTTATCAATGCATCTGCATTTAAGACGGCTTCCCCATTACTAATTTTTGTAACTGCTAATTCTACTTTTTTACCGCTGATTGTTCTGGGAATTTCCTCTACAGAATATATCTTTGCTGGTATATGTCTTGGTGTTGCATTCATTCTAATCTTAAGTTGAATTTTTTTAATTAAATTTTTTGAAAATTTATATTTTTTATTTAATACTACAAACAAGATTATTTGTATGTCATTTTTTTCTTTTTTCCCAATTACCAAGCTATCCGTAATTTCGTACATTGCTTCAACTATCCTATATATTTCAGAAGTTCCAATTCTTACACCACCGGGATTTAGAGTAGAATCTGATCTACCATATACAATTATCCCGGAATTCTTATTTATTTTTATAAAATCACCATGATGCCAAACATTTTTAAATCTTTCAAAATAAGCCGATCTATATTTCGTATCATTTTTATCATTCCAAAAATATACAGGCATTGAAGGGAAAGGTTTAGTGCAAACAAGTTCACCTTTTTTATTAATTACAGTTTGTCCATTTTCATCAAAAGTTTCTACTTTCATTCCAAGCCCTCTACATTGTATCTCTTCGTTATAAACAGGTAGAGTAGGACATCCAAGCATGAAGCAAGAAATAATATCAGTACCACCGGAAATTGAAGAAAGCAATACATCTTTTTTAACATTTTTATAAATCCATTTAAAATTTTCAGAAGAAAGGGGTGAACCTGTAGATAATATTGTTCTAAGTGATTTAAGATTATAATTATTTTTGGGGATAAGATTATTTTTTTCACATATACTTAAAAACTTTGGACTAGTACCAAAAACAGATATTTTTTCCTGTTCAACTAAATGCCATAATTTATTCAAATTTGGGTAAGCAGGATTACCATCATACAAAACAACAGTTGAACCAATACTTAATGTACTCACAAGCCAGTTCCACATCATCCAACCACATGTTGTAAAGTAAAATATTATATCTTTTCTTTTTAAATCTGTATGTAGAGAATGTTCTTTAAAATGTTGAAGTAAAGTACCACCGGCACCGTGCACAATACATTTTGGAATGCCTGTAGTGCCTGATGAATACATTATATAAACCGGATGATTAAAATCTGTTTGAACAAATTTTATTTTATTTGATTTACTATTAAGTAAGGGATTAAATCTAAAATAAATTTTACTCTTATTTGTAGGATTATGTTTTGAATAATCAAAGTCTTTAAAATCGAAAAATTTAGAAATAAGAATAACTTTTTCAATTGATGTAATTTTCTTTTTTATAAGTTTTATTTTTTTCTTACAATCAATTGGTTTACCATTATAACTATATTCTTCTATTGCAAATAGTATTTTTGGTTTTATCTGATTAAATCTGTCATAGACACTGTTTATTCCAAAATCAGGAGAACACGAAGACCAAACTGCACCTAAACTTGTTGCAGCAAGCATTGCTATTATAGCTTCTGGTATATTACTTACAAACCCGGCAATTCTATCGTCTTTTTTAATCCCCATATTTTTGAGTGCAACAGTTATACTACATACATATTTATTTAACTCTTTATATGTTAAATAAATATTTGGTTGATTTTCTCGAGAACTAATGATAGCAATTTTATCATCATTGAATTTTAATAGATTCTCAGCAAAATTTAGTTTAGCTCCATTAAACCATTTTGAACCAAACATTTCTTTACTAATTAAAACAGAATCATACTTTTTGGAATGAATTATTTTGCTGTAAATCCAAATTGATTCCCAAAATTCTTCAATATTATCTACAGACCAATTGTATAGATCATCATAGTTCTGAAAGGATTTCCTATACTTTTTGTTAATCCAATTTATATAACTTACTATATTTGAATTATCTATGCGGGATTTTGATGGTATCCATAANGGTTCTTTCAATTTTAAGCTCAACTAAGGAATGTAAATATATTATAATATAAATTAACTAATATTTTCTTGAAGTAAGGCAGTTTTCCATGCAAATTCTTTATCATTATTTTGCAAAGCACATTTAGCTGAATACTCTAAATATTTTTTATCATCCTTATTAGTTTTTAATAATTTCAACGAAATTATTAACATACTTTTATAGTCATTAAGGTTTTGGTATTCAAAAAAATCTTTTTCTAATGTTAATTTTATATTATAGTGTTCTTTTTCAATTTTAGTTTTAAATTTTAATACTTCTTCAATTGTAGGGATAGAAGAAATACCGGCAAATTTTGCAAGGTCATTTGCAGAAAAGATATCAGATTTTTTTATAAATTCTGGAATATTATCAAATCCTACTCCAACATTACTTCCAGGTTTTTCAACTACAAAAATAGATTCTCCATTTGCTCGGCAATAATAATTTGCAGACATTCTGGAAACAAGATCAATTAAATTCGGTTCAATATTTCCATCTTTCATTACTTCTTTTTTGATATGTAATTTTATTACTTCACAGACAGCTAGATTTGCACTACCTCCTTTTTCACCATAATTTTTCATTTCCAGTAATTTACATTCCATTTGAAATGGTGATTCCTTTACTCGAAATGGTTTAACAAGATTAGATTTAATTGGTGTTAATCCGGATTTAATAAATTCATCAACATTTGAAGAAAACTCAGACGAAGCAAGACTTATTTGTTCAACCATTGAGTATGTAACTGACTGCACTACACATTCTTTAGTGTCTGTCAAATTATTATAAGTGTCTTTTAAAGATGCATCTTTACCTCTTCTGGCAGGAGAAAATGCAATAATTGGTGGATTTGCTCCAAAAGCATTAAAGAAGGAAAATGGTGAAAGATTAGGAATACCATCTTTAGATAAAGTTGAAACTAAAGCAATAGGTCTGGGAGCAACTCCTCCTAAAAGTAATTTATGTAATTCAGGTACACTAATATTTTTTGGTTCAAAATGTAACATTAAATATTTTTCTTTTTTGCTAGTATTGAATAATCATTTTTAGATTGTAGAAGTGTATTTTTTAATCTACCAAGCCCTTGAATTTCTAACTCCATAGTATCGCCTGGTTTAATCCAAATTGGTTCAAATTCTTTCTTCTTTTCTTTAGCTTCAAGAGCCCAAGTACCATTCAATTCTAAATAACAACCTGTTCCAACAGTTCCGGAGCCAATTACATCCCCAGGTAAAAGTTCAACACCATAAGAAGCTCTTTCAATAATCTCTGCAAAAGTCCAATTCATATCCTTCATATTTCCATTTGATACTTGTTTACCATTATGGAAAGCTGTCATTCCTAAATCATATTTGTTTCCTTTACCTGTTTTGATTTTATATTTTTCTAATTCATCAGGTGTTACTAACCAAGGACCAATAGTTGTTGCAAAGTCTTTACCTTTTGCCGGTCCAAGATTTAATTTCATTTCTTCCATCTGCAATCTTCTTGCACTTAAATCGTTCATAACCATATAACCGGCAATGTATTTATCAGCATCTTTTGATGATATATTTTTGCCTCTGTGTCCAATTACAATAGCTGCTTCAAGTTCAAAATCTAAGTTTTCAAAATGATCTTTCTCTAAGACAATATCACCTTCACCAAAAATTGCATTGTGGTTGGTAAGATAAAATATTGGGAATTGATCAAACTCAGGAATCATATCAACTCCTCTATTTCTTCTTGCTGTTGCAACATGCTGACGGAAAGCATATCCATCGCGGCAAGAAGTAGGGAAAGGAACAGGAGCTAAATATTTTATAGCATCTGCATGTAAAAAATCAAATCCTGTTCCGGCAATAATTTCTTTTTGAAGTTCAAAAGCAGAAATCATAAAATTATCTTCGCCTTTAAGAAATTGATTCATTGTCGATGGTAATTGAATTCCTATATTTTCTGCACAATTTTGAAGATCATAAATTCTATTATTGATTAATAAAGCAGCTCTATCATTTCCATGTTTTTTATAAGAAACAAATTTCATTAATCTCTCCGTATGGTATTAAGTGTACTGTAAGTTATATTCTTTTGTTAATATTTTTTTTACTTGAGTAATAACATTTATTGCAAATTCCGTTTCTTCATTTGTACCGGAATTAATTCTAATTCCATTTGTTATTCCAAAGGTATTTACATGTCTAAGGATTAGTCCCCTTTTCAAACATTCATTATTAAAACTAGTTGTATATTTTTCAGTTGGAAAAATCATAAGTAAAAAATTAGCTGATGTTGGTAAATAATTAATATTTAATTCATCAAAAATTTCTTTAAGTCTATTTAATGATTTCTTATTAAGCTCAACTGTTTTATTTAAAAAGTTATCATCATCTAAAGCAGCTATTGCAGCAACTTGTGCCAATGAATTAGGTTCAAAAGGTAATTTAATTTTATAAAGAATTTTTATTAATTCTTCATTTCCTACTGCAAAACCTACTCTAATACCTGCTAATCCATAAGCTTTAGAAAGTGTCCTAAGAATTATTAAATTTTTATTACTATAATCCAACCCATTAGGATATTCTGTATTAGTTTGAGCATAAACCGAATAAGCTTCATCTAATACTATTAATATGTGCTCAGGTACTTTTAGAAGAAATGTTTCAAATTCTTTTTTGTTAAAAATTGTTCCTGTTGGATTATTAGGATTTGCTAAATAAATAATTTTAGTTTTATCAGTAATATTTTCAGCAATTGCTTCAAGATCATATCTGTAGTCTTTCTGTACAATTTGTTTAGAAATTCTACCATATTTATTTACATTAACATACCATCCGATAAATGAGCCTTCTGAAGTTAATAGTTCATCTCCCTCTTCACTAAAAGCCGAAACAATGTATTGTAAAAGTGAGTCAGTACCACTACCGGTAACAATTTGATTTGAGTCTTTACCAATTTTTTTTGAAATAGCATTAACCAAATCAAATGCAGCAGGATTGGTATAACGATGTATCTCTGCTAAATGCTTTTTTATTGCTTCAACAGCTTTTGGTGATGGACCAAGTGGGTTTTCGTTTGAGGCAAGTTTTACAATTTTTTCTAGTCCATATTCCCTGAACATTTCATC
>Ga0051980_10003094_pt1 | contig 12582 bp, 7 predicted proteins | sample CryGey13umfilter_2_FD_55014 | JGI IMG/M metagenome (GOLD analysis project Ga0051980, IMG submission 55014) | Groundwater microbial communities from aquifer in Utah, USA - Crystal Geyser 4/9/14 3 um filter | ecosystem: Environmental > Aquatic > Deep subsurface > Groundwater | place: USA: Utah...
TCTGGGAGAATACCCTCTGTCCTACGTCTGCTGCACGCCTGCCGGGGAAGTTCTGCGAACTTCCACTTCGGTGTATTCCTAACCTTCGCGAGTATACGTGGAGGTGCGGTGACATGCGGAACGCGAAGCGGAGAAACGCCGCCCGAGGCAGGAGTGCGGGAGCGGGCGCCAAGTCCTGCTGGGCGGCAATTCACTGGCTGGTGGAGGTGTGCCTGTTGACCACGGTCTGGGCGTGTCGAGCAGAGGCAGAACAGGTGACCGGGATCGCGAGCATTCAGGCGTTCCCGCAGAAGCTGGTGGTGAACTTGACTGGAAGCGCGAAGCCCGCGCGACTGGTGGAGCTGCGACCCTATCAGACCGATCCGTCTGCTCAGTCGGCTCGGTCTGATCTGTCCGTTAGCACCACGAGCCAGCGCCGCCTCGACCTCCCCCGCTTCGCCGGCCAACGCGACCGGCTCTACAGCAAGTTCCAGTTGGTGGACGCCGCCACAGAGCATCCGCTGGGCGCACCGCACTACGTGGACGACCTGTCCGGACTCCCCGCCTGGAAGTTCGACATGCCGTGGCCGAAGAGCAAGAAGGGCGTCACCTGCCCGGTCGACCTCGACGACCTGAAAGCGTTGGGCGTGAAGTACGTCGACACCAACGTTATCCTCAACGGACTGCTGGACTGGCGGAGTGAGAATCCGGCGGAGTCGTGGGAAGTGGACGGGCAGAAGGTCGGCATCAACCTCGACTACGTCCGCCAGTTCGACCCGCAGATCAAACAGATGAACGACGCGGGCATCAACGTGACGCTGATCATCCTCAACGGCGTACCGACCGCACCGGACCCCGCGAATCCACTGATCCATCCGCGAACCGACTTGGCAGGTGCGCCCAATCACCTGGGCGCGATCAACGTCAACGACGAGCGAGGGCTGCGCTACTTCCGCGCGGCGATGGAGTACCTGGCGCACCGTTACTCCGACCCGGACGGGGCGCACGGCTGGGTCAGCGGCTACATCATCGGCAACGAGCTGCAAGCACACTGGGTCTGGCACAACACCGGCCTGATCGCCGCTGACGACCTCGCCCGCGACTACGCCACTCAACTCCGTATTGCCTGGCTGGCCGTGCGACGGTATCACAGCAAGGTGCGCGTCTATGCGTCCATGGATCACCACTGGACAGCCCGCTTTGGCAGTGACCCGCTGAAGTCGGTGCGCGGCGACAAGCTGCTGGAGCAGCTCAATGCCGTCACCAAAGCCGAAGGCGACTTCCCCTGGAACGTGGCGTTCCACCCGTATCCGGAGCACCTCGGCAACCCGAAGTTCTGGGAGGACAAGACCGCAGTGCTGGGCTTTGACACGCAACGGATCACCTTCAAGAACCTGGAGGTGCTGCCTGCGTTCCTGCACCAAGAGCCGTTCCTCTGCTACGGTCAGCCGCGGCGGATCATCCTGTCCGAGCAAGGGCTCCACTGCCCGGACGGCCCCGACGGCGAGGAGATCCAGGCAGCGGCGTACGCGCGTGCGTACTACAAGGTCAGTCATCTGCCCGACATCGACGCGTTCATTCTGCATCGGCACGTCGATCACCGCGACGAGGGCGGCCTGCACCTGGGGCTGTGGACCTGCAAGCAGGACGGCCCAAACCCGGGCGTGCCCGACAGGAAGCGCTTGATCTGGGACGTGTTCCGGCTGGCCGACACGGACCAATGGGAGCAGGCGTTCGCCTTCGCGAAGCCGATCATCGGCATCAAGGACTGGAATGAAGCTCTGCCGTCTGCCGGGCCAATCCTGGCAGACTCCGGCGTGTTCGCCGCCCCTCTTGACCCGAGGTCGGTCGTGTACGACCTGATCGACAACATGGGCAAGGCGCAGGTCACCACCTGCCTCGACTGGCGAGTCTCGACGGCAAAGGGAGCGGACGGGCGGCTCTACCCGACGCTCTTCCAGCACCCGCCGGCCAAAGACGGCACCCTGGGTACCGCCACCTTCGCCCTCGAACTGCCGAAGCTCCCAGCGGGCCGCCGCCTGGAACTGCAGTTCGGCACGGTGCTCACTGCGCCGAGCAGTGACGGCGTGGAGTTCGCCGTGCTCGTCGACGGCAAGGAGGCATGGGCGGAGAAGCAGACTGCGGCGGAACAGCCGACCGCCCACACACTCGACCTCTCGGCCAACGCCGGCCAGACCATTCAGCTCACACTCCGGGTGGACTCACTGAAAGACGCGGGAAACGACTGGGCGAACTGGTTGCGGCCGGCGGTCGTGCTGACGGAGACGAAGACCGCCGGCTGACAGGCCCGCCCGGAGGCGACTACGTGTGCAGCCGGGGCTGGCCGGGAGGCAGCTCGGGCTCCCACTGCAGGACTGGCGGGTTGCCGAAGACGACTGAGGGCCGGCCGGCGTTGCGCCACACGAGCTTGGCCATCAGCGCATAGTACGGGCACCACACGCACCACGGCGACAAGGTGTAGTGCCACCCGATGAAGTCGAGAATGGGCAGATGGACCAGGCAGACCAGCGCCAACGCCATCACCGTCGGCTCCTCCCGGCGATACCGCCAGAGCAGGGAGCGCGTACAGGGTCGAGATCATCCGCAGCAAGTCCCGGGGCTCTTTCCCTCTGAAGACTTCTCCGAGGGCTCCGACTGCGTTCCCGAACGAGGGTGTTGCGAACCGGAGGTAGAGCAGGGCGGCCACCGCCGTCAGGACGAGGGCCGCGTAGGGGGTGGTGAGCGGGCAACCGGGGTGCCGGCTGCGCAGTCGGCGGAGGGCGCACGGGCAGGCGACCAGCAGCGTCGCCAGCCCTGGTAGCCACCACTCGCGAGTGAGTAGGTAGCGGCCGAAGGTCGGGAAGAGGAAGGTCAAGGGCTTGGAGACGAATTGGATGGGCTTCAGGTTCGGATTGCGCACATGCTCGATGATCGCCGCCCGGTAGGCGAAGAAGGCGCAGGTCAGGAGCAGCATCCCGCCGGCTTGGAGCAGCCCGTCCCGCAGCGTCACCTTCGCGTTGCGTCGCCGGCACAGGACCACCGCGCCGGCGAATGCGGGAAACACGTAGACCTGCTCCTTCACCAGACAGCCGACGACAAACAACACCCAGGACCAGCCGAGGTACTTCGTCTCGGCCCGCTCGAACCACACGTCGAAGCACACCAGAGCGCCGAGCATCAGCCCGTTCATCAGCAGCTCCTGGTGGACTGGGAACCACGCCAACCAGAAGTCGGGCTGGCCGACATTGTGGAAGCGGACATGGGCGGCCAACACCCCGGCAAGCACCGCGCAGACCGGCAACTTCGTCAGCCGCAGCGCCAGTGCTGACGCCAGCAGGCAGTTGCCGACGAAGAGGCAGAAGCCGAACAGGGCCGGCCAGAGGAAGCCCCAGTGGAATCCCACCCAGCACTCCGTCCAGTAGAGGTAGGAGCTGAGGGGGCGGAACGTCGGAATGCCGTACTGGATCCAGGCCCCGTGCCACCACTTGAGCCCGTCCACCAAACGTTGGGTGTCGCCCGGTAGCCGACGAGGATGGACTGCACGTCGTTCATCCGGAGCACGTCGTGCACACCGCACTGACGGATGAACTGCCAGTTCCAGACCGCGGCCGCCACCGACACGGCCACGACCAGGCCGAGCTTTGCGTTGCGGCTCACCAGCACCCGCCTCCGTTCCCGCTCTCCGGCCGCTGGGTCGCTACGGCACGAACTCGACGTCGGTCGCCAAGATCGTCCCGTCGCCGCCTTGGGTCGCGATGCCATGGGTGCCGATGAGAATGGCGTCGAGTTGGTCGAGGTCGAGCCGCTGATTCTCGTCCTTCGCCCACCCGCCCAACACGAAGTCGGCGAAGGGCACTTCGAGGGTCTTCCAGTCGTCGGTTGGTGGCGGGGGCGGGTCGATGATGTACTGTCCGCCACCCCGCTCCCGCAGCGTCACCAATAGCCCTTTCAGCCCTGCTGGCAACGTTGCCTTGTAGGTGAACTTGAGCGCGCGGTAGCCCTCCAACTCAGCCGCAGGCAGAGGTGTCGCGGGCAGGGCGTACATGTGGCGCCCGCCCGGGAACGTGAGGTCGAATCGCATGCACGCCTTGCCGTCGGGCCCCTCATTGGGCGTGCTCACGACGCCCTTCGCGTCGGGGTCCTTGCCGACGGTCCACGTGCCGGGGCCGTCGCCGGTGATCCGCAGCGCCTGAGCCGGGCGATAGGGTTCGCTGGTGAAGAACGCCTTGGTCAGCTCCCACGTGCCCTTTGCCGGACCGTCGATTGCCAGCCCCAGCCACACGCGCTCCGCCTGCCCCCACTGCAGTTCGGTGTCGGCATCCTGGCTGAACGCTGCTCTGCTGAACGACACCAGCGGCATGCGGACCTCACCCAGGTCCCCCGTCCGCAGCGGTCGCGTGCTGACCTTGAACCACGCGCCGCCATCCTTCTCGTAGATCACCAGCGCCAGCCGCGGCGACTCGCCCTGGGTCAACCGCAGCCGGCACGTCACTGAGAGCGCTTTGGCACCCTCCGGTGCCTGCTGTACCGGGGCTTCCAGCGCGAGCAGGCGACGCTCGTCGCCGGTCTTCTCGAACGTGACGCGAACGCCCTCGGCATCGGCCGCCTTCACCTTGTCGAGCTTCGCGGTCAAGTTCGTGAACGGCACCAAGCGCAGGTCCTCGACGCCACCCGCCCCGCCGCCGAGCGGCACCTTCACCGGTGGCTGGGCGGCAACGAACGACGTGGCGGCGAGCGAGAGGAGGAATCCGTACAGAGCAGTCTTCGAATGGCGCATTGCTGATCGTCTCCCTTGCAGATGCTGGACGCTAGTGTCTTTCTTCGATGGGCGGCGTCCCTGTCCTCTTGGGCGCGCGATTCGCCGCGCTGGAGGGCTGCGCGGTGGCGGTACTGGAGGTGGGGCGACCAGTCGCACGGGCACCCAAGGTCACTCCCGCCGCAACCCCTTGACGCCGAATAGCGTTGGTAGTATGAACTACGGCAGAGCACTTTGTCCAAGAAGGTGAGCGACAATGCATCCAGGTTACTGCTGGCTGACGATGACGGTGTTTCTCCTGATCATGGAGGTCCTCACGCCCGGTACGTTCTTCATGGCGTCGTTGGCAATGGGGACGCTGGTTGCCGGGCTGGTTGCCTTCGTGACTTCGGCAGCTTGGGCGCAATGGGCGGTGTTCTGCGCGGTGACCCCAGCCACGGTCGTCGTGTGCCGCAGGCTGGTGACTCGGCTCGACAAGAGCTTGGCGGTGCCGATGAACGTCGACGCGCTTATCGGCCGCACTGCCCAAGTGACCCAGCGCATCGACGCAGCCGGCACCGCTGGACGCATCCGCGTGGACGCGCAGGACTGGCGGGCCGTGGCGGACCGCGACATCGCCGAAGGCGAGAACGTCGAAGTGAGAGAAGTGCGCGGCACCCGGTTGTTCGTCTCGTAGCAGCAGGCTGCGCGCCGGCGACTGTGCGACTCGGGTCTCTGGCGCGTTCTCGAAGGGAGTCCACATTCCAATCAGGAGGTTAGTGCAATGGAAGGCTTAGGCGTGCTCATGATCTTGGCGGTCTTGGTGGTGATCTTTGCGGCGCTCTCGCTGCGGATCATCCAGCCGTACGAGAAGGGACTGGTGGAACGGCTCGGACGGTACGTGAAGACACTCGACTCCGGGCTGAACATCATCATCCCGTTCGTCGAGGCGATTCGGAAGGTCGACATGCGGGAGCGCGTCATCGACGTGCCGCCCCAGGAAGTCATCACCAAAGACAACGTGATCGTCACCGTCGACGCTGTCGTCTACTTTGAGGTGACTGACCCTACGCGTGTCGTGTACCAGGTCGAGAACTTCCTGATGGCCGCGACGAAGCTGGCGCAGACCAACCTGCGTAACGTCATCGGCGATATGGAGTTGGACGAGAGCCTCACCTCGCGCGAGAAGATCAATGTGCAATTGCGCGAGGTCCTGGACGACGCCACCGACAAGTGGGGCGTCCGCGTGACCCGTGTTGAGATCCAGAAGGTGGATCCGCCTCGAGACATCAACGAGGCCATGAGCCGGCAGATGAAGGCCGAGCGGACCAAGCGCGCTAACATCCTCGATGCGGAGGGCTTCCGGCAGGCGGAGATCGAGAAGGCCGAAGGCGAGAAGCGGGCCGTCGTCCTGGCGGCGGAGGGAAAGGCAGAAGCCATCCGTCAGGTCGCCGACGCGCAGAAGTACGAGAAGCTCACGCTTGCGCAGGGCGAAGCCGAAGCCATCGCGACCGTGTACAACGCCATCCACGCTGGCAAGCCGACCAACGACCTGATCGCCATCAAGTACCTGGAAACGCTGGGGCAGATGGCTGACGGCAAAGCCACCAAGATCTTCCTGCCCCTGGAAGCCAGTGGTGTGCTTGGTACGCTGGGCGGCATGGCCGAGTTGCTCAAGACCCAACAAGAAGCCGCGGTTGCCGAGAAGGCGCCAACGCAGCCGAAGTAGTCGGTGAACGGTCCTGCGGCTGTCGCCGCCCGGACACTCATGCGGTACAATCGCGCGCCGCCGGTGCGAATACTCGCCTCCGGCGGCGCGTTTGTCGCGTTGGGGCGCCTCTCGCGAAGCACCGCCGCTGCGGAAACGGAGCAAAGCCCTTGAGCACCCCCAATCACAGCCCGCAGCTTCACATGCTGCGACCAAACCTCGACGACCTCCCCGAGCTTGCCCCACCGGAGGGGTATTGGATCCGGACGTACCGGTCAGGCGATGCGGCGAACTGGGCGCTGGTTCTCTCTGAGTCCTTCGAGCAGGAGTTCTCCGTCGACTACTTCGAGCGGCAGATGAAGCACGATAACGCCTTCCGCCCGGAGCGCATGTTCTTTGCCGAGTGTGCCGGCGGCGTCGCAGCGACGGCGTCGGCGTGGTACCAGCCGCGGTGGGGCAAGGAAACGGGATACGTCCACTTCGTCGGTACGCGACCCAGCCATGCAGGGAGGCGGCTTGGTTACTGGGTCAGCTTGGCGACGTTGCACCAGTTCGTCCGCGAAGGCCGCACGTGCGCGCAGCTCCAGACGGACGACTTCCGGCTCGCCGCCATCAAGACGTACCTGCGGCTCGGCTTCCGGCCGCGGCTCGTCCACGAGAACCAGCGCGAGCGGTGGCGAGCGATCTTCGGGAAGCTGGGAGACCTCGATTCGCTGGAGCGGTTCGCGGCGATTCTGTCCGGTCCTGTCGGTGGCCCGCTGCCGGAGTTCCCCGACGAGTATGACCTGTCGAAGCTGTCAATCCGCCGACTGTGGCACCCCGCCCGGACGCCCAAGAGGGGGCCCGGCGGCGGCACCATTGACGCCCTGGGCGACGAATCGCTCTACAAGCCTTCGCGGTTNGGCACGGCCGGAATCAGTCTGGCAGAAGTGAAGGCGGCCGCCGACGAGCCGTTCACGTTGTGGTTCTGCGGTGGCCCGCAGGCACTGGAAGCGGGAACCACAGTGCGGTTCTGCGTGCGCGGGCAGCGGCCGTTCGGCGACCCACCACAACTGCAGTCGCCCGGCAAGCCAGCGTTCGTAGAACTCGAGGGACCGGCGGGCGTCGCGCTTGAGCCGCTGGTTCTGGGATTCCAGGTGAAGGACGGGGCACTGCGGGAAGGCGACGTGGTGCAATTGCACGTCGGCAGGCAGGGCGGTTTCCGGTGGACGGAGTTGGCCGGTAGGCGGGAGTTCAAGGTCATTCTGGATCTCTATCCCGACGAGCCGCAGGTGCGTCTACCCGAGCCAGTCGTCACCCGCATACTGCCCCTGGAACCGGAGCGCCTCGACGTGCTGCTGCCCGGCACGCCGCGCGCGGACGCCGCGCTCACGGCGCACGTGTCTGCCCGCGATCGCTTCGACAACCGCGTGCCGCTGACCGGCGCCGCCGCCGTCGACTTCGACGGGCAGAACCACGCGGTCGAGCTGATCGACGGCTTCGGCCGGGTGTCGCTGCCAGCGCCGCGTGCGGTGGCCCGCGCCCGCGCCGCACACCCCGATGTCCCCGGTGAGTTCCTGTCCAACCCCTGCGTTCCCAGTACCAACCCAATCCGCAGTCCACAATCCGCAGTCCACAATCTGTACGTCGGCGATCTCCACTGCCACGACTTCCTCAGTGAAGCCGAAGGCTATCCCGATCAAGTCTACACCTGGGCGCGCGACGACAAGCGGTTGGACTTCGTCTCCGTGTCGGTTCAGTCTCACGGCCACCACGAGAACGACAAGTGGACCCTCGTCAAGCACCTGAATGAGCGCTTCCTCGACGAAGGCAGGTTCGTCACGTTTCTCGGCTTCGAGTGGCAGCACTCGCACTATGGCGACAAGGTGGTGCACTACCTCGGTGGCGACCAGCCGTACCTGCCCGTGGACGACGGCCGGTACAGCACTCCCGCCAAGCTCTACGAAGCTCTCCGCGGCAGCGACGCGCTGGTCATCAGCCACCACCCGGGTTACCCACTCGACCTCCACGTGCCCGGCACGGACTGGTCGGCGGTGGAGACTGATATCGACCGGTTGGCGGAGCTCTGGTCGATGCACGGCTCGTCGGAAGGCTACGACCCGGCGGACCGGCCGCTGCGGAGTGTCGATCCGCAGAACTCGGTCCTCAACGTGCTGAAGTCCGGAGTTCGCGTCGGCCTCGTCGCCGGCTCCGACACGCACAGCGCTCGCCCGGGCGGCTCTGCCCGGGAACCGTTGAAGTACTGGGGTGGGCTCGCAGCCGTGTGGGCGGAGTCGCTAACGCGACGCTCGCTCTTCGAGGCGCTCTGGGCGCGGCGCACCTACGCGTTGACCGGCGCCCGGATCGTCCTGGAGTTCTCCGTCAACGGCAGCCCGATGGGCGCGGAGATTCCGCCCGCAAGTGAAGCGGAGATCGTCGTCGAGGCCCACGCCCCGCGCGACCTCGCCAAAGTGGAGATCCTGCGCAACGGGGAGGTCCTCCACACCACCAGCCCCGGCAAGCCCGAGTGCCGCGTGGAGCTGCTTGACCGGCCCGACGCCTCAGCCACGACGTTCTACCACTGCAGGATCACGCAGGACGACGGGCACTTGGCCGTGTGCTCGCCGGTGTGGGTGGGGCAGCGCGTTTGCGTGGGAGATCACCACCGACCCGGGCCCGGCGGCGGCGGGGGTGCTTCGGTGTCGCTCAGGAAGCCGTCTCGGTTCCTGTCGAGCACGTCGAACTGGTCCGGCGGGCCGTCGAACTCATCCCGGGAGACTTTGCCGTCGCCGTCTCGGTCAAGGCGTCGCACGAAGCCGCCGCGGCCGGGAGGACCAAGCGGCGGTCCGAACGCAGCACCGTTGTTCGCGGGCTGTGTGGCGACGTTGTGCGGGTACTTCGAGCGGTCGCTCTTCGGCGCCTCTGACCTGAGCTTGGCGGTGCCGCCTCGGACGCAGCGGACGTAGTTGTAGATACGGATCTCGTCGCCTTGCGGACCGCGGCCGGTGGGGAACTGGGCGGGATCGCCCGCCTTTGGGTCGCTCCGCTGCGCGCCCGCTCCATGGACGTCCAGCTTGCGCTTGGGGGCTCCCGGTGGCCCCATGTACCCAAACGCCTCGCCGAAGCAGACGTAGACTGCGGCACCGCAGGTGTAGTGCTCCAGGTGCGTGGTGCTCGTCCAGAACTGGGCGTCGATGACTCGCTCGCCCATCCGCGCATCGCCATAGCTGAAGCGGAAGTAGTCCGTGTTGAGGTACGAACCAGATTGCTCGGCTGTCTGCATGCTGTACCCGCGGAAGTCGATCAGTGAGTACAGCTCCTTGATCGTCGGCAGCCGCCAGTCGCTCTTGCCCGCGAGCCGGAACGACTTGGCGCCTGCGACCGCCTCGGCGAACGTCTTCTTCGCGCCCGGGTCCTTCTGCCAGACCAGACCAGTGACGAGATCGGTGACTGTGCCGTCGCCGTTGTTCCGGTAGCTTGGCTCGTTGCCGACGCATTGCGCATCCTGGCCGAAGAACGCTTCCTGCTGCTTCGGGTAGGCAATCTGGGCGGCGTTGCTGTAGCACTGGGCCTGACCCGTATCCACGATCGGATAGGTGAGCTTGCCGTCTCCTGCGTGTGTGGTGCCGCACAGCCCGACGCACGCGAGAACTGTCAGGGCGGTGGTTCGCGCAGTTGTGTGTTTGGCGTTCATGGACTCGTGACCTCCGTGTCTCGGTAGCGACAGATACCCATTGTGCCCCGAGAGGATGACAGAGCCGTGAATCGGACTGTTACAGAGCTGTCATCTTCCAGGCGGCTCCCCGGTGGCCGAGCTGCGGCCGCGGGCAGCGTTGCTACTGGCCGCCTCTGCCGATACAATACCGTGACTCACAGGCTTCGACTCGCGGGAGCGATGGCGTCCCGAGTTTGCAGCTCTGAAATGCAGGAGGCAGCGAATGCCTGAAAGGAAGAACGGATGAGATACATGAGATGGATGCTCGCATTGGCCGGCCTGGCTTCGGCGGCGACGGCCGACGTGAAATTGCCGGCCGTGTTCGGCGATCAGATGGTGCTGCAACGGGAGACCAACGCGCCCGTCTGGGGTTGGGCCGACCCCGGCGAGCAGGTTGGGGTGACGGGGTCCTGGGCGCAGAACGCAGCGGCGGTAGCCACGGCCGACGCCGACGGCCGCTGGCGGCTGGCGCTGAAGACACCGGCAGCCGGTGGGCCGTATGTGGTGACGGTCAAGGGCAAGAACACCGTTCAGTTGAGCGATGTGCTGATCGGCGAGGTGTGGCTCTGCTCCGGGCAATCCAACATGGGGATGACCGTCGGCAGCTCGAACAACGCCGCCGAGGAGATCGCCGCGGCCAAGTACCCGCAGATGCGGCTGCTTGGCGTGAACCTCGTCACAGCCGAGGAGCCTCAGACCGACTGCGCGGTGCGGCCCTGGGCGGAGTGCTCTCCCGAGAATGTCGGCTCCTTCACTGCCGCCGGGTACTTCTTCGGCCGGAAGCTGCATCAGGACCTGGGCGTACCGGTGGGTCTGATCAACTCCTCGTGGGGCGGCACGTGCATCGAGGCATGGACCCCCTGGGCTGCCCAGCAGGACGACGAAGTGGTGACCGGCATTCGCGCCTCGTGGGATCAGCGTGAGGCGACCTACGACCCCGACGCCGCCAAGGCAAAGTACGAGGCGGACAAGAAAGCCTGGAACGAGTGGAACGCCGGCGGCAAGCAGGGAAAGGAACCGGCTCGGCCCCGCTTCGACGGGCAGCCGCGGAAGAACCAAAACTACCCCGCCAACCTGTTCAACGCCATGATCAATCCCGTGGCTCCCTTTGGCATCCGCGGGGCGATCTGGTACCAGGGCGAAGGCAACGCCGGCCGCGGAGCGCACTACCGCGTGCAGCTTGAGCGGCTGATCACCTCGTGGCGTACGCTGTGGGGGAGTGACTTCGCCGTCTACTTCGTGCAGCTCCCCAACTTCATGGCGCCGTGGCAGAACCCGGTGGAAGACGGGGGGTGGCCGCAGATCCGCGAGTCGTTCATGAACACCGCCACAGAAGTGCCGAACACCGGCACCGCCCTCACCATCGATGTCGGCGAGGCGGACAACATTCACCCCAAGAACAAGCAAGCCGTGGGCGATCGCTTGGCGCGGCTGGCCCTGCACCAGACCTACGGAAAGACCGGCTTCGCCTGGTGCGGACCGATTCCCAAGTCGTGTGGGTTTGCCGGCGGCGAAGCGCGCGTAACCTTCGATACGGGCGGCGCACCCCTGGCCGCAAGAGACGGCGAGAAGCTGGTTGGTTTTGCGCTCACCGGGCAAAACGGGGTGCCCGTTCGCGCCGACGCCGTCATCGAGGGCACCGACACCGTGGTCGTTAGCTCGCCCGAGGTCAAGGAGCCCTGCATGGTCCACTATGCGTGGGCCAACAACCCCGTCGGCGTGAACCTGATCAACGAGGGCGGGCTGCCCGCGTCCCCGTTCCGCTTCGGCGAGATCCCCAAGTTCGACGTCTTCGCCAAGTACCTGCCCGACGAGGCGAAGGAGTACAAGCTGGTCTACGCCTTCGACCCGCTGGCCGGCCGGCTCACCGACGGCAACACGAAGTTCGTCTATGACGAAGACCACTCGGCCGACTTCAAGGGGCCCTTCAAGAAGGTCGCCTACTTCATGGCCCTGCAAGACATGACCGGCAAGGAGACGTACGCCTTCGTATCCATGGACCCGTTCACCGAGGACATTGCCAAGATCGGTGTGCCCGCCAAAGCCACCGGCGCGCGGTTCCAGTGCGCTGTCACCGGCGTGACCGTGAAGAGCAACGTGGAAGCCATTGCCGCCGGCGACTTCCCGGCCGGCTGCAACCTCGAGTTCTGCGACTGCAACTACGGCCCGCAGAACCAGGCCAAAGTCGAAGGTGCGGAGGAGAACGTATTCGACTTCGGGGACGTATTCAGCGGAGACAAGTCGCCCGGCTATGGCTGCATGCAGATCCACAACTGGAAGCAGAAGCAGTCGATCATCTGCTTCAACCGGTTCGGCAGCGGCAAGAGCAACGATGTCGGTCTCGGCAACTCCGAAGGGCAGACCCGCGATTGGACCTTCACCTCCAGTGCCAAGAACTACGCGCGCGGGGAGTTCCGGGTGTTGGTGCTGGAGTAGGCCTGCCAATGCAGTACAGGTTCTGGTCCG
>Ga0051980_10003097_pt1 | contig 12578 bp, 10 predicted proteins | sample CryGey13umfilter_2_FD_55014 | JGI IMG/M metagenome (GOLD analysis project Ga0051980, IMG submission 55014) | Groundwater microbial communities from aquifer in Utah, USA - Crystal Geyser 4/9/14 3 um filter | ecosystem: Environmental > Aquatic > Deep subsurface > Groundwater | place: USA: Utah...
GCGGAAATCACAAATATCCCGTTTTTGGCGGCACTAACCGGCGCATTGCGTCGTTGCAAAACGTTTGTTTAGCAAAGCTAATGTTCATGTTCAACCAGGACNCCCCAAAGNATGAAACATGCGTGCCCTGCGTAGAGCGGGTTTCAACCCGCCATGGCCGACTGAAGTCGATCCTACGACACGCCATTCTTGTCGGCTGTGGGCGTTGTTTCACGTTAACAGGCGGGCGCTCAGTCTATGCGACAATACACATGTTTGTGGGGCTTCAGTTGCCTGCAACGCCAGCACCTTGCTGGGAACCAACGTAGCACACGGCGGTTCCGTTTTTGATCCCATCTGCCTTTGACTGAATTGACGCCAACAGCGCCAAACAAGGCCGATGCCCTGGCGCCCTGGATGGGGTGCACCTCTAAATGAAATTTGAAGAACTTAATTTGGCCGAGGCCATTCTCAAAGCTGTGCGCGAGCAAGGTTACGAGACTCCCACACCGATTCAGGCACAGGCCATTCCCGTGGTACTGGCCGGGCATGACCTGCTGGGCGGAGCCCAAACCGGCACCGGTAAAACCGCAGCCTTCGTGCTGCCCATGCTGCAAAAACTGAGCACCGAGGAAGCCCCACGCAGCAAATTTGGTGGCGTAGCCATCCGCGCCCTGGTGCTCACCCCGACGCGTGAGCTGGCCGCACAGGTTGAAGAATCCGTGCAAACCTACGGCAAATACCTGGAGCTGAGCTCTGCTGCCATTTTTGGTGGTGTTGGCATGAACCCACAAATCAGCCGCATGAAAAAAGGCGTGGACATCCTGGTGGCCACCCCCGGTCGCCTGCTTGATTTGATGCAGCAAGGCATGATGGACCTGAGCCAGGTGCAAATGCTGGTGCTTGATGAGGCCGACCGCATGCTCGACATGGGCTTTATCCATGACGTGAAAAAAGTCCTGGCCGTGGTGCCCAAAGCCAAGCAAAGCTTGCTGTTCTCAGCCACCTTCAGCGATGAAATTCGCGAACTGGCCGCGACCCTGCTGAAAGACCCGCTAAGCGTGCAAGTCACGCCGCGCAACACCACCGTGCAACGCATCACCCAGCTGATCCACCCGGTTGGCCGTGGCAAGAAAAAAGCCCTGCTGGTGCACATCATCAACCAGCACAACTGGAGCCAGGTGCTGGTGTTCACCCGTACCAAATTTGGCGCCAACAACGTGGCTGAGTTTTTGTGCAAAAACGGCATCAACGCCATGGCTTTGCACGGCAACAAAAGCCAGTCGGCCCGCACGCAAGCCCTGGCAGGCTTCAAGAGCGGCGAGATGCGCGCCCTGGTGGCCACCGACATTGCAGCCCGTGGCATTGACATTGACGACCTGCCACACGTGGTCAATTACGACATTCCCAACGTGTGTGAAGATTATGTGCACCGCATTGGCCGCACCGGCCGCGCCGGGGCCGATGGCCAGGCCGTGAACCTGGTGAGCCTGGACGAAGAAGGCTTTATGCAAGCCATTGAACGCTTCACCAAGCAAGACATTCCGGTCGAAATCATCAGTGAGTTCATGCCCGAACCCGGCGAAAAGGCCGAGCCCATTGCCATGGGTCGCCAAACCATTTGGGGCGGCGCGGGCAAACCGCCGAGCCGCGACGTGATGATGGCCGCAGCCAAAGCCGCGCGCACTGAAATGCTGACACGGGTACGTGAAAGCAAAGGCCCTGGCGCTGCCCGCAGCGGCAATGGCGGCAGTAATGGCGGTGGCAATGGCGGCGGCAGAGCATCCGCTGGTGGCCGTGGCCCCGCTGGCGGTGGCCGCGGTGGCAACGGTGGCGGCAATGGGGGTGGCCGTGGCCGCAGCAGCGCAGGTGGCGATGGTTTTGGCGGCGAAGGCCGCAACGCCAACCAGTATGACAACGCTGGTGGTGGCCGCGAGTTTGAGCCACGCAGCCATTTGTCAGCCGCAGAACAAGCGGTACGTGGCCCCGGCCAACGCCCGGCACGCGGCTACGGCGGCGGCAACGGCGGTGGTTATGGTGGCGCACCCACCGCCCCAGCGCGTGCGGGCGGCCAACCCGACCCGATGCGCACCAGTGTCGACATGATGACCGACCGCGGCGCACGCCGGGGCGGTGGTGGTGGTTTTGGCGGTGGCAACCGCAACGCGGGCGGTGGTGGCGGCTTTGNCGGTGGCTCAGGCCGCCCCGGTGGCGGAAACCGCAGCGGCGGTGGACGCGGTCGCCCAGGTGGTTCCGGTGGGNCGCGCTAACTAAAACAGTAGAGGGCTAGGTGGCTGACAGCCTCCTAGCCCTCTAACGTTCATGTTCAACAAGGACACCCCAAAGCATGCAACACGCGTGTCCTGCGTAGGGAAGGGTTTCAACCCGCCATGGCCGACTGAAGTCGGCCCTACGACACGCCATTCTTGTCAGCTGTGGGCGTTGTTTCACGTTAATAAAAAGCACAATGCGCTATTTAAAAAATAGCGCATTGTGCTTTTTTAGGTTCTGTTTTGAAGCCCACTTCGCGTGTCGACGGTTATCCGCGAACAAACAGGGTCACCAGCGGATCTGGCCCCACTTGTCGGCTCCAGTGACCGTGCACTTTTGCATCAAAACTTTGGCCTGGCGGCAACACATCAGCCGAGTAAAAGTGCTCGCCCGCTTTGAAGATGCGGGCGCTGCCATCCTGCAAACTGATCTCCATCTGCCCCTGCAGAATGAACACCCACTGCGGATCGGTGGTGCAGTGAAACGTGCTGCGAAAGCCCACCGGACTTTGGCGCAACTGAAAGCCGCCCGAAGGCATCAAGGCTGACAAGGCGGCCTCGGGTTTGCCCTGATCCAGCGGCACAGTTTCTTCACGAAACCAGGCGCGACCATCCGTATCGGTGAACAAAACAACTTTGGTGATTGAGGGCATGGCAACTCCGGTGAAAATGATGTTTTTGATTATTCCTGAAAGATGGCTTGACCATGCGATTTCTTCACACCATGCTTCGCGTTGGCAACTTGCAACGCTCAATTGACTTTTATACCCGGGTGCTCGGCATGACACTGCTGCGCCAGTCTGACAACCCGTCGAACCAATACACGCTTGCATTTCTGGGCTATGAAGGTGGCAATCCGGGGCAGGCCGAAATTGAACTCACCTACAACTATGGGGTGGATCACTACGAATTAGGCAACGCTTATGGCCACATTGCCTTGGGCGTGTCTGATGCTTATGCAGCTTGCGAAAAAATCAAAGCAGCCGGTGGCAACGTCACGCGCGAGGCGGGGCCAGTCAAAGGGGGCAGCACCGTCATTGCTTTTGTGACCGACCCGGACGGCTACAAGATTGAACTGATCCAGCGACCCGAATCGGTTTGAGAGAAGCCAGCTACAAATTCATATAATTGCTACTATTTATGTAGCTGCTTGCGCTTATTCTGAAAGGGCTAGAGGCCTAAATTTCTTAAATTTTTAGTCTCACTGGCAAGCCGGGTGACACGACCCCAGTCGCCTTCTTCAGCGGTGTGCGCCGGCACCAGCCAGGAACCACCGACACAGACCACGTTGCTCAGCGCCAAAAAGTCAGGCGCATTTTGCAAGGTGATGCCGCCAGTGGGGCAAAACTTGACGTCAAAAAACGGGCCTGACCAGGCCTTGAGCATGGCCACGCCGCCGGCCTGCACTGCCGGAAAGAACTTCAGCTCAGTCAACCCATCTTCGCAAGCCGCCATGATCTCGCCGCCGGTGGCCACGCCCGGTAGCAACGCCAGACCCACATCGCGGCATGCCTGCCCCACGGCGCTGGTGTAGCCAGGACTGACGGCAAAGCGCGCGCCTGCGTTGGCAGCGGCTTGCGCATCCGCTTTGCTGCGCACCGTACCCGCACCCACCACAGCCTCAGGCAGCTCACGCGCGATCGCCTCAATGCAGGCCAGCGCCTGCGGTGTGCGCAGCGTCACTTCAAGCATGCGAATGCCGCCGGCCAACAAGGCGCGCGCCATCGGCACAGCGTGCGCCACGTCGTTCAGCACAATCACCGGAATCACTGGTGCATCCTGCATCACTTGCAGGGCGGTCAAAGAGGTTGGTGCATTCATAAAGACTTTCAAAAACTTCAACAAAAGGTCTGTGCAAAATTGTCCCAGCTAAGCGCAGCGGCTGGCAAAACAAAAGGTACATCATGGCAACGCAACGCCGCTGGGCAACTTTCAGTGCGCGCTACAGCCAGCTGCACGCACCTTCTTCGGCCGTAGTGGCGTTGCGCCGCAGGTTGGCAAACAGCGCGCGTCCCATGCCAAGCCCATTGGCCTGGCGCAGTGGCTCTGGCATCGGCAAGGCCTCGCGGATGGCCCATTCAAATTCTGGCACCAGCACCTGCAGCGTACCCGTATTCGCATCCAGACGAATCACATCGCCGTCGCGCACTTTCGCCAAGGCACCACCGGCTGCAGCTTCGGGCGACACGTGGATGGCGGCAGGCACTTTGCCCGACGCGCCGCTCATGCGGCCGTCCGTGACCAGCGCCACCCTGAAGCCTTTGCCTTGCAACACCGCCAGCGGCGGGGTCAGCTTGTGCAGCTCGGGCATGCCATTGGCTTGGGGACCCTGCCAGCGCACCACGCAAATCAGGTCGCGGTTGAGCTCGTTGGCGGCAAAGGCTTGGTGCAAGGCCTCTTGAGAATCAAACACCCGGCAGGGCGCTTCAATCACATGGCGGTCATCGGGCACGGCCGAGATTTTGATCACGCTGCGGCCCAGGTTGCCAGTGAGCAATTTGAGGCCACCACTGGTGCTGAACGGCGCGCTTGCCGGGCGCACCACTGCTTCATCTTTGCTAGCGCCTACCGCTTGCCATACAAGGGATGGAGCCGTATTTGATACATGATCCTGGGCAGCATCGGTGGCCACGGTGGGCATCGCGGTGTACTCGCGCAAACCCCCGGCGCGTACCGTCAGCACGTCGGCATGCATGAAGCCTGCATCGAGCAACTCGCGGATCACAAAGCCGGGGCCGCCAGCGGCCTGAAACTGGTTCACGTCGGCGCTGCCGTTGGGATACACACGACTCAAGAGCGGCACGACATTGGACAGTTCTGAAAAGTCATTCCAATCGATCACGATACCCGCTGCACGCGCTACGGCCACCCAGTGGATCAAATGGTTGGTGGAGCCACCCGTGGCCAGCAGTGCCACCATGGCGTTGACAATGCAGCGCTCGTCCACCAAACGGCCAATCGGCGGGCAGGATGCCACTGCGCCCAAGGCTGGGGCGGCAGCGTTGGGTGTTTGCTTGCCCAACACGGTGCGCAGCGCTTCGCGTGTCAACTCATCGCGCACCGCTGCACCGGGGTTGATGAAGGCCGTGCCTGGCACATGCAGCCCCATGGCCTCCAACAACATCTGGTTGCTGTTGGCCGTGCCATAGAAGGTGCAGGTGCCCGCACTGTGGTAAGCCGCCGATTCAGCCGCCAGCAGCTCGGGGCGACCCACCAGACCTTGCGCGGCTTGTTCACGCACCTTGGACTTTTCACCGTTGGACAGGCCAGAAGTCATGGGGCCAGCAGGCACAAACACGGTGGGTAAATGGCCAAACTGTAGCGCGCCAATCAACAGACCCGGCACGATCTTGTCGCACACGCCCAGCATCAGCGCACCTGCAAACACATCGTGGCTCAAGGCGACTGCGGTGGCCATGGCGATCACATCGCGCGAAAAAAGGCTAAGTTCCATGCCCGGCGTGCCTTGCGTCACGCCATCGCACATGGCGGGCACACCACCGGCCACCTGCACCGTGGCACCCAGCTTGCGCGCCTCGGCTTTGATCAGATCCGGGTAATGCTGCAACGGCGCGTGCGCTGAAAGCATGTCGTTATAGGCGGTGACGATGCCAATGTTGGACGCCTTCTCGGCCACCACGCGCAGCTTGTCATTGCCGGGCAAGGCCGCAAACGCATGCGCCACGTTGGCACAGCCCAGGCGCTGGGCGCCCGGTGGGCGCTGCAAGGCGGCATTGACTTGCGACAAATAGGCGCTGCGACTGGCTTGGCTGCGCTGCGTGATGCGCTGGGTCACGGCGGCGACGGTGGCATTGAGGGTCATGACGTTCATACCTTTTTGGTAACTAAATTACATGCACAATGGTAACCGGGTTTGGCACCATGACCAGGGGGTGGGGTTACCAATGGGTTACCAACTGAATGGGCCGCCGCCGCGGGCTTCAGACCATGAATTGACACTGCCATGGGCCGACATGACGTAAAGTGCGCGCCTGCATCTGATGAATGCTGACAGGCTTTTTTGACAATATTCCCATGCAAAACTACAAACCGATTGAACTGAACGGTCAACCCATTGCGGCGGATAAGTTTCCGCTGATCTGCACGCCGCTGGTCGGGCGAACGCTGGACAAAATCATGGCCGAGCTGGCGGTGGTACTGCCCAAGAAGCCCGACGTGCTTGAATGGCGCGTTGATTTCTTTGAGCATATTCACGATGCAGACCAGGTCATTGCTGCGGCAGCAGCTATCAAAAAAGCAGCGTGCAACATGCCGCTGCTGTTCACCCGTCGCTCCATCATTGAGGGCGGCGAGAAGATTGCCATCAACGAAACGCAGGTGATTGCCCTGTACGCTGCGGTGTGCGCCAGCAAAACCATTGACCTGATCGACTACGAACTGGCCAACGGTGCGACCCAAATCGCCCAAGTGTGTGACGCGGCCAAAGCCAACGGCATCAAGCTGGTGCTGTCGTACCACAATTTCTCTTGTACGCCAGATCAGGAAACGCTGGCAGCCAAGTTTCTCAGCGCTGAGCAAGCGGGTGCTGATGTAGCCAAAGTGGCCGTCATGCCACGCAGTCTGGACGATGTCCTGACACTTTTGGCCGCCACCCGCGAAGCCAGCAAAGTCGTCCGCATTCCGGTGATCAGCATGTCCATGGGGTCGCTCGGTGGCATCACGCGCATGGTGGGTGGCGTGTTTGGCTCAGCGCTGAGCTTTGCCGTGGGAGCCGCGGGCTCGGCTCCCGGCCAACTGCCAATTGAAGACCTGAACGCGGTGCTGCAAATTGTGCACAAATCCATGATCAACAAATAATAGGGTCAAGCGAGGCAACGACGAAACGGATGATTTAGAAGTGGATTAAATTGCTAGACTTCCATCGATGACCGCCACGCTCCTAGCCCACACCCCCATGATGGCCCAGTACCTGGGTCTGAAAGCCGATTACCCCGACACCCTGCTGTTTTACCGCATGGGTGATTTTTACGAGCTGTTTTATGAAGATGCCGAAAAGGCGGTGCGCCTGCTCAACATCACCCTGACGCAGCGCGGCCAAAGCGCCGGGCAGCCGGTGGTCATGGCCGGGGTGCCGTTTCACTCGGTCGACACCTACCTGGCGCGGCTCATCAAGCTGGGCGAGTCGGTGGCGATTTGCGAACAGGTCGGCGAGGCCGACGGGGCTGCGGGCAAAGGCCCGATGGAGCGCAAGGTGGTGCGGGTGGTGACCCCCGGCACGCTGACCGACCTGGAGCTGATGGCCGACAAAGCCGAATCCCTGCTGCTGGCGGTGCACCAAGGCCCGCGCCATACCTGTGGCCTGGCCTGGATGAGCGTGACCCAGGGCGAGGTGATGCTGGCCGAATGCACCCCGGATGAACTCGGTGACTGGGTGCAACGTGTGGGTGCGGGCGAGCTACTCTTCAGCGCCGGGGCCACCCCGGCGTTTGAAGCCCGGCTGCGCGGCGCGGCGGGCTCCAGCGCCAGCATCAGCCTGCGGCCCGACTGGCAGTTTGACACCGGGCTGGGTCAGCGCACCCTGCTGTCCCACTTGAACGCCGCCAGCCTGGCCGCCTGGGGNGCGCAAGACCTNNCNCAAGCCCACGCCGCCGCCGCCGCGCTGCTGGCCTACGCNGAACACACCCAGGGTCGTGCCTTGACGCACATCCACAGCCTGCAGGTGCAACGCGCGGGCGACTTGATCGACCTGCCGCCCAGCACCCGGCGCAATCTGGAACTCACGCAAACCCTGCGCGGCGAGGAGTCGCCCACGCTGTTTTCATTGCTCGACACCTGCATGACCGGCATGGGCAGCCGCCTGCTCAAAAGCTGGCTGCTGCAGCCCCAGCGCGACCGCTCGCCTGCGCAACAACGCCTGAACGCCATCGCGGTGCTGCGCATGAGCGCACCGGGCGCAGCCACTGGGCTGTGGCAAACGCTGCGCGAGCAGCTCAAAGGCAGCACCGATGTGGAACGCATCACCGCCCGCATGGCGCTGCGCCAGGTGCGTCCACGTGAACTGGTGGGCTTGCAGAAAACACTACAAAAAACAGAGCTACTTGCACCCGTTTTATATGGGCTAGAGGCCTATTTGACCCATATTTCAGGGCAACTCATACCACCCTCTGGCTGCTTGAGTTGCTGGCTGCTGCCCTTGCCCCCGAGCCCGCCGCCTTGGTGCGTGATGGCGGTGTGATCGCCAGTGGTTTTGATGCCGAGCTGGACGAACTGCGCGCCATCCAAACCAACTGCGACAGTTTTCTGCTGGAATTGGAGACGCGTGAAAAACTGCGCACCGGCATTGCCAACCTGCGGGTGCAGTACAACCGGGTGCACGGCTTTTTCATCGAAGTCAGCCAAGGTCAATTGGACAAAGTGCCCGACGATTACCGCCGTCGCCAGACGCTGAAAAATGCCGAGCGTTTCATCACCCCCGAGCTCAAGGCCTTTGAAGACAAGGCGCTGAGCGCCGCCGAGCGCGCCTTGGCGCGTGAAAAGTATCTGTATGAGCAACTGCTCGATGCCTTGCAGCCGCACGTGGCCGCCCTGACCCGCCTGGCGCGCGCCCTGGCCACGCTGGACGCGCTGTGCGCCCTGGCCGAGCGCAGTTTGACGCTGGACTGGTGCGCGCCGCAATTTGCCAAAGAACCGTGCCTGGACATTGTGCAAGGCCGCCACCCCGTGGTGCAAGCGCGTCTGGCCGAAACCAACGGCATGGGTTCGGCCTCTGGCGCGGGNGCCTTCATTGCCAACGACACCCACCTGGGCCCCAGGCAGCGCATGCAAATCATCACCGGCCCCAACATGGGCGGCAAGTCCACCTACATGCGGCAAATTGCGGTGATCACCCTGCTGGCGGGCATGGGCAGTTATGTGCCCGCAAGTGCCTGCCGACTCGGNCCGATCGATGCCATCCATACCCGCATTGGCGCAGCCGACGACCTGGCCAACGCCCAGTCCACCTTCATGCTGGAGATGCTGGAGGCGGCGCAAATTTTGAATGCAGCCACACCCAATTCACTGGTCTTGATGGACGAAATTGGCCGCGGCACCAGCACCTTTGACGGCCTGGCNCTGGCCAGCGCGATTGCCACCCAGCTGCACGACAAAACCCAGGCCTANACCCTGTTTGCCACGCATTATTTTGAGCTGACCGAATTTCCTGCCACCCACCATGGCGCTATCAACGTGCATGTGAGTGCCGCCGAATCCGGCCGCGACATTGTGTTTTTGCATGAAATTCAGCCCGGTCCAGCCAGCAAGAGCTACGGCATTCAGGTGGCGCGCCTGGCCGGCATGCCTGCGGCGGTGCTCAACCACGCGCGCCACACCCTGCAAGCGCTGGAGACACAGGCCAGTCAGTCGCAGGCCCAAGTGGATTTGTTTGCTGCACCAGTAGCTACTGAAGTTATAGCTGTTAGCCCAATAGATACATGGGCTAGAGCCTTAAATCCTGATGAACTTAGCCCACGTGAGGCGTTGGAAGCCTTGTACCAATTGAAGCAACTGTGCCAGGCTTGCAGGACCTGACTTGCCACGCCGCAATCACTGGTAAAAGGTGTGCAGCGTCTGGCTTTCTTCGGGTGAGTAGCGTAAGCCTTTAAACGCCAGTTCATGGAAACTATTGGAGTTGCGCAACTCATCAAATGCTTCACGCACCCGCTTGACCACGGAAGCGGGTATCTTGGGCGTGGCGATCACCGCGTTCAGGGGCAAGGCTGGTGTCTGATGCACAACCTTGATCTTTTTTTCTGCAACAAATTTGTCCACCACCGACTTGTTGCGGCTGATACCCACCTCGGCACTGTGCAAGTCCACCAAAAAAGGCACTGCGTCCGCATAGCGGGTACGTGCAAAGGTTTTTCCAGGCGTAATGCCAGCCTCTTTTAAAGCCGCCATGGCGGTGGTTGATGCCCAATTGCCGGCGCCTGGTGTTCCCATCTTTTTGCCAGCAACATCTTTCAAGGTTTGGGCTGGGTTGTCCACATCGACAAAAAAGTAGACGGTGTTGTCTTTTTTGTCGTCAGTAAAGCCTACGATTTGGTATTGAAAAATTTTCTCGGCTTTAAGTGCTTCATGGGTGTGAATCAGCAAAAAATCAAACTTTTGGGAGGCAATGGCTTCTTTGACCTTGTCGCTGTACACCGGGTGAAATTCAAATTTGTGCCCAGACAATTTGCCCAGCTCATCGAGCACAGGCTGGAACCGTTGCCGGACTTCAGCCGGACTTTCGCGGTAACTGACCTCTGCATTGATGCCAACCTGAAACTCTGCAGCCACTGCCGGTGCGCCCGCAAGCATCAAACAACATAACAAGCAGCTTTGCCCTGAAAACTGCCAAGCATTGGCAGATGTGAAATATGTACGCATGTTCGCCTCCATGATTGGTTGCAATTTGATAAAGCAACCAGCACCTGCTTTTGCAACCCGCAGCAGATGCCGCCTGATGCTGCTCTGCATAATAGCAGGCAGGCGTACAAAACTGATTTGTGCTAACTCAGACTTTTAGCAACTAAATTCACCCCATGACTTACTGCGTCGCTATCAAACTCAACGCCGGCCTGGTGTTCCTCTCGGACTCGCGTACCAACGCCGGTCTGGATCAAATCAGCACCTTCCGCAAAATGATCGTCTACGAGAAGCCAAACGACCGCTTCATGGTGCTGCTGTCGGCTGGCAACCTGAGCATTTCGCANTCNATCCGCGAAATTTTGCAGGTTGAAAAACTCAAAGACCACGACGAAGATGCTGACCCGATCACCATCTGGAACGCCAAAAGCATGTTTGATGCGACCCGCGTGCTGGGCGCAGCCATTCGCCATGTGTACGAGCGCGATGCCGCTGCACTCAAGCTGGCAGGGGTCGACTTCAATGTGTCGCTTGTCTTTGGCGGCCAGATCAAGGGCGAAGGCATGCGCCTGTTTCAGGTCTATTCGGCTGGTAACTTCATTGAAGCCACCCCCGAAACCCCTTATTTTCAGGTGGGCGAATCCAAGTATGGCAAACCGGTGCTTGACCGCGTGATCACCCCCACCACGCCGCTGGACGAAGCCGCAAAATGCGCCCTGGTGTCGATGGACTCCACCCTCAAGTCCAACCTGTCGGTGGGTCTGCCGCTGGACATGGTGGTGTATGAGGTGGACAAATTCCAAACCGACAAAGTGGTGTGTATCGACGAGCACAACCCCTACTTCAGGATGATGCACAACAGCTGGGGGATGAAGCTGCGTGAGGTGTTTGACAGCATTGAAGACCCGACCTGGGATGGCGGTAAAACCGAAGTGCCACTTATGCAATCGGCCAAACGAAGCCTGCCTTTGAAAAAAATCACTACACCTCAGGAAAAGCTGATCTGACACCGGTGCCACTGACACCGGCGAGACAGTCGACAGCCAATTGACACCGGGTGTCTCGGTGACAATGGAAAACAATCAGCAGTCCTCCTATGCCCCAAGCCAAAGCCACCACCCCGTTTGTTTTCTCACACGCCAACAGTTTTTGTGCCGGTACCTACCGCGTACTGTTGCAAGCCTTGAATGCGCGGGGCTTCACTGCACATGCCATTGAACAATTCGGTCATGACGCGCATTATCCGGTCACCAACAATTGGCCACACCTGGTGCAGCAACTCACCGATTTCACCCAAGCCCAAGTTGCCAAAACCGGCGCACCGCTGTTTTTGGTGGGTCATTCCCTGGGCGGTTTTTTGAGTGTCATGGTGGCCAGTCAGGCATCGCACTTGGTGCGTGGTGTGGTGTTGCTGGACGCGCCCATCATTGGCGGCTGGCGCGCCACCGCGTTGGGGCTGGCCAAACGCACCCAGGTGGTAGGCTCTTTGTCACCCGGCAAAGTCAGTCGCAAGCGCCGCAACCAGTGGCTGGATGCGCAAGCGGCAATGGCTTATTTTCAAAGCAAGCGCGCCTTCGCCAAATGGGACACTGCGGTGCTTGCCGACTACATTGCCCATGGTACCCATGATGCAAGCGTCAATGGCAAGACCCAGCGCGTGTTGAGTTTTGACCGCGACATTGAAACCGCCATCTACAACACCCTGCCCAGCAACCTGGACGACTTGATGAAACAGCATCCAGTCAAATGCCCGGTGGCCTTTATTGGCGGCACCCGATCATCAGAAATGCGTCAAGTAGGCATGGCTTTAACACAACGCATCACCCAGGGGCGCATCATGATGGTGGACGGCAGCCACCTCTTTCCCATGGAAAACCCTCTGGTGAGCGCCGCTGCCATCGAAACCGCGTTGCTCAACTTGCAAAGCCTGGTCTGAATTCTGGCGAGGGATCAGCCCGCCCAGGTGACGCTGCCCGACCA
>Ga0051980_10003112_pt1 | contig 12544 bp, 12 predicted proteins | sample CryGey13umfilter_2_FD_55014 | JGI IMG/M metagenome (GOLD analysis project Ga0051980, IMG submission 55014) | Groundwater microbial communities from aquifer in Utah, USA - Crystal Geyser 4/9/14 3 um filter | ecosystem: Environmental > Aquatic > Deep subsurface > Groundwater | place: USA: Utah...
ATAAAGTAAAAAGGAGAGGTGGGTGAGCGGCTAAAACCACAACACTGCTAACGTTGCAGGGGATAAAACCCCTCGAGGGTTCGAATCCCTCCCTCTCCGCATCAAAAAATCCCTTGGGCTTGACCTAGGGGATTTTTGTTCTATAGTGAGGATTTCTTTGGAATAGTGATTTTTTGTGCTTTCTGGTAAAATGATAACAAGATGTTTGTTATATCATTATAGAAAAACGATTATGAATACGTATAATTGGTACTCGCAACTCATCAAACCGTTGTGGGCCCCGCCTTCATGGCTTTTTGGTCCAGTGTGGACGGTGCTCTATGCGATTATCGCCGTTTCTTTCGGTACGGTTTTCTACAAAGCGTTTACAAAAGAGATTTCTTGGATAGTGGCTTTGCCTTTCGCTTTGAACCTCGTTTTCAACTTTGCTTTTACCCCAATTCAATTCGGACTGCGAAATAATTTGCTTTCTGCAATCGATATAGCCTTGGTAGTCGGGACACTGATTTGGGCGCTGATGGCACTGTGGTATGCTTCACCTGAGCTCCGCTGGGTAGTGTATGTGAATATCCCGTATCTCCTTTGGGGGTGTTTCGCGACCGCTCTTCAGTTTACGATCACGTATTTGAACAGGTAGGGAGAAAGAGGGGGAGAAAGGACACTTTTCTTCCTCTTTTTTTTGTGATAGAATAGTGCAGAAGAGAAAAAATGCTCTTTGTATGTAAAATATTAATTCGATGAGAATATACGGTTATGGAGAAAGAAGTACCAAAAGAAGCGGAAGTGGTGAAGGAAGAAACATCACCAAAAGAAGTAAAAACGGAGAGGACAGATGTGAAGAAAGTAGTAACAGAAAAGCTGGTGTCTGTGAAACACTATCTTATGGGACTGAGTAAAACAACGAAGAGTTTTATTGTTGTGATTGGTCTTTTTGCTGTGGTGCTTGGCATCGCTTATTTCTACAAAGGAGTGTTTGTCGTTGCCACTGTCAATGGAACACCTATTAGCAGACTGAGTGTTGTGAAAGAACTTGAGAAGAAGGCTGGCAAAGATGTCCTCGATACTATTATCACCAAGAAACTTATTCAAGATGAAATCAAGAAATCTGGTATTGTCATCAAAGATGGAGATGTGACAGGAGAAATTGATAAAATCAAAGAACAGGTAAGTGCGCAAGGAGGTACTCTGGAAGAGGCCCTGACTGCTCAAGGAATGACCGAGGCTGACCTTCGAGAACAAATCGTACTCAACAAAGCACTCGAACAAATCTTGTCTGATAAGATAGCGGTGACGGATGAGGAAGTGACTGAATATCTTTCAAAAAGCAAAACTGCTCTTCCAAAAGGTACGAATTCTGATGATATGAAAAATCAGGTGAGAGAACAACTGAAGGGTCAGAAGTTTAATACCGAAGCAGGGAAATGGCTCGAAGCTTTGAAATCAAAAGCACAAATCAACTATTTCATGCAGTACTAGAGCACGAAGAAAAGATACAGAATAGAAAAGACTCTTCTCTCGGAAGAGTCTTTTTTTATCTTGCCAAAACGATGCCGAAAACATTTTTGGCACCAGCCTTCTTCAGTACGCGAGCACATTCAAGAAGAGTGGTGCCTGTTGTTGAAACATCATCGATGAGCCAGATGGATTTCCCTAAAACGAGAGGTGTGGTTCCCTTTCGTATTTCAAAGGCGTTGCGCAGATTATTATAGCGTTCGTCTTTTGTTGTTGTTTGCATCTGNGGTTTGGTGTAGCGTGTACGAATGAGGCAATGTTCCAGCAGTACATCACCGATATGAGGCGTGAGTTCGTCTTTGAGTGCCTCTGCGAGTAGGGATGATTGGTTGAATCCACGAAATCTCAAGCGACGAGAATGAAGTGGCACAGGTATGTAGAGATCAGGGAGAGGTATATCTGTTTCTCTTACTCTTTCGGCAAGCCATGTGCCCAAGGGATGGGAGAGATCATAAATAAAACGGTATTTGAAGGTATGGATACAGAGTGAAACGAGAGGCTCTTTGTAGAGTGATCCAGCGAAGATGCCATCAATTTCTTCTCTATTGGCGCAGGAAAAACAAGTGTCACCACGAGAAGTAGTACTTTTGAAACACAGAGGACAGCGTTGCTTCAAACGACGAGGAAAGGTTTTCTGGCAATCAGAACAAAGAATGTGTCCATACGTATTGCAACCAATACAAAAAAGAGGAAAGAAAGTATCCAAGCAGGCTGTGCCTATTTTTTTCCCAGTGCGTATGAATGATGCGAGATTTAGAGACACACGACGATATCTTTTTTAAGTGAAAGACGCAGTGTTTTTTTGAGAGGATTGTCTATGAGTTTTTCTGCGATGCTACTTTCTACGTTCTCTTGGATATTCTTCTTGATCATACGAGCACCTTCCTGTGTGGTGAAGCTTTTTTTCGCGATGTATTTCACGAGGGTGACTGGATAGATGAGTGTTATTCCTTGTTTCCTGAGTCTTTCTTTGAGAAGGGAGATTTCGAGTACGACAATCTTTTCTATGGCTTCTTTTGTGAGTGCATTGAATACGATAGTATGGTCGAGTCTTGCCAGGATCTCAGGACGTATCTTTTCTTTCAGTTCCTTGAGCACCTCATTTTTTATGGTGTGAAACTGTGAATTCAGATCTTCATCACCGATGTTTTTCGAGAAACCGATATGAGCGCTTTTGGTAAACGAGGTGGTGCCAATGTTCGAAGTGAGAATAATGAGCGTATTTTTGAAGCTTATTTTTCGTCCTTCGGCATCGGTGAGTGTCCCTTCGTCGAGGATTTGCAGAAGAATGTTCCAGACATCGGGGTGAGCTTTCTCGATCTCATCAAAAAGAATCACTGCATACGGCTTTCTTCGTACCTGTTCGGTGAGTTTTCCTCCTTCTCCATAGCCGATATAGCCTGCTGGTGCTCCGAGAATCTGTGAAACGCTGTGGCGTTCCATAAACTCACTCATATCAAGACGTATGAGAGCGTTTGGATCGCCGAAGAANTCTTCTGCCAAAATTTTTGCAGCGAGCGTTTTACCGACGCCNGTTGGTCCGAGGAAGAGAAATGAACCAAGTGGTCGGTTCGGATCACTAATATTTGAAAGTGAACGTGTAAGGGTATTTCTCAGGGCTTCACCTGCTTCTTTTTGTCCTATAAGGAGTCTGTCCAAGCTCTTATGAAGATGTGAGATNTTTTGACGAGGATTTTCTTTCGCGAGTTTAGCAAAAGGAATATGNGTCATATGAGACACCGTTTTGAGGATGTGTTCTATNGATACAGGAGTAATAGCTATTTCTCTCATATCTTTTCTTTGTTTCTTCAGCGTTGTGATTTTCTGTGTGAGCACCTGTTCTTTCTCATACCANTTGCCTGCCTCATCGTACTGTTCTTCTTCGGTGAAGAGTTCTTTTTGCTTCTTNACTGACACGAGTTCATCTTCGAGTGTCAAGAGTATTTTTTCGGTGAGAGGAATTTCTCTGTTTTGTTTGGCGAGAGCGGATGCTTCATCGATGATGTCGAGTGCCTTATCAGGAAGGAAACGATCGGGAATATAGCGCACACTCAAATCCACAGTGGTATTTATAATGTCTTTCGAAAGTGAAATGGTGTGAAAATCCTCGTAACTTTTTCGGATATGAAAAAGAATTTCTTTCGTTTCTTCGGCACTTGGTTCTGTAATGAGTACCGATTGGAAGCGACGATCGAGAGCTGAATCTTTCTCAATATGACGCTTGTATTCAGAGAAAGTGGTCGCTCCGATACACTGTATTTCTCCGCGAGAAAGGGCAGGTTTCAAGATATTAGCTGCATCAAGACCTCCACTCGTATTGCCTGCCCCAACGATAGTATGAATTTCATCAATAAACAGAATGATATTTTTATTTTGAGTTACTTCGCGAAGTATCTCTTTCAATCGAGATTCAAATTCGCCACGGAAGTTCGTGCCTGCCACCACGAGGGTGAGGTCGAGGAGGAGAATATTTTTTCCGTAGAGCGTATAGGGCACTTTCTTTTCCTTGATCATTTTTGCAAGAGCTGATACCAATGCTGTTTTCCCGACACCAGGTTCTCCGATGAGGAGGGGATNGTTTTTCTGTTTGCGAGTGAGGATTTGGATGATGCGACTTATTTCCTGTTCTCTCCCCACGAGGATATCATCGGCGTAGGCACTACCCTTGGTCATATCAATAGCATACTGATCAAGGAATGGCGTAGGACTTTTTTTTGTTGTCGTATTTTTCGTCAGAAGATTTTCAGGAAGGTCGAACATTTTTGAGAGTTGTGGAAAATGATCGAAACTGAGATGAGCGTCGAGAGTAGAGATTATTTTTTTCTCATCTATTTGTAGTGATGCGATAATTTCGAGGAGACTTTGGTGTCTTGATCGGAAGAGAGCATAGACCAAATGTTCGGTACCAACNTAAGGATAACNGAATTTATGGGCAGTGCTGTATGCTTGAAGCAGAGTGTCTTTGAGGGCAGGTGAGAGCAGAAGAGGTTTTTTTTCTGTTTTCTTCTCAGTCTTTGTCTTTCTTTTGAGACAGATTTTTGCGAGAGGTTCTTTCTTGAAGCCCATGATTTCGAGGAGAATACCACCCAAACTCATATTTTCGAGAAAGAGAGCCATTAGTAAGTGTTCAATGCCAATTTCTGTATGTCCGGTATAGCGAGCAATATCCTCAGCTTCCTTGAGGCTCTTTTTGGCGTTAATAGTCATTCTTTGATGGAAAAGTGTCTTTTTCATACTTAATTTTTTGTGCTATAATTATGAATGTGAGAGAGGGAAATAAGAGTATATCTATTCTATTTTCTCTCCGCCCGAATGTCAACCTACAATCGTTTTTTTCTGTAGNNATTTTTCTCTCTTGAATGTTTTTTATAAAGTGTGCTATAGTGTAATCAATTAGAGAATATAAAAATAAATGTATGGCTTTTAGTTTTCGAACCCCTCATTTTCTTGGTATAGATTTCGGAGCAGCACATATCAAAGCAGTTGAAATTGCCTTGGAAAATGATCAACCTGTTTTAGTGAATTATAGTCAAATTGATTTGACTGATTTGGAACGAAAGAAAGTATCAGAACCGAATTATTCATATGACGATGCTATCGTCTCTTATTTGCAAGAGCTCATCGATCAGATGAAACCAAAAAGTGAGTTGGTATCGGTTGCTATGCCTGCTTTTACTGGGCTTGCATTTTTTGTTGATTTCCCAGTTATGGAAGATGAAGAACTGAGCAATGCTCTTCATCTCGAAGCGCATAAATATATTCCATCTACTCTCGAAGATGTGACTCTCAGTTGGGAAGTTGTCGATAGGCACGGTACTCCTGATGGAGAAATGATGGGCATCCTTCTTGTTGCGGCTCTCAACAAAGATATACTTCGTTTCAAGAAATATATAGAAAGAACGAGTCTCAACTTAGGTCTTCTTGAGTTGGAAATTTTCTCTCTCACAAGAGCTATTATTGGTGATGAGCTCGGGCTGTATGTCATTATCGATATAGGACTACAAGCCACCAATATTCTGCTGGTTGAAAATGGCATCATCAAAGCGAGTCGTAATGTCGGTGTAGGAGGAAAGGATATTACTCATACTATCAAGGAAAGTTTTGGCGTGGCGGATGAACGAGCAGAAGAGATGAAGAAAAGTGGGAAAAANTTCTTTACTTCCGCTGAGTCTACGTTATCCTTCCCATCTCTACAGTCTGTAGCGAGTGAAGTGGTGAGAATACTGTCCTCGTATCAATCAGAGAATGGTGATACTGTTTGTAAACAGATATTTCTTTCGGGTGGGAGTGCTCATTTCACTGGACTTGCTGAATATTATACCAAAATTCTTAATATAAATGTCAGTATAGCAGATCCGTGGAAGAATATCTCCCATAAACCAGAGCTAGAATCACGCATTAGAGAGTTTGGAGCTTCTTTTTCTGTGGCTATCGGACTCGCATTATACGGCATCGAAACTCATTTGCATAAGAAAGTCTCCCTAGTCAAAGAAAAGAAAACATTCAAAGATTTTTTTATCAAAAAAATATAAAGAACCTTTCCTGAGGTTCGAAAAATAAATATTAATACAGAATATAATGNAGGAAACAAACTTTGCATCAGCGTCTGATAGTTCAAGAAAACAATCTTCGATCGGTGCGTCGATGATTATGGTAGTTATCTTCTTTCTCGTTCTCGCATCGTGGGGCGGAATGAAATGGTATATCAAAAAACTCGACAACACCTTTGCTCAAGGACAAGATCATTTTTATGACGTATCAAAATCTTTTCAAGGAGCATCAGTGAATAGAATCGATGCTTTTGAGAAGCGATTACAACTTTCCCAAGTACAAATGAAGAGCGCAGAGGAAATAAACTCGGAGAATTTCTTGAAAAAGCTCGAATCAATCACTTTACCAGGAGTACAGATTAAAAAATATGAAGTTAATATAGAAAAGAGAATGGTCGCTATTACTGGACTGACAAATAGCTTCAGATATACNGCTGAACAAATTGCAAAATTCAGAATGGATCCTTTCTTCAAAGGTGTGACGGTAGGTGATTTTGCCAAGAGTGAGGCCGGTATCATTACTTTTTCTTTCACTGCTACTTTTTAATTTTCTTATTCTTTATTTTTATGCGTTTGAAATTACTTATTTTTCCTTTTTTTGCTCTTCTCTCCTTGGTGATTATTATTGGCTTTATGAAGCCAGATTTTGATTCTATCTTAGAGAAGAAGTCTGCCATTGCAAATCAGCAAACCGTAGTGGATAGTGCTGATATTATAGTGAAGCAGGTTGCGACGCTGAATAGTGATTTGGATCTTCATTCCAAAGCAGAGAATATTTTACTCACTTATTTGCCTCGTACGCTCGAGCANGATTCGATTATTGACGCTTTCAACTTCACTGCTTCCCAGACTGGACTAGTGGTTTCTGATATTGTTTTTACTAAAGAAACAGTCAATACTGTCAGTGCAGATGATTTGGGTGATACTCTTGCGACCNATCCTTCTTCACTCGATACACAGAAGGTGGCTCCTCAGACATTCATCTTCACAGGTACTATGACTGGTCCATATGAAGGAATGAAAACATTTTTTGATCGTTTCACTCGTATCAATCGTTTTCAAAATATTATACTTTTCTCTCTTGAAAAGGGGGATGCTGCTCCGGGTTCTACGGTTTCTTCAGATTCCTTGAAAGGTACTATCACTGTGCAATATGGATATTTGAAAGATAAGCCAGTCTCATCTGCTTTGAATTTAGCTTTCCTACAGAAAAGTGAGCCATTTGATTTCTCTCCTATTGATACATTGGAAACAAGGATGGCAGAGATAGCACCTCTGGGAGATGCTCCTTCTGGTAAACCAAATCCATTCCAATAAATGATGTATTTATGCAGGAAATAAAAACAAATAAAATTCCGGTTNCAGATGAGAATAATGACAACTTATCTCTTTCATCATTGGCGCAAAGCTCTCAAGCTCCAGTACTTCTGAGTGTTCCTGAGAATCTCGATAAAAGTACCTTCTCTATTATTCCTGAAGATACAGCAAGAAAATATCAACTCGTACCTTTCGCGAGAGAGAAAGACTTATTGTCTGTAGCAATGGTACATCCTGATAACAGTGAAGCACTGAATGTTCTCCGTTTTCTTGCTGAAAAGGAACATATTTCCATTAAAATATTCCTTGTTACTGAGCGCGTATTCTTCGATATTGTGAAGCAATATTCTGGTACAGAGATTGCTCTCAAAGAAGCAATTGTTTCTATGAAACAGGGAAATGAAGTAATAAACAAACAAGATGGACAGAGAAAAACGACAGAAAATTTACAATCATTCCAGAATGCTCCTATTGCGACACTCGTAGAAGTGATTATTCAACACGCTCTCGAAGGACGATCGAGTGATATTCATATCGAACCAGTGGAAGGTAATTTTCGTGTACGGTTTCGTATTGATGGTGTTCTCCATACACAGCTCATACTTCCGATAGAAGTCGGTAGGGCTGTTCTTTCTCGTATCAAGATTCTTGCGAACCTGAAAATTGATGAGAAACGTAAGCCTCAGGATGGACGTTTTCGCTTCGAACAGAAAGGTGAAGAGCCGATCGATTTGCGTATTTCCAGTTTACCAGTTATTGATGGTGAGAAGATTGTGATGCGCGTACTCGATAAGAGTGCTAATTCTGCTAATGTCGAGGACTTAGGTCTTATTGGAAGAAACAAAGTAATACTAGAAGGTCACGTCAGAGAACCGAACGGTANCATCCTCATTACCGGTCCGACGGGATCAGGAAAGACAACAACACTCTATGCTTTTCTTCAATCTCTCAACCAAGAAGACAAAAATATTGTGACACTGGAAGATCCAGTCGAATATTATGTCGAAGGTATTAATCAAAGTCAGATAAAACCAGAAATTGGATATACGTTTGCTTCGGGACTACGTTCTATCTTGCGTCAGGATCCCAACGTCATTATGGTGGGCGAAATCCGCGATGTGGAAACAGCAGAACTGGCTATTCATGCGGCGCTGACAGGACACTTGGTGTTCTCTACACTTCATACGAATGATGCTGTTGGTGCGATCCCTCGTCTTATTGATATGGGTATNGAATCCTTTCTTCTTGCTTCAACTCTCCAGGTCGTTGCCGCTCAGCGTCTTGTCCGTCGTATTTGTACACATTGTGCAGAGCCGATTACGCTGACAGAATTACAAGAAGAGCGGATGCAGAAATTGTTTGATGCTGTGAGTATCGCAGACAAGACAGCTTATGGTCTTGATGCGACTCAGAAGATGATTTTTTATAAAGGGAATGGTTGCAAGGAATGTAACGAATCAGGATACAAGGGGCGTGTAGCACTCTATGAAGTGGTGGAGATTGATGAAACCATTCGTACTATTATTTCTGATAAACAGGGAAATGAAACCGCTCTCTATCAGGCTACTATAGAGCAAGGTGTGACCACAATGAAACAGGAAGGCATCATGATGGCACTGAAAAAAGTGACAACTCTCTCAGAGGTAGAACGTGTGACGGAAGGAAAGATCCTCATCGACGAAGAATAAAAAAGAGACATAAAATGAAAAAATATATGGAGATACTTGATGTAGAAAATCGATTGAAGAAGCTCCTTCTCTTGATGGGGGAACAAGGAGCATCAGATCTGCACCTGGTTGTAGGGCGTTTCCCGACGCTTCGTATTGATGGGAAGCTGAGACCAGTGTCTGATGATCAGATTCTTACCCCTGCTGATACGAAAGCTCTGAGTGATGTGATGCTCACGGAAGACAAAAAACAAGAACTTTCATCTGTTGGGCAGACTGATTTTTCATACAGTTTTGAGNATGAAGTACGTTTTCGTACTAACATTTTCATCCAGAAGGGATATGTAAGTATCACAATGCGTTTTGTGATGGATAAACTCCGCAATCTCGATGAGCTCAATGTTCCAGCGGAGCTCTATGAATTTGCAAAATACTCCCAAGGATTAGTTTTGGTGACTGGTCCGGTAGGACACGGAAAATCGACGACGCTTGCCGCTATCATTGATTATATTAATCACAATCAGGAAAAACATATCGTTACCATCGAGGATCCGATCGAGTTCATTTACAATCAAGACAAATGTATTATCAACCAGCGTGAGATAGGGCGTGATGCACGGACTTTCCCTGATGCACTCCGAGCGGTTTTTCGTGAAGACGTGAACGTTGTGCTCTTAGGCGAACTCCGTGATCTTGAAACTATTAGTACCGCGATGACGGCAGCAGAGACAGGGCACCTCATCTTCGCAACCCTACATACGAATGATAGCGCCCAGACAATCGATCGTATTATCGATGTTTTTCCACCAAACCAACAAAATCAGATTCGTTCACAACTCGCTAATGTACTTCTTGGTGTCATCTCTCAACGGCTCATCCCTCGCATCGGTGGAGGACGCATTCCTGCTGTTGAAGTGATGTTCAAAAATAATGCCGTAGAAAATCTCATTCGTGAGAACAAGATCAATCAGCTTGATTCTGTTATTGAAACAGGAATGAAGGAGGGAATGCTTTCACTTGATAGAGTACTGGTTGATTTTGTACGAAGAGGACTGATCACAGTAGATGATGCTTTTATTTTTGCAAAAAATCGTGATTATATGCAGACTCTTATGGCAAAAGAATCGTGATATTTGAAAGATATTAAAATATTATTATACGAGATATGAAATTTTTGTTTAAAGCGAAAAATAGTTTTGGAAAGGTCCAAGAAGGCACTGTGGAAGCGATGAATTGGGAAACGGCAGCGAAAATCATCGAAAAAAATGGTCTCACGCCTATCACGATACAGCAAGAAAAGGCTACCCAGGCCTTTTCGAAGTTTATTAAGAAATATTTAAATAGTGTGAGTCAGAAAGAGCTCATGATATTTTTCCGTCAATTATCGACACTGATCGAAGCACGTGTGGCTATCGTGACATCACTCAATACTATCGAAGCGCAAACAGGTAATGAATTTCTCCAGATTGTTCTCCAAGAAGTATCCAGTGATGTAAAGGAAGGTATGTCTTTTTCGAATGCTCTTGAGAAACACGAATCGGTATTTTCCCAGTTGGTAGTGAATATGGTGCGCGCTGGAGAACTTTCAGGCAATCTTTCTCAGTCTATTGCCTTTATCGCTGATAGTATCGAAGAGAATTACAAGCTCACCAGTCAAATAAAAAGCGCTCTCTATTATCCAGTGTTTGTTCTGAGCGCCGCGGTGATTATTGGTTTCCTGGTAGCGACATTTGTCCTGCCGAATATCACAACGATGATCAAAGAAATGGGTGTACCAGTCCCGTGGTATACGACAGTGATTATCAATTTTGGTGACTTTATGCAATCATCGTGGTGGATAGTGCTTCTCGTCCTTGTTTTTGTTATCGGAGGTCTGGCGTATTACATGAATTCTGTCGAAGGAAAATATCAGTGGCAAATCATTTCTCTCAAACTTCCTGTAATTGGAAAACTGGTCCAAGGCGTATATGTTGCTCGTTTTGCCAGTAACCTGAGCGTTCTTCTCGGGAGTGGTATTCCTGTGGTGAAAGCGCTCACGATCGTTGCTGACGTGGTCGGAAATCATATTTATAAGTCAGTTATCTTGCAGGCGAGTGAAAGTGTGAAGATAGGTGATATGATGAGTACATCATTTCTCAGGTCAGATAAAATCCCACCTATCGTTGCTCAGATGATCCATATTGGTGAAGAGACAGGGACTCTACCTGCAGTATTGCAGAGTGTGGGAAAATTCTACAAGCAAGAAGTCGATGCCACGACGAAGAATCTCACCGCTTTGATGGAGCCAGTGCTTATTGTTTTCCTCGGTATCGGAGTAGCAATTATGGTGATGGGTATCCTTCTTCCAATTTACAGTATCGCCGGACAAATGTAATCAGGCTTCGGGGTCTTGACAAGACAGTATACAAAAGAAAGAAAATACTCTATACTATAAATGTCTTTGAAGAACTCCGCGTAGATTTTCAAATGCAATAAAAAAATAAAAAGAAGGAGGTGAGAATATGAAAAATACAAAAGAAACAAAAAAAAGTATTAATATAACAAGAAATAAAAATATGAAGAAAACATTACAAGGTTTTACCCTTATCGAACTCCTCATCGTGATTGCCATCATTGGTATTCTCGCCTCAGTAGTATTGGTGAGTTTGAATGGTGCTCGTGGAAAAGCCAACAGAGCAGCATATCTCAGTGAAGTTACTGGAATCGTCCCTCTTTACGTAACAGAGTGTGATTCTGCTGATCCTACTCCTGCTACTGTATCTCCAGCGACAGCAAATATTAGTTTGCCAATTCGTACAACATCTTCTTGTGGTGCTACAGGCAATGGAACATTCGATTATACTGTAACAAATGTGAAAGCATTTAATACAACTGCTGCTGGTGGTTGTTCCCTGCATATAACTGAGACAGGCGTTAAACTGGGCACTGCTGCTGTTACCGCAACAGATTGTCCATAAAAATGTGAAATATTTTCTCGTAGTTTGAGTTAATGGTTTCTGAGTCTGCTAATCTTCGAAGATTGGCAGACGAATGAAATCTTTAAGATTTGAGTATAAAATAGTATGCGATTAAGAGGATTTACCTTGATTGAACTTTTGATTGTGATTGCTATTATTGGTATTCTCGCCTCTATCGTGTTAGTGAGTCTTTCCAGTGCTCGTGAAAAAGCTAAGGTAGCCTCATTTAAGGCTCAGGCTCATTCAATCCAAACGAAAGCAGTCGAAGTGTGCGATAGTGAAGTGATTGATTATACAGATATAACAGGATCGTTTGGAACAATTCCACCAATGATTGATGCTACGAATATCGTAGATAATGGTCAAGATTGTGGTATCAATGGATCTATTGTTTTTAGTGCAAGTTTGCCTTCAGCAACACTTACTGTTCCTTGTACTGCGTTATCGAAGAAACAGGAGTAACGAGTTTCACAGGTTGTTAGGTGTAGAGAAGTCTGAATAAACATTTCTCTATGGATTTTTTCTTCGTTTTCTTTCTTTT
>Ga0051980_10003122_pt1 | contig 12528 bp, 9 predicted proteins | sample CryGey13umfilter_2_FD_55014 | JGI IMG/M metagenome (GOLD analysis project Ga0051980, IMG submission 55014) | Groundwater microbial communities from aquifer in Utah, USA - Crystal Geyser 4/9/14 3 um filter | ecosystem: Environmental > Aquatic > Deep subsurface > Groundwater | place: USA: Utah...
CAATTTCTTGAAATAAGCAAAAATGCAAATCCCAGTGATGCTCAGGTGATGTACAATCTTGCTGGTGCATATTTACTCTCGAAAGATTATAATAATGCAAGCAATACCATTAATGAATGCTTGAGAATAAATCCGAATTATACCGGTGCAAGAAATTTGCAGATTCAAATCAACAGCATCAGGAATCAGCCAATCAAAAAATAGCATAAATAAACGGAGCGAGTGCTGAGCCTTGTGTCAAAAGAATTAATCCTCCGAGAAGAATCAGAAAAAATATAATTGGCAGAAGCCACCATTTTTTCCGTTCTTTCAGAAATGACCAAAGTTCAACGATAACTGATAGTTTTCCCATATCTCTTTAGAATTGTTTTTCAGTTTGTGATTTATTGTAGTGATTATTTCTTATGTTCCAATAACTTTTCTTTTCAATGTTAATTTTTTTTTCAAGAAAATTTTTCCCAAAGATTTTTGCTGCAATGCCAATTGGTGTCAGGATAAAATAAAACAGAACAAACAAAATAATCCGTGAAGAAAAATATCCCAGCACAACGCCAAGTGACATCCATAATTTGTTTGGTATAATCAGGAGTTGCGGAAATAATTGTCCAAGAATAATCAAAACTCCGCCGACAATAAAAAAGTAATGTGAATTTCCTTTGTCGGATATAAAAAGGATCAATGTAATAATCATAAAGACAAGCCCGACTTGAATACCAAATTTACGGGCTTCCTTTTCTGTGCTTTTTATTCTTTTAATTTCTTCAGTCAATATCATATGTTAATCCAGTTCATATTCTTTTTTCCAGTCAAAATNATTATTCAATGGTTTCTGTTTTTTCTTGTCAAGTAAAAAATTCCCAAGCAAAAGATAATCCATATCTGTCCGCATAAAACAGAGATAAGCTTCTTCCGGTCTGCAAACAATTGGTTCACCCCGGACATTGAATGATGTATTTACTATTACTCCGCATTTATATTTCCTGTCAAATTTAGAAATCATTTTATAATATAACGGATTTGTTTCTTTGCTCACAGTTTGAATGCGTGCTGAATAATCAATATGTGTTACAGCCGGAATATCAGAGCGAACAACATTCAATTTTTCAATACCAAAATATTTTTTTTCGTCATCCGTCATTGCTTTCTGCCGACTCTTTTTTACATCTGCCACAAGAAGCATATATGGACTTGGTCTGTCAATCTCAAAATAATCTCCGACTTTTTCTTCAAGTACCGACGGAGCGAATGGTCTGAAACTTTCTCTGAATTTTATTTTCAAATTCATTTTTGACTGCATCTTTGGCGAGCGTGCATCGCCAATTATGGAACGTGCACCCAAAGCACGTGGTCCGAATTCCATTCTGCCATTAAACCAACCAATAACATGTTCTTCATTCAATAAATCAGAAATCCTTTCCGGAATATTTTCATCTTCCAGTTTTTCATACACAATTGAATTATTTCGCAAGTAATTTACTATTTCAACCTTCGAATATTCAGGGCCCAAATATGAGCCAGCCATTGAATCTTTATTTGAAAATACTTTCCTTGAATTATTGAGATACTGATACCAAACAAACATCGCAGCTCCAAGCGCACCTCCGGCATCACCTGCAGCAGGCTGAATCCAGATATTATCGAAAATATTTTCACGGAGAATTTTTCCGTTTGCAACACAGTTAAGTGCTACACCACCTGCAAGACATAAATTATTTTTGCCGGTTTCTTTCTTAATATGCCGGACAGTTCGCAGCATAATTTCTTCTGTTACATCCTGAACTGAACGCGCAAGATCCATTTCTTTTTGAGTAAGTTTAGATTCAGGTTTGCGCGGCTCTCCGCCAAAGAGCCTGTGAAATTTTGAATTCGTCATTGTCAAACCAACAGGGTAATTAAAATATTCCATATTAAGTTTGAATGAGCCGTCCTCTTTTAAGTCAATTAATTTGTCTAAAATTATATCAACATATTTTGGTTCGCCATAGGGAGCAAGTCCCATTACTTTATATTCACCCGAGTTGACTTTAAATCCGGTATAATAGGTAAAAGCAGAATAAAGTAATCCAAGCGAGTGTGGAAATCTTATGTCAGCGAGAATACTGATTTTATTGCCTTCTCCAATTCCGTAGCTTGTTGTTGTCCATTCGCCAACACCATCCATTGTCAGAATAGCCGCCTCATCAAATGGAGAAGGAAAAAATGCAGAAGCTGCATGTGATTCATGGTGTTCCGGAAATAAAATTGTTCCGTTAAAATTTAGTTCTTGTTTTATTAATTCTTTCATCCACAATTTTTGCTTAATCCACAACGGCATTGATTTGAAAAAAGAATTTAACCCTTTTGGTGCATATGCAAGATAAGTCTCAAGTAATCGCTCGAATTTCAAAAATGGTTTATCATAAAATGCAACAAAATTCACTTCATCAATTTTTATTTTGGAATATGTTAAACAAAACTCGACAGCCTGTTTGGGAAATCTGTAGTCATGTTTTTTCCTGCTAAATCTCTCTTCTTGTGCTGCTGCAATAATTTTCCCATCCTGCACTAAGCAGGCTGCGCTGTCATGATAAAATGCTGATATTCCAAGTATATTCATTTGCCTAAAAATTTTTCGCAAATATAATGAATATTTAAAGATACTTATGAATGTTCAAAAACAACTTTTTGCTGAATAAAAAGTTGTTCCTATTTTTAGATTGAAATTAATTAAATAAAGGTATTGGATGAAATATTTTGTTACGTTTTTTTCATTATTATTTTCTTTAAATGCACAGGAATTAATTAATCATTTCCCGTTGGCAAACACTTATTCAATTGTTGCCCGTGATCCAAAAACAGGAGAAATCGGCGTTGCTGTTCAATCTCACTGGTTTTCTGTCGGAACAGTAGTTAGTTGGGCAGAAGCTGGAGTTGGTGCAATTGCAACTCAATCATTTGTTAATGTCTCATTTGGTCCGATTGGATTAAAATTATTAAAGGAGGGCAAAACTGCAAATGAAGCCTTGCAAATTTTACTGTCCACTGATAATGCCAAAGATTACCGACAAGTAGCAATTATTGACGNAAACGGAAACGTTGCTGCATTTACCGGAAAAAATTGCATCCCCGAAGCAGGACACATTGTTGGCAAAAATTTTTCCGTTCAGGCAAACATGATGAAGAGTAATGAAGTTTGGGGAATGATGGAAAAAGCATTTCAAAACACAAAAGGAAATTTAGCTGAAAAAATGATTGCTGCTTTGGAAGGTGCTGAGTCTGTTGGTGGTGATATTCGCGGCAAACAATCTGCTGCTTTGCTTGTTGTAAAAGGTAAAGCATCTGATAAACCATGGGAAGATAGGATCGTTGACATCAGAATTGATGATAATCCCGAACCACTGAAAGAATTAAAAAGGATTTACAATGTACACTTGGCTTATGAACACATGAATGCCGGTGATTTAGCAGTCGAAAATAATGACATGAAACTTGCATTGGAGGAATATTCAAAAGCTGAAAACATGTTTCCGGAAAATGATGAGATGAAATTTTGGCATGCCGTCACTTTAGCCAACAATAATCGCTTTAAAGAAGCCATTCCAGTTTTAAAAATTATTATTGAGAAAAATTCGAATTGGCGGGAGCTGTTGTTCCGATTACCTCGTGTAAAGTTAATAGAAGTTTCAGAAGCTGAGTTAAAAAAAATATTCAAATAAATTCAGCCCTTTAAGTCTAAATAAAAGATAATTTGACAATGACAAACTCATCAACTAACTTTGAATTGGATGAGGAACTTAATGTTTAATTTAAGAAGGGTTTCGCTGAAAACCGAACAAACAAAATTAAAGGTGAATCATCTGGGTGTTTTTAGGAACACTCTTTTATGATTTATCCACCTTAATGGTGTTAAATTTGTAAAAACCCCTCATGCAAAGATGAGGGGTTTCTTTTTTAGAAAATTCAAATGCCTGTTGTACAATTGTGAAGAATTCATAATATTTGCACACCAATTCTGAAAAGAAACGGAGAGGTGGCAGAGTGGTTGAATGCGGCGGTCTTGAAAACCGTTGTAGTCTATGGCTACCGGGGGTTCGAATCCCTCCCTCTCCGCAAAATTTAATATTTGTTCATTTCACTTTAAGATAATTACCCAAGCGTTCTAATAGATCTCAAGAATAAATTTCATAATTGTAAAAATCTTTCCACTGTCCGATAAGAATTTTTTATGAACAAATTCCCTCAGATTAAATGAGAAACGAAATTAATTCATTGAAGCACAATGAAACTTAGTAAAAACAAAAAAGGGCACAACAAATAGTTGTACCCTTGAAAATTCAACCTATTTATCAGCCGATCATTTTTTCTGCATATGTTTTTTTATGTCTTCAATTTTAACTTCTTTTAATTCCATTCCACATTCTTTACAGCTTCCAGCTTTGTCAGAAATCTGATCTGGACACATTGTGCATTGAAAAAGTTTTCCGTCTTTGTTTTTGTCCATTTCTTCCAAACTTTCTGATGAGTTCATTCCCTTATGGTTTTCTTCTTTGCACTCATTAGAGTTTCCTTTAGATCCCATTTTACCTTTGCAACACTCTTTAGATTTATCAGCATTACCTTTTTCTTTACAACATTCTTTTTTCATTTTATGCTGATGTTGATCTGTTTTCTTGCTGTCCTGTCCAAATGATTGAGTTGAAATAATAAACGCAATTATTACTACAACGCCCAAAAATGAATTTATATGTTTTTTCATCTTACGTCTCCTTTTGTGTTTGTTGGTTATTTTACTTTGAATTCATGTTTAATTAGATCCTTTTTTGCTTCATTTAAAGTAACTTCTTTTAATGTCATTTTGCAAATTGGACATTTACCGGGTTCATCAGAAATTACATTCCAATCCATTTGATCCTGATAAAGTTTTCCGTCTTTGTTTTTATCAAATGCTTTTAAATTGATTACCCCTTCTCTGACTATCTTAATTTCTTTTTTAGATTTATTCTTTTCAATATTAGCCTGAGCATTGTGTTGATGCTCTTGTGCATTTATTGCTGATGAAATTATAAAAATTAAAATTAGCCAAATCACTTGTGGTGTTTTCATTTTTTGTTTCTCCTTCTATTTGTGATTGTTATGTTCAGATGATTGCTGAATATTATTTGTCGATATAATTTTTCCATGTTGATGTCCGGTTGGCATTCCGGTTTTAAGTTGACTTTCAGAATCAATTAAAAATCCGCCGGTGGCTGCTATTTCATCACCATCATTCACACCGGAAATAATATAATATTTATCATTGTATCTGCTTCCTAGTTTTACTTCACGAGGTTCAAACATTCCATCACCGGATTTAATCCAAACAACAGCTCTTTTGCCGGCAATGATAACTGCATCTGCTGGAACAAGTATTCCTTCTCCGCCAGATTTCATGAATATTGTTTCACCATACATTTGCGGTTTAAGTTTACCACCATAACTTGATAATTCACTTCGGACTTTTACAGTTCTTGTTTGAGAATTAATTACCGGATAAATGAATGCAACTTTTCCGATAAATTCTTCTCCGGGGTATGCTTTCAAATTAAGTTTAACTTTTGCACCAATTTTTATTTTGCTTAAATCATTTTCATAAACTTCTGAAATACTCCAAAGCCTCGAAAGGTCTGCAATGTTGTAAATCACAGAACCTTCATTCACATAATCACCCTCTTGAATTTTCTTTTCAATAACCGTCCCGCTCATTGGTGAATAGTAAGTTATTGTTATACTTATTTCTTTTGTGTTTTCAAGATTTTGAATTTGCTGCACGGTCAATCCAAAAATTTCAAGTTTTTTTCGTGCCGTTTTTATCAAGTTTGGGTTATCGGAATTTTTGAATGCAATCAAAAAATCGTTCTGTGCTTGGATTAAATCGGGACTGTAAATTTCGAACAGTGGTTCACCCTTCTTTACAGAATCACCTGTTTTATCAACAAAAAGTTTCTCGATCCGTCCATTAAATCGGGCTGAAATAGTTTTTCGGTTGTTTTCAACAAAGTCTAAATAGCTGTATGAAGTAACCTGTTGTTGAAGCATTTCCTTCTCCACAATATATGTTGACACGTTTGCCAGAATTTGTTTTTCACCTGTTAAAGCAACCATATTTTCCATACCTTCTTCAGATTTTATTGCTTCTGTTTTTGTTTCAGTCTTCTTAATCAAATCCATATTGCAAATTGGGCAAGCACCGGGCTTATCAGAATGGACTTCAGGGTGCATTGTGCATGTCCAATATTCATTAGTTTCATTTTGCTTGTTTTCATTAGATGAACAGCCAATTAACAGCAGGAGAAAAATGGATGAATAGAGAATCAGTTTATAGTTTGTTGAAATTATTTTATTTTTCATTTTATACCCCATTCAAAATTTTGATTATTAATTTTACCGAACCGACTACCAATAAGTTTTTCGATTTCGGCTTGCGCCATTTGCAATTCTGCTTTTGCCATAAATAAATTCATCTCCTGCATTATTAGCATTCGATATGTGTCAACGACCGTCGTTATTGTTGATTTGTTGCTAAGATATGCAGTTGATTGTGATTCGGCTGCTTGGCTGTATAGTGGTAGTACTTTTTCAGAATATAATTTTATTAATTCATTTGAAGTATTGTACTTCACAAGCATTGCTTTTAATTCCGCAATCATTTCCCGCGACATATCGTTTTTTTCATGCTCGATACTTTTGATTCCGGCAAAAAGCTCTTCTTCTTTTCGTTCATACTTATTGATTGCCCATGGTGCAAAAGGAAGATTGATTGAAAACATCAACGAATACATTGTTGCCGATTTGTCANAAAGCATCGATAAATTGCTGCTCGAAGTCAAATACATTCCTTGGGGCATTCTCATGAACATTCCCTGTAGCATTAAATCCGGTATCAGTTCGCGATTGTTTGCATCAATCATTGATTTATTCATTTGAATCATATGGTCCAACTTTTTTAATGCAGGGTTATTAAACTCAATAATTTTTTCAAGTTGAATTTGCGTAAAAGTAGATTCCGTCGAATCAAGTTCTTTATTAACTGAAACTTCCTTTGAATCAAGATCACGACCGAGCAATTTGTTCAATCTATAAATTTCGGCCTCTTTTTCTTTTTCAAAAATAAAAAGCTGTGTTTCGTCTGAAGCAATTTCACTTTGAAGCGTAAGCATGTCGGCTTGATTAAACTTGTTCGTATAGAAAGACGATTCAATAGAATTCAGCAAATCAATTAGTAAAGAATTATTCCTTTTTTGAAGCTCAATTTTTCTGTCATAAAGCCAAATTGAGTAATAAGAAGATTTAATCTCAGCAATTAAATTGATTTTATATATCTCATAATTAGAGCCTTCAATCAAAGTGTTTTTACTTTCCACTTCTGTCATCGCATTCAATTTTCCACCAAGCGGAAACATTTGTGAGATCGAAAAATTATTTGAATTGGCGCGATTCAAAATATTGATTGAGTTTGTTGGAACTTGCGAGAACTCAATTCCAAAGTTTGGAGCAGGTAAACTATTTACAGACTCACTTCTCTTTTCTGAAGCAGTAATTTTGAATTGAAGTGATTTTAGTTTGGGATTATTCTTAATAGCTTCATTAATTAAAGAATCAATTGACTGTGCCTTGATTTCAGGAATGAAAAGTAATGCTAATATCAAAAAGTATTTTGCAGATTTACACAGCGTTTTCATAGTAACTGATTTGAACCGATAATTATACATTTTACACTTTACGCTATTCATTATTTTTCCTCCTTCATCCAATCTGCCATTTTAGATATTTCAAGTTTGCCTTTTTTAAGAGCATGTTCTTTCATAATTGCAAACAAAATTGGAGTAACCACCAGCACATGAATTGCACTTGTCAGTAAACCGCCAATCAATGGTGCAGTAAGCGGTTTCATTACATCTGAGCCGGTTCCTGTCGCCCACATAACAGGAATCAATCCAACCATTGAAGTCCCAACAGTCATAAGTTTTGGGCGAAGTCTTAAAACTGAGCCTTCAATTGTTGCTTCGTAAATATCTTTTTTTGTTATCTCTCCCCTTTCCCCTCTGTGAAATGCACGTAATCGCGAGTCAAGTGCCTCATGAAGATAAACTACCATCACTACTCCAGTTTCAACTGCAACTCCGTATAAAGCTATAAATCCAACCCAAACCGCTACAGAGAAATTATAGCCAAGAATATAAATCATGTACATTCCTCCGATAAGCGCAAATGGAACCGAAAGCATTACAACACCCGCTTCCAAATAATCTTTGAGCGTGAAAAACAGAAGCACAAATATCATCAAAAAAACTACCGGGAGAATGATTTGTATTGTCTGCTGAGCACGGACTTTGCTTTCATATTGACCGCTCCATGTGTAGGAATAACTTGTAGGCAAATTCAAATTGTTTTCAATTATTTCCTTTGCATCAATCATCACACTTCCCATGTCTCTTCCACGAGTATTCATAAAAACAATTGAACGCAACATTCCATTTTCACTGCTTATCATCGGTGGACCGGTAACTAAATTTATGTCTGCTAATTCAGAAAGTGGTAAATAAGTTATTTCATTTTGATTTACGCTTATTAGTGAAAATTCATTCTGTGCTGACGAATTCGGAATAATACTTGCTTGATTTGAATTACCCATTGATGACATTGCGGATGACTGATTAGTACTCATTCCATTGCTGCTCATTTTATTTGAAGATGTTTGAGAAGACATAGAAGAAATTGCGACTGGAACAATTAATCTTTTTAATTCATCAACATTATCACGATAATCTTTTTGATAACGCATTCTGATTGGAAATCTCATTCTGCCGTCAATTACTGTCCCAAGATTTTGTCCACCTATTGCAGTTTCAATAATGCTCTGCAAATCCGAAATGTTCACGCCATATCGGGCAGCATATTCACGCTTGATTTGGATATCAAGATAATATCCGTTTTGAACTCGCTCCGCAACAACATCAACTGCTCCATTGATTTTTTTTAGAAGATTTTCTGCTTTGATTGCATACGATTCAAGCGTATCGAGATTTGATCCAAAAATTTTGAATCCGATATCTGTTCGAACTCCCGTTGATAACATATTAATCCTATTAATAATTGGTTGAGTCCAACCATTCCGAACTCCCGGTATTTGCAATTTAGAATCAAGTTCGGCAACAATATCTTGCTTGGTAATTCCCGGGCGCCATTGATCTTTTGGTTTGAGCAAAATAATTGTTTCAATCATGCTGAGTGGTGCATTATCCGTTGGAGTTTCAGCCCGCCCTGTTTTTCCAAGTACGTGATGAACTTCGGGAATTGATTTAATAATTTTATCCTGCTCTCGCAAAATTCTGTTTACTTCTCCAATTGAAGCACCTGGCAATGTAACCGGCATATAAAGAATTGAACCTTCATCAAGTGGCGGCATAAACTCACTGCCGGTATTTAATATCATTGGAATTGTTATTAGCAGAGCAATTANATTTATTGCAATCGTGGTTTTACGATGCCNGAGCACCCAATGAATAANCGGTTCATAAATTTTTATAAATAATTTTGTGGTAGGATTTTTTTCTTCCGGTCTGAATTTTCCCCGCATTAGCATTGTCATTAAAACCGGGATTAAAGAAATAACAACTATTGCAGCACCGATCATTGTAAAAGATTTAGTAAATGCAAGCGGTTTAAATAGTTTTCCTTCCTGACCAGTTAAAAGAAATACCGGAAGAAATGAAACAAGAATAATCAATTCGGAAAAGAAAATTGCACGCCCGACTTGCTTAGCGGAATCAATTGAAATTCTTTTATACTCCTCATTAGTAAGTTTTCCCTTTTGTTCAATTGCTTTCGCAATATTACGATAAGCATTTTCTACTAACACAATGGAAGAATCGACAATTACACCAATTGCTAGAATAATTCCACCGAGACTCATAATGTTTGAAGTGATATCAAAAGCATACATCAGAATAAATGATATCAAAACTGCAATGGGAATTTCGATAAGAATTCGGACTATGCTTCGCCAGTGCAGAAGAAATATTGCAACCATAATTGAAACGGTTATTGCTGCTTCAATCAATGCTCGGTCGAGTGTTCCAATCGCTTCCTGAATTAAAGTGCTTCTATCGTACGATGTTATTATTTCAACACCTTTCGGAAGTCCGAGAGAAATTTCTTTAATTTTTTCTTTTACTTTATCAATAACTTGCTTGGCATTTTCACCCGTACGCATAACGATGATTCCGCCTACAACTTCTCCTTTGCCATTTTTTTCTAATGCTCCGCGCCGGATATCACCTCCGAGCGAAACACTGGCGACATTTTTAATTGTTACCGGAATTCCATTTGGAAAAGTTTTTATTATTGTATTCTCAATGTCGCTTTTTGATTGAATGTAACCTTGTCCTCGAATAAAATATTCTGCATCGCTTATTTCAAGAATTTTTCCCCCGACTTCATTATTGCTATTTTGAATAGCATTAACAACATCAGAAACACTCAGATTATAAGCACGAAGATCATTGGGATTAACATCAACCTGATACTGTTTTACAAATCCGCCAATGCTTGCAACTTCTGCAACTCCGTCAACAGAGGAAAGTTTATAACGAATATACCAATCCTGAATTGCTCGCAGAGTTCCAAGATCATAACCTTTCCCTTCAACTGTGTACCAATAAACATGTCCAACGCCCGTTCCATCAGGTCCAAGCGAGGGAACAACGCCGGATGGAAGTTGTGCCTGGATTGTGTTCATTCTTTCAAGTACGCGTGTTCGTGCAAAATAGGTGTCAACTCCATCTTCAAATACAACGAAAACAAACGACATTCCAAACATAGATGTTGCACGCACAGCTTTCACCTGAGGAAGTCCCTGCAATCCGGAAACAATTGGATAAGTAACTTGATCTTCAATAATTTGCGGAGAACGCCCCATCCATTCTGTATAAATTATAACTTGATTTTCTGACAGATCTGGTATCGCATCTACTGGTAAATTAACTACGCTATAAATGCCAAAGCCTATTATTATTAAATAAATTAGAATTACAATGAATCTGTTGTTAGCAGACCAATCAATAATTTTTTCGATCATTTCTTTTTTCCTTTTTTTAAAATTGATATCAGATGGATACACTTATCCCTGACTTCCCAAAAAGGAAAAAATGCTAAATCAGAAAGGTAGAATTAAGAATGTTTAAAGAATTTGAATAATGAATTGGTGGTGAAGTATCAAAATAAAATCTGAATGTAAAATTAATTTTCGATTCTGCGAGAATAGGTGCGTTACTTATGAATGAAGTAATTTCAATTTTCTTCAGTGAAAATTGTGAAGAAATGAAATTATCTTTGATTGGTTTAGCGAGAACTTTAGAATGGCAGCAGTTGGTTTTGAACAAAACTTTATTTATTTCTTCATCATGTTTCTCGGTACAGCAGGACATTTTTGGTCTTTCATCATTTCTTTTGCACATCTCACATTTATCTAAACTAACTGTTTTCATTGTATTGCAAATATGCAAAGTAAATGGCAATCCCACATTAGAAAATGTGAAATTAAAGATTAGAAACAATATGGAGATTTTTTTGATATTCATTGACTTATTAATGCTAATCCCATTATTATGTTGCTGTCTGACAATCAGGACTAAATTATGTTCCTATATTATCAAGCAAAACTCTGTACTCCCTGGGGGACTCGAACCCCCGACCAACTGATTAAGAGTCAGTTGCTCTACCAACTGAGCTAAGAGAGCATTGCAAATATACTTTATGCCAATATTTTTTCAAAAAACATTTGCTGCCCATCCATATATTTGTAAAAATAATTTAAGGTTTCTTTTTGAAAAAACTCTTCATACTTATTGCAACCATATTTTCATTGATAAATTGTTCGGATCCAAAATCTGATAAATCAATAAAAAAACACTTTGTTATTGATGACCTAAACAGAAAAGTTTTCATTGAGAAAGAACCTCAGAAGGTTATTTCACTTGCGCCAAATCTTACTGAAATACTGTTTGATTTGGGGATTGGTGGCAAAATTATTGGCAACACAACTTATTGCAATTATCCCGATGAATCAAAGAACATTACAAAGGTTGGCGACTTACTTTCAGTGGATTACGAAAAAATTGTAAGCCTGAAACCTGATTTGATTTTCATTACTACTGAAGGAAACACAAAAATTGTTTACGATAAATTACTCTCTTTGAATCAAAATGTTTTTGTCTCTAATCCTCAAACTTTCACGGATATTAAAAAGAATTATCTAACCATCTCCAAAATTTTTAATCGCGAAAAGACTGCCCTCAAGAAAATTAGTTCATGGCAAGCGGTTGAAGACTCTATTAAAATTATTTCTCAGAGCAGCGAAAAATCAAAAGTAATGTTTCTTGTCAGCACTTATCCAGTAATTTTAGCCGGCGGAAAAACTTTCATTAATGAGTACTTGAAAACACTCAATTTGGAAAATATTGCTGGTGATTCGAAAGTAATGTATCCCGTTTTTAGCCGTGAGGAAATTAT